>Ga0233430_1000970_pt1 | contig 45112 bp, 36 predicted proteins | sample SI_118_April2016_2_FD_179883 | JGI IMG/M metagenome (GOLD analysis project Ga0233430, IMG submission 179883) | Seawater microbial communities from Saanich Inlet, British Columbia, Canada - SI_118_April2016_150_MG | ecosystem: Environmental > Aquatic > Marine > Inlet | place: Canada: British... | reverse complement strand
TTTTAAAATGTTGTACTAAGCACTCCGGCGATTGAGCCTGTCGAAATCAAAGGAGTAAATTAGCACAATTATTCACGAGGTGTGGCGCAGTCCGGCTAGCGCACCTGCTTTGGGAGCAGGGGGCCGGAGGTTCGAATCCTCTCACCTCGACACTTGTTAAGCCCAATAACCATAACGGTTATTGGGCTTTTTCTTTTCCATGAGAAACCAATCAAAAAATGTAAGTTTCCCGTTTTCTTTTCCCGTTTCTCCCGTTTGGACACAAACAGGCATGGATTTCTGCTTAAAAAATAATTGTCGCAAATTTTGTGAAATACCTGCCCTACCCGCCCCGGTTTTGGGATTCTGATGGGGATGCAGCAGGTTTGATAGCTTTCTTCTTTAGAGTGGATGGTGACTCAGCACCGTTGCCATTGAGAAATGAGAGTAATACTTTTGAAGCCAGTTTTGAATATGTAAGATCCATTTTGAGAGCATGAATTTTGAATCTAGTCAATAACTCTGGATTGATCAGGATAGTGAGTTTCTTGGTTGTGATAGAGCCGGGTTTAGGCTTCCCCTGTCCTCGTCGATCGCCTGTGCTCCTGGTCGGTCTTACTGCTCTCCTCAAAACTTTTTTGACATTAGAATTCACGACCGTTTGCTTAGGGAGTCCTCCATTTGGTTCAATTTTGATTCTTGGTTCATTCTCAGGTTCAGGTAGAGGTCTCTGTTCTCCCGTTTGAGCTGGTATATAGTCATTTTCATTGTAAGTCGAATCCATTTCGAATCTCCAATTTTGCTAGGATTAGTATTTTTGATTATCCTATTGTTCAACCAGGTGAACAAAAAAAATATCAAACATTTGATTTGCTGACATTCGATGCGTTGTAGAAAGATACTGCTGCATATAATGCAGAAACGTAGATACTGTAATAATATACTTGACAAGGCTCGATGCATTTTCTATAATATGCAGTAATGATGATACTGCGATATGGAGATGCGAGATGGAAGTAAAACTTAAAGAGGTGTGCGAGGTTCAGCTGGGATATGCTTTTCGCACAAGAATTGAACCGGCGTTCGAGGGTAATATATCCGTTATCCAAATGAAAGACCTCACCAGCCAGAACCTTGTTGATAGTTCTGATTTAGTGAGGATTCATTTTGATGACATGAAAGACCATCATTTTGTTCGGAAAGGCGATCTAGCCTTCCGCTCACGGGGCCTAGACACAACCTCTGCACTCATCATGGACGAAATCACTGAGTGCGTAATAGCTGCCCCTCTGTATCTCCTCAGAGTTAAAGAACCCGAGAGACTAAACCCGTCCTATTTGAACTGGTTTATATCTCAATCGAAAGCGCAGACCTGGTTGCGAAAAAGAACGGAGGGCAGCAATCAGAAAATGGTCAGCAGGCAAGCCCTTGAGGAAATGGTAGTTGATCTGCCAATTATGGAAAAACAGATGAAAGTAATTGAAATCGTCAGTCTTGGTGAACATGAGACATCTTTGCTGAAGAAACTGACATCAACAAAAAAAGTGTATACCAATGCGGTACTACAGAGATATGCTGAGGGAGAAGCAAAATGAATTCACAGATTGAACAAAAAGACATTAATAACGCGGCTTGGGCAGCTTGTGATACATTTAGAGGGGTCGTAGATCCCTCGCAATATAAGGACTACATTTTAGTCGCCTTATTCTTGAAGTATATCTCCGATGTGTGGCTAGATCACTATGAAAAATACAAAGAGGAATATGGTGATGATGACGTCCGGATACGCAGAAAGCTTGACCGGGAACGGTTTGTTCTCCCCATAATTACCCTTACGGATACTAATCAAGAAGCAGACGATGGCGCGGTATTGGATGAATTTCCGGCAACTTACTATAGCCTCCTCGAGCGAAGGTCTTCAGCCAACATCGGTGAACTAATCAATATCGTGCTTGATCATATTGAAGAGGCAAACAAAAGCAAATTAGATGGTGTGTTCAGAAATATTGACTTCAATAGCGAAGCCAATTTAGGAAAAACTAAAGATAGAAACCGTCGGCTAAAGCAACTCCTCGAGGATTTCAATAAGCCAGAACTGAATATGCGCCCAAGTCGCGTTCCCGAGGATGTAATCGGAAATACATATATCTACTTGATTGAGCGATTTGCCTCGGATTCCGGGAAGAAGGCAGGTGAATTCTTCACGCCCCTCAAAGTCACAGAATTGGTAGCAAAACTGGCAAGACCAAAGCCCGGTGATAAGATTTGCGATCCTGCTTGTGGCTCCGGTGGTCTTCTCATACAAGCGGCAAAGCAAGTTGGAGACAGGAATTTTGCCATTTTTGGGCAGGAATCTAATGGCAGTACCTGGGCCTTGTGTCGCATGAACATGTTTCTACATAGTTTTGATAGTGCCCGTATTGAATGGTGTGATACGCTCAACAGCCCACTCCTGGTAGAAAATGACCAACTCTTGAAGTACAATTGTGTAGTTGCCAATCCTCCCTTCTCCCTAGACAAGTGGGGGGCCGAGAATGCGGAAAGTGATCAATATAACCGGTTTTGGCGAGGAGTTCCCCCTAAGAGCAAGGGCGATTGGGCTTTCATTAGCCACATGGTAGAAACCGCGCTGGAAAAACAAGGTAGGGTCTCTGTGGTCGTGCCACATGGCGTACTCTTCCGAGGTGCTGCGGAAGGCCGCATTCGCCAGAAAATGATTGAAGAAAACCTACTTGATGCTGTCATAGGTTTGCCAGGCAACCTGTTCCCGACCACCAACATTCCGGTTGCGATTTTGGTATTTGATCGTTCGCGTGAAAAAGGCGGTGCCCGAGAAGATTGCAAAGATGTATTCTTCATTGATGCCAGTAGAGAGTTTGTGTCTGGGAAAAATCAGAACACTCTCTCTGAAGATCATCTGGCCAGGATTATGGAAACCTACTCAGCCCGAACTGAGGAGGATAAATATGCCCATGTGGCCAAGTTCGATGAGATAAAGGAAAACGACTTCAACCTCAATATCCCTCGCTATGTCGATACATTTGAGGAGGAGGAGGAAATCGATATCGATGCGGTGCAGGTAGAAATTGACGCTCTGGAAAAAGAGTTGTCAGCGGTACGGTTGGAGATGGCCGAGAAGCTGAAGGAGATTCAGCGATGATTGATGGTTGGGAAAAATCGACACTTGGTCACCACATAGATCTGCTTACAGGATACCCCTTTAAGAGTTCTGAATACTCTGAAGAGGAAGGTACAATACGTTTATTACGTGGTGACAATATTATCCAGGGGATTATTCGGTGGGAAGGGGTTAAACGATGGAAAAAGACGACAGACTCTAAACTTCAGAAATATTTTCTCGCTCCAGGTGATTTTGTTATAGCCATGGATCGTACTTGGGTAAAGGCCGGACTAAAGGCATCATTAATAACTGAGAAGGATACTCCATCCCTACTCGTTCAGCGTGTTGCACGATTGAGAGCAAAAAATGGCCTTCATGGCAAACTTCTCCCCATACTTATCAGAAGCCATAGATTTGAGCAATATGTAAAGGGTGTTCAAACTGAAAGCGCTGTACCTCATATAAGCCCCAGCCAAATTAAAGAGTTCTCTGTGTTACTTCCCCCGCTTCGCGAGCAAAAAGCCATTGCTGATCTGCTGACCACCTGGGATGAGGCTATTGAGGATACCGAACGGCTGATTCGGGCGAAGCAAAAGAATCTTAAGGGTCAGGTGCAAAAATTGATAAGTCAGCGGTGTGACTCTTGGACCCATATTAAGCCGAGGGAAATTTTCGATACGATAACAGAAAAGAATTTTCCAGATGAAGAACTTTTGTCAGTCACGCAAGACCGTGGTGTTTTACCTCGGAGTATGTCCGAAGGCCGGGTTATGTCACCAGATGGGACAACAGCAAACTATAAGCTTATTAAACGAGGGGACTTTGCTATTAGCCTTCGTTCATTCCAAGGTGGTATTGAATACTCACACTATCGAGGGATTATAAGTCCGGCATATACAGTCCTACGCGCTAAAGTAGAATTAGACAGTGACTTTTACCGGTTGTTTTTTAAGTCATACATATTCATTGAGAAGTATTTGAGTCTTGCTGTCATTGGCATTCGTGATGGGAAGCAAATTAGCGTTCCCGACTTTCTAAGTATTAAAATTCCTGTGCCACCGCTTAAAGAGCAGCAGAAGATTGCTGAAGTCCTGACAAGTTCCCAGCAGGAGTTAGGCCTGCTAAAACAGCTAGCAATAAAATACAAAAAACAAAAACGTGGTTTGATGCAAAAGCTGCTTACCGGTGAGTGGCGCGTTAAACCTGAAATCGTAAATCAATATAGGGGGGCATCATAATGTCACGAGGGAAAAATCAGCACGTGGTCAAACATCCAAACGGTTGGGCAGTTAAGGGAGTGGGCAATAGCAAAGCAACCAAAGTCGCTGGGACACAAGCCGAGGCCATAGAAGCAGCTGAAAACATTGCTCGAAATCAGCAATCAGATACAAAAATCCATGGCAGGGACGGTAAAATTCGAGCAGGTAATAGCTATGGGAACGATCCCCACCCTCCCCGGGATAAGAAATAGCGAGGCGATATATGGTACTGAATTTATCGAATTACAAACCAAAGCTCCTGATCACTACAATAGGTCTCCTGTGGGTATTTTCCTCCTGGGCACTATCCAACTTTTGGGGATATGGTTTCTTGCAAGGAATCGGACCAACTGCAGTTGTGATGATGGTCTTCTCGATATATGACCGTTGGTTGTGGAAAGTCCCAGGTTTCAGCTTGTTCAACACTGTTCCCAATCTGAATGGCACGTACGAGGGAGAAATATCATTTCATTTCCAGGGTCAAGATGGGAAAAAGGCAATCAAAATGAAGGTCAAGCAGACCTGCTCACACATCAAGATAACGAGCCATTTTTCGAAGCCTGGAGAGAAGGATACACAATCTATGAGCTCCGAAGCATTCATCAAAACTGATCCAGCTGGTGATAAGCATCTGTACTTCTACTACCACAACCGTGGTTCAAATGAGAGCGGCGATACACTTGATCCACATGATGGAATGAATGTATTGGAGATTCATGAGAATAGCGATGATATCAGGTTGTCAGGCTATTACTTCACAAATCGCAATCCGCAAACGAAAGGCTCTATGAGCGTAACAATAAAAAATCAAAGGGGGATCTAATGGATACTCATAATTTGTTTTCGGGGTTCGACTCAACAATCCGTCTAAACACTTCTAAGGTGACGTGGCTGAAAAAAAGTAGAAAAGCGCTGAGAGACAAGATCTTAAAGCATTTCAAGGATAATGTTTGGGGAACACCCACATTTTATTCACAGGGATCATTTCCACTCGACACAAATCTCAACCCCATAAAGGTTGAAACAGAAGATGGTGAGATCAAAGAACCCTATGATTTGGACGACGGTGTATACTTCACCTGTTCTGAGTCCGACCGGAAGCTTCCAACCACTTACCATGACCGAATCAAGAAAGCAGTTGATGGTCACGCTGAGAGTGTGGTTGATAAAACAACTTGCGTCCGAGTAGTCTTCAAAGACGGTCATCATATTGACCTGCCTTCCTATTGGTTGGAGAAGGAAGGTGAAACACCGCAGCTTGCACATACTACAAAGGGATTCATAGAAAGTGATCCGAAAGCCTTCAAAATCTGGGTTGACTCCAAAATCTCAACTGCTGCAAGCAACGGACAGCTGAGACGGGTCATTCGCTACCTGAAGGCATGGAAGAACTTTCGTGAAACCAAAAACAGTAGTTTGATTCTACCTTCTGGGTTCATCTTGACAATTCTGGCATGCAGCTACTTTTCCAGGAACGACCGGGATGATCTGTCTCTTAAGGAGACCGTTGAGAGCATCGAGGCAGCTCTCAAGGCTTCATTCTCATGCTTCAGACCCACGGTCCCGACCGATGAGGATCTTCTTCCGAGCTACTCAAAAGACACTTTGCTCACCAGGTTGTCAGGTCTGGTAAAAAATGCTGGAAAAGCGATTGATGCAGAGTCTGAGAAAGAGGCATCAGAATATTGGCGAAAAGAATTTGGCGATCGCTTCCCGCTTGGAAAAGAAAAGGACGAAGCAGGAAAGAGTACAAAAAATTCAGTGATACTGACAACCTCAGTCAGCAAACCATTCGGGCATGATTAAACTTACAAAACAAGATTGTGAAAGGATATCACGCCTTTTTCCCCAGCTAAACTGTGAGTACAGAAAGCAGAGACTATGGGGAACACTAGCATTCACTTGCTACTATGACGAACCCAAAGGAAAGCTCGTCCATCAAGCCCATCCTGATAGCATATCAGACACATATGAGATTGAAATCAAGTTCGATAAATTTCACCTCAAGCTTCCCAGAACGTACGAGACATCAGGTATTGTTGCTGATCATGCAAAAAAAACAGGCACAAAGCTACTCGACTTGCACATGTTTAAGAAAGACAATGCATGCTGTTTGGGGATCTATCCAGAAGATGAATACAGGACAGCTTATGAGTTTCTAGTTGAAAGGGTGGTCCCGTACTTCTACTGGCAATCCCATATCAGAATTCATGGGAAGGAACCATGGAAGGCATACCCTCATGGAAAAGCTGGGTATGTCGAAAAACGGCGTGAATTGAGTACAAAGATTCATGACATCGAGAAGCAGATGTCTGATAAGACCATAGCGGGGATAGGTTCTATCAGAAATAAACCCTGTGAATGTGGCAGCAATAAGAAGTACAAGAGTTGCTGCCTTAATAAGGATGATCGATTACGGGCTGAATTTCGGTTCCTTGGCAAACACAGAGCCACGGTTGGAAAGTGGATAGCCCAACAAGCGAAGAAGGATACATCTGAGTGATAATGCATGCTCGGTGAAAAATATTGAAGATAATCAAAGGTCACACGATGAGTAGTTTTGAGACAAATGAGCAATTGACCTCGCAAGTTCCTGCAATTCAGGTGTTGGTGAATATGGGATATATATTCCTCCCCCGAGAGCAGGAGACTACAGAGCGTCAATCACGGCGTTCTAATGTTCTATTGGAGACAATCCTTAGGGATCAACTAAAATCAATCAACCACATTCAGTATAGGGGAAATGAATACCTTTTTAGTGAAGAAAATATTCAGTCTGCTATCCAAAAGCTGAAAAATGTAAAGTATGACGGGTTGCTCAAAACCAATGAAGCCATTTATGACCTCATCACACTTGGAACATCCCTGGAACAGACCATTGAAGGGGACACCAAAAGCCATACCCTCAATTTCATCGATTGGCGCAATCCCGAACGAAATGTCTTTCATGTAACGGCAGAGTTTTCGGTAGAACGAAATCGGAGCACTGAGACTGCGCGCCCAGATATTGTCCTATTTGTGAACGGAATCCCATTGGTAGTAATAGAGTGTAAGGCTCCCAATATCGATGTCGATCAGGGTGTATCGCAAAACATCCGCAATCAAACAGAGGAGTATATCCCAAAGCTCTTCACTTATGCCCAACTCCTACTTGCTGTGAACAAGAATGAGGCAAAATACGCCACAGTGGGAAGTATTGCCAAATACTGGGCTAAATGGCGAGAAGAGGGACTTGAAGAGGGGAGTGACACGTTTGAACAGCTAAACACTCTCATCAATACACCAATTGTCTCTGATGTTAGAACGGAAATTGAGCAATCTGTTGAGTGCAGAATTCCCGATTCGACAGAACCCCGACTTGTCACCGAACAGGACAAGGTGATCTATTCGCTACTTCGACCCGAGCGTCTCCTCGAATTGGTCTGGAAATTTACAATTTTTGATGGGGGTACTAAAAAGGTTGCTCGATACCAGCAGTACCAGGTTATAAAGTCCACATTGGATAGAATTTCAAAGAGAAAACCTGATGGTTCTCGGGAAGGGGGCGTCGTCTGGCATACACAGGGGTCAGGAAAGTCCTTGTCCATGGTCATGCTTGCCAGGAATTTGGCTTTAGATACACAATTTACAGATCCCCGAATTGTCCTAGTCTCTGATCGAGATGACCTGGACAAGCAGTTGGGAAACACATTCACATCATGTCATCTTGAGCCACAAAGAGCTACATCCGGCCGGAATTTATTGGAGTTGATAGCTACGCGGAGCTCAAGCATAATCACAACAATTATCAATAAGTTTGAATCAGCCTACTCCGCATCCAAATACCAGGATAATTCTCCAGATATCTTCCTGCTGGTAGATGAGGGGCACCGTACCCAATTCGGATCATTTGCTGCACGAATGCGACAAATGTTTCCAAGAGCCTGTTATCTAGGGTTCACTGGAACCCCACTTATGAAGAAGGAGAAAAACAACTTTGCGAAATTTGGAAGTCTGATACAGCCATATTACTCCATAACTCAGGCCGTTGAAGATGGAGCGGTAGTCCCACTCCTCTACGAAGCACGTCATGTTGAAATGACACAAAATCAAAAGGCGTTGGACTTATGGTTTGAACGACATACTAAAGATCTGACCGAGGAACAACGGGCTGATCTGAAACGGAAGTATGCACGAGCAGAAATGTTGAATAAGGCTGATCAAGTTATCTATACCCGAGCTTTCGATATTAGTGAACACTTCCGTGCAAACTGGCAAAACACAGGGTTCAAAGCTCAATTGGTTGCTCCCAATAAGGTCAGTGCTTTAAAGTATCTCACGTATTTGGAAGAGCTTGGTGTTGTCAGTGCTGCTGTGGTTATGTCTCCCCCGGATATGAGGGAGGGCTACGAAGAAACAGAACAAGACGAATCCAATGATGAAGTCGTCAAATTCTGGCAGAAGATGATGAAAAGGTACGGAAAAGAATCTGAATACAACAAACAGCTGATCAATCAATTTAAGCACGGCACTGACCCTGAGATCCTCATTGTAATTGATAAGCTTTTGACCGGATTTGATGCCCCCAGGAATACAGTTATGTACCTTTGCCGTATGCTTAGGGAGCATACCCTCCTTCAGGCCATCGCAAGAGTGAATCGCATATTTGAGGGTAAGGATTTTGGGTTTATTGTGGATTATGTCAGCGTTTTGGGAGAGCTAGACAAAGCATTGACCATGTATGATGGTTTAGATGGCTTTGAGGAAGAAGATATTGCCGGAGCTCTCACAAATATTGATGCAGAAGTAAGTAGGTTGCCACAACTATACTCAGCACTTTGGGATCTATTCAAAGAAATCAAATCAACTACAGATGAGGAAGCATTTGAAGTATTCCTGGCTGATGATGCAGTACGGGAAGAGTACTATGAGAGACTGGCAGAATATAGCAGAGCTTTGGCTTTAGCGTTGTCGTCAGAAAAGTTTCTATTCAGCACTCCTGAAACGGACATCAAGAGGTACAAAACTGATCTAAGAAAGTTTCAAGCCTTGAAGGCCGCAGTGAAGCTACGTTATGCAGAAGGTGTGGACTACAGAGATTATGAGCCAAAAATCAAGAAATTGTTGGATACCCATATCCAGGCAAGTGAAGTAATCCAATTACATGAACCTGTGAATATTTTTGATGAGGAGGCATTCAACCAGGTAAAAGAAAGACAAGGTCTGTTTGAGAGTACTCGTAGTAAAAACGCACAAGCGGATATCATCGCTCATGCTACCAAGAAAGTCATCTCCGAAAAGTTTGATGAGGATCCTACATATTTCAAGAAGTTCTCAATTCTAATCCAACAGGCAATTGATGATTTTCGTGCCAAGAGGATTGAAGATCTCGAGTATCTGAACCGAGTACTAGAGATACGCGACAAAGTTGTGCGAAGAGAACATGATGGACTTCCAGAAGCTTTAGCCGGCAATGATGATGCAGCAGCTTTTTATGGTGTGATTCAAACGGCTTTCAGCACTCACGACCTGGGAGAGGAGAAAACATCATTACTCTCGGCTGCTGCTGCACTTCAAATTCACAAAATTATCAATGAAAATTGGAAAGTCCAATTTTGGGATGATGAGGATATCCAGAATAAAGTGATCAATGAGATTGACGATTATCTGTTTGACGAAATTAGGTCAGTACATGGTGTTGAACTCACTCTCCAGGAAATGGATGAAATCATTGAAAAAGTGTTGACTGTTGCCCGGCACAGGCACCCGAAATAGTTACATGATGCACACACTGAAGTACGGTGATCATGAGATAGATTACCGACTGGTGCAGGAGGATAGACTCTCTATCCAAGTTGCAGTATATCCAGATTCAACAGTCGTCGTGAAAGTCCCTAGTCATGCTACCCTTGAAAGCATAGAATCAAAGCTGAAGCGCAAAGCACGATGGATACTTAAGCAACGCTCCTTTTTCTTACAGTTTAGCCCGAAAACACCACCCAAACATTTTGTGATTGGAGAAACTCACCTCTACCTTGGTAAACAATATCGGCTGGCCATTTCCAAGGGTGAGAACAAATCAGTGAAACTCATTGGGGGAAAATTCTTGGTTTCCTGTAATGAAGAATCGGATTCACAGTGTGTTAAAAATGCCCTGGATGATTGGTACCGGACACGGGCAGAAAATGTGTATGCTACTAGACTTCAAGACTGTTGGGTCCGATTTGAGTATTCTGATTCGCAGTATCCCAAATTATCTCTTAGAAGGATGAAGACTAGATGGGGAAGTCTATCTGAGAGGGGAGTTCTCACACTCAATACCTCGTTAATCAAAGCTCCAGTAGCTTGCTTGGATTATGTGGTTACACATGAACTGTGCCACTTGGAATACCCGAATCACGATGCAAAGTTTTTCCGACTGTTGGAATCCAAGATGCCGAATTGGAGCAAGTTGAAGAATGAACTCGAGCAGTTGCTTTCGTAAAAAAAAGAAACAGCTGATCACTGCTTCTTTTTCTGTCTATTCAGGACATCTTGAAGTGCGTCGATTTCAGCATCTTTCATTGCTTGTCCACCATCATAATGCCGAATACCGCAGCGTTCATCCCATTGATAGAGAAATTCTTCCAGTTCCTCAGGTGTTTTTGCTCTTTTCTTAAACCGCTCAAGAACGAATTCAGGGTATGCAGATTCATCTATCATATCTGTTCTCCTCCTCATGGTCCTATTCTAATTGGGCTGGTCTTCAGACCATGTCAGGACTTCTCCTATGGATTCGTCAGCATCTTCTTCAGGTGGCACTTCGCTATCGAATTCTTGAGCAGCAGCTTCCTCCAAAAACTTGGCGAGCAGCTCTTCCAAACGAACATTGTCCTGGGTGAGCAATTTTAGGATCCTGAGAATGTTTTCTGTTTTTATATATCCATCAGTCATGTTTGAAATTTCCTTCCTTTAGTATTCATCAGGGAAAAGTAGTGTCCCGACGTAGTTGTTATGATGGTCATCGATCTTGAACCAGATCCTTTCTGGGATCTCCATATCAATCGTAGAGATGATTTTTTTCTCATCTAACTGGTTGGTTAAAAAATGATAGCCAGATAGCCGTACTTCAACTTTGCCCAAGCGAGTGGGGGACAATACAAACATGTCATACATGTGGTCCTGAAAATGTTTCATCATCTCGATTAGAATGATGTTGGTTTCCAGGAATCCCAACTTTTCGAAAACTCGACGAGTTGAATAAACCTTGAGTGCTTTATTCGGGAATCCGATTGGGAGATTATGGGGATGAATTTCAGATCTATCATTGCCCAAAACTTTCTTTCTTGCAAGAATCATGGTTAACTCCTTTTTCAGTAATTGTCTATGATCCTCCGGTTATCCAGATATCCCGGAGCTCAAGGCTCAATAATCCAAATCAATGAACTATGAACCTTTGAGCGGACCTGCACCAACCATGCAGGTAGGGATATTGCTGAAACGGGGGAGTTAGTGTGTGGAGATAATCATACCCAACCTTGGGGGATTGAATATAATTATATCCATAATAAAAATATGTATCTGAAAGTTGGTTCAATACGGGGTGCTAAAAGAGGTGAAAAATTCGAATGGTCGAAAAACTCAACTCTTCAATAATCAGAATTTTAGAAAAACCGATGTTATAGGCATACCAAAAATGGCGGCAATGTGCTATATATGGTGATCTGTAAGCATTTCTCTAAATGTGGGAACGAGAGATGCCCATTTTAGCCCTCCCGTAAAAAAGGTTATGCAGAGTAATCATCATTGCTAGTTGGCTTTGCTACTTAAGGCCAAGTTTTAAGAGGGCTAGAAAGGTATGAAGTTATACCCTCAGAGATAATATCAGTTTCTATCCGTTGGTTCTCTATTAAACTTTGATATATTATATTCCGTTACCATTGGGAGCAGACCACTATGATTCCCACAATTTGAGTTTGTTATAATAAATATCTTAACACTTCTGAAATGCGATGTTTGAAGGGGGAGAGTGGAATGCAATCACCGGCTGTACAAAATTATTCTCTAATAATATGGCATATAAAGCATGACTATAGTGAGGGTACATTTTGTTGCTAAATAAGATGAGAACACTGGTGCATTCACTAAATTGGTTCTCATCTGTAATCGATCTCCGTTTGACTAGAATTATATGTACAATGAGAAGTTTGCGCTTAAATGCGGGAGTGATATTTTTCCTCGCTCTAGGAATATCCTACTCTCAGACTTCTACTTTACCCAATGAACAAATCCTCGACCTAGGAGATGGATGGTACAAAACTACCGCATGGGTTTTACTTCACGATGACATGACGATGGGGAACGCCCGAGAAAAGGCGACTGCGAAAGCTCTAAAGAATATTGTAGAATATTATTGCGGGGTGGAGGTCAGTAACACCTCGCTTTCAATTGTAGCGGAGACAAATCTCCAGCTTGGGATGGATCACTTCAGTCAAATTACCAATATTATGTCTCGAGGCATAATTCTAAAGAAAGAAATATTAGAAGCACGTCATACACCCTACAATAATGAATCTATATATATTGTAACTTTGAAAGCTGAGGCAGGCAAGCTAGAGGGGAAGCGGGACCCATTTTTTGAGATAGAGGCTAGCTTGAATAGAAATCAATACCAAAATGGTGATGAGATGATCATTAATATAAACTCAACAAAAAATTGCTACATTTTTGTTTTCAATATCCTTTCAGATGAAAATGTCATAGCTCTACTCCCAAACGAATATTTGAAAAATAACTTTATCAGGAGAGGAACGACACTTCGATTACCCCCGAGCGATGGAGTGATAACAAAATTTCGGGTCGGTCTCCCCGAAGGAAAAGCATCAGTATCAGAAATGATCATGGTGATTGGGATTAAAGCTGAGGATGATATTGTAGAAAAAAACTTCGATATGCAAATTGGGAACTATAACCTTGCACTAACTGAGATAATGGAGTTTATAATGAAATTTCCACGGCATCAGATTGAGCAGATAAACCTTCCGTATACAATCCAACAATAAAGCGGAGCGTTAAAAGCGGTCAGCTTAATTATTATTGATATTTTAGTGGTAGTCTTGGAGAGAACTCATGAATAAACAAATAATTTTTGGATTACTATTTTCCGCGGTTTTGATGCCTAATCTAAATTCCTGCTCGCAGATATTAAATATCTATGGTAAAAGACCTATAAATACAAGTCCTGATAGTACTGGTTTGAGTGTTGCTGATGGGAAGTCCGGACAAAGCGGATCGATTAGAATAATGGGTGTCGAGGAATACGCAAAAGAGCGCAACAACGAGTTATTTACACCTCAAGATGAATTTGAAACGAGCACTGAATATTCACATCGTGTTGAACTTCAAAAAACTTATTTAGATGAATTACAGAAACAATTACTTGCTGAGATTGAAAATCGCAAGCAGGAAAAAAAGCGACTAGAAACTGAAAAAATAGAAGAAGAAGAGCGCCAATTGCAAAATAAAATCGCAATGTCCCTCGCACCAGTAGATGAATTAGTTTCAGCTATTAGTGACTATAATGCAGAAAACGAAAGCTTTGAAATTGAAGTAAATAATAATTTTTACTTGATTTATATACCACGAAACGAGGCTAGATCATTCAAAGAAAACTTTAGATCAGCCAAAGTGATTGGATACAAACAGCTAAATAGAAATCTTATTAGTTTTGAATACTTTAACCTTATAGTTACTCATCCCATTACTGGCTCACGGTTTCAGATTGGACCAGTAAAGGAAAACACTATTCTGGTTGCGCACGATGATAATAAGGCCGTGGTACCGCCCAATTTGAGCATGAGGGTGGCATTTTTAGAGCCCAATGCCAATGGCTTTTTAGACGCAAATGAAAAAGGGAAAGTAAAGGTATCGATATCCAATACTGGAAAAGGATCTGCATTTGGCGTTTATGTATACTTAGACTCAATTGAATCGAGTAAAGAGTTAACGTTCGAATCTTCTAAGTTTCTGGGTGAGGTTCCTGCAGGAGATACGAAGAGGGTCGAATTTGAGATAAGTGCATCGAATTCTGTGAACAGGATGGAACACCTCCTAAAGGTTTTTGCCATAGAGAGTTACGGTTTTCCACCCGATCCGACCCTCATTAATTTTGAAACTTTTCCTTTTATTCCACCCCGGCTGGAGAAGGCCGACTACGGTATCACAACCCCCAATGAGGAAAATGTGATACGTCCGCAAACCACAACTGAGGTACAAGTACAAATCCAAAATCGAGGGCAAGGAAATGCTGAGGATGTTGATTTTAGCATTAACCTTCCACGTGGAACCTATTTTACACCAGAAAGCAGACAAAAGTTTTCTTTTTCAGTTCTCAAACCAGGAGAATCCAAGATTTTAAAGTTTTCATTCAATACTGCGAAAACTGTGGATAAAACGATAGAACTATCCATAGGATTCACGGAGAAAAGTACTAATGGAAAATTTTTATTAGACTTAGCAATCGCAAAGCCTCAGCAGACAGTCCAGCATCTGGTTATTTCTGGGCAGGAACGGAATGAAGTTGCGATTTCGGATGTAGCCGTTTTGTCCGTAGATGTCGAGAAGGATATTCCACTGTCAGGTCGAGATGGAAAGAATGACCTTGCTGTGGTATTTGGCATCGAAACCTACAGGGATATCCCCGGTGTATCTTTCGCAAAACGCGATGCGACATGGATTAATAAGTACTTTGAAAAAGTACTCGGGATCCCCACCAATAGAATTTATTACAAGACTGATTCCGATGTTGGGCAGGCAGAATTTAGCAAAGTATTTTCCAAAGACGGTTGGCTTGAGAAAAGAGTGAAACCTGGAAAAACAAATATCTATGTCTATTACGCAGGGCATGGAGCCCCAGACTTAAAACACAATAAAGCTTATCTTATTCCCTATGATGGTGACCCAAACTATGCTTCCCAAACTGGTTATGAGGTTGATGCGCTCTATAGTCATTTGAGCGACCTTGAGGCCGCTTCTGTAACGGTGTTTCTTGATGCATGTTTTTCAGGTGCCAACCGAAACAATGAAATGCTGTTGGCTGATGCTCGACCTGTTTTTATGGAGGTAAACGAGTCAATGGCTCGCAATGTAACAGTATTTTCCGCAGCTGGTGGAAAACAGATATCCTCTGCCTGGCCCGAGAAAAAACATGGTTTGTTCACCTATTTCCTTATGAAAGGTTTGAAGGGTGCTGCTGATATCAACAACGACAAAAATATCACAGTGGGCGAGCTTGCAAGCTATGTAGAAACGAATGTTTCTGAAACTGCAGGAATGCTGGATCGGGAGCAAACTCCTGGATTACAGGCGCGCGACCATAACGAAATTATTGTCAAATATTAGGCGACATTAAAAAAAGGCTTTTGGGAATGCAGAATTTCAGATATGTACATATAGTATTGGCTATATTTCTATTCAGTTTGAACTGTAACCTTGTGAATGGACAATCCTTCCAGAATGTACGCGTTCACCAGCAGGGACTACAAATATTTGTCAATTATGATTTATTTGGACAACTTTCTCCTGAAACTACTGTCCAGTTTGGCTATTCAATTGATAATGGGAAAAGTTATCGAAGGATATCCGATGCAATTGGAGACGTAGACATTTACATCGAACCTGGAATGAATAAGGAGATTAGCTGGATTATTCTGGGAAAGCCTATTTCTGGGGAAGACGTTATTTTCAAAGTAGGTACGATGGAAGATTTTACGCCCGTTGGATTTGTCCTTGTCCCTGGCCATAAGTATCGTACAGGCGGTAAAGAGCCTTTCTATATGTCTAAATTTGAAATCACACAAAAAATATATAAAGAGGTTACTGGGACAAATCCAAGTGAATTCAAAGGGGCGAGTAATCCCGTTGAAAGCGTAAGCTGGGTGGAAGCAATTCAGTTTTGTAATCAATTATCACGGTTAAATGGATTAAACCCGTGCTACAAAATTCGTGGAGGTCAAGTAAGCTGCGACTGGAATGCAAATGGATATAGACTACCGACTGAAGCACAATGGGAGTATGCTGCAAAAAGTGGAGGCCGCTCTGATCAAAAATGGGCTGGTACAAATCTAGCAGAGAAACTCTCAGACTATGCTTGGCACAGTCCAAATAGTAAAAAAACAACACACCCCGTAGGTACTAAACTTCCTAATGACCTCGATCTCTATGACATGAGTGGGAATGTTTGGGAATGGTGTTGGGATCAGAAGAATATTCAAAAGGATCGCCTCAAAGGAAAATCTACCAATTACTATATCATCCGCGGTGGAGGCTATTTTTCCTATAAGTACCGCTCATCTGATCAGGACCTTGTAAGCACTTCTTCTAGGACTAGCTCTTGGGGAAGTGGGGGAAGCAATATAGGTTTCCGAATTATAGGGAAAAATTTTCAAGGAATTGAATTTGCACAGGATGATTCATATATCTCCTCAGTAAATGCTCAATCTATTAAACAACATGGGACAGAGTCATCAGCTGTTAAGTCATATTTACCATATAGAGATTATGTCAAAAAATATAAACTGCAACTCAAAAACCTTTCTGGTCCTTTTGGAGGTAGGATTAAGATGGGGGGAATCAACTTTGAGATATTTCCAGCTAAAACATTTTATGGAGTATCGATCTCCTCCGGCAATTCAGAATTGTCAATTCCACCGTATGAAGTTGATGAGTCTGACACGACAGACCATGGCGTTCCAGCAAGAACGCTCGGGCTAGATTTGGATATGGTTCGATTTGCTATTGGGACTGGCGGGAAGGGCGGCTGGTCAAATAACTTAATGCTTTCTGAATCTGGTGAAATGCTACCTTATCGATGGGAAATTCCCTTTTTTCTACGCTATTCAGCTGGTCTTCCTTTGTATCTATTTCAAAATGTAAACATTGCAAAGTATAACACATCAATCTCATGTCGAGTATACATTGGACTCGGATATCATGGTTGTTCATCGCGTTTGGTTTCGAAAGATCATTCGATTTTGGAATCTCAGTGGAACAACTCCATTTTCGATCAGACTGAATTGACTGTTTACATTTTGGAATACTATACCGGGATCTCCATTGGAAATATAAATACTACTCTTTCAACGGGAGAAGAATATAATGAACTCTATCTTCGATTACAGCTTGCATTATTTAATTGAAATCGTGCGTTTCTGCCGAGTATAAATTATGGACATTTAATTGGCAGGCAATACTGTGTCATATCCAAAATATCCCATTGAAGCAAAACTGGCAATCAAGAGCCAAATACAGATATTTGGATCACTATTTGCAGCAGATGGAACACTTTAGATACAACTCTCCATGATCTTGCACTTTGGAGTGGGGGTCCTCCCAAGGGGTTATCGCCTTTGGATCGTGACTTACATAATTCTGGAATATTCGAACTGAAACTTAGAGGATGAGGTATCATTTATGCGAAGATTTATAGGTGTTGTACTGGCTTTAGGAGGGGCCGGGTTTGTATATTGGCAAAATAAAATTGTACAAGATGGAATGCGGGGTTACATAGATTCACGAGTGAGCGCAGGTGCATACCAGTATCTCGGCATCAATCCAAACTCTGTTGCCGCACATCACCAGGCAAGGATTGACTCAGCGGAGGGGCTAATGGTAGCTGGTATAATAGTAGCTATTATCGGCATAATTATGGTTCTAATACCAAAGCAGAAAAGTGTGGAACCAATTGTTTCTAGTGCGGAGAACAAGTCATGAAATCTTGGACAATACGTATCATTAGTCTTTTCCTTACCCTCGTAATTATTGGAGCGGCAATCTCGAGTTGCGATAGTTTTGGTGGAAAAGTGCAGCTTGTTGAGCGTGCTGGGTTATGGTACAAAAAAGGTTCAGACATCCCTTTCTCTGGGACATACATAGAATCAGGTCTTGAACTCAAAACTCGACTTGAAGCGGAAAAAAGCAAATACATCGGAAAAATCGCTAAGATTGAGAAACGCTATCTGAATGGGAAACGTCATGGTGATTTCTGTGCATTTTATCGCAATGGTCAAGTTGCTGGGGAAGGCTCATATCTGAATGGCAAACTGCATGGCGAATATCAAGAGCGGGGTGAGAATACATCCATAACTGCTGATTATGTCTACGATCAAGGCGAGATAGTGCGGATTCGTGAGTGGTGGCCAAATTCCATATACTGTAAACGTGAGTTGCATTATAAAGCAGGTAAAATGAATGGTGAGTGTAAAACATGGTATCCCATGGGGGAACTAGAGTCTGAGGTAGAAATGAACGATGGAAAATTACATGGACTTGCCAAATATTATCACAAGTGGGGGCAGCTTGCAGATATGAAGCAGTATTTCAATGGGACTATTATTCGAACATTCTCAAGGTACGAATTAGATATGTATCAGCTCTGATTTTTAAAAATTCAGACAGGTGCATCAAAAAGATGAGAACAGGAATTGTGCTATTTGGTTCAATCTTATCGGAGAACTAGGTGTTTAAGAAATTATTATTGATAACGATGACATCTGCAGCGCTCTTGGCTGTTGATGATTGGCGCTATGCTCCCTCGGATACTCTCATTTTGGATATCATCTCGCCACAACTAAATCTAAGGGATCGAGCAGTTCTTCTGACATTGACAATTGTGGAGCCCCCCAATAAGGTGCGGTCATTAGTCTCTCTTGCCGACTCATATTTAGCAGCAGGTGATACCATGGCTGTGGGGAATATCCTGGAATATGCATTAGAGTGGCTTAAAAAATCAGATGGTATATACACAGACGACGTAATCCAGGATATGATCGTTCTCTACTTAAAATTGGATGATAAAACGTACATTACTGATTTAATACAGCTGATCGGTAGGCATGAAGCATTCTCGAAGACTATAAGTCTTTCCTTTGGTTATGCTGTGGAAGGTGGGACGGAGGATCTTAGATCATTTATTTATGACATGTTTATAGATGACTATTACATTAGGGATAAGCTCTCAACTCAAGACCTCAAGGGCATAAGCTATAACCTGGTCAAAATTGGGAAAATTGACGATGCACTCACTATCACCGGATCTATTAGGTCTGGATCGGATAAACAAGACAGTTACTTAAAAAATTCACAGTTTCTTCTTGATAAAGGAGAGGAATCATTATCCCAAAAATTTGCCAAATTTCTAGACCCCTATACTCTCTTAAAGTATAAATCAGTAGTAATCGCAAAAAGATATCGAGATGGCAGAAAGATTGAAGCAAATAATATGCTTGCTAGAACCATTGAGGAAAGTCTTACGGCAAGCCTGGATTATGCTTACCACGCCTTTTGGATCAGTGATCTTGTAGCAAATCTAATCTCATGTAATGAATTGGAGAAAGCATTCGAGGTTAATCAATATTTCTCAAAGGGTGCTCCAATTTCAGAAATGGGTTTCAAAGATATTGCCAAGGCTGCTTTTTTAGAAGGGAATAAAGAATTGGGGAATAGGGCACTTAATCTTGCCAATGAAGATGCATTTGGAGCAACCCTTTTTAGTAAAAATATTAGCTTCAAATTTGTAGAGAAAGAGAAGATTCGCGAATCTAAGGAGTGGTTACGGATAGCCGCCAATCATTGTAGAAACATGGAGGATACTAAAAGAAAGATTAGATATTTTAGCATGATTGCAAGGGATGCAGCACTGGTAAATGATACACTTTTGACAAACACAATTTTAGAAGAAGTGATAGATCTCATACACAATAAAAGTCCTTTAATTCCCGATAGCTACTTCATTTATGAGCTGATATCGACTGCTGAGCGGGTTGGCTCAGAAAATATAATTTGGGAAATATGCCAAGAATCAAGCTCTTTACCGCCTGTTGAGTATGCACTATCACTTGGTCAATGTGCTGAATACTTTCTAGAAAATGATGCTATTTCTCGTCATGTCCCATATTGTATTCAACAGCTAGAAACCATTAAGCGTAGGGTAAACAGTGATATGGAGAGGGTGCTAATAACGTGGATGTTGGAGTACATTCACAATATACAAAAAGGACTAAACGTTGACGTAAAGTCCGTAGCTGACTATAGAAAGACAATTCGTTTTCTGGAAACCGTAAATGAAACCTCCACTCGCGATTCATTGTGCCAGATTATAGGTCAATTATTTTTTGAAGATGGAGAGTTTCAATTAGCTGATTATATAATTAAAAACATCTCAACTCAGAACAAAAGGGATCTGATTCGATGGCAATTGGTTGTGGGGGGGCTTACTCCATGGATTGAGGGTGAAATCAAAGTAGATAGTAACCTTGTAATTGTATTAACCTTTATAGATGAATTCGAGAACAAAGATTTCACAACAGAATCATACATGCGCTTGAGTCAAATTCCAGTAGACTTTGATTTGAATTATTTGTCTGAAAATGTACGCTATTGGGATGAGCAGAGAACAGCCCTCATCGAATATAAAAGAGGGCTAAGTGAACCGAGTCAAGATTCTGACATTGTACAAATTTGGAGTCATAATCAAGAATCATTCGAACAAAGGGAATCAATCACCGACAGAGTATCCGATTTGAATTGTTCACGATCTGTAAGTGAGATGCGAACATCTCTAGAAGCATATGGTGGAGCAAAAGAATTTGGAGTTGATTGGGGATCAACTGACGATGTCAAGCATGAGCTGATATACATTGGAGATGATGGCTCCAGTACAAATTACTATGCTGTGTGGAGAACCTTTCCCCCAAGCGAATATGGGGGGTGTCATGCGTGTGGGAGTAGCATAAGCGTATTCACACTCTCTCGAGGCGATGATATTTTTCTGATTGATCGCCAATTTATTAACTGGGCGCACATGGGCACATGGGGGGGAGGGCCAAGAGCTATTACTACAATGCCTATTGGTGAAGACAGAACTGGATTGATTGTGCACGAGGGTGATGGAGGGCAGGGATCCTTTTATGAGACAATAAGTATTTATTGTCTGATTCAGGGTGATCTCAAATTAATTTTCGAAGAGGGAGTATCTGAAATGCATGAATCATCTGCATTTGGGTCAAATTCTACAAGCTCTATTACTTACTTTCCAAATAATATGTATCAAATAACAGTTGAGAAAAGTGGTGTGGTACAGGTTGATGAGATGCAAGGATCCCCAAAAATACTCTTCTATCCGACTTATAATTACGAATTTAAAGGCCAGGAGTATGTAAGAATTTATGAGGATTAATTTTTACTCTTTCCAAACTCGCGTTTTGTGTGTTGCCGCCCTTTTTCTGCTGAAATATTCCGCTAATGACGCCAAAATCGCTTGATTTAATAGGCTCAAACTGATTCCAGTTTTAGGTCATTTTGCTTGAATATCTTTAAATTAGTGTGGCAAAAAAAAAGTACCTTCGCTTCCCCTGCCAATTAGGCAGGGGCTCTATGGGTTAAGACTCAAGGTGAATAAGGCTTACAGAGGGGGAGGGCACAGGCAATACCCGTTTAAACCCTCCCGTTTTCATGTTTTGACTAAATATTTCCCAATTTGAGCAACTCAATTTCTCTGTTCAAGCGGATGTGCACGGTTTGACAGGGGACCAACTGAATTGATTGAATTCAGAGGTGAGTTTAGCTCAGAACTTTTATCCTGAGCGATAATATCGGGAAAATCCTGTTGAAGCCTCCTGAGATCAAATTTCGTATATATCTCTGTCGTAACGATACTTGAATGCCCAAGCATGCGAGCGGTCGCCATGATATCACGGTGGATCAGGTAGTTACGGACAGCAGCAGTATGCCGGAGAGAGTGAAATTTCCTCCCCTGCAATCCTATCTTCGTGCATGCTTGCTGAAACGCCTTGCTGTAATGACGATAATGATACGTTTTTCTGTTTGGAGCCCCAGAACTATGTTCGACGTGGGTTTTCTCTTTCATTTCTAGATATGTGACAATCTGATCCTCCGTGAGAAAAAGCTCTCGCTCCTTTCCATTTTTGGATCTGGATGCTGGAATCACCAGGAAATTTCCATCTAGGTCAGCATCGAACGGTTCTCGTAATCTTGCGCCACATCCGTGATAGAAAATGAACACCCTTCGTAAATATGGATCTACGACATTCAGAATTTTCTCAAAATCGCTATTCCGAATGTATATCGGGCGAGCCTCCTTTTTTGGGATTTGTTTGATATTCAATTCAGTTTTGATTTGCCCTGTAGCCTTTGCTTCGCCAAACCAACTTCTCAAATTACGCAATGAAATATTAACTGTCGCCCTCGAGTATTTCGCCTTGACCAATGCGGTTTTTAGGGCTTCAATATCGGACTGATTTAATACAGAGACTTTTGTCTCACCTGAGATATATTTGAGTATTCGGTTGAACGACAATTCGAAGATTTGGTACGAACTAAGTCTGAGTGGAGAATTAACATCTTCAGATCTAAATTTGAGATAGACATCGAAAGATTCTCGTAAAGTCATATCAACTATCTGGGTTGCTCCCTCGGGATTCATCCATGAAAAGCTAATATCCTCTCCCTCTTTGATGATATCTTCGTATACATTCACCTCTGCAAGGCGCTTAACGGCCTCCTGACGCCGCTTGGTCTTTAAGTTGATGCAACGCTCAGTCTGTCCTGAATTTGTGGCTAGTCTGATCCTAGCGTACCAGACATATCCTAGCTTTCTTAGTTTTGCCATATTGCCTCCTTTTTTGTTAATAAAGGGCCATCAGCTGATACCCCAAGGGATAATATGTATTTCATTTTTGAGCCAATGCGCTAGAGGGAGAGAGGCAGACTGATGCATCTCTTTAGCAATCTGAAGATGAGGCAGATTCATCTTTAGGTTTATGGCGTTTCAGATTAAAGATCATTTCTACACATGGGGAAGAATCATCTATTCCCATTCTGGAAATGGCACACTAAACACAAAAGCAGCGAAGGAATTATGGGTTGTATAATTTTTGCTAGATGCAATATTGATTGATACTATCGAGGTCTCATTTGTATTTTATAATTTAAGAAATGTTAGCAGGGCGGGATGATGAATTATTACGATATTCTACGGGAACTCTATGTTCCTGAATTCGGGAGTATATGGAAAGCGCCAAATTGTATTTGGACTTCAGGATTTGCACACAATGGGGCAGAGAAGGGATTACACCCTTCTATTGTTGAAAAAGTGTTGAAAGATGAAATTACCGTGCGATTGGTGCCTGGGACCTCCAAAAATTATAGGACTGGCAGATGTGTTTATGTCGTGAAAATGGGTGATGATGAGAGAATTAGTCACTTTCTCATAGATTTGTCAATGCCATATCATATTGACGAGTTGAAAAAACTTGACCGTGGATGGAATGGCGTTGATGACCTTAACGAAGAACAAAAATCAAGGTTTAATCTACAAATTATGGCTTGCAGAGGCACACGATGATTGAAACAATAAAAAGCATTGCAAGCAACAATCTTGAGGCAAAAGGATATAAAAAACTAATATCTCTTTTAGCCTATATGGTGAACAAATACAATTGGCCAAAAATTGTGTTAGATGAATCTCAAGGAGACAGAACAAAGTGGAATGTTAATGAGATAATCGCGTTAGCACATCAATTGATCATTTACATTCACACAGAGAAAAAGCTCCGTCATATCTCCAAAGTGCCAGATAGTTATCTAGAATATTATTTTTACCAAATAATAGTTACCTACATAGCATCAACAATAAGTGATTTTCAGAGTAAGCGAGGGATAAGCTATAAATCTGTGAAGCAAATATTGCTGAAGATATTAGAAGAAGATTATTTCAAAACTGTTAGTAGTGGACATACATATTGGAGTAACTCAAAAGAGTCTGAAGTCGAAGATCACGATTCTAGTGAAATCGAAAGAAAAGTGGAATACCTGCCTAAGATAATACTGAAGGTTGGAGCAAAGCAGTTTAAGAAGTATGTAAAAAGGGCTGTGACAAATATTTTCTCTCTTGATATTCCGATGATTGAGCAAGGAGCACTGATAAACGCTACTTACTCTTTATTTGATCAAGCTCATAATGAAAATGAACAAATTGACACCCAGTTGGATGAAATCGAAAAAAGAGATATTCATTCTCAGGTTAGGCTGATTCTTAACAGCATAGAAGAAAGCGACTTGGTCTTGATGTCCAACTATTTTCTAGCAAGTGAGCGTATGTCCATCCGCGCGCTTGCAGAAAAATATGAATTACCTAAGAGCACAGTTCAATACAAAATAAACAAAGTTAAGAGTATTGTCACAAGTGCTTACATCCCCTCCAATTACGAAGAGGGAAAATATTTTTTAGATTGTCTTAAAAATGAGTTGGACAAACTGCAATAAATTTCGTTTGACTAATTATAGAGAGCACAAAGAGGGAGTATTAGTCATGAAAGAAATATTAAAGTATCTAAACGATCCTGTCTACAATGAAGACATTCAAAGTCTAAATAAATCTTTGGATCCTCAAATTAACCAAGGATTCAGAGTGATTCAAGAGGAGCTAGGAGGTACTATCCATGAACGGACTGACCTACAACCTCTTGTCGATGACGATGATAATAGTGAGAAAATACCCGGTACTATTTGGTTAACAAAAAATGGATATATCGACTACGAAGGGAATGAAATAAAGGCGGAGATTCCATATTATGTTCTCTTATCAAGTGATATCACCCCGCTCAACAAAACAGAATACGTCAGGGTACAGCCAATTTCATCTTTTACAATATTTGCTGGCCCAGAGGATATCCTTATTGATGATGAGAGTATCACCGGCTTTAAGTTTATAATCGAGACTTGGAATGAGCAACCAATTGCACTAAATCTGTTGGATAAATACATTGGAAAATATGATCAGAAGTTGGCTTACAGGGATTCGACTTTAAAAATATCAGATGACTTGAAAACATTTCGTAAGTACGAGATTCGAAATACCCAATACCTGCGGAATTCTATTACATCATACTTATCGTTGGAGGAGAATACTCAGGATAGTAATGGTAGAGTTGTGTTTAATTACGGGAATACTCCCGTATACTCATCGTTTTCCCAAATCTCAGAGCCCTCAGCTGATTATCTCGCAGCTGCTAAAATAAGTATTGGCGGACAACAACAATCCTGTACTTACGAACAGAAAATTGGTAAACATAAAATATCCATTGAAGTAATTAAGTATGACACGCTTTTTACTCTAGTCATAAAATCACATATAGGGGGCGTAGAATTGATAAACGAGGAAAAGGATGTGTTGGAAGCCGCATCATTGGATGGAAGCCTCAAAGAGGCAGTGTATAGGGATTTGAAAGCCGGCTCATATGTAGTCAGAGACTCAGAGACCAATGATTCAATAAGAATTAGACTATAATGAAAAATACTGCAAAAAATTATCTCAATGCTCAATTGGTCTCGTCCATTCAGGATACTCGATGGATTGATTTAGGTGAATCCCACAGGGCGTTAAGAGAGTACTTAGAATCAGCGGTACACTCTGCATGCGTTGAAGGTCATGATTTCGCCCCGATAATGGTTAAGGGAGCCTTCGGAATAGGTAAAACTGCAATCCTGCATTACCTTTTTCATCATTCCTGGACCGTACTGAATGTCCCCGCCTTCATGCTTAATCTCTCAGATCTGATTGATGAAATTACTAAATACATCAGGGAAAGGGATATAGATAAGTTACAAAATAAAGATGTTAGTAAAGTTTTGGATCTGATATGTAAGAAACAAATTGCGACTCTTCAGAATTCTCAATTTGACGATATCCAGTCAGATGAGATATATTTCCCATCTTTTAAAAAATCCAATTTAAAAAAGTACCTAGAGAGCTTTCATCCCGCAAATTGCACAAAAGCCTCAAACGGACAATATCTTGAAAAAGGTCTTCCGCTATTTGATGCAGATGTTATTGCTAAGGGGATTCATACTGAAGTCCGTGCCTTGGTGCTGATAGACGAATTCGAAGCAAAATACCATGAATTGAAAAACATCATCGAATCATCAGGTGGAGGGCTTCTTAGAGATTTTATTGAGGATGCTGCAAGCGCATCTTCAACAAATTTTTTCTGTATTATTGGAAATGGACCATCATCAGGCTATGAGGTCTCAAGGGAGAGCAGTGCTGCTGAAGCTAGAAGGATTATCGTAAAACAGATAAATGCTCCAACCGTTAAATCTCTCAGTCGCTCTTTCTTAAGAGATCTTCCACATGGTCATATAAATTTCTATTGGTGGCTTTCTAGGTCGCGACCTGGTCAAATAAAAAAGCTTAAAGAATCCCTGCAGCCATATGCAGCGATGGTCGAAAATAATTATATCAAATTTTTAGAAGAGAATAAGGTGTTTGACGACCCAATTGACGATATGGGTGAATCTAATGTCTCATTTCTCAAAACGGATATACTCGAAAATATTGCTATTGAGCTTAAGGATATTTTTAAGCAATTACTAATCAATCTTGAACCCCAAGAGCTGGCTTTATCTGAGGGGCGGAAAGATCTGCTGATAGAAAATAAGGCCTTTTTCTATTCCTCTGAACAATCTATTCATATTGACAAGGTACTAAATACTCTCCAATCTGATATCTTAAAAATAAAAGATGGAAACTATAAATATAAAGCAATCAAGTATGATAAGATACATTATTACTTGGACTTGATTCTTGAATCACTTTCTGATTCGAAGAAGGGAATTGCATTTGGAGCTCTAAGTAAAGGCGATATTGAGGATGATCTATCCAAGACATTTCTAGCTCCAATTTTTGGACTGCTGTATGATTTTATGAACATTTATGAAGATGAATCAGACGATTCGATAAAAAGTATCCTTGATTTACTACTTGATATATCAAATAAAATAGAAAATGGAGATGTCTTTAAACACTTTAGGAAAACGTTGGATTTGTTTGAAGAAAATTCTGTCCGAATTGATCGGGAAGATAAGGTGGTTATCCAATTAAGCTTGTGGGCAATACGCAATGTGATAGAGCAGCCAATTGGTTCACCTGACCTTTCGTATAAGTCAGAATTAGCTGATGAGCTGATCACAAACATATTTGATGTTGAGAAAATATTCTCATTTCAAAAGGATAAGAAGAATAAGATAATCATCATTCCTGATATCGATAATAAGTCTCTTCTTAAGAAATATATTGCTCAAGTAACGTCGCACATACAGGACAACTGGGAAACAAACTTTAATTACCATAATGATGGTCAGGCTCTCCTGACTATAGTCTATTTTTCTGAATCAGAGGAATTAAATGAGTTTAGAGATTGGCTTGTATTCAAAAATATTGAAGAGGGCATAAAAGAATTACCTAGCGAGCTAAGACGTCATAACATTACACGATTTGACGATTACCCCATTCATAATAATCAACGAATATCAACATTCCTGAATTCACTATGCAAAATAGGTATCATTGGATTGCACCAAGAGGAAGCTGCATTCTCGGATATTGAAAGTGACGAAATTGACATTGAAAGTATGATATCCGCAATTACAAAACCAACCTGGACAAAAAGCAAGCACCAAAAACGGACTATTGAATACTACTCTGATTTACTTCTGAATGGAGAAAATAGTGCGTTCTCCATTGTGATTTCGAATTCAATTGCAGAATATGATAAAAAAATTGGCGAGTATTTTAGGAATCCAAAAGAACTTACAAGTTATAGCTATGATATCCACCTAAGTGATAGAGACCACTTGGATTCTCTTGACTGGGGGCTTTCAACAAAAAACTTTATTTCTCATATTCTAAGTGACTATGATCAGAATTCATATAGTGACGCAAGCAAACTGCTAGAGAATATGCATGCGCTTAACCTGGATAATGAAGAGAATGAGGATGATACTAAGATATCCCTCAGACATATTGGTGAAGCGCTAAACAAAAAGTTAAAGGGTGACTATAGTAGTATTCGAGAAAGCCATTCTGAAAGTTCCGGCAACTTAAAATCAGTCACAAGATATATCGAATTGCTAACCAGGAACATGAATATTAGCAGTGTTACTGACTATCTAGAAGATATTGATAATGATAAAGATTTACTTTATTCTCATTTTGATTATCTAGATTATTCCTCCAATAAGAGATATTTCCTTACGGGGAAATATTACACAATTCTAACTGAAAGTATCGACTGTCAGGTAGAATTAGATACTGTGATCTCAGAAATGAAAGATCACAAGAACTCCTTTGCGGAATTATGTGCTGAATTTGAAGAAATCAACGAAATTATCAAGCGGCTATTCTACCTGAAAGAGGACTTAGTGAGTCCAAATGACATCAATAATTATACTATACAAGTTATCGCAAAATATCTGCTTGATAGTGAAGAAAATAAGTCAATTATTCATACTGTTATTGGTCAAATAGTTAACCGGAAATTATCATCTGTTCTTGACAAAATGAATGATTTCCGAAAACAATTAGAATTTATCCTAAATTCAATTGGGCCGATAAATGATGAAGTAAAAAATCTGCAACAAACCTTAGAAATCATCTACGAAAATGGGAAGAACACACCTATGGGTGATCTATTGAAGAATCGTTTTTCTAGATCAGTTAATAAGGATTACTTGTACTATAACTTTATCCTAAGACCTCTCAAAAAATCAGATGATGGAGATACGTTTAACAGAATATTTGATAAAACGTATAAACCGAGTAGAAAATTTAAGATTGAGGATCAATTTATTCAAGATCTTAATGAAACAATGACTCAAATCCATCATGACAGACTCGCAAAGGTAGAAGAAGTGGTCGAGGGAGCGCTTGAGATAAATAACCAATATGCAGAGACTGAGCAGGTTATTGGATACATTTGTGATATAATGAATTATACAAGCGTCCAGTCTAACGTTCAAATAATTTATCAAGACGACGAAGACAATCCGAAAAATGGATTTGAAAAAAAATATTCAAGTGCAATGCAGCTTAAGGAGAGCAATCCAGAATCGTTAATTCGGGATATCATTGAAGATCAGGGGCTCCATAATAGCTGGAATAATGTGATTTCAAGCCGAGATAAAATATCCACGCTGAAGGAGTTTAAAAAATACCAGAAACAAGTGCAAAAATTCTTTGCTACTGTATACGAGCGGATTACAGCACCAGGAGTCTTGAAATTTACTGAGTGGGTCCAAGCGAATGACAGCAGCAAATTGATTGCTGATCCAACAATCAAATTGATACGCAAAACCTTGATCTCTGAATATAGCGATTACCAGGAAGATATGGATATTATTGCTGAAAAAATCAATATGCTTGATTCATCCAATACATTATTTGAGGGTGTAAAAAAGCAAATTCGACAGGCAATTATCTTGCAGCTTGGTGAAGTTGACCTTGATGTTATTGAAGAGGCAGTCGTTCTAAGAGATTTTGTATCCGATTTGTCTGTCTTATTAGCGGATTTGGGTGACACCCCTGAGCTATCATTTGTGGATTCAGCTCAATTTCTGGATGATTATGCAAATGAAGATGACCCTAATTCCATACAGTTTAAAAAAATAATATCATCCTATAGTGGAGTTATTGAGAAAATTATTTCCGCAGATGATATGATAATTGCTGATGAAGATTCGATGCAAATCGATATGGTTCATAATAAAGTAAAAGAGAATATTAATGATATAAGAAATGCTGTTGAGGAAATATTTGATACGGGAATCCACAATACTTTAGATGAAAACATTCACCTAATATTCAAAAAGTTCGAGCAGGCAATAAATCTTGATGCTAGAAATGCTTCAAACTCACTTAGAAAAGAGATTGATACTACCTGGGATCCCATTCTTTCTGCTTATAATATTATCAGCCAATTCTTCGTGAGTTACGATATCGACAAGGTGAGCTCACTCCAACAATTGCAGGAGAATCAAGGCCTATCGGCATTCGAAGAGGTTATTTCAGCTTACACCACTCGAGTAGAAACGATCCTTTCGGAGAATCCGATTAGCGGGATTAAGACAAATAAAATAAATGAATTATTTCGGTCGTTTACCCAGCTTGAAGCATCAATTGGCGATTTGGCAGAAATCAGATCAAAGAAAGAATTTTGTGAAAGCCTGGCCGGTTTTGCAGATGAATATGCAACCGTAAAGGTACCAATACTTGAAAAATTAAGAGTAGATCAAGTTGATATTACGAGCATTTTGGACCTACTCCCATCCTTGAGACAACATATTGAGAATGTACAATCAGAAGACCCTTTGTTGACAGGTCTGTCCGAGTACTATGAGTATATCATAAAAAAAATAGACCAAATCAACAAAAAATATGCTGAAATTCTTGAGACCTCAAGTGCACATGACGCCTTACCATTTTTTAACGATATTCCAGAAGAAGGAAAGGCCGTGGATGCCGATTCCTTAGCTGAAAATTTCGAGATGATAAAAACTTTGGCCCAATACGACTTAATTAAAATAAATATTGATAAGAGTGTATGAGAGTATGAACTATCAGAAAGATATAATTGGTGTTTTAGACCGAATACGGAACCATAACCTTTACATACACAATGATACAATCGACGAGCTCTCATTTAATCTTCCCGATTTTAAAAAGAGAAAAGTATACCTCGTTGAGACCCTGGCCACCATCAACGCACTTGTCAAAAATGGTACCTTGCTTTTATACGGGGGGCACGGCGGGGGGAAGACAACGCTGGCAAAATATTTAGGTCGAGTTTTTAGGGGAAAGACTGATTCTGAAATCGAGAAGGCTATTCTACGCTGCCATCCTGAGCTTACTGAAGAGAAGATTCTGGGAACTCTAAACTTTAAACAGATCTTATCCCCAAATCTTATTCCGGACAATGGAGAAATTGAAGTTCAATGGAATGAATTTGTGAAGTCAAACTGGAAAATTATTGATGAGATCAATCGTTTGAGTCACTATGCCCAAAATGTTCTATTGTCACTTCTTGCAGAAGGTGTAGTAAAATATCACAATCAGAGTCGAAAGGTTGGCAACTATACCGTATTTGCAACGATGAATCCTCGCGATGAAGGTAATGTTGAAATACCATTACCTTTTTTAGATCGTTTTGCAATGGCAATCCCAATAACAATGCCTGACTATCCTAGTTTAAGTACTATAGGCAAAATGGATCGACATGACAAACCTGAACCTGAATTAAAGTTGGATTCGCATATCTTTGAAATAGTGCAAGAAGAAGTTGCAACCACTCAGGTTCAAAATGAAGCAGAAGAGTTTATTAATATCATTATTTCGGACTACAAGCTTTGCGACCGTGCTAAAAAGGAGGCGAGTGAAAATTATACCGTAGAGACCGGATTATGTACTGTCAACTCTGAGTGTAGATATCTCACGGATGAACAAGTATGTAATAAGATTATCCACCCACTCAGTGTCAGAGTGAAGGAGGATCTCTACAGATATGGTAAAGCTATCGCTTGGTTTCTAGGTGATAAGAGTGTCACCAAAAATCATATCAAGGCAATTGCTCCATTTATGATTTGGCATAGGTCCAATCTTAACGATAAATTTTTAAAGGAAAACTTCAAAAGTAAGATTGAGGGACATTCTATTTCGACTAATGCTCAACTAGAAGGCACCAAAGCGATAGTCGATAAAATCTATTCAAAGTTTAACCATAGGTTTAAATATTTCCTAGTTGATTATAAAAAAGCAACGCAGGCAAAATTGAGCAAAGAGAGTCTGGATGCTCTTATTGAAAGATGCTCTGAAGCGGAAGGGGATCTGTTTGTCAGGATGGAGCTATACAAAGAATTGTTAATTCTTCGTGAATCATACGAGGCTGTAGTAGAATATTCAGAGAAGATTGACAAGACTAAGGACATAAGAGGGTTACAGTATCTTGTAGATGAGCTTAGTAGAGAATATTTGATAGGATCCCGACAGTTATTAACAGATCGAATTGAAAACAAAATTCTTAAAATTCAAAATGCTGAATATGGAAAAGTTGAAATCAAAGTTTCGAGAGAATCAGTATTTAGTGGTCAAGCATATCCAATCCTCCTTGAACGAATAAGAGATCATTATGGAGCAACACCAGATTTTTCGATGCCGGAGAAGAGGCTCATATCAAAGAGTAAAGATTCTTTCAAATTGGAAATATTACCTCTCGATGAGGATACTCTCAAATTCAGCTACATAGGACCTAAAGATTGTGACCTTTGGTATGAGCTCGAAAGCCTTAAAAACTAAAGAGAACGCATATCGGAGAGTAGCCGAAGCAACAATCCAAGATGTATTCAGCCAGGATTATCATGGAGCAGTAGGATTACCTTTCCCCAAAATTGGCTTCGTTCCACCTGAACACCAGGATCACATAGCTGGGCAGTACTATATTTCCATTGGAAATGGATGGCAAATCAATCTGAATTTTGGTCAACTTCCGAACAGAAAAAAAGAATTTAGGGATGAGGTCAAGATATTGGCGCGCCATGAAATTGAGCATTATCGATCATGCCCGTATGATATCATTACTTACCTGAGGATGATTAAAACAATTATCAAAACTATTGGCAATAGCGATTGTGGAATTGATGATGTTCGTATACTCGAGATAGCGAAAGGAATCGCTAATCAATTCGCTGATGTAGTAGTTGACACCAATAATTATGAAAAATACCCTAAAGAAACACTGAAGAGTGAAATAGAATGGGTCAAGAAGGGTAGTAAGGAGGAATTCAGTGCTGCGCCACGTTCGGAAAAGCTAATGTTCCTCCTAAAAGAAGCGATATGGGGCGAGGATCTCAAACTTAATGAGTCAGAGATCGATGTCAAAAATTCTATCAAGAACTTGGCTAACCTATTAAAGCAAGATGGAATCTGGAATAGGGCGTTATACCAGGAAAAAGTTAGCGCATACACTTTAGCCTTTTTGGAACTCAATAAATTAGATTCTGAAGATCCAAAATTACTTGGGAAGGGGAATGAGGTAAATCAATTATCAGGTAAAAGGGACGATAAGACGGGAAAAAATGTACTCTTTGGAAATCCGGATAAAATACGAGATGGAATTATTCAACTTTCACAAGAAACCAATCTACAAGAATTTCTTGAAATATTGGAAGCACTTGGTATCAAACAGTTGACTCCTCATGAAAGTGAACTTATGTGGTATGAAGGTCAAAATGTAGATGAAATACCGATTGCTATTAATCTAAAAAGCAAATCCAGTAAAACCCTGAAATATCCTGCCACTTGGAAGATGGGAGATCCACTTGAGGACTTGGATCTATTACTTACACTCCAAACCGTTCCAAAAATTATTCCTGGAATCTCAACAAAGAAATGGGTGAAACAGTCAAGTTCCTCAACTAGCAGCAAAAAAAATGAATCTGATCTCCTATTAGTTATTGATAGTTCTGGGAGCATGGGAGATGCCCGAGTAGCTGGTAGCAAAATGCAAGAAGCAATTCTAGCATCATTCGGATTTATTCAATACTTTGAGCGGAAAAATGCAGAGATTGCACTACTGAATTATTCTTCCCGAATAAGAATTGAGCCATGGACAATTGATTATGACACTATCAAACGATCATTGCTCCTTGTCTGGGGGCAGGGTACAACTTTTCCAACATCTCACATTAAAGACCTTACATCTAAGAAACAAGAAAATGTTACAGTTATTGTCATAACGGATGGTGAAATAGATAATTGGAACTCAACAATGGAAATATTCAAGGAACTTCTGTTATCTAAGAACAAAATATTTCTCTTCCTCATGGGTGATCCAACTATGGTTGACCACTATTCTAAATTGAGAACATTTGGAGGTTTTGTTGAATCTGCGATGACTGCGGATGATATTCGAAATATCGTCTTCACTGAAATTCATCCAGTAAGAAACTAAGCATATGGATCTATAATTTCCCCTAAAAAAATATCTATATCTTAGCCCCCAGGGGGTTTGCTGAGAAATCAGTTTTTGCGAGATAGAAAATGGATAATTTTAAGGTCGCTTAACTACGAACTATTCTAACCCTTGAATAACACGATTAACAAACTCTTGTTCCTTTTGCTCCATATCCTCATTCTGAGAATCCTCTTGAACTTCAAGTCCATTAATTGAAAAAGGGATGTTCAATCCATTCTCATTTAGCAGCAATGGGCTTTGGTACTTTGAATAATCGGGGACGGTGGAGATTGGATATAACAGGCCACCTGCTTTTACTTCGTATTGGTTGACAAAATGTTGGATATAGGTATGAATTTGGAAAAAATCAGAGCGATCAACATCCCAAAATTCTCCTTTCATCCGCTTGTACTTCGCATCCCAAATCACTATTCTTTTTCCGCGTTGAAATACTAAGTCAGGGATGAACTCTCTTTTGAAGAAAAGTCCTTTGTAGGCGATTTGCTTCTCGGTATTCAAATTCCATCCCAAGGGCATAAGTTTCTTCTTTAATAGAGATCTGAGGTATTGTTCCCATACCTCAGCCATATCAATAAAAAAGCCAAGCCCGTTTGCAGATTTCTTCTGTTTTAGGCTTAATTGCTTTCTTTGAATTATATCCCATGAGAAATCGATTACCGATTTCCAGCTGAGGTAGATATCATTGTAGCGAATCTTCTGATAATCATATGCACTCACATAATCTCTCTTACCGATACTTCCAATTTGAGCGAGTGCATCTTTAGCAGAGTCGGGCATATTGATTTGACCCAAAGAAAAATCAGATCTCAAGATGTTGTACGCTTGATAGAGAATGTTAGCAATCGTGGGATCTACTATTTTCTCCTTATTTATTGAAACAACTGCGGAGTACTGGTAATATGGCAGAATAGACTTCCGGACAGCGAGCCGTCCTTTGATTGTATGGCCTATATTTATTTTGTCAGTTTTCCATCGAGGAAGACCGTGCAAGTTTGCATTCGCAAGTTTTTGAATCCAAATGAAGGCTATGATTCGTTTGATGTAGTGTTGCCATTCCTCAGATTTTATTTGTTGACTGGATGACTTTGTAATTCGGATGTTGAAAATCTCTTCAAGCATCTTAAAGAGAACTTTTTCACCAAATCGAGGCTTGATAGTTATTTTATACCCGGCATCACCTTTTTGGAAAAATGCTTCGCCAATGAACCTGCCTGCGTTCCATTGATGATTACGATAATCGTATTCAGCCAACTTAGAATCATCCTGAAACTTGTTGTCAGTTGAGAAGTGAAAAATATTCTCTGACTGTGTTGCTATTAATTCCTGTATCACCTCAGCATTAATCTCTTTGGGGAATGCAAGGCAATCCATTGCTTCAAAATGAATTATGGTATTACTCGCCAAAATAAATCGATCTTAGCTCATTCAATTTGACGGCCTTTGTGTCTCGATCCATACTCCCGAGAAATGCCGCAAGGATTGGTTTTATTGAAATCGCCCACAGAATGTCCGCAGCTCCATCTTTTCGGTAAATTTTGGTTCTAAGTCTATTGGAATAGCCCTTCATCTTCTTGTAACTGTCATATATATCCACAATTTCAGCAAAGAAGGTATGGCCTATCTGATATTGCTCACCAAGCTCAGGTAATTGACTGATCGCTGTATTCAAATCGATAGCTCTTTGAAGAAATCTATCAGTTTCCTCCTCGCCAATTAGGGTGTTTAGCTTATCTCCTTTTTCCTCCATCATTTTTCCCAGAACATTTTGATCAAAGCCATAGAAGAACCATAAGAATCGCCTTCGAAGAGCAAAATCTATTCTCTCCAAAGAAAAATCTATTTCGTTCATCGTACCAATTACATATAGATTATCGGGTATAGTCAACTTGAAACCGCCAACGCTTACTTCTATTGGTTCTTCCCGATTTTCAAGGGCAGAGAAAACCTCTCCGAATAGACGAGATAAATCGATTCTATTTATCTCATCCAAAATGAGTACATGGGGCATTCCTTCTTTTTTATCCTCTTCAGCGGCACGACAAATTTCGAATAACTTTCCTTCCTCTGCTTTTACATTGTGGTTATCTAACCTCAACCCTGCAACAAAATCCTCATATGAATAGTTTGCATGTAGCTGGAGATGATGAATTCTATCACTTGAAAAATCAACGTTCCCCTCAAAATAGCTAAGAATATTCTTGGCATTTTTCAGGAAGGCATGGCTAACAATAGCTTTTGCGAGTCTTTTGGCTGAAAAAGTCTTACTTGTTCCTGGGGGTCCATACAAAATGATAGCTTTCTTAAATTGAAGGCCTTGAATTTCAGAGAATCCTTCTTCAGATAAGGAATAGTTCCAAACCTTGAGAAATTTATCCTCATAGAAATCGAATTCAGGATTTCCAGTTATACTACTAAGCTTCTCTCGGATGTGGAATATTTTTTCATCAGTATTTAGTTCTGGGTCATCTAATTGGCTTTTCTCAAGAGTTGAACCAAATGCAGTCAGGATTTGTTGCTTGTGGTTATCAGAGGCTATACGTTCATATTTATCGGGGAAAACAACGTAGCAGATGATGTTGCTCAGCGCTAATTTTTGAGTTGGGATATCATCAAGAATAGACTCATCTAGTTCAATTCCAGACGGGTAGTCACTATATTTTTGGAACAGGCATATCTTTTCCATGCATTCTAACACCTCTTCAACAGTAGTTAATTCTCCGGCGATTGTTTTTTTTTGAAGGAGCTGTATTATTTGAATCGCGAATTTTACTTCCCAATATTTGTTATTCTTGTGGTACATGCCTGCGCTTCCAAAGCCGAGTGGAAAAATCTCATGTATTTCCGCATCGTTTTCACCTGCAATATCAAGCATTCTCTCTACATACGAATGCTTCCTTTCCTTTTTAAGGTCTTGTACTGCAAATGACCAAAGCCACTCTGCATGAGCAAAAACAAGACAGGTCTCTATATCAGCACCTTCGAATTGCCCTCTAGTTTTCTCATCAAAGTTAAACTTGCTCACATCATAATTTTCTATGTACCTGCTGATGCAATCAGCTATCGCTGTCTCCGAAAGAATCTGCTGGTGATTAGTGAGGATGCTGTTTTTTTTGAGGATAAATTCCTCTGCAAACTGTTTTACGCTGGAAAATGTTTCTGTCGAGTGATCCTGTTTCATGACGCAAGTCCCCCAAGAGGTAATGTGAATAAATATTGAGTTTAACTAATTCATACCGGAGATGAGATTATGTTCATCAATATAGTTTTGATTGGGAAGCCAATAAAGGGTTTTGCACTCTGGGAAGGAAAAATAGGTAGGGCTACCTGAGGATTTAATATGTTTTTCAATAATGAGTCGTTCCCCGGAGACATATTTGTTCATAAGACAATAGACAAACGACGAATACAATAGAATCAATGCTAAGATCAATGACGCTTTTAGACTTGGTTACACTCAAGGAAATAAAAAAGATTTTCTAAATAGCCTGCCCTACCCACCCTGTTAGACCTCGGAATTTCACATTGTAGTCCAGTTGATGAGTCGATTGTTCGAATTGTTGAATATTCCCAGAATGTGTGTGAAATTAGATTCGGTTTTTAGAAATATTGCTAAATGGGCTACTCACTAAAATGAGTAGCCCATGATTTTATTATTTAGCTATTGTATGACTCATAAGCCTTCGGAAACGCGGACTTTAACTGAGCTAAATTGAACTTCTGGTATTTCTCAGTTGTTGAAAGAGAACTATGCCCAAGTTTTAATTTTACTAGTTGGACATCCCTATGAGCGGCATACAATCGCGCTCCACAATAATGTCTTAAATTGTGAAACTTATTTTTGCCAAGCCCCGCTGCAGTTGCAGCACGCTTGAATGCTCTAGAATAGAATTGTGGTTTATGAGATTTTGAAATCAGAAATTCCCATACAGCCACTTGAATATTACTCAACTGGATTGAGCGTAATTGTCTATTTTTACTTTTTGATGCCCCAATCACTAATTCATTATCATATCTAATAGCCAAAAATGGTTCTGACAAACGCATACCCGTATCCGCATACAGCTGAATAATTGGTTGCATCCAGACTGGGATATATTGCTGTATCTTCCGCAACCCAGCTTCACCAATATAGTTTATTTTCTCAATTTCTCTGATACGCTTGACCTTTAAACGTCGTCGCAATATCTCATGTTCATATAAATAAGTAGTAAAAGAAGCACATTCGCGTAACCTACGATTAGTCGTCGCAGCAGCTAGTCCTTCATCTACGAGATGTAACTTGTATTTCTCAATATCAGCAAGTTTCAAAGTATCTGCACGACGAGCCACCTGAAGAGAATTCTTCAGGTGGGCGTACATGTGTCTGTATCCAGCCAAAGTCTTTGGTGCAAGACCCTCAATTGACTTGGCTTTCATAAAAGTATTAAAATAGTATTCAATTGAACCACCAATCGTGGTTCTTTCAATAGCAGAATTAAGCCAGCTAAACTCAACTTTAATGCCGGCTTTAATCAATGGTGCAGCTATGCGAACTTCAGCTGCCCGTAGTTTAATAATCTTCGGATCACTCGACTTAAGAGGGATCGATATCTCAATAGTATTATTCATTCTCACGCGGGCGTAACCTCTTCTGGAAGATCCCAGTATGCGGACTCCAGGAGTGGGGTTATTATGATTCAAAGCGGTCATATAGCCCCTAGAAGACCTCATCATGTTCAGGAGTAGGAGACTTCAACTTCAGCCCATGGTACAGACTATCGCTTGACTTTCCTTTATGGGCAAGAAAGCGTTTGGACAGCTCTTTGTACAGCTTATCATCGCTCAAATGAATGGCAGGATTGGACGATTGCTCCCAAGCTCGATATGCTTGAATAATATCCTTAGTCCACGTTTTCGCTTTAGGATCTTTAACAATCATCTCTTTAATGAAACCATATAGAGGGTCACTCAGAGACATATAGTGGTCCAAAGCATTTAGCATTTCCTCTGTTTGGTGCAGCCCTTCCTTCTTATAGGCTTGATAGCCCGCTACTAACCAGTTAACAATACCGGGTAGCTCGTTACTAACAAGACGATCGTAAAGGTCCGTGTCTTCACGTCCTAAAAAAGAAACCTTAAATTCGAACAGCATTATTCGTCGATATAGCCCCATTGTGAAATCCTTTATTGCAGGCATTTCATTCAGTGAAACAATGATTTTTGCTGTATTCTCGACACGAGTAAAATCTTTATACATGGCTCTGGAAACTGAAGTTCTAGTGCCTACTATAGATTTTATGGAATGCTCATCCACAGTGCCATCGACAGGTATTTCAGTAATAATCACCACATATTTACCATTTAGCATATTTAGATCGCTAGAAATATGCTGTTTCGGTTTTTGAATAATTATACTCGAAGGTGCTGGAGAAGAGTAATCACCTAATATTGCCATCAAAATATCAGTGATTAATGACTTCCCATTTGCACCTTTTCCGATAAAGAAAAAGATGTATTCGGGCATCTCAGCGCTAAGAGTAGAGCCAATTGCTTTGTGAAACTGATGAATGAGTTGTTCATCACCGTCGAATATCTCATAAATCACCCGCATCCATTCGGGGGCAGTAGCCTCTGGGTCGTAGCTGATGGGAGAATTAATCGTAAACAGATCTTCAGGCGATGCATCTCGAAGAATGCCTGATGCCAAGTCTACGACCCCATTCTCTAAGAGAATCTGACCTGGTTTAGAATTGAATAGGCGTTCATCAATGCGTAACTCAGGCCGTGAGGCAGCTTTGATGAGAACTCTTGTCCATGCTGGGTCTTCGACTAATCGTTTTATTATTTTGTCGATTTGAAGAAGTTTGTCCTCGGATAGTTCTTTGGCATGTTCTTCACGGTATTTTTCCAAGGCTTTTGCAGCTAGCTCCATAAACAGACTCTGGTTCTGCTGCAGGTTGCTGAACTTGCCAGTGTTGTAGGTAAATATACTGTCTAAACCATCCTTTCCATCGATTACAGCAACCATATCTGGGTACGCATTGATTATCCATTCCATAATATCACGCCCAAGATTCTTAGGTATATCAGTAATCTGGTGTTTCGCCTTTATATTTTTGATTTGAAGAGCTTGTTTGAAATTACTAGCTTGCATTAGAATACCTCCTGTGCATGGGTATTCGTGAAGTAGGTTTGAATCAGGTATTTTGCTGCTTCTCGTATTGTGATATTCTTATAAAAAGCTACAAATTGCAATATGTGACCACGCTTATCACAATGCGAGCTAAAGCATATAAAATACTGTATGTTAGGCACAAATTTAAAACAATTTTTATGACCGCAGAGAGGACATACTTTCAATCCACGCACTTGGAAGGGCTGGCCAGTCATATCGCTGACCACTTTCCGTATCGGCAGTGTCGAAAAATCATGGGTGTGCATAGGCATTTTTCCAAATGGTGACTCTTGATTATTATACATATTACTCTCCATTCTCTTTCTTGATTGGGTTTGATATTAGGTCTTTTAGATCGATCAGAGGGGTAGATGAACCGTGAAGGATGGTTGCCTTCTGAAGGGTTCCGTTTTCGTTCATGCCAAATGGTTGGCGCGTATAACGACTACTTCCACTGAACATACTAATATCAGGAATCAGCTCTAGGTTCACACCTTCATCATGCTTGGTAGCTTCTGAGTAGTAGAAGTACCCAGGAAATTCACGGCAAAGCCACGCATAGTACTTGAAACAGGCGTGCTTGTATTCCTCGGCTGAGTTTGCAAAGTGTTTGAACCAAGTTGTACAGTGTAGGCTTTTGTTTCCAGAATAGGTGTAATACATTGGAGATGGAACATGCTTCGAAACAGCTAAGATCCGCTCCTTCTGAAATTCTAACGAACCACGATCGAATTCAAAAACAATTTGCTGAGTTGTAGCATCAAAGCGTTGTTGATCACCAGTTAGACTCGTAGGTCTCTCAACGAAGGGTAATATCTTGACATAGGGGAAGGCGTTCATCTCATTTTTCCCTGTCCCAAAATGGTTTTTCATTATATCTAAAGGATCATCAAGGTTAACCGGTACTAGCTTGCAATCCTTTCCAGGTTTAGCAAAAACATGTTTACAACGAACTATAACACCTCGCCGGTTTGAGTTTTTCCCCTTTAACTGAGTTGCATCTAGTTGGAAATCATTCTTACAACAGGGACACATCATTCTAGTCATTATGACTTCCCTCCATTTCTTGAGCAGGATGGCCAGAGTTCTGATCCAGGTAGAACTCTTTAGGTTCGAACGAACCATATTCATCAGTGACGATGTAAAGTCTTGGTAGTTTTTTCAATTTTGAAAAAATTCCATATTTGATGGGGTTCTTGTCAATGATCCACTGTGAAGTCGATCTTCTACTTTTGATTCTTTTGGGCATTTATGCCTCCTTTTGTTAATATTCAGACAACCGTATTGGTTGTCCATTTTTCAGGTCTAATAAACGCAAACCTTGGGTTCAAAAGAAGGAGGCTAGATTACATAAGTAGGCTCTAAAAGCATACATAAAGGCAGTGTTTACATTATGTTATGCGTGGAGATGATGAATGAGAATGATATCCCGGTAAAACCAATATCTACATAGCTATACGGGTGTATTGTGCTAACATAAGTGAAGGTAATGATGCATACATTTGCTCATTAGATATGTGTGAAGTACTCTAGCTGTTCGTATTCACTTATGTTAGTCAATCATGTGGCGGTGAAATATGGTGCGTTGAGTGAAAAAGTCGAGTTAACGAACATCTGATGAGCTCTTAGTGGTGATAACAAAAATTGATTAGGAATGAAAAAAGTGCAAAATATCGATCTTCAAGAGAATGAAAAATCACTACTGGTTTTCCGAAAATCATTCAACTACATCATGCCATGGTTTAAGCACAAAAATATGTGGAAAAATTTTTCATTAGAAAGATCAGAGAGTGATTCCCTTTATCCTGTTAACTCGTTGATTGTTAGAATTGAAGATGCTAAAGGGAAAAATGAAGGAAGATCTCACTCGATTCAATTTCATACGCCGCTAAAGTTCCCCGTCCTCTTTAAGACGGCATATATGTTGATAAAATACATTCTCTGGATGCATGCCAAAAATATATCCGATGAAATAGAGAGCGATAGATATTCACTCTTTATTAGTTACAGTGATTTCTATGATATGACAGTAGCTGGAAGGGGAGCAACGAAATTCAAACAACAAGTTCTGGAAGCAGCAGAAAATATCACACATTACAGGTTTGAGCTAAACGCAAAGGAGCAATACTATCAGTTGATAAGTACTGTCACTGAGGAGAAGGGGAAAGGGTTTACTATTACCTATAACCCCAACTGGATGGCATCATTCATGAGAATAGAAAAGAGTAGAACGCCCCGAACACAAGAAACCTTGGACTATCCAGTTGTATCTATCCTTAGCCTTTACCCTTTATCCAATTCATCAAATATTTTTATTCTCATAGATAAAATACTGAGCCTGGCTGGTGAATGGGACCCTGCTATTGGATCATTTACAACAACAAGAATCACATTGAACTATTTTAAGGCAGATCTGCCTGACAACTTGACTAAAGTCAGGAAAAAACTGTTTCTTCTTGAGGCCTTTTATAAGCTTGAAAAATTAAAATTGATTAAGGTCAAATATTTTAATAAAACAAATAGAGTGTTATTCCATGAATATAAAAAGCTGGATTTGAGCAAGATGAGCTCAGATAAATTGCAAAGGAAAAAAAGAATTGAAAAAATGTGTGACTTACTTTCTTTTGGTGACACACAGATCCAGTTTGAAATACAGCAGCTATTTTTTCAGAATAAAAGAATAATGGTTTCAAATGCCTTAAGAACAGATAAAATAAGTAATGGGGAGGTACAATTTCAATTCAAATCTGTTTAGACTTAGTACCCACCCTACCCACCCGCGATTTCAAAAGGGTGGGTAGGGTGGGTATTTCAGAAAAGTTATGAAAAAGAATTTTGATTATGACGGAAAATATCAATGTAATTCACAAAATCATTTCTCCTTGGCTGAAAAGCGTGCTGAGTTCGATTTGGAACCTATCCTTCCTTTCCAATCGTAATCCAATTGAGGCTATCGCAAGTGGTAGCCTCAATTACCTCTGAGGTCAACCTGATGTGGAAATCACGTCCTTGATAGAAAAATTAACTCGAATATCGAGAAAACTCTAATGGTTGATATCTGTAGGCATTTTTGAGAGCTCGATTGATCTCAGGAACTTCCTTTGAGAGACATAAAATTTGGCCCTTCTCAATATTGGATTTGAAAAAAGCAATGCTAGAGTGAGTTCCGCAATATTTCACACAACACTCGTTCGAACAAAACTGAAAATTTTCCAACTCAAGACCAGTTTTGTAGATATAACTCTTCCCATGTGTATTTTCTCCTGATATGTCAGAAACCATTATCTCATGGGGGAAGAGCTCTACCTCATTAGAAATGATCTGCTCCGCAGTAAAATTTCTTTCAACAGCTCTTTCGTTGACAATATTTCGAATCTCATAGGATTTACTGAAGTTCGGAAAATTTTCTCCGCAAACCTTGCATGAAGCAACTTGATGTTGGATTGATTCGGTGGGGAAACTCATGGGTGAAAAAACATCCATCTCCCTAAAATCTAGCATCATGCGTGATAAATGTATATCGTCTCTAAGAATAGGAGCGTATTTATTGATAAACCGATCCTCGCATTGTTCGCTACAAAAGATATGAGGTATCAAATTGTCAAAATTCACAGCTCGAGAATCATCGATTTGAAGAGAGTATTCGATGCGCCGTCCATCAGTAAGTGTTACGTATCGTTCTTCAGTATTATTGGAGCTTATAGCAGAATTGTTTAAGAATAATAGATACTGGGATTCTGCTAAAAAGCGGTAAAAATAATTGTCGGATATAGTCCCACAAAATTCGCAAGCCTTTTGCTTTGAATGCATATTATTGGTCTCTTTCTAGCGAAAATTCTGAGTGCAGAATTCGGATTAGCTCATCAACTTATGTTATTGTCATATTTGTATTGATCTATAATAAGTTGATCGGGAAATATAGGAGGCGTATTAGCCTGTGCACCAGAATCAGCATGCAGCATGAGCATTGCGTTCTTTTCTTTCGCAAATTGGCAAGCGCATTTTCTTGAACATATCATCACTTCATCGGTTGCACTACTAGACATATCAACCCAGTAGAAGTAAAAAGGACCCATTTTAATTGAGATAGAAGGATCTATTATTTCGCCACTTGTCAATGCCCAGTCCTGTCCTCGTTGACCTGACACAAGCTCGTCGGCAATTATTCGACTTTGTGTGACTGGAAAACGAACATATTTCGATAAGCTGTTTTGTTCCTCACAGATAACGCATTTTTCAGAGTTTGAAGATGAAAAGAATCCCACTGTATTTCCCCTTTTTTATGTTTTAGATTGCTCTGACAGATTAGTTATCTTTCAAATAAATTCAAAGACCGAATTATATACAATTGCCAAGCTCATTAGTGCCACCTAATGAAGATCCCATACTATGAATGTTTTCTGGGGGTAAAAAAGGGGCTATTTTGGGTGGGTAGGGAGGCAAACTTGGAAAAAAGAAGATTCATAATCTGCGAGGAAAATATTATTTCCCGTTTTCTTTTCCCATCACCTAAAGACCCTTGATTAAGAAGTGTATCCGGGAGTGTAATAGCTGGATTTCGCTCTATAATCGCTTGAAGAGTAATATGCTGTAAATATAGAAAATACAGTAAGAAACAGTCTGTTGAACCGGATATTTGGGAGCAGGGGGCCGGGGGTTCAAATCCCTCCACCTCGACATTAGATAAGCCTCTGACTCATAACGAGTTAGGGGCTTTCTTGTTTTATGTAGACTCTGCCATATTTACTGACTTTTACCCTCC
>Ga0233430_1000962_pt1 | contig 45382 bp, 30 predicted proteins | sample SI_118_April2016_2_FD_179883 | JGI IMG/M metagenome (GOLD analysis project Ga0233430, IMG submission 179883) | Seawater microbial communities from Saanich Inlet, British Columbia, Canada - SI_118_April2016_150_MG | ecosystem: Environmental > Aquatic > Marine > Inlet | place: Canada: British... | reverse complement strand
CCTCGATCCGCCCCTGCGTCGGTGTGATCGGCAGCTGACAGACCCCGCCGGCTACCTGGCCACTGAATTCGCGCGTAACCAGATCCTCGAAGAACAGACCGGTCAGCGGCACCACCAGCCGTGGCAGTTCGATGAAACCGGGCGCCACCTCGTGGTCCTTGTAGCGGACGCTCAGCTGCTGCCCCCTGGCGCCCGGCTCGAACTCGGCGACAAACTTGCCGTTGGCGTCGGTCCGAATCGACGGAATCCGCGATTCCCCGTTGACCAGGATCTCCGCCCCTTCGATGAAGCAGGCGGTGGAGGCATACTTGACGAAACCGCTGACGGCGATCTGCGAAATGTCGGTGAAGTCGACCTGATCGATGGTCGTGTTGCCCGGATTGAGAATCGCCTGCCGACTCTCCGGCTCAAAGGTGTGGACGAAGTCCTCGTCAAGTGGAATGTCGTCAGTCCACTGTTTGGGATCGGCGATTTCTCCGGTATGGTCGCTACCGGTGGCGTCGGTGAGGAGGAATCCATCCCCCTCGTTGAGCTTCCAGTAGGCGATCATCCCGGTTTCGTTGCCCTGCAATACCTGCAACTTGACCGCGTTGATCTGCTCCAGACTGCGGCTACGATCCCAGACGCGAATCTCGTCGAGCCAGCCGGTGTAGTGCTGCGCATCGACTTCCGGTGCCTGCCGCGCCAGCACATAAGCGCTTAATGCGTCGAGGGCAGCGCCCGTAGCCGTACCGATCAGTTCCCCGTCGACATACAGCGCCATCCCCCCCGTGTCGGCATCGTGCGTCAGAGCAAAGTGATACCAGAACTCCACGTCGTAGCGCTCCGTCGAGGTAATCTGCCCGGCCAGATGAGTAAACTGCAACCGTCCATCATCCAGCAGCACCAGTCGCACCTGGTCGCTGTCATCCTCCGGATCAACCGCCGCAAACAGCGTCGCCACTCCATTGCTGCCCGGATGCTTGAACCACCCCTCGATTGTATATCCGCCCGTCAGATCCAGTCGATCAAACGGAAACGCTACGTAGTCGTCCACCCCGTCGAACTTCAGCGATCGACCGATCGGCGTCCTCTTCTGCGGCGTCACCGTAAACGTCGTCCCCGTCCCGTAGAAGATGTTGCGAATGGCGTAGTTGCCCAGCGTATCGGTCACCCCACTGACGAAGACCGGTGCCTGGAACTCCGAACGCTCGATCCGACACAGTACTCCATCCTGATCATTCGACGTCAGGTCGAAGATCGTCTCTCCCTTCACCCCGTCAAACTTCCAATACGCCATCAGCCCATCTTCATCCCCCTCCAGCGTGCGGTCCATATCGCGACGGATCGATGGACGAGACTTGGGGATATTCCAGATGCGCCAATCGTCCAATCGTCCCTGGAGATACTGCGCGTGCTGGATCGATCCCAGCTTGCCCAGGACAACCTGACTCTTCTGCGTCCCGATCGTGTCGGCCGCTGTCCCCGTCGACACAATGCGCCCATCGACATACAGCGTCATCGACATATTCGAGTCGGCCAGCACTGCGGCAAAATGGTGCCACTCGGCATCCTCGGTGTAGCTGACCGGAGTGGTGACGACATCGCCCTCGGTGCTGGTTTGGCCGCGATGCTCCCAGCTGAGAGCGCCGGTAGCGGTCAACTGCAGACGGGCGAACGGTCGCGTCGTCGCCGAATCGACCGCGGCAAACAGCGTCTGCGCCTGGCTCTCCCGCGAGCGGAACCACCCCTCGATCGTGTAGCTCTGCTCCAGCCCGGTGAGCATCCCGGGGAAGTACGCGTAGCTGTCATTCTCGAAGAAGGCGGAGCGTCCCAAATTGGGCGTCAGTACTACCTTGACATGGGGCACCGGATTGCCGCTGGGCGTCTCCACGTGACCGATGATCGTGCCATTGGGATTGAGAAAGCCGACGTCTTCATCCAGATGACTCTTGCCCAGCGAATTCCCCGGCACCACCGCATATTCGTATTCCTCACCCGGAAAGACGTTGAAGTCCAGATACTGGGTCTGATCCAGGGACATCGTCGTCAGCACGGTGCCGTTGCGGTAGAGGATGACGTTTTTGTCGGTGACCGGCGGTCCGGTGCGGTCGTCGACGATTTCCCAGCTTACCTCGATCCGGTCGATGTGATCGCCGTCGGTGGAAGTGACCAGGGGAGGCATCGGCTCGGTGAGATAGTGACTCCAGAAACCGGTCGCCACGCTGTAGTGGCCGAAATCGTTACTGGTCAGTGGACCTTCGGTCTCGCCGACGGTGATGATGGTGTTGTAGCTGTCGCCGCGGACCTGAGTGGCCGGAGTGGTATCGACGGTGAAGTAGGGAATGGAGAAAGTCGGTTCGCAGAGCAGCTGCGCCGTGGCGACACCAGAGAGCAGACAGACCAGTACCAGCACCAGGAGGCCGCCGGGGATTCTGGTTTTTTCGGACTTGAACAGCAAGGATCGCTTGTCCATGGCTATCTCTTTAGATATCTCCGAGTCGCCCTCAGTCCGTCATGCTCAGTTCGTCGTCCGCATCTTCGCGCTTCTCGCCGGTATCGCCGGCCGTCACTTTCTCCTGCAGCCGCTGCAGCGCGCTCTCGAAACGCAGCATCTGCGTCCTGAGCACGGCGTTTTCCGCCTCCAGAGTCTGGTAGCGGGTCAGCGTTTCCTTCAGCGCGGCATTGTCTGCCTGCAGCGATGCATTGCTCGTCTCCAATTCCTCGACTCGACGACTCAGCTCCTGCGTGGCGCTGACGTTGAGCATGGAGACGGCTTCGTAGTTGACCGAGAGGAAGTCCTCTACTCGCTTGCCGTAGACGAAAACCTGTTCGATCGGCTCTTCTCGGTCGACGGCGAAGATGTGGGCATCGATCACCTGCCGCACCACTGCCTCCTCCATGCCTTCATCGTCGGCGATGCGCACGGTGTCGTCCACCGCGAATCCGTGTTCTTTTTCGGTCCCGATGATCAGCCGTCCGTTTTCCGCGTCGAATTCCGTCGACACGCTCATCTGATATACGTTGGGGATGAAGTCGATCCCGGTGTTGACGGCCAGGGGGTAAATCTCCTGCACCTGCTGGGCGACCAGCTTCTTGTTCGGCCGGTTCCCCTTGCCGACCACGTCGATGTAAGTGTAGTCCACGACTTCGAGTTGCTCGATCGTCTCCAGGTCCTTCTTCCCGCTGCTGACGCCGATCACGTTCTTAATGCGCGCGTCGGAAACGGCCGCAAACTCCTGCCCGACGATGAAGTTGGAGGCGCGAATGGAGACATTTCTGGAGTCAGACCCCGTTGTACCCGTATTGCCGTTAACGTCCAGATAACCATTGGCGGACACGGTGAAACTCGGCCCGTTCTGCACGTCTAACCCCGCGGTCGGAGTGGTGGTGCCGATACCTACTAAACCGTTGCCGTCGATGTAGAAGCGATAGGCGCCGTTCGAATAATACTGCAGGGAATTGGTGCTGTGTACATAGGCGAGTTCTCCGCTCGTAACATTCTCGGGATCGCCGAAGTAGATACCGCTGGAATGGGTATTGGGAGTCAGCAGTGAGATGAAGTTGTGGCCGTTGTTGTCGATGGTCATCGTCGTATTGCCGTGGGGCGTCGCACCCGAACTACCGCTGACTACGTGCAGCCGGGTGGCGGGTAATCTCGTGCCGATACCCACTAAACCACTGCCCCGGATCGCCATGAGATCTTTGTGCACGTCGTCGAGGGTGGTGTATCCCTCTATGAGGAGCCCACCGTCCGGCGCACCTCCTGTGTCGTTGGTGTCCCTTATTTGGATAATCCGACCGTCGGCGTTGGATCCGAAGGCGTTGTTGTCGCTCCACAGCCAGAGCCCCTCGCCCATGTTGGGGAAGTTGATGGAACCGGTGCCGTCGAACAGCATGATCGGCGAGTCCGTGTTGGTATTGAAGAACCCCCACTGATCCACGTTCGGAACAAAACCGAGACCGCCGACAAAGTGGCCCGACCTGATCAGAGACAGGTAGAGCTTGTTGTTGCTGTTGTTGGCGGCATCGCGGGTGATCTGCAGAGAGCCGTATTTAGTCGCCTCCCCGGCCCCGTCGGCTACCTCCAGCTTGGCGCCGGGACTGGCCGTGCCGACGCCAAGATTACCGCTGCTGTCGAGCTTCATGCGATACACGCCGGCGGTATACCAGCCGAATGAATCGGTGGCGTGATGGTAGTGAAACTCGCCGATCGTAGCATTATCGGGATCGCCGAAGTAGATACCGCCAGCCTTGTCGTTGGGAGTCAGCAACGAGATGAAGTTGTGATTGTTCTTATAGATGTTGAGCGAGGTATTGTTGTGCGGAGTAAAACCCGCACCCGAATTCCCAACACTCACGTTAACTATACCGCCGCTCGTGATCGGCACATCGGCGGGATTGGTGACCGAACTGGCCGAACCACCCAGGGCGGCGGATGAAAAGGAGGTATTATCGGAAAAGATCAGATTGCCGTTGACCTTGATATTGCCGTTGACCTCAAGCGGCTGAGCGGGGTTCACTGTGCCGATACCCACCCTGCCGTTGCTGTTGATTCTGACCACCTCGTTGGTGGCGCCCAGGAAAACCCCCACACCCGCGCCGACAGAGGCCTGTATCCTCAAGAGTGCTGGCGCAATCCCGAATCCATACCATTCGTCTGAATTGGAGCTGTCCCACAGTCCCAAAAGCTGATTATTAACCTCCGCGCCCAGGGATAGCTTGGAGTTTAGTTCTGTCGTGCCGATGCCCACCCTGCCGAGCCCATTCACTTTGAGATAAGTATCATAGCCGTTGCCATTGTCGTACAGGCCGCCCACCTCAAAGGCGGTTCCGTCCGCTCCCGCCCAGCGATTCGCCACCAGCAAACCGTTTTGCCCCGCCTGGTCGTCGACGTTGAAGATCTTGCCGGCCCAGGTGCCCCCCGCCGGAAATACCGGGCCGCCATTGCCCACGTTGCCATCGTCATCCATCACCAGCAGCCGGGCGTCCGGCGAGGTCGAGCCGATGCCAACCTTGCCGTCGTCCTTGATCGTGAGGCGATAGGCGCCATTGGACCAGAAACGCATGGCGTTGGTGGCGTGGTGGTAAGAGATCTCTCCGACCGAATCATCCTCGGGATCGCCGAAGTAGATACCACTGGCATAGGCATTGGGCGAGAGCAGCGAGATGAAGTTGTGGCCGCTGTTGTCGATAGTCATCGTCGTGTTGGCATTGGGCGTCTGGCCCGAAATCCCGTTGACTACGTGCAGCCGGGTAGCGGGAGCGTTCGTGCCGATACCGACTCTGTCATTCGCATCCACGTGTAGCCGACTGCCGCTGATTTCGATATCGCCGATCACGGTCAGCTTGCTGCTCGCCGTGGTCGTGCCGATGCCGACGTTGCCGATCGACGGAAAGCGATTATTCTCGCCTTTGACCGCCAGACTGTAGGGATTGGTGAGCAGCTTGATGCGCGGCGTCATCTCCTGCTCCCCTTCGACCTGAATGCCCAGCCAATAGTTATCGACAAAGCTGACGCCGGTCAGCGCCGTGACCGTCCCCAGTTCCACGCCGAAGACGCCGTGCTTGGTCGGCACGCTGCCGTGGGTTTCGGTCCACACAGCAGTGCCTCCCGTCTCGACAGTGTAGAGCTTGAAGACGATGGTGTAGGTCCCGTCATTGACCGTGCGACCGAGGGGATCGCGCAGCACGCCCTTTACAGCAAAGGTCTGGGCCAGGGCGCTCTCGGCGGCTCCCAGCAATAGGGCGGACAGGAGGAGGAGATAGGTGAGCCGTTTCATGATGCTTCTCCAATACTTTTACGCAAACGTTTAAATATGCAAACAAAAAAAAACAGCAGGATGCCGGATTTTTATTCAGCGTGGATGGATCGGGATGGGTATGCGCAGTGGTATCGGTATCGGCGCTAGCGCCGACCGGTGTGCATATAGAGGTATCGGTAGCAGTTTCACGACAGCTGCTCCCGCGGATGATGCAGATCATCCACATCTGGGGCGAGGTAGTCGAGACAAAAAGGGAATACAGTGGGACAACAGCATATCAAAATACCTTTTTGTCTGATAAAAAAGTATTCTAATTTACTTTTCTGCCATTTCTATGCAAGGGTACATCTATTTTTTTTTTATTATTTCAGCACGTGATGTGTGACTTTTTTAGTTTTTTTCGAAAACGACCAATCCGTCGAAATCGAGTGGGTTTCTGTGGGCTCTGAGATTCAACCACACGCAGATCGAATGGGCGAGGATCTTGGTAACCCACAGATTGTTCAAATGCCAGGCATCGCGGACCTTGAGGGCCTGGACGTGAAAGCGCTCAACCCGTTGAGCATACACCGTTTCAATCAGGCGTCGGATGGGACGGGTCCATCCGGGTAGAGTAAACGATTGGCGTACTGGGGTTGGTTGCATGTTGCTTTTGATCGGCGTAAGTAGATGAATTTGGTAGACTTCTTTGAGCTCTTGTTGGCGCTCCAGATCTAAGAATGCCGAATCGCCCACTACTTGAATATCGGCTTCAACGCCGGTCAGCAGTGCGTCGCGACAGGTGCTGTCATGGCCGTAGGCTTGGCGGAGTGGGGCGTGGACAATCAAGCCATACTCGGTGATCCGTAGACCGCCTTTGAAGCCGAAATAGTCTTCCTTCTTGGCCGCACAGTAGCCCTTGGTAGGCCGGGGTCCATCCAAGACCGATTCGGTGCGGAAAATCCGACGCTGAAAGCGACGGGCTAACTTACAGATGGGTAGGGGCATCGTGTCAATGACCTGCAGGGGCGCTTGGTGCCCCCCCAAACGGTGGACAACCTGCTGCTGCATCCAGGTTTTGACTTGCCACAGATTGGCCGACTGACGGGGGAATGCCGTCCGATCCCGCAAACCAGGAAACCAGTATCCAAACCGCTCCCCCATCTGCTCAAAGAGTTGTTTTTGCGTGGTATACCCCAGAAAGTGACCTACGATCTCCAGCGTCAGACATTCACTATCACTCAAGGTCGGGGCAAAACCCGCCTGACGCGGGGTGCCATGTTCTTGGCAATAGTCCGGATACAATTCATCCTCGATCAGGCAGTAGATGGTAATCACGAAAAGCGCTAAACTATACATGGGTGGTCCCTCCCTGTTGGACAGTAAGGCTACCAGACTGCATCGCAAACAGAAAGGTAGTTGAGGGACCGCCTGCTCTCAATAAAAGTCACACATCACGTAAAGGTTCTGTACCGGTATCGTCACTGAGACGCAGCATATAAGTGCTGCTGGAGTAGAGGTTGCTGCGGAGATTGCCGGAACTGTCGTAAAGTCGAAGGATACCGTCGGCACCGGTCGGTTTGAGCTTGAGATCGCCACTCTTCAGTTCCAGACCGGAGGCATTGATGCGCACCCGCTCGCTCCCGGCGGTCATCAGCCCCAGTTCATCCGCCCCCTGCTGCTGCAGCCCGGTATCGTCATCCCCCAACGCCAGCTGCACCTGCGGAGAAATGCTCCCAATGCCGACGCTGCCTTTGGAGGGAAAGCGGTTGGCCGCGCCCAGCACCGACAGACTGTACGGGCCGGGAGCGAGCTTGATGCGCGGACTCATCTCCTCTTCCCCCTGGACGGTGATCCCCAGCCAGTACGTGCTGAGAAAGCTGACGGTGGCCAGCGACTCGACCGAGCCGAGTTCGACGCCGAAGACGCCGTGCTGCACCGGCACGCTGGTGTGAGTCTCGCTCCACAGCGCAGTACCTCCTTCAGCGGCGGCGTAGAGCTTGAGCGTGAGGACGTAGGAACCGTCCTCGACCGTGCGCCCGAGCGGGTTGCGCAGCACGCCCTTGACAGTAAAAGTCTGGGCGAGGGCATCGTGACCGAAGAGGAAAAGGGCGAACAAAGAAAAAAGGAAAAGGATTCGTCTCATGGAGCTTCTCCAATACGTTTACGCAAACGTTAAGATATAAACAGAGACTAAGGTAGCGATAAAGGGATGAAGGTCAAAAAAAATTTAATCTAATTCTAGATAAAAATCGGATGGTTTGGCTGCTATATTGAGATGAAACGATTATTCAGGAGGGCTGATATTTCGCTTTTGCGGATGTAAGCAAAATTAATTATTAGGCATTATGTCATCTTTTTTTGTAAATCTACCGTCCCATTCTTTTGAACCGAGGTGCTACTCCTCTTCGTAGGGCGGGGTCAACCGAATTTTCAAGGTAGCCCGGGCATCCAGAAAGAGGGCGTGAATCTCCCCCTGGACTTCGGCGCCGACGCGGTCCTCCGCCTCGAAGGTGACCCACTCCTCGTACAGGGTCTCGGCGCCGAACGACAGACTGTCGGCCATTCCGGCAAATTCAACGAACAGCGATCTCGGGTCCACGTCGCCGCCGTTGACCACAAAGACCAGCTCCGCCGCCAGTGGCTGTTCCAGCTTCCCCCGCAAACTCTTGACCCGCACTCTGATCGGCAGGGAGTTCCCCGGGCGCACCCAGTCCCGGGTCGCCTCCAATTCGACCTCGAAACGGCCATCCTCAGTGGTCGCGCCAACAATCCGTTCGGGCTCTTCAGCGCAGCCGAAACAGCCCAGGGCCAGGCCGGTCAGCAGCGCGACTCTCAGTATGAATCCGAAGTTCGCTCTCATTATCTCTCTCCTCCCAGACCCGCCTCCACCTGGTGCACGGTCTCGTTGAAGATCTTCTCGGCGATCTGGTAGGGATACTTCGTCTCGAAAAAGAGCTGTGCCACATCCCGGTCGATCAGGTGGTAGCGATTGCTCATATCCTCGCGCGTGGGGAAGAGAATCTGCACTCCGGGCCGGAAGCTCTGCAACGTCTGGGGCAGATTCTTGTTGAGCTGGAGGACGCTCTTGAGGACGAGCGCCTGCTTCAGCCGCTCGATATCCCCTTCGTCGGCCAGCAGGATCGTCCACTGTTGGGCCTGGCCGCGCTCGTCGTATCTGTTCATATCCCAGAGGAGATCGTTCCGCCCTTCCGGGGCCACCGTCGTGTCGCGCACCGTGGACAGGGGAAGGCTAAACGCCTGCCCCGGCAGGGGCACCGGCTGCGCTTCGTAGATGAGCATCACCGCATTTTCCGGCTCGGCCAGTGCCTTGGGCAAGATGTCCTGGAGCGTCAGGTCGTCGCTGAACTTCTGACCGCGGCTCTCGTCCGCCGGCGGGGTAAAAAAGAAGATCTGATCCAGATTCACCTCGCGCGGAAAGTCCAGATTGGCGACTATCTCGAAAAGCATGCGCCGTACCAGCACCTCCTCACCCGGAATGCGACCCTGCAGCAGAGACTGGAACGGCTCCTGCCGCTGCAACATCACATCCTCGCTCGCCTGGTCACGCACCCGCTGCATCATATCCATCAGCGCCGGGCTCTGTTCCACGAACTTCAGATCCCAGACGTCGTCGTCGCGCACCCGGTAGGCGTTGCGGAAGAGCTGGGTGTCGAAGCGATCGAAGAGGTCGGAATCCTTGGGGATGAGATAGCTGAAGCTGTTCTCCTCGAGCGGCACGATGTGGGGGGTGATGACCACGATCACCTCGCGTTGCTCGGTCTCCACCCGCTCACGCGAAAAGAGACGGCCCAGGAAGGGAAGCGTGCCCAGCACCGGCACACCCGCCCTGGTGCTTTGCCTGTCGGTGGAGAGCAGACCGCCGATGATAAAAGGGGTGCCGTCGGCGACGCGCACGTACGTCTCGACCAGGCGGTTGTCGATAATCGGCGAAAACTCTATCTCCGAACTGCCGACGTCCTCCAACCTGGCGGCAGACTCGACCGAGACCGAGCTGATGATCGTCTCGATCTGCATGGTCACTTCGCTGCCGTTCCGATTGATGCGGGGACGCAGATTGAGGACGATGCCCACCGGAAAGTACTCGATCCCCTTGGTAATGGTCCCGGTCGTGGCCGTGGTCTTGGCTACCGGGATCTGGCGCCCCACCTGGATACGCGCCTGGCGGTCATTGAGCACCAGCACCGAAGGGCTGGACAGCACTTCGGCATCCCCCGTCTCCTGCAGTGCTTCGAGCTTGCCGCGGAAGTCGATAAAGTCGGTGAAGCCGTCGCGGGAGAAAAGGAAAGTCGTCAGCCCGGAACCGGAGTCGCCGCTCTCAAAGCCCAGGCTAGCATTCTTTTGGGAACCGCTGAACTCCACACCCAGGTCGCGCAGCTCGCCGATGTTGACCTCGATAATCAGCGCTTCGATGACGATCTGCTGGGCGGGAACGTCGATCTGCGTCTGCAGCAGATTGACCAATTGCTCCAGTTTCTCCGGCTCGTTGCGATCGTAGACCAGCAGCAGGCGCTCCTGTGGAGCACCGGTGGTAGTGTTGTGTAGATGGGAGCCACCCAGCTTGGGCGCTCCCTCCGCCCCTTTGCTCTTGGTCATCGTGCTCTTTTTAACGGCATTGGGATCCCCCTCCAACAGGCTGGTCTTGGAGGCGTTGACCACCTTGATGATCCAGGGGAGCTTTTTCCTCTTCCCCTCGATCATATCGAAGACCGGCTCCCCATCCTTGGCCTTGCTCGACGGAGCGAACTCGACGGTGTGGTAGCCGAGCGCCTTGAGCAACGCCAGGGCACGATCCGCCTCGATATGTCCCAGGCGGAACATCTCGTTCCCCAGATCCGGCTCTCCGGAAGAGAGCGCCTGGCTGCCTTCGACCAGAGCCTCGAAGCGCCAGCCGAGTTCCTCGGCCGCCGCGCCGCCGCGCAGGGCGAACTCGTACCCGCCTCCCAGGCCGGGGACGATGGCGACCTCCAGGCGCCCCTCTTCCGCACCCGTGCCGTGGATGTAAATCCGGCTTTCCACCACGCCGCGCCGGCTGGCCAGAGTACCGCTGGCTTCCAGATCGGGTCGCAGGACGTAGCCCATGGGTAGCATGACGCGCAGATCGGCTGCGTCGAGCAGAGCCCGGGTTTTGGACAGAGAACCGGATGGCGAGGGAACAAAGACAACCTCATCCGCTGCAGCAGAACAGGCGGCAGCCAGTGCGAGGCACACGCTCCAGAGGATGGCGCGATAGAGCTGCATCGATTCACACTCCTTGCTGATCTGATTGCCCGCAGAATTCCCCCTTACATAGGAGAGTTTCCCCCGACTGTCAAGCGAATGCGGCTTCGAGATGGACGGAGATCTCGGCGCATCCACTCACCGCCAGCATCGCATCGGCGTACGGGGTCTGCTCGACAAGAGCGTTGGCGAAGGAAATTGGCGCTCCCCCGACGCGGACCGCCGTCGCCCGACTGTCCGCCGGCAGCATCAAATGCAGCGACAGTTCGGCGTCCCCGTCGATCTGGTAGGTGACCTGGTCCTGCGCCAGGCAGGTGGCGACCATCACCCCGTCCCTGGGCATGCCGGCATCGGCGAGAATATGGGTGTGGACGACGATGATGTAGGCCATAGTCATAAAGGTGGTGACCCCCGCCCTGATCTCCTGTCTGGGGGTGGAGCCGGAAATATCGAGTTTGAACAACATAATATTCGTTTCCCGCTACAGATAATGGTGGAACAATGCGCGAATCTCTCGTTGGCGCTATCGATTTTAACAAAAAAAGAGCGGCCCCCGCAAGGAGACCGCTCCGAGATGCATTGTCGCTCGCTCTAGCTTTCCTTGATGGCAGCCACCAGGTCGAGGACCGCCTCCTTGGCACTACCGAAGTACATCAGGGTGTTGTCGGCGGCGAAGAGCGGGTTGGGAATGCCGGCAAAACCCGGGCTCAGGCTGCGCTTGATGACCACCACGGTGCGCGCGTAGTCGACGTCCAGAATCGGCATACCGGCAATCGGGCCGGAGTCCGCCTCGCGGGCCAGCGGGTTGACCACGTCGTTGGCGCCGATGACCAGAGCCACGTCGGTCTGCGCAAAGGAGGGATTGATGACATCCATCTCCTTGAGCTTGTCGTAGGAAACCTCCGCCTCGGCCAGCAGCACGTTCATGTGTCCGGGCATGCGACCGGCCACCGGGTGGATGGCGTATTCCACTTCGATGCCGCGCTCCTCCAGCAGTCCGGCCATGTCGCGCACCGCGTGCTGCGCCTGGGCCACGGCCATACCGTAACCGGGGACCACGACCACGCGGCGGGCGGAATCGAAGAGCATGGCGACCTCTTCGGCGGAGGTCGATTTGACCTTGCCGGCGTAGATCTCGTCGGCGTCCGCCCCTTCGACTGCCGCCCCGACGCCCGCAAAGAAGACGTTGCCCAGGGAACGGTTCATCGCCTTGCACATGATCCCGGTGAGGATCAGACCGGAGGCGCCGACCAGTGAACCGGCGACGATCAGCACATTGTTGTCGAGAACAAATCCGGTAGCTGCCGCCGCCAGGCCCGAACAGGAGTTCAGAAAGGCGATGACCACCGGCATGTCGGCACCGCCGATCGGCACGACGATCAGCAGACCGAGCAGCGAAGCGACGGCGACCAGGATCCAGTAGACCTGGGGATTGGCCGGTTCGACGACGAGCCAGGCGCCCACGGCGAGGCTGGCCAGCACCAGCAATCCGTTCAGCAGTTTCTGGCCGGGGAAGATCCACACCCCCTTGAGCACTTCCCACAGTTTGAGGAAGGCGATCATGCTGCCCCAGAAGGTGACCGCACCGATGATGCCCGAGGCGGCCGTGGCCACGGTGAACTGGGCCGACGGCCCGGCCTTCAGCGCCTTGCCGACGGCACCGACCAGCGACGAGCCTCCGGGAGAAACCGCTTCGATCAGGGCCGCCCCGGCCACCAGCACCGAGGCGCCGCCGCCGAAACCGTTGAACAGGGCGACCATTTCCGGCATGGAGGTCATCTGCACCTTGAGGGCGAAGATAGCGCCGATCAGACCGCCGACGACCACGCCGATGAGGATGTATTCGAAGGTGATCACCTGCTGGTCGAACAGGGTGATGACCACGGCGATGAACATGCCCAGAGCGCCCAGAAGGTTGCCGCGCACCGCCGTGCGCGGATGGGTCAGCCCCTTGAGACCGAGAATGAAGAGGATCGAGGCGACCAGATAGGCAAAGTTGATGAAAGTCTGATTCATGGTCTAGTCCCGCCTCTTGAACATGCTGAGCATGCGATGGGTGACCAGAAAGCCTCCGACCACGTTGATAGTGGCGAAGACCACCGCTGCTACGCCCAGCCAGGTGGTCAGGGCGGAGTGCTCCGATCCGGCCGACAGCAGGGCACCGACCAGCGCAATGCCGGAGATGGCGTTCGACCCGGACATCAACGGCGTGTGCAGCGTGGGCGGGATCTTGGTGATGATTTCGAAGCCGATGAATACGGCCAGAATGAATACGGTCAGAGCTGCGACGAGGGTTTCCATCAGCCCTCCTTTCCCTGTGCGTCGGCGGAACCGAACAGTTCGGCGATGCGCTGGTGAACGAGTTCGCCAGCGCGCAAGACCAACGTCTCGCTCGTGATCTCGTCCTCCAGATCGAATTTCAATTCCCCCTCTTCGAGCAGGTGCTTGAGAAAAGTGGTGAGATTGTGGGAATACATTTGACTGGCGTGATAGGGCGCGGTGGCCGGCAGGTTGGTCGGCCCCATGATCTGGACCCCGTGTTCGACCACGCTCTCGCCACCGCGGGTGAGTTCGCAGTTACCGCCGCGCTCGGCAGCCAGATCGACGATCACCGAACCGGGATTCATCGCCTCCACCGCCGACGCGGTGATCAGCAGAGGAGACTGCTTGCCGGGAATGGCGGCGGTGGTGACGACCACGTCGTTCTCGGCCACCACCTTGCCCAGTTCCTCCCGCTGCTTCTGATAGAAATCCTCGGTCTGGGCGCGGGCGTAGCCGCCGGAGTCCTCGGAGTCGCCGGTGTCCAGATCGAGCTCGACGAACTGAGCACCCAGACTTTCGACCTGCTCCTTGACCGCCGGGCGCACGTCGTATCCCTGGACCACCGCACCCAGGCGCCGGGAAGTGGCGATCGCCTGTAGCCCGGCGACGCCGGCGCCGATCACCAGCACGCGGGCCGGCTTCAGGGTGCCGGCTGCAGTCATCATCAGCGGGAACATGCGCGGCAACGCCTGGGCGGCCAGCAGCACCGCCCGATAGCCGGCCACCGTGGCCATGGAGGAGAGCACGTCCATGCTCTGGGCGCGGGTGATGCGCGGCATCAGCTCCATGGCGAAGAGGGTGACCCCTCTGGTCCCCAGGGTCTGGATCTGCTCCCCGGCGGTCAGCGGATCGGCGGTGCCGATGAGCACCTGCCCCTGGCGCATCAGCTCGAGGTCGGTCTGGCCGGCCTCCGGATTGGCCCCCAGGGTGCGCACCTGGAGGAGAATATCGGCGCGGGCGAACAGGTCGGCGCGCTCGACCAGCTGAGCGCCCCTTTCCCGATACTCCGAGTCGGGAAAGCCGGCCGCGGCTCCGGCTCCGGTCTGGAGCAGGATCTCCGCATTTTCGCCGACCAGCGCGGCGACCGCCTCCGGAGTGAGCGCCACGCGTCTCTCCTCCGGATACGTTTCAGTGGGAATACCTATGATCATGATAGCCAAGTGAATGGGGTTTATGGGGATAAAAATGGAGTCGGGAGCGCTCCGAATTGGGAGAATCCACTCCACGCGATAGTTAGCGGAAGTATGGAATATAGTGAAGAACGTCCGGCTTGCAAGGAATACCTGCACGCGCCGTCCGCAAGCGGACCCAAAAGAAAATGCGCTGGGTCTCCAATCGGAGACCCAGCGCATCGACGATCTGTAGAACTATGGTGGAGAAACGCTTAGCGATGCGCGATGGTTTTATCGTGATACTTTTTCAGCTGCGCTTCCAGACGCCCCTGGGCTTCGGAAAGCGCTTTGTAGAGATTCTCGTCGCAGGAGGAGGCCGTCAGCTTCTGGTGGGGAACCTTGACGATCATCTCGACGTCGGTCCCCCCCTTGCTTTTCTCGACCATCACCTCGCAATCGACGATACGGTCGCAGAACTGCTGGAGTTTGTCGCAGGCCTTGTTGATGTGCTCCTTGGTCTCGTCAGAGACTTTGGTGTTGCGCACGCTGATTCTCGGCTGCATCGCGTCTCCTTTCGCTAGCGGGCTGAGGATTCGATAACCCTGCCGCTGCGGACATGCCCCGAAAGCTGACAGGTCTGCCCGACGGACCAAGCTATTCGCCACTCAGCCCTGAGAACCGGAGGGGGTTTCATCCCGTCCGACTCTCGACGGTGTGAATTGCCATCCCCTTTCCCGGCGGGAAGGGGCACCTCACCTGCTGTCTAAGATAAAATGGACGGCACTCCAGTCAACCGCAGCAGCGAATTTTCCGGCTCCCCCGCTAACAAACGGGTCTCGACTATCCCTCCTGCAGCGCATCGAACATGGCGACCACGTTTTCGGGCGGGACATCGGCCAGCACGTTGTGCACCTGCTGGAAGACGAAGCCGCCGCCCCGACCGCAGATGGCCATCTGCTCGCGCACGTGGTGGGCGACCTCGGCGGGACTGCCGTTGGGCAGGATGTCCCCGGTGTCGCAGCAGCCGCCCCAGAAGGTGATCCGCTCTCCGAAATCCCGCTTCAGGCCGGCCAGTTCCATGCCGGAGCAGTTGATCTGCACCGGGTTGATGGCGTCGAGGCCGGCGTCGATCAGGTCCGGAAGCAGCTCGCGCACGCCCCCGCAGCAGTGGAGCTGGACCCGAACATCGGCCAACTCCTTTGCCCGCCGCCACAGGCGCGCGTGGCGCGGCTTGAAAATCTCCCGGTACATCTGCGGCGAAATCTGAGGACCGTTCTGCATGCCCAGATCGTCGCCGAAGAGCACGACGTCGATATAGGGACCCACCGCCCCCAGAAATCGTTCCAGGTTTTGCAGGTGCATCTCCACCAGGTAGTCGAGAAAGGCGCAGGCTTTTTCCGGTTCGCCGGCCAGAAGGAGGAAGAAGCGGTCGTTGCGGAAGAGAAATTGTCCCATCTCCAGGAGATTGCCGCCGAACAGGCCGATAATCGCCCGCTCCGTCCCCTCTCTGAGACACCGGGCGCCGTCCGCCAGTTTCTGCTGGCCATCCGGTCCGGCCACCAGCGGTCCGGGTGGACTCCCTATTCCCGTCCACATGCACTCTTCCATAGCCGCGGGAATGCTGTCGAGATCGGGATCCTCCGTCTCGAGGAAGGGAAAGTGGGTCTGCTCAAAATAGAGGGCGCCCTCGGGCATGCGGGCGATCTCCCGGCCGCTGGGGGAGCGCAACACCCAGTCGTTGCCCTCCGCCTCAGGCAGCGCCCAGGCCGGCATCTGGCAAGGCGTGCCGTCCGGCAGCACCCAGTCGCCCCACGCCTCGTCTTCCAGGGCAAAGGCGCGTCCCAGCTCGATCGTATCGACGCCAAAGCGGTCCAGCAGGTCGTCGTCGACGATGGCCAGCTGCTGGATTGGGTCGTACACGCGGATCGGCCGCGTCTCAAGCCCCAGGTGCTCCCGCAGCCGGGCGTAGGCAATGGCGGCGATACCGGAGGAACGGTGGCCGGAAAAATCGAGAGGCAAACGGTCCACTTCCCGGTGATCGAGGGCCGCCAGCACGCGTTCTCTGGAGGTCATGACTATTCCTCTCCCTTCTGCTCGCAATTTTGCGGGTCGGCCCGGTGGGCGATCGAGCGCGCCATGTAGTCGTCGAGCAGTTCGATGTCGAATTCGACGATCAGGTCGTCGCAGCTGCGCTCCTCACTCTCGCTGGTGATGAGCACCGAACCCAGGTAACCGGGGTCGAAGATCGACACTGCGGGACCGTATTTCTCCTTCATCGCCCGAAATTTGTCCCCGTTGAAATCGAGATGAGCCACCCGACAGTCGAGGTTGACGCTGGCGGTGACGAAGTCGAAGTAGTTGGTAGTCGAGGCGATCTCGTGCCCCACCGGCGAAAGGACAGCGCTGGACAGACCGCAGACGGCGGTCACCAGATGCGTCCGACAGGCGTAGGCCCAGTACGGCTGCATCAGGCCACCGTGGTACATGGACGGAAAGATCAGCAGATCGGAACGGGATTCGACATACCGCTGGCGAATCTCGTCGAAGTTCAGGTCAAAGCAGATGGCGCAGCCGACGCGGCCGAAGTCGCACTCGATCAATTCCGCATCGGCGCCGCAGAGGATGCCCCCCTGGGTCGTCTCGGTGATCACTGGGAAATTCTTGTTGTACGCCCCCAGCACCTGTCCACCCCGTCCGATCAGCTGCACCGAGTTGCGCCAGCTGCCGTCCACCATCTCGCGCACCGCCGGATAGGCGATGTGGCAGCGATGCTCCCGGGCGGTCAGGGCGAAGAAATCGCGGACCTGGTCGCCGCGGTATCGATAGTAGGCCAGACGCTCCTCCATCGGCTGCGCCGGGAACCGATCGCAACATTCGGGAACTACGATCAGGTCCGGCCGATCGGGCAGCACCTGGGCGAAGCGACCGCGCCAGTGGTCGATCATGCGCTCGACTGCCCGCTGTCCGGTTCCCGGATTGCCGGCCGGCGCCCGGGCGCCAATAGTGCTGATTTTTACGTGATTTGCCATCCGCCCCTCCTGTTGGTGAAGAAAGATTTTCGTCTGCGCGGTGGAAATATATATTCTTTGGACCGGTCTCGCACCTCAAATCGGTTCATGGATATGACTGAAAGAAAGAAAAACACTGCCGTCGACGAGCGCTTTTTCGAACTCTCGCTGGACATGCTCTGTCTGGCCGGCTTCGACGGCTACTTCAAACGGCTCAACCCGGTATGGGAGCAAGTCCTGGGCTTTTCGCGCGAAGAGCTGATCGCCCGTCCCTTTATCGACTTTGTCCATCCAGAAGACGTCGAGGAGACCATAGAAAAAGCGCGCAAACTGGCAGATGGCGTGGCCTCGATATCGTTTGAGAACCGCTATCGCTGCAAAGACGGCAGCTACCGATGGCTGCTCTGGGATGCCAGACCGTTCGTCGAGGACGAGTCGATCTACGTGGTGGCGCGCGATATCACCGAGGAGCGAAAGGGGCAGATCGAGAGGGAAGCGCGACAGAGGGTGCGCGAAGAGATCTGGAAAATGGAGACCCCGGAGGATATCGATCGAGTCACAGTAGCGCTGAAAGAAGGGATGGAAAAACTCGACGTTCGCTTCGGTTCCTCTGGAATCGGCGTGGTATACGATTCGGTGGACCCTCCCCTTGTGCGCTTCCACAACATGACCAAAGAAGGGTGGTTGGGTACGGTAATGGCCCGTCCCGACGCAGATGTTGAAGTGCAAAAGGCGGGAGCTGTGGTCGTAGAAATCTGGCGAAAAGGCGAGACGGCCTATCGCCGCGACCTGTTGAAGGAGGATGTCTATGGAGAGTGGCCCAATCTGGAAAAAGATGGAAGGCGCTGCCTGATCGACGTCCCTTTCTCCCACGGTACGCTGGCCATCAGCAGCAAAGAGCCGGAAGCGTTTTCCGCTCAGGACATAGCTATAATAGAGTCTTTCGCGGAGGTCCTGTCAGAGGGATTCCTGCGTCTGGAGGACATCCGCACCCGGGAACAGCACTACGAACGCCTGGAGTTGGAAATCCGCGAGCGCCGTCGCTCCGAGCAACGGGTTGCCGAACAGGCTGAGCGCATCCGCACCCTCTATGCCGTCATCGCCGATCCGGTCCTCTCGGACGCGGAGCAAATCGACGAGATGCTGGGCCTGGGCTGTAGTCTGCTGGGTATGGAGATGGGGATCGTCAGCCGCATCGAGGAGGATGCATACCGGGTGGAGCATGTGCACGCCCCCAGTTTTCCCCTCGAACCCGGGCATACCTTAGATCTGGGGGAAACTTACTGCAGTCTCGTCCTGGAGGCGGATGGACCGATTGCCATCGACCACACGGCCGAATCGCGCTGGCGGAATCATCCCTGCTACGCGCAGCACCGGTTGGAGTCCTACATCGGCACGCAGATCTGGGTGGCTGGGAAGCGCTACGGCACTCTCAACTTCTCCAAGTCGGCCCCCCGTTCCCATCCGTTCGGCGAGGCGGACGTGGACTTTGTGCAGCTGATGGGGCAGCTGGTCAGCTCCCTGCTCGAGCGCCAGCGGAGTCGGCAACTCCTGGAACGACAGGCGGAGGAGCTGAGGTGGGCCAACGAGCAGTTGGAGGAGAAGGAGCGCCTGCTGGCCGCCTTCCAGAAGATCGGGGAGCTGATCCTGTCGTCGCTGGATCTGGACCAGATTCTGGACAACCTGGGAGAGCAGATCATCAATGCCGGCATTTTCCGCAGTTTGATGATCGCCCTGGTCGATGCGGAGCATCAATATGTAGAAGTGGCGCGCACCCTCTATCGGCACGAAGGGCAGACCAAAATATCTTCCGGAGAGGGAGCGGGGCTTCGCTACGCGCTGGACGATGCCAACATCACCGCCGAGGTGGCGCGCACCGGACGGATGCAGGTGATCGAAGAATGGGACGATCGCTTCGACCGGAGGATCGATCCTTCCGCCCAAACTACCGCCGGCAAGATCTCCTACTTCATCCCCGTCAAACGAGGGGATCGCGTGCTGGCGGTGCTGGCCACGGGAAGCACATTCAGAGACAAAGAAGAAACGCTGCAGAACATCGAGACGATGCAGCCACTGCTCAACGAGGTGGCCATCGCCCTGCAGCACGCCCGTCTCTACCGGGAGACGGAAGAGGCGCGCGCCGCCCAGCAGCAGGCCCGCGAGGATGCCGAAGCGGCCGACCGGGCCAAGAGCGACTTCCTGGCCAACATGAGCCACGAAATCCGCACCCCGATGAACGCGGTCATCGGCATGACCGATCTGGTGCTGGACAGCCAGCTCGACAGCGCGCAGCGAGATTCCCTCGGAATCGTGCGCACCGCGGCCGGCAATCTGCTGCAGATCATCGACGACATCCTGGATTTCTCCAAAATTGAAGCGGGCAAGCTGGCGCTCGAAAGAGCGCCGTTCGAGCTGCGAAGCCAGATCGAGGGCCTGGCACGCACTATGATCGGGCAGGCGCGAGACCGCTCTCTCCGCCTGGAGACGAGCGTGGCCGACGACGTGCCCGACTGGGTGGCGGGGGATGCTCTCCGCCTGAGGCAGATTCTGGTCAATCTGGTGGGCAACGCCATCAAGTTTACCAAACAGGGGGAGGTGGCAGTCCGCGTCGATCTGGAGGAGCAGAGCGAAGAAGACGCAATCCTGCACTTCTCGGTGCGCGACACCGGAATCGGCATCCCCGAGGAGAAACAGCGGCTGATCTTCGACGCCTTTTCCCAGGCGGACGGATCCACCACGCGTCGCTTCGGCGGCACCGGACTGGGGCTGACCATCTCTTCCCAACTGGTGGAGCTGATGGGAGGACAGATCTGGGTGGATAGCGTCGAAGGAGAGGGGAGCAGATTCCACTTCACCGCGCGCTTCGAGCTGGCGGCAGGGCTGCCGGAGGAAAGCGCCGCTGCAGTTGCCGCCGAAATCGAACCCGCACCTGCTAGACGCTCCCTGCGCCTGCTGCTGGCAGAGGACAACGAGTTCAATCAGAAGGTGGCGACCGGCCTGCTGAAGCGGGAGGGACATTTAGTCACGGTCGCCGGCGACGGCAAACAGGCGTTGGATCTGCTCGAGAAGGAGGATTTCGACGCGGTGCTGATGGATGTCCAGATGCCGGTCATGGACGGTCTGGAAGCCACGGCCGCCATCCGTCAGCGCGAGACCGAAACGGGAAGCCGCGTGCCGATCATCGGCTTGACAGCGTACGCCATGAAGGGGGATCGAGAACGCTGCCTGGCTGCCGGTATGGACGAGTACGTGGCCAAACCGATCCGCAAAGAGGAACTCTTCGCCGCATTGGACCAGCTGGGATCGGGAGAAGACGAGCCGGTCGAGCCGCTTTCTACCGAGGAGGATTCAGAACCGCGGGAAGAGTTGCCCGTAGATCCGCAAAAACTGGAGGAACTGAAGGAATTGGAGGAGGGAGGGTTCTTCTCCTTCAGGGAGTATATCGCCCTGTTCCTCAGCGACAGCCAGCAGCGCATCGACGGACTGCGGCAGAAGATTGCCGCCGGAGATGCCGACACAGTGGAGCGGGAAGCCCACACCCTCAAAGGAGGGAGCCGAGAACTGGGAGCGGCCCGTCTCTCCGATGTCTGTGAACAGCTGGAAAAGATGGGCCGCGAAGGAAAAATGGAGAGGGCAGCAGAGCTGTTCTCCCGCCTGGAGAGAGAATTCGCCCGGGTCAGAGAAGAGCTGGAGAAGGGCTGAGTAGCCTGCCAGGACTAATTTTTGGCATTGGAATTTACGTAAATACCTGATTGTACTGCAGGATACTGATCGCACGTCTGTCAAAATTTATTTTGACAGAACGCTGAACGGCCGCTCAGCTCACAGATAGCGTTTCAAACGCTCGCCGATGGCCGCCAGATCGCTATCCTTGACAATATAGTCATTCGCCTGGCTGGTCAGCGCTTTGCGCACGGTTTCGGCATCCGACTTGACGGTCAGCATGACGATGGGCGTATCCTTGTAAAGCTGGTGCTGGCGCAAAATCTTCAGCGTCTCCAGCCCGTCCCTATTGGGCATCATCACATCCAGGACGATCAGGTCCGGCTCCACCTGTTTCACTTTGGCCAGGGCCTGACGACCGTCGGCCGCCTCGAATACCTGCCCGCCCAGCTGCCGGATAATCGCCCCGAGCTTCATCCGCTCCGGCTCCGAGTCATCCACCAGCAGCACTCGCTTGCCTCCTGATTTCCCCTGGGCAGGTGCGCTCTCCTTGGCGAAGAGATCGTCGATGCCGGGATCGCCGTCCGCTTTTGTCTGATCGCTCATATTCCATCCTCCTTTTTATCCCGCGCACAGCCGCCTGGAGAAAAGGGTCAGAACCCAACAGATACGGGGCAACATAGAATTCCAGAAGCCGCTGCCGTTGATCGGAGACCTGGTTGCGCTCTGTCTTCAACTCAGGACGAGGCTCCCAATTTGCCCCGCGCGCAGACCAATTCTCCCGGTTTGCAAATCGGCTTTCCAGGGGCACAGGCCTGCTCGCCGGGGGCGCAGTACGGCACTCTTACGGGAACCTCCTGATCGTCGGCCCGATCGCACATCGGCATATACTGCTGCTCCGTGGCGCCGGTGTAGATCTGCCGGGGACGGGAGATACGCGTCTCGGGATTGAAACGCACTTCCCGCCAGTGGGCGATCCAGCCGGGCATGCGCCCGATGGCGAACAACACGGTGAACATGTCCTGGGGAATGCCCAGGGCGCGCAGGATGACGCCGCTGTAGAAGTCGACGTTGGGATAGAGCTTGCGTTCGATGAAATATTCGTCCTCCAGAGCCCTCGCCTCCAGTTCCTTGGCGATATCGAGCCACGGATCCTGGCGCTGGAGGATCTCCAGCACCCGGTCACACGCCTTTTTGATCACCTGGGCGCGCGGATCGAAATTCTTGTACACCGCGTGGCCGAAGCCCATCAGCCTCGCCTCGTGGTTCTTGACCCGCTCGAGGAAGGTGTCTACCGAGATGTTCTCGGTGCAGATACCCTGCAGCTGCTCCATGACCGCGACATTGGCACCGCCGTGTGCCGGCCCCCACAGGGCGCACACCCCGGCGGCCACCGAAGCGGTCAGTCCGGCACCGCTGCTGCCGACCATGCGCACGGTGGAGGTGCTGCAGTTCTGCTCGTGCTCGGAGTGCAGCAACAGCAGCGTGTCCAGCGCCTGGGCGATCTCCGGATCGGCCTGATACTCCTCGTAGGGCCGGCTGAACATCATGTGCAGAAAGTTGGTGCAGTAGTCGACGTCGGGGCGGGGGTAGACCGCCGGCTGACCGGCCGAGAACTTGTGGGCAAAGGCGGCCAGCGTGCCCACCTTGCCCAGCAGTTGGGCGGTCACCTGGTGGAAGGTAGTCTCGTCGGCAACCTGCAACAACTCGGGGTGGAAACAGCCGAGGGCGTTGACCATGGCCGAGAGGATGGCCATCGGTGGGGCGTTGGGTGGAAACGCCTCGAAGTGGTGGCGCATCTCCTCGTGCAACATCATGCTCTCGCGCACCTGCTCGCAGAAGCCGTTGAGGGCTTTGTAGTCGGGCAATTCCCCCCAAATAATCAGATAGGCGGTCTCCATGAAGCTGCTGCACTCGGCCAGTTGCTCGATCGGAATGCCCCGGTAGCGCAGAATCCCCTTTTCGCCGTCGATGAAGCAGACGTCGCTTTCACACGCCCCGGTGTTCCTGTATCCCTCGTCCAGGGTGATGTAGCCGGTCTGGGCGCGCAGCGACGAAATGTCGATACCCGGCTCGTTCTCGCTGCCGACGACGATGGGAAGGTCGATGCTCTTGTCACCTAGGTCCAGGCGGGCAGTATCAGCCATTTTTAGCTCTCCTCAGAATCGACGCGCACGTGACGCGTTCTAGTACACATTTTCAAGGTGTGAAAATCGAACGCCCCCTCAGGCGTCTTCGATCCAGGTCATCTTTTCGCCGCGCACCAGGAAGGAGCGCTCGTCCCACCGGCCCGGGCGCTCCACCGGCATCTCGCCGGTTTCGACCGCGTAGTCCAGGGGATTGACGCGAGTCTGCAGTGGCAGGCTAACGCGCTCGCGCATACGCGCCGACTCGTACACGCCCATCATGATCTCCAGCGCCGCCTTGCCGTGCTTCGCCTCCCCCCGATACTCCTCGATCTCCCCTCCGATCCACCTGCAGATTTCGTATGCCTGATGGACGAAGGCGTTGCCGTAGCCGCGCGTCTCCTTCTCGGTCTTCTCAAACTCCTGCCAACCGGCCTGACCGGGGACCATGAATTTGAGACTGTTGTCGTTGATCTCCATCATCCCGTCGGTGCCGTAGATGCTGCAGTTGATACCCCCCCAGTCGCCCAGCTCGTTTTCGATGACCCCTTCAACGCCGTCGGGGTAGCCGATGATGCCGCTGCAGCGATCCTCCACCCGGTGACCGAAGATGTAGTGGTCGGTCTTGCGCTCCACCGATCCCATGACCCACTCCGCCTGCGGATCGCCCAGGGCGAAGCGCTGGAAATCGATGCAGTGAGTGCCCCAGTTGAGCATTCCCTGGCGGACGGTGGACCAGAGACGGCGGGGTTTGCCGATCGCCCCTGCTGCGATCATGCGCCTGGCCTCGTTCCAGCAGGAGTAAAATCGCCGCTGATGGCCGATGGCCAGCTTGACGTCGTTGCGCTGGGCAGCGACGATCATATCCTCGGCTTCTCCCACGGAGGCGGCCATCGGCTTTTCGCAGAGGATGAGTTTGGGCCGCCGGGCGGCCGCCGCGATGGTCATTTCGGCGTGCTGTGGATCCCAGGAGCAGACGCTGACGATGTCGAGATTCTCCTCATCCAGCATCTCCCGGTAGTCGAGATACCGCTTTTCGACGCCGAACGCTTCGCCATACACCTCCAGGGACTGCGGATGGACGTCGGCGATCGCCACTATCTCGGTCTGTTCGCACTCGCTCCATCCACGCCCGTGTTCCTGGGCGATGCGGCCGCTGGCGATGACTCCAACGCGATATTTTGTAGCCACCTAAAACTCCTTTGCAGGAAGATATTTGCAGTCTGGTTATACCCTTGATAACGGCGTAATAGTAGCCCGAAACAGGGGGGTTGTCAATACTGGAATATAGGGGCTACAGGCGGCGACATCAGCCCTTTTGCAAGGGAACCGATGGACGGTCGGAGATGTCTTCTGTAGATGAAGGTTCCGGTCGCCCGGGCTGTTGCGACACATCGATCGTGGCTGGACAGACAGAAGGACCTTTATCTATTTTATGCGCCGACCCATATCCGTCAAGCCCTTTGCCTCGGCCTCCCTATCCCCATCCGGGCGCCGCATCACGGGATCTGCCGCATTGTTTTTCGACTCACCGAAGACCGGACAGACTGCCGATGATCGAGACCGCCAGGAGCATCACCCACCAGCATCTGCTGTGCGTCGTTGGCGCGGAATTGCGCCGACGCACAGAGATATCCGGAACGCCATTCCGGCTGCTGGATCTGGGCTGCGGCGACGGCAGTCTGCTGGCCTACCTGGTGCGCAATCTGCCCCGTCTCGACCCGGAGATGCAGCTGGAAGTCTACGGTTTCGACGTCCACGACCACGGGGTACAGCCGGAGGGTTTCATGGCGCGGACAATCGCCGCGCTGGAGTCGCAACTGCCAACCATCCCCTGGGCGGAGCGGATTTGCTCGATATCGGCGGAGAGCGCTTGGCCCTACCCGGATGAATTCTTCGACGCGATCATCTCCAACCAGGTGCTGGAGCACGTGGCCGACCACGACTTCCTCTTCGCCGAAACCCATCGCACCCTGCGGCAGGGTGGATTCGCCGCACACCTCTTTCCGCTGCGCCACTATCTCTACGAAGGCCACCTGCTGCTGCCGCTGGTCCACCGAATCGGCGACTTCGACCTGCTGCGCAGCTACATCACCTGGATGAGCCGCCTGAGGCTCGGCAAGTACAGAATCCACCGTCGCCAGGAAGGGGTGACCCTGGCCGACTACGCCGAGCGCCACGCCGACTACATGCACCACTTCACCAACTATCTGACCTACAGAGAAGCTCTGCAGTTGGGCAAGAAGCATCATCTGCGCACCTCCTTCCGCTACACGCGGGAGTTCTACAACGGTCGGCTGCGCGCGCTGTTCAGGCTGTCACCAAAAGTCGAGTACGCGACACGACGTTCGGCCCTGATCGACCGGCTGTCCCTGTTCTTCTACAAGTATATCTCCAGCATCACACTCCTATTGACCAAAAAGCAGACTTACTGATGCGATGGATAATCGGAAAAAGCCTCTCGACTTTTGGACTTCTGGCGCTGCTGCTGACGGGAAATCCCGCCGCTGCCGCGCCGGATCTGCGCCTTGTCGAGTCCGGAGGGGAGGGGATGGAACTGGAACTGGCGCTGCCGGTGCCCGAACTGGCGGTCGTGGAACTGGACGGCCGTCGCTACTCCGAACTGCGCCTGCCCGGCTATGCTTACGAGGATCGCCCCGGATACCCCGCCCTACCCTTCGTCGCCCGGCTGGTGGCCGTGCCCCCCGGTGCCCGAGTAGAGGTAGAGATTCTGGAGGCGGATTTCGTCGAGCTGCGGGAGGTCGACCTACCCCCGGTACCCGAGTACGCGGCGGAAGATCCGGAGCAACCACTCTACGCTCCCGACGCCGCGGCTTATGCGGGAAGCACCTTTCTACCGGAAGAGCGCGTCGCTGTCGAATACACCGGGCTGCTGCGAGGAGTATCCGCCCACGCCCTGCGACTCTATCCGTTCAGCTATAATCCGTCTGCTGAGAAGCTACGGGTCTACACCCATCTGCGAGTCCGCCTCCGCTTCGAGGGAGGACGTCGTTCGCGCTCCGCCCGATTGGAAACGACGGCGGACAGCGACCTGTACGGCGCCTTTCTCAACGATGCGCAGGCGGCATCCTGGTCGGCCCCGCCGCGCCTGGCCAAGATACTGGCGGACGGCTGGTACGATCCGGCGCTCCCCTGGATCAAGGTCTACGTGACCGAAGACGGACTGTTTCGCATCGATCCGGCCTGGCTGGGTAAGTATGGAGCACCGGAGGAGATCGATCCGCGCACCCTCCGGCTCTTCTATCAGGGGGAGGAGCAGGCGCTCGACGTGAAGGGACAGGAGGATGGCCGCTTCGACGCGAATGATTATCTGATCTTCTACGCTCGCTTCCGGCGAGACGACCGGGAGTTCGGCAGCCTCTACGGGAAGCGCAACGTCTACTGGCTGACCTGGGGAGGAGAGGAGGGACGGCGGTTTGTCGAGCGCAGTGGGGCGCCGGGCAACGATTTTCCGCAGGCGCGCTCTTTCCGGAGCACCGCCCACTTCGAAGTCGACATACAGTACGATCCACTGCCATCGGCGCCCGACGCCGACCGCGACCACTGGTTCTGGGACAAACCGGTCAAGGGAACCAAACCGGAAATTCCCGGATCCGGGTCTTTCGCCGGAAACCTGGCCGCCCCGGATCTGGAGGCGGAGGAGAGCGCCCGGCTGCGCGTGGCACTGCACGGTTCTTCGGACCTTCCTCACCACACGGTGACCAAACTCAACAATCTCTACACCATCAACGACACCATCTGGGGCGCCAAAAGCGCCGGGCAGATCGAGCTGCGTTTCGAAAGTGAGATTCCCCACTCCTACCTGCGGGACGGGGTCAATCGCCTCCTCCTCCAGGTCTTTGCCGATCAGGATAAGTTCGATCTGGTCTATCTGAACTGGTTCACCCTGGAATATCGGCGGCTGTACAAAGCGGAGGAGGGGTATCTGGAGTTCGGCCGTTTCTCGGACGAGGAACAGCGCATTACCGTATCCGGTCTCAGGAATACCGACGTCGAACTCTACGACGTGGCCAACGGCATCCGCTTTACCGAACTGCAGATCGCCAGCGCCGGCGGAGGCGTTGAGGTGACGTTTGAGGATGCCAGCCCGCCGTTCGTCCTGTACGCCGTTGCGGACAGCCAGGCGCTAAAGACGCCGCGCGGCCAGCTCGACGTGCCCTCCTCCTGGCGCGACCCGGCCAACGGGGCGGATTACCTGATCATCGCCCATCCGTCTTTGCTGGGAGAAGGGCAGAAACTGGCCGAACATCGGCGCACTCAAGGGCTACAAGTGGAGTTGATCTCCGCCGAAGATCTGTACGATGAATTTTCCCACGGGCGGTTCGGTTCCCAGGGAATCGCCGATTTCATCCGCTATGCGTATGACCACTGGGATCGTCGGCCGGGCTACGTGCTGCTGCTGGGGGACGACACCTACGACTATCGCAGCATCCTGGGAAGCGGGGTGATGCTCTCGGTGCCCACCCTCTACTACCAGTCGCGCGGTCGGGGGCGCGCTCCCAGCGACTATCTGTACAGCCTGGTAGACGGAGATGACCTGCTGCCGGATCTGGCGATCGGCCGTATAGCCGCTTCGGTCAGAGGGGAGGCGCGGCAGATGGTAGCCAAGATCATCGACTACGACCTGGCGCCGGAGCCTGGAGACTGGCGCAGCCGGGCGATCTACCTGGCCAATCACCATGCCCTGAACTTCACCGATCCCAGCGACTCGCTGGCCGCCCGCTACACCGAGCCGCTGGGACTGACCTCGGTCAAAGTGTACAATCCGGACGATAGTCCGATCCCCAACGCCGTCGGCAAAGAATTCCTCAAGGCGCTGAACGACGGCGCGCTGCTGCTCAATTTCAACGGCCACGGAAGTGCCCCGGCCATGCAGTTTGTCTTTGCTGCGGACCAGCCCGACTGGGGCTATCTCAGCCAGATGCGCAACGGCCGGCGGTTGCCGCTGGTGCTGGCCTTTTCCTGTCTCAACGGCCTGTTCGTCAACCCAAAGGTGGAGGGGCTGGCCGAACTGTTCACCAACCGCGCCGAAGGGGGGGCAATCGCGTATATCTCGGCGACGGCCAAGAGCTTTGTCGCCCAGAACAACCTGATGGCCGATTTTATGTACGAACAGCTGTTCGTCCACGAGAACCTGGCTTTCGGCTCGGTGCTCAACAGCGCCAAAGCCCAGGTCCTGGCCGCCCATTCCAGCTATCTGGACGCCGCCCTGACCATGCAGCTGTTCGGCGATCCGGCCCAGAAGCTGGCGCTGCTCCAGGAACCGGACTACGTGGCCGAAGATCTCCAGGTGGACGCCGATCCGCTCTTCGGCCACACCACCGTCCAGGTGCGGGCGACGCTGCGCAACGCCGGACGATGGGTAGCCGACAGCCTGGAGGTGATCGTCCTGGGACGAGATGAGGATGCCGCCCTGCCCGAAACCTTATTCGTCGACACCCGCCCTTCCTTCTCCGGAACGGAAGAACTCTCCTTCCCCTGGCAGACCGGAACTCGCCGCGGATCGTACGACCTGGAATTGATCCTCGATGCAGACGACCAAGTGCCGGAACTGGACGAGGGGAACAACCGTCTGCAGCGGCAACTTGAGATTCTGGCACCGCTGCGCGCCGAGCCGGTCTTCCCGGCGCCGTCCGCGGTGGTCGCCCCAGAAGCGCTGAGACTCGAGGCCATAGTGCCGCTGGAGGGCGGCGACTTCGCCTGCGAGTTCACCCTCTCCGGCGATCGAGACTTTGCTCCCGACAACAGCTTTATCTCCTCTCCGATGAGCGCCGAAGAGGGCATAGCGACGTTCCGTCTTGAGGGAATCGCAGAGGGGCAACCGGTCTTCTGGAAGGTCCGTCTGCGCGGAACCTGGGGAACGAGTGCCTGGAGCGCATCCAGATCTTTCTCGGTTTCACCCGCTGATTCTTCCACCTGGCAACAGCGGGGGACGCAGCTCCTGGTCGGCGCGGGACAGGGGACGGCGCTGGCCGAAGACGGGCTCATCCTCTCCCCGGAGCCGCCTCCTTTTCGTCCCAACACCGCCACCCGCGACAGCGGCTTCACCGTGCGCGGTCTGGACGGAGCGGGGGTGCTGGCCATGGACGGGAGATACGTGTACGCCAAACGCTGGTACAACGACGACTCGACCATCTATGAGGGAATCGATTTTTTCACGCGGGTGGGCACCGGCTTCGGCGGCACCTTCCGCACCGGCCACTTCGGCATCCTCGCCGACTCGACCACCGCCGGCATCTCGGCGACCTGGCACAGCGACGGATACATCTACAGCGAAAATGGGAAGGCATTCCAGCTGGAGCGGATCGTACCGGCCACCGGCAAGCTGGACATCGTGGCGGTGCCGGATGGCCTGCTGGAGTGGAAGACCGGAAAGGTGGAGTGGAAGAGCGGGAAGGTGGAGTGGAATAATGGGAACATGATCGACGGCCATGCCCTGATTACTTCGGACGGACAGTACATCTACAACGCCTCGATGAGTTCGCCAAAGGGAATACGCGCCGAATGGTCCTTTCGGGTCTTCGACCCGGCGGCCGACTGGGCGCTGGTGCGCGAATTCACCTCGCCGCCGACCGAAAATGGATTCACCTACGAGTGGACCGACGGACTGGTGGCCGACGGCCAGCGGCTCTACCTGATCGAGTACGGGGGACAGCGCCGCATCCGCATGATCGACGCCTTCGACGGCCGTTTCCTGGACGAGTGGACCAGCGATCAGGACATCACGCGCGCCATCACCGGTCAGTACGACTGGCTGAACGACAAGATCTGGCTGGGCGATCTGCGCAATAACGCGATCTTCCAGTACTCCCGACTGCCCGGGATCGATTCGGTCGCCGTCCTCTCCGAGACGATCGGGCCGACGGTCGCCTGGAAAGAGCTGCGGCTGGATGGGGAAGGAGAGCTGACGGTCGATCTGCTGGTCGAAGAGGAAGGGGACTGGGTGCCGCATCCGGAGTTCACCGGCCTGCTTCCGGGAGAGAGGGTGAGGCTGGACGATCTGGACGCCGACCGCTATCCGCGCATCCGCCTGCGGGCCGTTTTGGAGAGGGAGCCGCAGACCGCGATTCTGCGCTCCTGGTCCGCGGATTTCGTCCCCCTGCCCTCGCTGCGCATGGCGCGTGCCGAGGGACGACGTCAGGGAACCGGGTTGCAGGTCGAATTGCAGGTGCGCAATCTCTCCGCCTTCGCCGTGGAGGGGGCACAGGTGCTCCTGGAGCGCAGCGATCGAACAGAGCCGCTGCTGGCACGAGGGCTGCCCTCCCTCGTTCCGGGCGAGACCGGACGGGTGCTGCTCGACAGCCTGGAAATTCCACCGGAAGGGGTGCGCCTGTTCGCCCGGGTGCAGACTCCTCTGGCGGATGCCCGGCCGGAAGACGACAGGCTGGAAGTTCCCCTGCTGTTCGGCGGGCGGGCTCCCATGAGCTTTGTGGTCTGGCCCGAACGGGCGGTCTTTCTCAGCGGCGATCCCCTGCGCCCGGATCAGGGGCTGGTGATCGCCGCCCCGGGCGTGCCCGGTTCGCAGTTGGAGCTGGCGGTCGACGGGATTTCAGTGGATCCGGATTCGACTCTCGACAGTCTGCCCGAGGATGGCCCCCGCATCCTCTACAGACCGCAGCTGACCCTGGGCGATCACCGGATGCAGGTACGGCTACTCAGGGGAGGAGAGGAGCTGGGAGTGAGGGAACTGCGCTTCCGCCTGGACGCCGGACTCGTCGTCGCCAACCCCCTGATCTATCCGCATCCGGTGCGCGCGGGAGCGGCGTTCACCTGCGTGCTCTCCCTCGATGCAGAGATGGAAGTGGAGATCTACAGCCTGGGAGGTCGCCTGGTGCGCCGTCTGGGACCGGCACAGCAGACCGCCGGGTTCGGGCTGCTGGAGTGGGATGGCCGGGACGCGGACGGCCGCCGGTTGGCCAACGGCACCTATCTCTACCTGCTCAGAGCCCGCAGCGGCGACCGAGAGGTGGTCTTCCGGGGACCGCTGGCGGTGATTCGCTAGACCGCCGGAGTTCCGCGTCGGGTCAGCTGAATTCCGGCGCGAATCGGGGAATAATAAAAAGAGAGAGCGACTGAAAAGCCGCTCTCTCTTTTGTCTGCGATAAGCTCTGGTTCATACCGAATTGATTTTGGGATGTCCTATTATTCGGCGATTCTCCTGCGGAAATCCCGGTAACATCCGGACATCAGTTCAGCAATCTGGTATCACCTCTTATTCTGGTTGCGTATCTCTTCCAACTTCTCGTCGCGCTCGGCGAAGATCTGGTCGCGCACCCGGTTGATCTCGGCCTGCAGCTGGCCCCGATGCTCGGCCAGAGTCTGGGGATCGGTCTCCTGAGCCAGCTTTTCCAGCCTTCCCTGGAGGACGATCTCCTGCTCAGCCCACTTCGCCTCGTACACCTTTTTGGTCTCCTCGATCGCCGCTTTTTGCTCGGATGTCAAATCTACTTTATCGTCCCCGACGGCTTCGTCGGCCCGTTCCATGGCCAGTTCGATTGCGGATTTCATCCCTCTTCCTCCAGTATCTCAATTTGCTGCGGGACTTGCAGTTCTATCTTCGATCGCCTACAAGATACAGAGCCCGGAGACAGCGGGCAAGATGATCTGCCGTCGCTGCGGTCGGTCTCTTGCCGAATATCGGCGAGCTTTGTAGAATTACCTCTTCTGTGATCGATCGACGAAAAAAACAAGAGGAGAAAGCACATGAGCAAGCAATGGAGCGTGTACCTGGCCGGCGAAATTCACAGCGACTGGCGCGAGCGGATAGCCAGCGGATCCCTGCAGGCGCAGCTGCCGGTCTCCTTTTGCGGACCGGTCACCGACCACCAGGCCAGCGACGACTGCGGAGTCGAGATCCTGGGAGCCGAGGAGAAGCCGTTCTGGAAGGACCGCAAAGGAGCCCAGATCAACGCCATTCGCACCCGCACCCTGATCCGCGACGCCGATCTGGTCGTGGTGCGCTTTGGAGATAAATACCGGCAGTGGAACGCCGCCTTCGACGCCGGTTTCGCGGTGGCCCTGAACAAACCGCTGATCGTCCTCCACGATGCGGAATTGACCCACGCACTCAAGGAGGTGGACGGCGCCGCTCTGGCAGTGGCGACGGAGCCGGAGCAGGTGGTGGCGATTCTGGCCTACGTGACAGCCGAATAGTGTTCTATTGACGGATCTGAAAGCTCGATAGGCGAACACAAAAAATCCCCGGATTCCAGCGGAGTCCGGGGATTTTCAACTGTGGCTGGATCGTCGCTCAGGTGCTGGTGTCGGAAGTCGGGCAACTGGCCTTGCCTTCGGGGCAGCTGGCCTTGTCTTCGGGGCAGACCTTGGTGCAATCCTTGGCCTCCGCCTCCTTGGCCGACGGGCAGCTCTTGTTGGCCGGGCAGCTCTGGACAGTCTCTTCCTGCACTTCGGAAACGGCGCTATCGGCGCTGGGAATGGCAAACTGCAGCAGGCCGATGGCGGCGACGACGGCGATCAAATAGCTCACTTTTCTGCGCATTGTCGTGCTCCATTTTTAACGTTTACGGAAGATTCACATAGAGAGTATACTAAACCGCCCCACTTCTGTCCACACCTTCGTCAGGGAGTCACCGGTCGGCCGAAAGCATCGGCGAAGAGGAAAAAGTCGTCGAAACCGATCTGCGTGTCCCCACTCAGGTCGAAGCGGGCGAGGTCGCCGGTCGCCGACTGGCCAAAGGCGTCGGCAAAAAGGAAGAAATCGTCGAACCCGACCGTTCCGTCGCCGTCGAAGTCGGCCGTTTTCGCCTCGGGATCGGTCGATCCGGAGGCGAGTTCCACCAGCAGATCCCCCTCTCCGGCCAATTCTATAATCAGAATCCCCTCATTCGGAGTGGAATCGATCGGCGAACCGTCGAAACTGAGCTCCTCCAGTTCTCCCTCCACCGAAATGGAGAGGGTGAATCCTTCCTCCGGACCGCGCACGAAGCCGGAGAGCCCTCCGTTGTCGGCTAACTCCCAAGCGACGTCAATTTCGCTGCTGGCCCTGAACAGCTCTTTCCCATCGGCGCGTAGGAAGCGCCCGTCCTGAACCGCAAAGCGACGGAGCACCGTCTCGGGGTAAGAGGCAAACCCAAAACGGCCGTCGCTCTCCAGCCGGCCCTGATGCGTTTCCAGCGCCACCGAATCGCTCGCCGCCGCCTGGATCCAGGCCACATCCAGCACCCCCTCCCCGAAAATCTGCACCGCCTGGGAATTCCCCGCCTCCAGCGTTTCGTAGTCCGCTTGAACGCGGAAAGCCGGATTCGGATAGAGCACCGCCAGAAACTCGGCGTCCGTCCCCCGCTGCTCGACGCGCAGCGCGGTGTGGGTCAACTCCTGCAGATAGTCGAAGGAGTGGATGGTGTCGCGCTCGGAAAAGGTCCTGCCCTCGCGCTCCGGAAGGAAGGCGAACAAGTCTGCCTTTTCGCGCTGCCAGCGGGCCAGGTTGCCGGTCCGCTCGTACGTCCCTCCGCTCGTCCCCCCCCCGTTGCCGTGCAGGCGCCACTCGTACAGATGCTCGCGGTCACCGCGAATCTCGTCGGCGACGAGGAAGAAGCTGTGGTAGGCGAACAGCACCCGTCGGCGGATCTCCACCCCTGCGTACGCGGCGCGCACTTCGGCGTAGTCGAGAAACGGCGTAGTGAAATAGTTCTCGATATACGCATCCTTGCCGACATCGAACGGCTCCCCCAGCAGTCTGGTGACCGGCGGCCCTTGCCCGTCGACCAGCACCAGGCTGTGGTTGTGTCCTTCGTTCACCTTGTTGTGGTTGGAGAAATTGATGTATCCGGCATCCACCGCCAGCATCTCGCCGTAGGCATAGAGAATAACGCTGGTCTCGTCCGGATGCTCGTGGGCAAGCCCCTTCTCGCGCGCCAGGCCGTGCTCGCCGCGCAGCAGCAGATACACCCCATCGGCCGACCAGTCGCTGCGGAAGACGGCGTCGCCCGCCCCGGGCATAAACAGCGTGGGGCCGCGCTCCGGTTCGCGCGCCGTCACTCCGTCGTCGTACAGGGCGATACCGTCCATCTCGGAGAAGGTGCGCACGTAGAGCCCGTTGTCGTCGTTTTCCCAATCCCAGCGGTGCGCCCCTCCGTCCGCATCGACGGCCGCCAGGTAGTGACCGTAGAAGTCGTCCAGGTGCCCGTCGTCGATATTCGGCCGCCGCCCGCTGGGCAGACGGAGATTGAGCGACCAGTCGTGCATTTTCCGCACCAGAGGTTCGGAGAACAGATCGAGCGCCTGGTGGTTTTTCAGGGCGAAGAAGTAGGGGAGATAGACGTCGGCGGCGTAGCGGCTGTAAAACGGCCCCTCGGCGTAGCCGCCGTCGATCGGGTCGATCTGGGCGTCCAGACTCCGGGTGACCAGATCGTAGGCTTTGTCGGCCCATTGCTGCGGGCTCTTGCCGTTGATGCCAGAGTGCTCGCTCAGAACGATGGCGGCCAGACCCAGGCCGCCGTAGGCGCGGATATGCCAGTTGTCCAGGTGGCCGGTCTGGTCCAGGCGTATCTTGAGGGTGGTGAGCCCCAGATCGATCTCCTGGATCACGATTCCCTTGCGTATCCGCTCCGCCTCCTCGGCCAGGATACTCCTGATCTCCTCCAGCGCCGCTGGGTCGCTGTCGGCCAGGTAGCCGTGGAGCATATCGTAGGCGACTGCGTAGACCGCCACCACCTCCCCCTCGTTGTGCGGCTCTCCCAGATCGCCACCCCGCGGCGGGAATTTCATTTCCAGCATGACCTCGGCCGCCCGCGCTGCGAGTTGGGTATCGTCGGTCATCAGGTAGGCGAAGGCCAGACTCTTGGCGTAGCGTGCCCTGGTCCGTTCCTCGGTAAAGGTAGTGGGAGTGGATTCGGCCCGCTCCAGCACCGTCTGCCACCAGGTGGCGTACGGCTCCCGCTGAATGCGCTCCTTGAGTGTGGGAATATCGGCGGCGGTGAACAGCAGCCCCGGATGCACTTCTGCCGGCAGCGCCGGGAGCGCTGGCCACCCGGCAACGGCCGTCGGCAGGATGGCGATCAGGATAGGGATCAGCCGCGCGGCGAGACGTTTTTTTTGCATTCTATCTGCGCCGCAGGATCCGGGTCAGGTCCCAGCCCCAGACGATGCCCAAATTCACGTAATCCCGACCGATCGCCAGCTTGACCCCGCCGGCGTCCCGGGAGCGATTATCGAAGAAAAGGCCGATCGTGCCATAGAAGGTTTGCGGTTGGGCGAAGCGGTGCCCCAACCCGGCGAAGAGCTTGCCCGGCTGATCTCCGATCCAGACCTCGTCGAAGAGCACGTAACTCAGATCGACGGCCGAAGAGAGCAGGGCGTCGGTGCCGCCCGAACAGTGGTAACTGGGGACATAATACCCAGCCTGCGAATCGAAACACAGCGTGCTGCGAAAAGAAGGCCGAATGTAGCGCGGGTCCCGGTCGTTCCCCTCGAGCAGGCCGACGTCCAGAAGGCGAGCGGTGGCCAGCAGTCGATACCGTCCGAGGACGGTGGTAAAACCTAGGGGAATATTCACGCCGATCCCTCTGTCGATGTTGAGGAAGCCGACGCCCACCGAGGCGTAGAAGCGATTGACAGGCGGTTTGCGAGGAGGAGGCGTCTCCTGCCAGGTGGCCATCTGGCTCTCTCCGGCCGGCGCCAGCAGCAGGGCCAACAGGAGGGCCAGACCGATGGTGTGCGCGCGTCTCATAAACAACATACTCTTCCTTCCATAGCTCTGCCGGGATCAAAAAAACCCGCGTCGATTTTCTCGATGCGGGTTTCGCGCCGATCCGCACCGCGGTCGACTGGTGTCGCTCCCGGTGTCAATCTTCTCCCCCCATCATCGCCTCGACCTGCTCCTCCAACTCCTCCTGCTGATCGGTGATCTCATCCACGCTCTTCTGCATGCGCTTGGCGTAGGGATCCATCTCGGGAATCAGAGGATCGCCGGCGTAGCCGATCTCCATGGTGCGCACGGCGATATCGGCGATGTGGACCATGGCCGCCAGTCGCCGGTGCTGGGTGGTCTGCGCCGGGGCGTGATGCGAGGCTATGGCGGTGCGCACCTCGCCGGGCAGGTCCCAATGCACGGCCAGTTCGCCGCCGCAGTCGGCGTGGGTGATACCGAGCAACTCCTGCTCGGCATACAGCATCGATACATTCTCCTTTTCGACCAGTTCCAGAACCGAGGAGAAGTGGTCCGGGAAGCGGACTTTGAAGACGACCTTGCCGATATCGTGCAGCACGCCCAGCAGGAAGTGGGTCTTTTTCTTGTCCGCCTTGCCGATGATCTCCATGGCCAGACCGGTGGCCAGCGAGTGCTTCCACAGATCGGATATGGAAAACTGGCTCTCGGCGCCGTCCTTGTTCTCGTCGAAGATCCGGTAGATGACCGCAGACTGCACGATCTTGCGGATCTCGGCAACGCCCAGGAAGGCGACCGCCTGCTTCATCAGGCTCCCCTGGAAGCCGAAATAGGCGGAACGACAGACGCGCATCACCCGGGTGGAAAGGGCCGGATCCAGCTCCAGAGTGCGGGAGATCTGGTTCATGTCCACCTCGTTGTCGGGCTTGCCGAGAAGCATCAGCAGTTTGCTGTGTGCTTCGGGCATGGCCGGCAGATTGGTCAGCGAGCGGATCTCCTCGCGAATCTGCATGAAGGTGGGCTGTTCGGCCGGGGTCGCGTCCTTGGAAACCTCGTCTATCTTCTTTTGCAAAGCGGCCATGGTGAACGGCTTGAGCAGGTAGTTGCCCAGGCCGCACTTCTGCCCCTCGAGAATCACCTGCCGAGCTTCGTCACGATTGGAGGGAAGACTGAGGATGATGGGGATCTGACTGTATTTGGGGTGGAGACGCAGGATGCGCGCCGTTTTGATCCCCCCCATGGGGATCTGGTTGTCCATCAGTATGAGGTTGGCAGGGTCTTTACGCAGGGCCATAGCGGCACCGGCACCGTGACGCACGTCGCTGGTTTCGTACCCCTTTTCGCGCAGCTGCCCGGCAACCAGACCGCCGATCTTCGCGTTTTTTTCGATTACCAGTACTTTCAGCCCTGCCATGCTATATACCGAATTGGGATGTGCGTTTGTCTCGAGATCACCTGCTCATGAAATATTAAGTAAATGCCCCGAGCTTTACAAGGCATATACTCAACGACGAGCGCATAGGATGGATCCATGAGAGAACAATCTGCGGTGAAATTGGCCGGATCGAAACCGGTTTGGATGGACCTTTCCGACCGAGAAACTTACCTTTTAATATGCAAAAAAATCGCCAAAAACGTAAGACATGCTGAGAGGAACGCGAAAATCGATGACGGGAAGAGCGGTTTTTCTATGCGCTTGTCTGCTGCTGGCGAGCACCGCCTGTTCGAAATCGACGCCGGCACCGGAGGCACAGCCGCCTGCGGAGGAAAACGACACAGTCGAGATTCGCCGGTATACCTACGAAGTGATCCACGTATACCCGCACGACCGGAAGGCCTTCACTCAGGGGTTGCTCTTCGCCGACGGCGTTCTCTACGAAAGCACCGGCCAGTACGGCCGTTCCAGCCTGCGCAAAGTAGATCTGGAGACCGGCCAGGTGTTGCAGTCGGTGCCTCTGGAGGGCCAGTTCTTCGGCGAGGGCCTGACCCTTTTCGGCGGGCGACTGATCCAGCTGACCTGGCTTTCTCAGATCGGCTTCGTGTACGATCGGGAGAGTTTTGCCCTGCGCGATCAATTTGCCTATCTGACCGAGGGTTGGGGGCTGACCCACGACGGCAACCGGCTGATCATGAGCGACGGGACCTCGGTTCTCTACTTCCTCGACCCGAAGAGCTTTGCAGAAACCGGTCAGCTCCAGGTGCACGACGATCGCGGTCCCGTGACCCGGCTCAACGAGTTGGAGTGGATAGACGGCGAAATCTTCGCCAACATCTGGCGGACTGACTACATTGCCCGGATCTCGCCGCAGAGCGGCCGGGTAACCGGCTGGATCTTTCTGGGGGATCTGCTGAGCGCGGAGGACCGCCCCCGACTGCCGGACGCAGTGCTCAACGGCATCGCCTACGACCCGGCGACAAAGCGGCTGTTTGTCACCGGCAAGCTGTGGCCCAAATTGTTTGAAATCAAGCTGATCGAACAAAAAGACTGAATTTGCGCATCCGCGCCAAACTCTTTATTTAATAGGGCTGACTCGGGAATCGAATAGCGCCCGATGTCGTCCATCGACCGATCCAATACCCAAATCACTCTATCCGGAATCGCCATGAATATTCGCTTCTACAATACGCTGACCAACAGCACCGAAGAATTCCAGCCGCTCGCCCCACCGCGCGTGACCATGTACACCTGCGGCCCGACAGTATACGACTTCGCCACCATCGGCAACTTCCGCTCCTTCCTCTTCGCCGATCTGCTGCGCCGCTTCCTGGAGATGGTCGGTTTCCGGGTGGACCAGGTGATGAATATCACCGACGTGGGACACATGACCGAGGACGATCTGGCCGACGGCGGCGGCGAGGACAAAATGATGGCCTCGGCGCGCCGCCTCAAGGAGGCGAAAAAAGCGGGCCGGCCCGACGCGGCCGCGATCGAAAACCCGGACGACCCCTATCAGATCGCCCGCTACTACGCCGATGCCTTTCTGCAGGACGCCCGGGCCCTGGGTATGAAGGTGGCCGACGAGTACCCGCAGCGCATGCCCTTCGCCTCGCAGCACGTCGACGGCATGAAACTGCTGATCCAGACGCTGCTGGAGAAGGAGCACGCGTACGTGGGCGGGGATGGCGTGGTCTACTTCAGCGTCGAGAGCTTTCCCGAGTACGGCCGGCTGAGCGGCAACAGTCTGACCAATCTACAGACCGGCTCCGGAGGACGGATCACCGACGAAGAGCTGGCGCACAAGCGCCATCCGGCCGATTTCCTGCTGTGGAAGCCGGATTCCAGCCACATCATGAAATGGGATTCTCCCTGGGGCGTCGGCTATCCGGGGTGGCACCTGGAGTGCTCGACCATGGCCGCAGAGCTGCTGGAGAGCGAGGTGATCGACATCCACACCGGCGGCGAGGACAACATCTTTCCCCACCACGAGTGCGAGATCGCCCAGTCGTGCGGAGCGACCGGCCAGTCCCACTTTGCCCGTCTGTGGATGCACCCCCGCTTTTTGCAGGTCGAAGGGGAAAAGATGTCCAAGAGCAAGGGAAACTTCCACACCGCCAGCGACATCTTCGCGGGGAAGGTGACCGACAGGCCGGTTCACCCGTCGGTGCTGCGCTTCGAACTGATCAAGGCGCACTATCGCTCGCACATGAATTTCACTGCCAAGGGGCTGCTCGATTCGGCCAACACCGTCCGCCGGCTCACCGAATTCGGCCAGCGACTGACTGCAGAGACGGGGGGAGAGGCCGCACCGGTCGATCTGTCCCACCCGGTGCTGGGCGAGTTCGCCGCCGCCCTGGCCGACGACCTGAATATCAGCGCGGCGTTGGCCGTGGTGCTGCCGTGGATCTCGCAAAAACCGGACGACGCAGCCGAAGCTCTGGGCGTCTTCGCAAAGATCGACCAGGTGCTCGGAGTCGTCTCCCAAAACGGCGAGGCAGAAGCGGGGGGGGATGCCGCAGAGGAGGAGATCGCGGAACTCTGCCACGGCATCGACGCGGCGCGCGTGGCAAAGGACTACGACAGGGCGGACGCGCTGCGCCAGCAGTTGGTCGATGCCGGATACGAAGTGCGCACCTCGCCAGAGGGGACGGTCGCCCAGCGGCGCCTGGCCTGAAAAGCCTCCGAAATGGGAAAGAGCGAATACCCAGAAGAAACGGCGCGCGGTTCCGCACCGAATTCGACCGGAATGTGGATGGCCGCCGGTCTGCTCCTGTTGATCGTGGCCCTGCCCTACGTCCTGGTGGGTTCCCTCATCGAGTTGGAGCTGGTTGCGGCGCAGCCGCTGCTGCGCCTGGTGCTGCTCCTGGTCGCCGTTCTACTCGTCGTCCTGGCTCTGCGCCGTTCGGCCTTTCACCTGCTGCCCCTGCCGGGCCTGGCCCTGCTCTTCCTGCTGTGGGAAACCGGAAGCAGTATCGGCCTTTCGCCGTTTGCCGATCCGGCACCCGAAAATGCCCTCGAAATCTACAGCCAGAATATCGGCTCACAGCCCCCCTCAGCCTTCGCCGACTGGCTGGTGGAGCACCCGGTCGATCTGCTCCTGCTGCAGGAGGTGTACAGCGGCCATCGCGCGGCGTGGGCACGGCTGGCCGATGACCTGGGATACCGGATGCTGTTCCAGCCACTGCGGGAGGATGCGGGGATGGGAGGGTTGATTCTGAGTCGGTTGCCGCTGACCCGATTGGCGCCGGTGTCGGCGCCAACCTGGGGACGCAAGACCCGCTACTTCGCACGCGCTCGAATAGAATATCGGGGACAGCCGATCGAAATCTACACCGTCCATCTCGAGTCGCTGCCGCTGGTGGAAGGGACGCGCGTGCTCTTCGGCAGCTCGCAGCTGCGTCGGATCCAGGCGGAACTGTTGGCGCGTGTCATCGCCGCGACCTCCGTTCCGGTCATCGTCGCCGGCGACCTGAACGCCACCCCACTCTATCCCTCCACCCGCCCCCTGCGGCGTCGGCTTACGGACGCCTGGACCGAGGCCGGATTTGGAATGGGTTTCACCTATCCCGCCGCGCTGCCGCTGAGCCGGATCGACGCGCTCCTGCAGCGCGGCTTGCGCACCGCGACAGCCACTGTCGTGCGCCTGTCCGACAGCGACCACCGCGGGCTGCACCTAGCCCTGACGCTGGAGGAATGAGCCGGAATGAGAAACTCTGTGTCCCCATTCATCCTCCTGCTGACCGTCTGCGCTCTGGTGAATTCGGGCTGCGGGCCTGCGGAGAAGGAGAGTGCGGGAGACCGACTCCGGGTAGTGGTCAGCATCCTGCCCCAGGTCGAATTCGTCGAGAAGGTGGGAGGGAATAGAGTCGAGGTGAGTTCCATGATTCCTCCGGGAGCGGAGCCGCACGAATACGAACCGAAACCGAGTCAGCTGACCGGGCTGAGTTCCGCCCGTCTGTATATCCAGGTGGGCTCGGGAATCCCCTTCGAGCAAGTCTGGATGGAGCGGATGCGGGGAGTCAACGCTCAGATGCCGGTGATCGACAGCGCCGAGGGGATCGAGACGATCGCCGGTGATCCCCACGTCTGGCTGTCGCCGCGCCACGCCCGAACCATGGTGGCGAATATCTGCCGCGGGTTGACGCAGGTCGATCCGGCACACCGCGACTACTACGAACGGAATCGAGATCTGTATCTGCGGGAACTGGAAGCGCTGGACGAGCAGCTGGGCCGCAGTCTGGCGGCGGCGGCGGTGGAGCGATTCATGGTCTACCATCCGTCGTGGGGCTACTTCGCTCGCGACTACGGTCTGGAACAGCTGGCGGTCGAGGCGGATGGGAAGGAGCCGACGATTCAGGGGCTGGCCGAGTTGGTGCGCCGGGCGCGGGAGTTGGGAGTGGATGCCATCTTTGTCGAGCCGCAGTTCGCCGGCCGCTCCGCCCGCACCATCGCCGCGGAGATCGACGCTCGGGTGATCTCCCTCGATCCGCTGCCGCGCCACTACGCCGACCAGCTGCGCCGCTTTGTCGCACAGCTGACGCAAAACGGGAGCTAACCGATGTCCGCCGAACTGGTCCGTCTGCGCGACGTATGGGTCCACTACGACCAGGTACCCGTGCTCGAGTCGATCGATCTGGTCGTCGAGGAGAACGATTTCCTGGCCGTTATCGGCCCCAACGGCGGGGGCAAGACCACGCTGCTCAAGCTGATCCTCGGTCTGGTGCAGCCGACGCGGGGAGAGATCCTGGTCTGCGGCCGCTCTCCAGAGGAGGGACGGTGCTCCGTCGGCTACCTGGCCCAACAATCCCCGTTCGATGCGCAGTTTCCGATCCACGTCTTCGACGTAGTGCTCATGGGGCGGTATCGCGGCCTGTTCAGACGCTACAAAAAAGAGGATCGCAGGGCGGCGGAAGAGGCGCTGGAGCGAGTCGGCATGCTCCCCTTCGCAAAGCGTCAGATCAGTGAACTGTCGGGCGGCCAGCAGCAGCGCGTCTTCCTGGCCCGGGCGCTGGCGCGCCAGACCCGGCTGTTGCTGCTCGACGAACCGACCGCCAGCGTCGATCCGAAGACCCAGCAATCGCTCTATGAACTGCTCTCCCGTCTGCGGGAGCAGATGGCGATCGTCATGGTAACGCACGACACCGGAGTGATCGCCGCGTATGTGGAAACAGTCGCCTGTCTCAACGGCAAACTGTTCTACCACGGCTCCTCCGAGGGAAGCCTGGAAAAACTCGAAGACGTATACCAGTGCCCGGTCGAACTGATCGCCCACGGCCACCCTCATCGGGTGTTCAGGGAACACGAGTGATGTTCGAGCTTCTGCAATACGAGTTCATGCGCAACGGGCTGCTGGCCGCCGTGCTGGTGAGCATCGCCTGCGGCATCGTCGGCAGTTTCGTCGTCGTCAAACGGATCGTCTTCATCAGCGGTGGAATCTCCCACGCCGCCTTTGGCGGCATCGGCCTGGGCTACTGGCTGGGCATCGAACCGCTGCTGGCGGTCATCCCCTTCAGCCTGCTGGCCGCCGTCGGCATCGGCCTTTTCGGCCGCGAAATGAAGGTCAGCGACGACACGGCGATCGGCGTGCTGTGGACCATGGGCATGGCGCTGGGGATCCTCTTCGTGCAGCTGAGTCCGGGGTACGCCCCGGATCTGATGAGCTACCTGTTCGGCAATATCCTCACGGTACCGGCCGGCGATCTACTGGTGATGCTGGCGCTGGATGGAATTATCCTGATTCTGGTGCTGGCCCTGTATCGGGAGTTCGCCGCCGTCTCTTTCGACGAAGAGTTCGCCACGGTAATCGGCATGCCGGCCAGAGCGCTGAGCCTGCTGCTCCTCTGCCTGGTCGCCCTGAGCGTGGTGGTCTTGATCCGGGCGGTCGGCATCATCCTGGTCGTCGCCCTGCTGACCATGCCGGCGGCGATCGGGCGGCAGTACACGCACGATCTCAAGCGGCTCATGCTGCTGGCCAGCCTGATCGGCATCGCACTGACGACCGCCGGTCTGTGGCTCTCCTACGTCCTCGATCTGGCTTCGGGGGCGACGATCATCCTGCTCCTGGGGATCGTCTTCTTTCTGTCGTCGGGTCTGCAGCGCTACCGGGCATCGTCCCGACGCGTTCCGGGGCCGACGCGCTGACATTTTCCACCTATCGATCCGAGAAAATCTCCTCATGAGGTCGAACCTGTCGCGCCTTGCCATCTTCGCCGCTATCCTCTTCTTTGCCGCCGAACCACAGGCGGACGCCGAACTGCGAGCGGAACTGCTCGTGGGTCTGCCCTGGTCCTCGCCGGAGGAACTCACAGAGATCGCCTCCGGCGCTCACCAGGTGCGCTACGTCACCCGGGGCAAGATAGTGATCAAAACCGATCGAGACCGGCTCGCGCAGCTGCAAACTCGGGGAATAACCCCCCTTTTCGCCGATGAAAGCGGTCCGGACGACGCCTATTTCCTGGTCGCCTACCGCTCCTGCCCGCTCCACGCAGATGCGGTGCCGATCTATAAAGATCCGGACGGCTGGGCCCTGCTCCGCCTCGGCCCCGGAGACGACGCATACGCACTTCCTCACTTTCTCTATCCCCTGCCCGAGGCATACAGCATCGAGGGGTGGATGGAACCGGCGCGTCGAGCCAAGCCGACCTCGCCCCTCGATGTGGCGACCATGGCGGAGATCCTGGCCCAGGTGGACGCCGAACGTCTGGAGACGGATGTCAGAACGCTGGCGCTGAAGGATCCGCAGGCATCCAGCACGCGCGACAACCTGCGCACCCGCTTCACAGTGCGCCCCGAGACCTTCGCAGCGACCGAGTACATCCGCCGCGAGCTGGCTGCGGTCCTGGGAGAAGGGGCGGTCGAGATTCGGGAGTTCGAGGTGGATCCGAGTCGCCTGAGCAGTCATCTGAAGGGGAAGATCGGCGACGAGCCGGTCGACGCCCGCGCCTATAACGTGGTCGGTGAGTTGCCCGGCGCCGACCCGGAGGCGGGATACTACGTCATCTGCGGCCACTACGACGCGACCGGAGTGCGTTCCGCCGACTGGGACTGGCGCACCGACCCGGCGCCGGGTGCCGACGACAACGCCACCGGCGCCGCCCTCATCCTGGAGAGCGCCCGAGTGCTGGCCGGGCAGCGCTTCCCCTGGTCGATCCGCTTCATCGCCTTTTCCGGCGAGGAACTGGGCCTGCTGGGCAGCCGTGCCTACGCGGCAGCGGCCGCAGCGGAGGGAGACGAGGTCCTCGGCGTGCTCAACTTCGATATGTTCGGCTACAACGACCTGATCGATCGGGTGGAGGTGGCGACCAATCCGGCCTCGCGCTGGCTGGCCGATTTGATGATGGGGGTCAACGAGCAATACGGTATCGGCCTGCGGGTGGACCTGCTGGAGGACGAGGGAGCCCGCCTGAGCGACCACTCCTCCTTCTGGGCCCGGGGATACGACGCCGTGCTGGCGATCGAGAACTATCTGCCGACCGATCCGGACCATCCCGCCGTGAGCCAGGGGCTGTACCGGGTCAACGCCCAGTATCACAGCATCGCCGACGTGCCAGACAGCGTCAACTGGAGACTGGTGCACAAGATAACGCAGCTGGCGGTCGCCTCGCTGTCGCACTACGGCCAGGCGGAAGGACAGGCCAACCTGGCGGTCTTCACCGGCGACCTGCAGTCCGGAGATGATGGGGAACTGCGGGTGCAGGTCTCCAATATAGGGACCGGACTGTCGACCGAGCCGTTCCGGGTCCGGCTGTCGCACTGCGGCGCCGATTCGACCGGCTGCGAACGGATCTACGACGAAGAACGGACCGCCGAATTGGCACCCGGGCAGGTGACGTCGTTCGCCGTTCCCTGGGCGCGCCTCGGACAGACGACCTTCCTCCTGGAGGTGGACCCGGACAACCGCATCGCCGAAGAGAGCGAAGCGGACAACAGCGCCTTCCAGCAGCTCTATCTGCAGCCGCGCGAGCGGATTGCAGTCTACCCGAATCCATATCGTCCGCAGGGAAGGCCTCCACTGGTCTTCGCCGGGGTGCCGCTCAAGGCTAGAGTGCGCATCTTCACCCCCGGTGGAGAGCTGATTTGGAGCGGCCTGGAAGACGACTCGGA
>Ga0233430_1000953_pt1 | contig 45708 bp, 41 predicted proteins | sample SI_118_April2016_2_FD_179883 | JGI IMG/M metagenome (GOLD analysis project Ga0233430, IMG submission 179883) | Seawater microbial communities from Saanich Inlet, British Columbia, Canada - SI_118_April2016_150_MG | ecosystem: Environmental > Aquatic > Marine > Inlet | place: Canada: British... | reverse complement strand
AGCGTATCTGAGAGACAATACTACAAATGACAAGTAGGAGAGAAGTCGAAAAATGACATTGTTTTTTACTTCAAACAAAGTTTTAACTCTATGAACATCAACACCGTTGAGTTTTTCAAAACATTTCTGTTCCATAACTCCTGGCATTGACCTGTATTCACGCGGCATTGATGTCACGATTGAAACGATGTGTCCATGTTTCACAAAGCTCTCTGCCAATTCCTTGGTTCGCCTTGCAGTACCAGACATTTCTGGATGGTAATGCTGATGAATCATTAAAATATTAATTTTGTAATCCTGAATGGTTATTAATGGTATCTTGATATAACGAAATGAATTGGTTTATCAATTTGTCCCAATCATAGTTTTCGTGAGCATGTTGACTGATTTTATCCATAAGCAGATTCTTATCTGCCTGAGGTAAATTAAAATAATCTATAACGGCATTGGCTATCTGGGCTGGTTCACAGTCAATTACATACCCATATTGTCCATCAGATATATTTCTATGGATATTTACATTTCGAGAAATTACCACTGGACAACCACAAGCCATACTTTCTACAATAGTCAATCCAAAATTCTCTGAATATGATGGTAAAACAAAAATATCCGAGTCTACATATGCCTTAATTACTTCGGTTTTTTCCAATAGATCAATAAACTTAACATGGTCATTCATATCGTATTCGTGTATCATTTTCTCAATTTCAGCTTTGTATCCTTCATTATCTGGTCCAACAATTAAAAGTACAAAATTATTTATTGATTTTTTGATTATTGGTAGAGATTTAATGAGTATATCAAGACCTTTTTTCCAGGTTATCCGGCCTAAAAATAGAATCTTATAGTCTTCCTTGCTCACATTATATTCGTCTGCAAAAAAGCCCTTTGCCGGTAGATTCTTATAATCCGCCGTCTTAATACCGTTCTTGATAACCTCACCCTTTTTGTCAATATTGAGGTACTCAGTTAATTCCATTTCTTCATCGGCGGTAAAATGAATCCTATTTGCCATTTTCAAATTTTTATTTTCAAATAGAATTTCATACAATCGCTTGAATATTTTCCTTTCCTTTTTGTTGTAGAGCACGGGATCCAGCGATCCATGCGGTGAAATGATATATGGTTTATTGCATTTCCTGGCATACCAACCAGCAAATGTTTGAGGAAATCGATACAGACCATGGATATGGATAATATCCGCATTCTTTATTTCAGTTATGAGACTGCGCATCATCTTTAATGACGCCACCAATGGGCGGAATGAGATAGATGAGTATATTAAGCGAACTTTATTTTCAAATATAGGAAGGTTGGCGGGTTTGTTTATGTGCCCTTTTGGATGATCAAGATTACTCGTTACGACTGTTGTGGATATATTTTTCTCTGCCAGCCCTTCAGCTATTTCTTTACAGGCAATTGCCATACCACCATATGAGGTGGAATAATTTGATATTATATGTAAAGTTTTCATTTAAATATTCTTCCATAATTGTAAGTCACTATTGGTTTTAATCGATGCTTAATATTGCCCCACAGATAGTGTAAATAAGCTATATATTTTGGCCAGATGTGATTGTCGATTTGACATTGTTTAAATTCATTAAGTACTGATTTAATATTATTCTGGCTAATCCCACCAGTCAACATGTATGCAATATCATAGTCCATATAATTATTCTTATCATAATTATTTATCTCTCGCAATAAAAGATCATAATCCATGGCTACCTTATATTTTTTTAAGTATAGGCCATGTGTTTTATAGAGTTGTTTGCTATGAAAGGTCGCCTGATGCGGGATAGACATGTATCTTTTAAATTTAGATTTTGAATATTTCCCGACAATTTTTTTTATCACTTCCCCCTCCTCATTCATCAATATAACATTCCCCCAAACAGCCAGAAGTTGTTTTCTATTACTCAGTAATTCTACCACATCACTTATTACCTTTGAATGAACAAAAGTGTCCCCAGCACCAAGAAAGATTATCCAATCTCCCGTTGCCATATGAATGCCTTTATTAAAAGCATCTGATATTCCCTCATCAGGTTCACTAACAGATTTGACTTGATATTTATCAGCATATTTCGCTACGATATCCATGGTGATATCGCTTGATTCGGAATCAATCACGATGAGTTCTATATCCAAATAATTTTGAGAAACCACACTCCGAATCGTACTCTCTAAATGTAGAGCTGCATTCTTGGTTGCGATGATAACACTGAATTTAATGACTAGTCTTCCTTTTGCTTTATCAACGACAGAGACAAAAGGAAAATGGGCGTCATCAACATACCTTGAGACAGCATTGATATTAAAGTTGTGAGGTAAAGCAAAATGTTTCGTCTTTTTCTGATATTAAATCTGAAAAATGGGTAGAGAGTGATTATAAACCCGATTAAGCCAAACTTCGCCAGGTAATTTGTAATACCATTTGAGCTTGATGATCCACCGCTCTGTTCGTCTGAGTATTTCTTCCATAGCTCATTATTTCCTATGCCAATGCCCATAAGTGGATAATCGCTGATGATATTAAGATCTACCTCTGTATCTAACATCCTTCTTGTCGTTGATATTTTAAACGCCATTGATTCTTCATTAAACAACTTATCGTAGACGACGGTTGAAAATATGAGATAAACGATGAAGGGGGAGATAATGGTCAGGACTCGAAATATTTTCTTGTTTATAGACATCTCAACGCCTATGAAAGCCAGGATTAAACCCAGGTTAAGATATCCTGCTGTTGAAAAAGTACTTAAGATTGAGATTATAAATATCATATTTGTAAAACTGAACAAGCGAGTCCGCTTATGGAAAAAGATGTTGATTATGAGCGCTACAGTTACAAAATACTGATACACACCACCTTCACCGAACAGGCCAGGATTTTTAATTGATGATGTTTCATAATAGTTACCTCCCCAGGTTCCAAGTACTGGTTTACAATAAAAGATATAATTTTCATAGAAAACATTTTTATCAAATGTAGTGGCATAACTAAAAGCTGAAGCGATTGGATCCGACAATCCAAACAAAAACAGTTGATCAACATACAATATGAGATTTGCGGTACAGACAAATATCATTACTTTTACATAAATCTTTGTATAATTATAATATCCCAATAGGCTGATAATAAGCACAAACGAGAGTACTCGAATGATATATCCAAGATAAGTATTTAGAATACTCATGTTCCCGAGTATTGCTGGGTGAGCCAGCATAAACAATGAACAAATCAAGCCATAGATAAAATAGTATCTATTTATCTTTCTTTGCCCACTGATAAAATATGCGAGGACACAAGTAAGTAAGAGTGCCACAAGAATAGCATCATCATTATACGTTGTATAAAACAATGAGTTCGATACAATAATAGAAAGAACGACTAAAAGGTATTCAAAATATTTTACCATGCCAACTAAATAGAAACATTCCTTTTTTGGTATACGATAATACCTTTAGTGAACTAGAGTCATAGTGTTATTGACTTTGTTCTCAATACTCCATTTACATATTTTGAATTTTTTCCAAGGACAAGATTTAGGTCCTGAAACATTTTCAGTGGAAGGAGTATTTCGGCAGGAGATTTGATCTCAACAATAATATTGGGGTCATGAAGATAACCATAATCAACATTAGCAGGATTCATATATGCTATCTCTGTGTCAATCGTCAATCGAATTTGGCCTTTTGTCAAAAAATATTCTCTATGGTACTTATTGATTAGAGTTGTATGTAATCGTTGGAGGATGAGCTGGTCTTTTTTACTGATTCTAGCCATTATTTGTTTTTTTATTTCTGGTGGGTTAAGTATGTCTATATCCAGATCTTTCAGTTTTGATTGAATCTTGTAATTTACATTGCCATCCTTAACTTTTGCTTCATAAGTACCATTTGAAGTCTGCAATGGATCACCATACCACCGGAATCTATACTTTACCCTATCAGCTAATCCATCAATATTTTCGTATAAATATTTATATTCCAGCGTGTCATAATAAATATTATTAACAACATTCATCTCATGGTGATATAAAAACCCAGATCTTGACAAACGCTTTCGAATAGTATAATAGGAGGCTTTATCAATTACATATTTATGTTCATAACGATATATATTATTTAGAGCTCTTGCCATATGTATTCCCGTATAACATTTGTTCAACTTCTGTTACATAAATAATACTATCCCTGCCCTCTGCGTGAATATTTGATCCTTCTTGAATTAGATATTTATACTTTAATATTGAACTATCCATTTCCATTGTCGGGTTGGAATAGAATCTCTTTTTTATAAAAGCAACAATATCTAACCTATTCGAATCTATAAGTACTTCATTAATTACCATTGTCGAACCATCCTTGGCGACCATGCCAATCTCGTTATTAGAAACGATGCATGCCTGAATTGTTACGTGCGAGTTCTCTCCAACGCTAATTGCTTTATCAAGTATGTTAGTGAATTTACTGTTGCTAATATTGACTGAAGACCCACTAAAATCTATACCATCATTTCCTATTGAATCGAAAGTACAACTATCTATCAATCCCTCCGAAAAATCAGAGTCGATAGCATCAGCTATAGTTCTGGAGAAATTTGAATTAGTGATAGTAAAATTACTCGAAAACAAATTGAGAAAGTCGTCGCCTTCGACATTTCTGCTAAATTCGCAATTATCAATTACTACATTTGACTTATAAAAAGTTACTGCACTTGGTAATTGATAAATATCATTGTTTATTGCGGACATACCAAATACCTCAACATTTCTGAAGATAATATTGTTACAGCCCGAAAAATACATCCCATTCACCCCATGTCCCTGAATAAGGATAGGTTCTCCTGAATAACCAACAAAGTTTACTTCGCAATTATCAAAATAGAGATTTGACTCGTTGTACATGTTTATTTCTGCTCCAGGACTGACTAATATCACCTGATTGGCATAATACATATCAGATTCTATTGACGTTGATTGTCCCAATCTGATTGTATCCGATATAGCTTTATTGTTTGATCTGGATAGATTAATTCCATCTGGTAACTTGTAATAGTTACCTACTTTCCATGCGAAGTACTTCAAATCTGGATATAAACTGTAAATATTGGTTAATGGGTTGTGAACGAAGACGAATGCATTGTGCGATATCGGAACTATGCCCTTCTTTCTTAAGCTTGTAAATACATCGTAGCTCTTTTCATATACCACTATATTTTTCAAATTGGTAATAGTAACATCGGATATCCCCTCATCTAGATATAATCTATCATCAGCTCCAAGCCTATATGTATAGGAGAACCTCTGATTATTTTTTTCGATCAATATCTTATTAATAGCAGGTGTAAAATTAAAATAGCCAGAATTAAATCGATTGAAGTAGATATGTTTTGGTTGTGTTGAAAATGTGAGACCATCATGAGGGTGACTATCGATCGAAACATTAAAAGGATTGATAATGTACTCATTATACATGAGAGTGTCGGTATCTATCCTCAATACCATATTGCCATGCATTTGTGTTACCTTTGAGTTGCTATCTCCATAGCGAGATCTTATACCATGGTATTTATAGTAATCATTCCCAAAAAATAATTTATCTAAATCCTTCTGGCTTAGGTCGATTGAGACAATGTCACGTTTATCCTCACTGATCCTATTTTTCTTATCTTGGCCTGAATAGTACACAAATTTGTCAAACACAATTAGACAAAGGAAAATGAATAAAACTTTTGCGTATGATGAAGCTCTAATTGACATCAATGAAACCAATTGCAGATTCAGCGAGTGTATCGCCTGTTACTGTATTCACTATGGATATTTTATTTATTTTTCCAGAAAACGGAATAGTATGTTCTCGAATATGGGGTAACAATATATCGTTATCTATTTGGTATTCCCTGGGCTCTATCTCACCATAACTTACACCGTTAACTATCAGTTCCATTCGAACATAAGAATCACTAACTAACCTTATGGTATCTTGCATATGTAGAAGATGTACTTCATTAATGTTTAAATATTGTATGATTCCATCTAATGATTTACTAATGTTATCCTTCTGAATATTGTGCTTAAGACTGATTCGAAGATAATCTTGATTGTACGTTCTAGTTATATCACGATACTTAATAAACAATGAATCATAACTTAAAAGTATCTTGTCTCGGGAAAGAGTTAATTGATATAAGTTTTCATTCCTAAACTGGCGTATTCGATCATCTTTGACCAAGTATTTATACGCCATTGTGTTTGGTGAGTCTGGCAGGTAAATATCAAAGAGGGATTGATCATAAACGTTTCGAGCAGGATCATGAAATATTATCCATCCTTCATTCCGAAATATAGGTAGTAAAATATTATCATCTAGAAGCCACTTGTCATTATCACCAGTAATTTGATGTGGATGACCAAACAAATATACCAACGATAGATAATCTCCAAGATATTGCTGTTCATCTGCGTTAAATTCTGCTGTCCCATTTCTAATGTCCATGTACTTTACGAAACCTAATTTAATCCTATCGTCAGTTGTAGATATACTGTTATCAAGGGCATAATAATATTTGTCAATTGGATCAGAGTGGCTGTTTGTATGAAAATCACCCTTAGGGCTAAATTTGTACAACATCTCGGAACCGTACACCCGGTCATAATAGGATTTTTCCAAAGATTCATACATGTAAAAATCTTCTTCTATATTTCCAAATCGGGCAGAAACAATCAGCCCAGCATCTTCATGGATTAGATCGTATTCACCTGCTATGGAGTTGAGAAATACATTAGTATAATTCATTTCATATCCCGTAATTAGTCTAAAATCTCTCCTACCTATAATCGGTCTTTTAGACTTTACCCTTAAACTAATATGCCCATTTTTGTATGGCTTTGGGTCTTGTCCATGGAACTTATATTTAATCTTATACACCTCGTCATTATATACAAGTTTGGCTTTACGCCATTTTTTAAACTGTGGCTCAAATGTTTTTTTGCTGGAGACCATAGTTATAATAGAATCATTGTATGAAATATCCCGACCAGAAAGAATAAATCTGAAAGTCGGTTTTGATTCCTTTATTCGAATAATATAGTATCCAGAATAACTAACTGCTTTTTCATATGATATTGTTTTATCAGTAACTTTTGTGACTATACTTCCAATCATACCCCCATTGTTATAATATTTTGATAATACATATAGGTATACACCTCCAAACATGTATAGGAGACACAGCAAACCCGCAACCCACAGTAATATTCTTTTTCTAGACATCCGTAATCATGCTAATTGATATTTTTTTTCCAAGCAAATCAGTATAATAAGATTCTATCACATTTAGGTCACTACTATTTGATTCGTATTCAGCAATAATTTTTCCATCTTGACTTTTTGATATAGAAAGGAGATTAATATCATTGCCTAATGAAATTATATTATTCAGGTTAATGTCTTGCACATCTTCAACAATAACTCGGATATACTTTTTCTCTGACTCAATTGGTTCTATGTGTCGTTTACTTTGAATAATACTTATTAAAGTAAACGATAGTGTTAGAAGTATTGATAATAATTCTTTCTCAGCAGCTATTGCTATAGAGATTCCCGTTATCATGAGGAAGTGAACAATTTGTTCTGGTTCTTTTACAGCAGTACGAAATCTAATAATTGAAAGTGCACCCACCATGCCAAGAGATAGAGCCAGGGAAGATTTAATAACTAATACGATTAGGTACATAGCCATACCAAATAGTAAAAAATTCCTAGAAAATTTGTACTTATTTTCCTTTGAGTGGGAATAATTAATATATATATGGTTAATTACTAATATCTGTATTGTTAATACAATTAATCCATAGATTACCCTAAAGTAATTAATATCAACTATAAAACTTTCTCTCAATAATTCATTCACTTTACTTTCCTCTCTTTATTACAATCAAATATCGATTCACCCAAAAAGTTCAAAATACACACTAGTGGCCTAGCCGTTATCAACTTCCAGAAATATTCCGATTCAAATTATTCATATATTTTTATTCGTCTTGATCCACCATGATCAAATTTAAACCTTATTTCCCGAAGTGAGCTTAGTGCGGTCCTTAGTCGATCGTGATTTTCGGCTTCACAATAGAACAATAGGAATCCACCTCCACCAGCCCCCAGTAACTTGCCTCCGATAGCGCCATTTTTTTTCGCAGTAGCATATATATCATCTATGGTTGATCCTGATATCTTGCTCGACAGGCTTTTTTTGAGTTGCCAATTTTCGTCCAGTATCTTTCCAAACCCTACAAGATCAGAGTTAGTAAGGCAAGCGCTGGCCTTTTCTACAAGTTGTGTCATCCGGATCAATGAATCAAATTTATCCCGCTCATTTAGTAGATTATTTTTTTGATCCTGAAGTACTCCTGATGCACTCCTTGTTGTTCCCGTATAAAACATCAATAAATTATTTTGAAGTTTCTGATAGTGGTCTGGTTCCATAATCACAGGTTCTACCTTGACCGTTCCATCAGTCTGGAAACGAATTACATTCAGGCTTCCATAGGCTGCGGCATATTGATCTTGTTTGCCAATAGGCTCATTCAGAATATCAATCTCTATTTCACATGCCTCTGCAGCCAGTCTTTCTGCATCTACTGTTTGTCCCACATAACTATATAGAGTATGCAAAAGACCTACAGTAAATGAGCTGGACGAGCCCAACCCTGTTCCGGCGGGAATATCTGCTATAGAGTTTATGTCAACCCCGCTCAGTTTAAATCTATTCATGGCTTCTCTCACAATAGGATGTTCGATAGCATCAATTTTGTCTACGAGTTCGGTTTTTGAATATTTTATCTGGATGCGCCCATCAAAGTAAGGATGAATAAAAATATACATATACTTGTCGATGGTAGTGCTTAATACACAACCCTCTTGACGATTGTAAAACTCTTTTAGATCGCTTCCTCCGCCTACAAAGCTCATCCTGAATGGTGTTCGTGTCCCTATCATAAAATTTTTATCGTCGTTACCTCAAGTTGTTGAACATTAATGGATCGAGAACATCCCTTAGAGCTGTCAAATTCTCATTTCTCGGGATACGTTTTGTCGTTTTGAGTGATACAATTGACTGCCTCTGCCAAATCATCGAATACATAATCCGGCTTGCACTCATATTTCCCATCCAGACCAGCATAACCTTCCCTAACTAAAATAGTTTTGACACCGGCATGCTTGCCAGTCATTATATCAACGGTTCTATCTCCAACAATAAATGATTGATTCAAATCAATATTCATTTCCAGAGCCGCAAGATCCAACATTCCAGTTTCTGGTTTCCGACAGGAGCAGGGAACTTTTAAATCTACTCGTTCACCGACATGCCCTTTTTCAGGGTGATGGGGACAATAATATATACGATCCAGATAGATACCATTTTGCCCCAGAATTGTCTCCATATAATTATGGACTTCCTGTAGCTGGGCTTCATTTGCAAAACCCTTAGCAATCATGGGTTGATTTGTTACAACGACTGATAGATAATCTGATTTATTAATTCGTTTCAGTGCGTCTTCTACACCAGCGAGCAATTGAAATTTGCCTGCGGAATCTATGGGCTCTGCTTCCTGATTGATAACACCGTCTCTATCCAGGAATATCGCTTTCTGTTTGAAAGTAGTATTCATTCGTTGAACTTTTCCTGATACATAATCCAGTTCGACTTCGTTTAGTCGGTCGATGGTCCCAATATCTTTTATATACTCAGTTGTATTCAAAACGTAAACTGGCTCACCTGAGTCAACCAGTTCGGGAAAAACATCTCGGCCAAAATCTGCGAATTTATTCTTTTCGATATGCCTGAATATTTTCGGATCCAGAACATAGAGTGCCGCATTTACTAAATTTTGGTGGTAGTGACCTGATGTATGTGGTTTGCTTAGAAATTTCTTTACTCTGTTATTTGTGTCAATCTCAAGTAAATCACTATCATGAGGATGATCATTTGGATGAACAACCAGCGTAGCCAATCCCTTTTTTGAATGATGGTAATCAACCAGATTATTCAGATTGATGTCCATCATGGTATCGCCATAAAACACGATAAAGGCTTCCTCTAATTTCTCCTCGAGTTCTTTTACCGCTCCTGCTGTCCCCAGAGGATGTTCATCAGTGATATATTCTATGTTCACCCCAAAAGCACTTCCATCACCAAAGAAGTTCTTTATAACCTCTTCCTTATATCCAGTAAGCATGATAATATCATCATAACCATACGCTTTTGCATTTTCCACCTGGTATTGAAGAATGGGTTTGCCGGCAAGAAGTACCATGGGTTTGGGGATGTTGGCAGCAAGCTTTCCCATTCGAGTACCCTTGCCTCCTGCTAAAATGACGATCTTCATTTATTATCAATGTGTCCTGGATTTATTGACGTGATTAGATGCAGCGAAATCTGTATCGCAACATAATATTGGATTGGCTGATATTTGCTAGAAATACAACAGATTTGGATGGGTCACTTCTAAATGACAAAATCAGTAACCGCTAACTAATCAATTTGTTTTTAAAGTTTCGATTAATGCCTCAGCTGTATACAGTGCATCCTCTTTGCTCAATGTCGGATAAATGGGAAGACATATGTGTTGGGCGCACAGTCTCTCAGTTACTGGCAAAGACAATTCTTGGTGCTCAAGAAATACCGGTTGCTTATGTAGTGGCAACTCATAGACATATCCGCTAAGCTGAATGCCCTTTTCTTCCATGGCCTTATGGACAAGTTCTCTTTTATGATGCTCTAGTATGACTAAATATTTGAAATAATTAAACCTGGATTCAGTTGTGGGTTTTATTATCCGAATACCCTCTATCCCATTTAATGCTGAATCGTAAATATTGGCAATTTCAGTTCTACTCCTGATGAATCCCTCAACTGCTTCAAGTTGACGAATTCCCATGAGGGCGGAAACTTCTGGCATGCGCCAATTATAGCCCATCTGGGTATGATAATTGGTAAAGATACCTGTCTTTACTTTTCCAAACTCACGAATTGATTTCATCTTGGTGACTAAATCTTGATCATTGGTAGTGACCATACCTCCTTCTCCAGTTGTCATGACCTTGGTTGAGAAGAAACTAAAGCCAGCGGCGATACCCAGTGTTCCAGCTTTTTTATCCATATTGGATGAACCATGAGCCTGTGCGGCATCTTCAACGAAAAACAGGTTGTGCTCATCACAATAACTGGCGATTTGTAGTGCAGAATCAGTCACCAATCCGCCTATATGAACATGACAGATTCCCACTGTATTCTCAGTGATTCTAGAAATCGTATCTTTAAAATCCAGACTCATATTCTCATCACAATCAGCAAATACCGGGATGCCTCCTGCATTCAGAATTGCATTGGCTGTGGCGATAAAGGTGTTTGAGGGCATAATTACCTCTTTCCCCTCAATCCCGATGGCGCGGAATATTAATTCCAGGGCAGAAGTACCACTGTTGCATCCTACAGCAAAATCGGTCCCGATGTAACTGGCAAAAGCTTCCTCGAATTGCTGGCTATATTTCCCCATGGATAAAAACGATTTCCCAGCAAGGATATCCTGAAATCTTTCAGAAATATAGCTTATGTCATTTTCACTAAAATATGGTTTTGTTGCTGCTATCTTTTTCATAGCTCCCCTTCCGTTAAGAATAGTAATTCTCTATTAGTGTACAGATATATTTAATATCATCCTGTTTGAGGGATGGAGCGGATGGTAGACAGACTCCGGTTTTGTATAAATCCTCAGTAATCTTGAACTCATTCTTTTCATTATAACAGGGTTGAGAATGCATGGGCATAAAGAGCGTTCTGGCTCCGACGCCATTCTCGACCAGATAATCTATGAGTTTACGCGCATTGGGAACCATAATGATATTCCTGTGCGGAACAATATCCCCATCGGGATTAAACTCAAATACACTAACAGCATCAATACCTGCAAGACGAGATTTTATGGTTTTGTGATTCGCCTTTTTTCGCTCGATAAATCCCTTGCTCTTGCCTATTTGTGCCACCCCTATGGCAGCTTGTAATTCTGTAATTCGATAATTAAAACCTTTCCGCTCAATAACATCAACACCTCGTTCTTTGCGGCCATCATGTTTGTAGATATTACACTCATTTATCAGATCAATGTTATTTGAGAGCAGCATCCCACCCTCTCCCGTAGTGATAGTTTTATCTGCAAAAAAAGAAAGCGCTGAAAAATCACCATATGATGCAATGGGGCGGCCTTTATATGTACCAAATAGTGCTGGTGCACAGTCATTTATAAAGATCAAGTCATTTTGTGAACAATATTTTTCAATCTCATCCAGGTTGGAGGCGTTTCCGTACAGGCTAACATATAATACTGCTTTGGTCTTTTTTGTAATCGCCGCCTGAATTGTTTCTACTGAAAGACATAATGTTTGAGGATCTACTTCGGCAAATACCGGATTGGCTCCTGTGGCTGAAATAGAGTTTGGATCAGCGGAATGTACCAAACTAGGGACAGCCACATCATCGCCAGGTCCAATCCCCAGGCTAATCATTCCAGTAATAAGGGCAGATGTGCAATTACTAAAAGATAGCGCATGATTTCTTTCACATATTCTGGCCAGACTATCCTCAAATTCTCTAACATATTTTCCTTCAGAAAGCCAGTTCCTTTTAATCACATCTGTCAAAAGAACCAGTTCTTCATCACCCAGATCAGGTTCATACGCAGGTATAGATTCCCCTTTAATTCTATCCATGTATTCCTGGTACGATTGGTTTTTTAAATCATTTTTATTGGTCATCTGTATTGTTACTCTTTTTTTTTAAGAAATATCCTGTAAGTATTTTATAAGGGTCGACTTGTTTTCCTGAAAATCAAAATCACCCAGCGCTGTGGACAATTTTTTGTTCTCCATGCGTGGCAATGTCTCGCCTTCTGGTTTGTCGAGTAGATTTTCAATATCTACTTTATAGTAATCCGCAATCGCCGTACCAGTCGCCATCACGGTGTCATATTGATTCCCACCTAGATTATAAATTCCTGGAGTCAATACTTTCTGGCTTAAAACGCACGTGACAACATCTTCCATATAGACGTATTGCATTCTCCGAGTACCCTTACCCCAGATGGTCAGCAATTTGTTGTTGATCGCTTCCTTGGCCATCACTTCAATGGCATTTGGATGCAAGTATTTACCCTTCCCAAACACCGACGATAGTCTGAATATGACACTATTTTCGTGATTTCTTAGAATCATCTGCTCAAAGAAGGATTTTGCCAATCCAAAATTGTGACTCGGGTTTAAAAGGGTATCCTCAGAAACGATTGTATCAATCGCCAGTCCACTATAAACATATGTAGAGCTAAAATAAATAATTCGGGTCGGATAATCAGTCTTCTCCATTCCTAAAAAAATATTCCTCAATGCTTGCATATCTTCATAGAATACTTCAAGGAAATTGCCCTTATATGCCAGTGCAGAATGTGTCCCAATGTGAATGATATAGTCAATTTTGTTAGATGTTATTACATCAACAACTTTATCTGCATCACAAAGATTAAAACATAAATTTTTAGGATTTGTGCTTTCAGTTTTGTCGATTCCAATATAATCTACATTGTTACTTGAAAATTGATTTATGAGTTCGGAGCCTATGTAGCCGTTGCATCCGGTTACCAATACTTTTTGGCCAGCTAAATCTGCAGCAATCTGCTTTGTATAGTTTCTCATTGTTCTTCTTTTAATCCCTTAATAGCAATTTCTATTGCCTCTCTTGAAGAGTGTTTTGGTTCCCAGCCCAGTGTGTTCAATTTTTTTGAATTGTGGCTATAGTATGGGACATCACCTTTCCACCCGAATTTTCCACCTGTATATTCAAGTTTATGACCGGCTCCAAAATGATCGATAAATATTTCAGCAATTTCTGACACTTTCACCCCATCCTTGGGACCCACATTGAAATCATTTACCTTTTCATTTGAGTTATCCAGCACAAAGAACATACAGTCAATTAATTCATGGACATACATGTAAGGTTTATTCTGGTTCCCATCCCCAAGAACAACAAGGACTTCAGGATTTTTCTTAATTTTTTTGATAAAATCATAAATTATTCCGTGGGTTATTCGCTCACCCACCATATTGGACAACCGTAAAATCCAGGCTTGAATCCCGTAGAGACCAGAGAAGGCTCTAATATATGCTTCTGAGGCTAATTTACTGGCTCCGTAGAGAGATTCGGGTCTCATTGGTAAATCCTCAGTCAGGGACACATCGTGATTGCCAAAGACGGTTGGTGATGATGTAAATAATATTTTATCCACGCCATGCTGATGCATGCATTCCAAAACATTATATGTGATTAGAAAAGTGAGCTCTAAATCTCGTTTGGTAGATGCAACTCCAGCCCTAATATCAGAATTGGCAGCCAAATGAAATACCATTTCAAATCCCTCAGCGCTGAAAAGAGCATCCAAATTGTCATAATCCATAAGATCAAAATTATGCAAACTGAATTTTTCATTCTTCAGAGCTTGCTCCAGGTGCTCTTTGCGTCCAAGGATGTAGTTGTCTACACAAACAACCTCATCACCCCTGTCCAGCAATCGATCAACCAGATGACTCCCAATAAAGCCTGCGCCCCCTGTAACTAATATTTTCATATCGACTTATCCTTTAATCATTTGAGCAATTGGGATGAATTAACTACCAATGCTTTCGTATATATTTTTGTACCGCTCTGCCTGAATTTTTAAGGTGCATTCATTTTCAATAAATTGCCTGGCATTTTTGGATAACTGGGTAGGAGAAGATTTTTCCAAAACCCATTCAATTCCATCGGCTAAATCCTCAGTTTGATAGGGTTTGGCCAAATATCCATTCTGCTTGTGATTTATCATATCTGGCATACCGCCGATGTTAAACGCGACCACCGGGGTTCCACAGGATAGGGATTCAAAAACTGTTGCTGAGAAATTCTCCTGTACAGAGGGTGCCACAAATACATCAACTGCTGAATATAAAAGAGCCAGCGACAAGTCATCACGATTTGCACCATAATAATATGTCTGAAATGCAAAGTTCTCCTCTTTCTCCGGTGCGGATATTCCCAAGATATAAACCACATACTCCTCACCATACCCCGAGTTCTTCAAAGATTCAAACGCCTTCTTAAGAAAATGACCACCCTTCCTGGTGTCCTTCAAAAAATTCATTGCCCCGATGAGAATAATTTTTTTATCTGTGGGCATATCAAGAATTTTTCTGATGGTTTTTTTATCTCTAGGGCGATACAGGGTATGATCCAGACCAACCGGCACGATTTCCACGCGACTGTCATGGAATAGTTCACTCTCTCTGATGCTTTCGGCCATCCATTTGCATGGGGCGATAAAAGTGATATTGTCAAGTTGTCGCCAATGCTTTATTTTTCTATTCCAGACCCACCGATTAAGATCAAATCCTGACTCACCGACCATCCTATTTTCAGATGTGTACCCATCTTTATATCTCATCGATTCATCTGAATAATGCTCTGCCCCACTGAAAGGCCACATATCATGCAAGGTCCAGACAATCGGTTTTTTTATCCTTGAAATATCTTTGATGGATAAAAAGCCACCCGTTACCCAATGGAGATGAATGATGTCGGGATTATATTTTTCAATATTTGAATTTTTAAACGTAGAAAACCAGGCTGGGGAATGCAGATTCTTGTTTGGCGTAGCGTGCAATTTTCCTGGTAGCGCGTCAATTCGCATTGCTAGCATGGATTGTAACTTGTGGAGATTGTTATCAGGACCAATAACGGTAAAATCTGAAGTCCCCTTCTGTGCAACCAGCATTTTTGAATCTAACCCAATTTCAAGCAAACCTTTGTGGCTATTATAGGCAGCCCGAGCAGCTCCACCTGAGCTATCGTGTGAATTAATCGTTAGAATTTTCATGTGGATAGATTGCGTTTAGCAAAGATGTTTAGCTGCATATCCATACCTAGTTGTGTGCTTTTCTCAGTGAGAGGTCGCTTACTGCAAAATTGTGTGTGGATATAATATTTGAAATCGTTCTTTGATAAACAGGCAAGCAGCTCACCCAAAGACTGGGTGTCATCCTCAAATGAATGATATTCAATAAACATCTGCTCTACTTGGCTAAGTTTAGTTGAATTTAAAAGCACTTCTGATTCTGCACCTTCAATATCCATCTTTAAAAAATCAACCTGTCCCTCAATTAAATTATCCAGGGTAATGGAATTAATTTCATATGTATGGTTGGGGTCATCCAATTTATGAAGTCTTCCACCATCTGCACCCTCGCTAAAGAATTTGACTGGTTGAGAGGATGTGGAAACCGCCATATTCAATAGTTTTACATCAGAATAGTCATGCTGGGAAATATTGTGCTCCAGAAGATCATATATACCAGGATCAGCTTCAACCCCAGTAATTTTGGCGTCTGGATATAGTTGTTTAAAATAAATAATACTTGTTCCATAGTTTGAACCACAATCAAGAATATTGGGAGATGAATTGGCCGCATGAAACTTGTATATCTCATCAATAAAAATCTCTCTATGACTGTAATAAAAGGAGTGACCATCAGCTACATTAAACGTCTTTCCAATTAGATTAATCTTTTTTAACTCATACCGAGGTTGACCCAAAAGATACTCATATGGAGATTTTCTATGTCTGATTACATCAATACCGAAATTGCTAATGATATTTCTAATTTGCTTTTTGATAGTTATCTTATTTCCGATCATTAATTAACTGAGGTTATTTTTGCATATGTCAGATTATATGATTTTCATACACTTATAGTGAAATTTGAGTGGAATAATTCTCAACTATAAGCCTGATGCACGATGCAAACTTTTTAGCTTTTGATCTTGCATCCGCCTCCGAAATAAATCGATCACCCTCCATTCGAATATCTGAGGATATTGAAAACATTTTTGCTATATAGTCAATTGTATCATCAATTTTCACTTCTGAATCAATCATATGTCGAATCATGCGAGGTAATTGATACATATTGCTGCATCTTTGCGCACAAGGATGAAAACTTACATAGCTATTTACCTCTGATAGGGCAATAACCGGTTTCCCAAGAATAAGCGCTTCAACCCCAGTTGTTGCGTTAAGTGTTACCAATCCACTTGATTTCGAAATAATGGTTTTAATGGGATAATGGGGGTTGATGAGTCGTACGAATGGGATTCTTTTTAATTGGCGAATTGTGCCTAAACTAATTGTATGCTCCCACCAAGGATGTGGTTTTACATATAGCTTGTAGCCATAAGGTAATGCTCTACTAATTGTTTCAATAACGTTTATCTGATTCATAAACGGATAAGAATGCAATGATACATGACTTTCTGTGGTTAAATGGAGACCATAATAAATATATTTATCATCCTCCACCAGCTCATCATAGTAGTTTTTTTTCAGTCGACTTTCTATCTTCTTTATTACTAAATCTTTTATTTTAAGTTCTACTAAAAAACGATATTCTTGATATTTTTTTTTAAAAAGTTTTTTCCAAATAGATTCTTTGGGATTGGGATTAAATATTGTAAGATTGTTCTCATTCATATTATAAATATTTGATCTTGCCCCGGATCTAAAATCATTTACAAAGGTTTGACTGTTTTCTAAATCATATTGATTTATTGGCAATTTTAATATTCTACCATTCCCACTTTTCCCATATGATATAAATAGTCCCCTGTTCATAAAATTTGGTATGTATCTGATAAATGGAATATCTCTTTTTTCACAGAGAGATCGAATAAAGCTCTGTTCGTAGTCTGTAGTTTGATCTGTAATCACAAAATCATATTTAATCTGGTTAAACTCATTTTCAATGCCCTCCATTATGTTTGCATAAGAATCATTGCCCACATACTCATGCTCGGGGATATACCAGTTTCTATGGCGTTTATTGACAATAAATTTTGAGGTTTGCATTAAATCCGTATGTATATACTCACGAAGGGATATTCCATACTTACTTTCAAAAGCGGAAACAGGGTTGGCCTTCCCGGAATAAGAATTACTTGATATTAATACACTAGATTTGACATCCTCCTTTAAATGCTTAGAAAAAAGCATATAAGTGATATCAATTCCAATCTTTGATAGATTATCTGAAAGAATATTTAAAAACTCCGGGTAGTGCTTGTAAATCGCTGGAACAGATTTATTAATCGGGAATAATATTTTAATCAATATCTATGATCAACTTTCTAAGTATGTTTATGCCTAAGTCAGAGTGTCCATTGCCTCCCCAACAATATTCATCAATAAATTTGGCATCTTTGTTATAATTTGAGAGGCTTTCAAGATCAAATTCATTCGAATGATGGATTGAATTTATGGTTGGATCGCTATCATGGATTGGCGATACAAGCTTGGCATATTGTCGGACCTTTTTTGAGTGAATCGCAACAACTTTTTTACCTAAAATCATAGGCTCAAATATAGTTGAACAATGGTCACTGCAGACTACAATATCTGCCCATTTAACTAGCCTGCTTCGATCGAGTTCGCTACCGTATAGCTTTAAATTATTTATCTTTAATAGATATCGGTAATCACCATGCTTATAAAGCCTAGGATGGAATTTGGCGATCATAGCTACATCCTCGCGACCAGCATAATCCAGCATGATTTCTTCCATAACAGACCAACTATTCGTACAGGTCTCGAAAGGTGCCGCCATGAAAAACCCGATCTTGTATTTCTTCTCAGACATGAAATCAATATCGCCGTATGACAATGCATGTTTTTGGATTACATGGGGATACGAATCGGCAGGATCCCCAGTTAACTGACGATTTGGCAGACCATAGCCAAAGTCATGAATACTACAAATCCCGACCGAACAACCCTCAAATGGAGTCACAGGATGTTCCTCATAGGAGTAATAATCCTTGTGCAACCCGCCTGCGGGACCATGGCCAGTTACATGGACTTTGACCCCCTGTTTCAAAGCCAATTGTCTCAGGAAATGGGGGAAATAATTATCTCGCTCTCCAGAATTGTCCGTGATCAGAGAATCAGGTTTCATTCGGCGAAGTACTCTCTCGGCCAATTTATGCTGAGACTTAAAAATGATCCTAAATAGTAACTTACTTAGTAATCCAATTGCCAGGAGCAATAATTTATTACTCGTTTCGATTTGATTTAACAATTTATAAAGTTGTCCCGTGACAGAGAGAGTTACTGCTTCCAAGACCTGAAAATCATGTTCTTTTAACAAGTGTTTCTGGAATTCGTTTTTGATTCCAATGTCAAAAATGGGACTGCTATCACCAAAAAAAATAAATGATTGCTTGGCATGGGGTTTTCCTGCCATAGCAATGGAGACAATCCGCTCAAGATCGGCTTCAGATCTTATGAGATAGAGAATATGGTTTTGTTTATCCATGCTTTTCCCCCAATTTTTTTAAATTATAAATAATTGCAAGAGCAATTGTGAAGCTAATAAATCCAACTGCTTGAGACAATATCGCATGATACAGAGTGAAGTTTTGAGCGTGCGTGAAAAACACTACACTGGCAATTTGGATAAATAGGCTAAAAAGTTTAATATATCCTTCATACTGCGGATGACCATTGGATGAGAAATAATGAATTATGGGATAGACTATCAAGTAGGGTCCACCAATAAGTATAACGTAAGGGAAATATTCAGCCACTATAGCATACTCCTGACCATAGAAGAGTAGAACCAGCTTGGGATATAAAAAATAGGCTGCAATAAGGATAATTGGGTAAATGATCAAATTTATTTTGATCTTTCTATGTATATAGCTCCTTTGGTCCACATCAGAGACGATTTTTGATAATTCGGGATACATCATAGTCCCAAGAGCATTGTTGGGGAAGCGGAGTAAATCAAAATGGGTAAATATCATATTGAAGAATGCCAGATTCGATACAGCCATTTTAGCCGCCACGTAGCTAGCTACCCCTTTTACACTTAAAAAATTGATGAGATCGGTGGCATAAAACAATCCCCCGGTCTTAAGATAATACTTCAAATTCATTTCTCTGAAACCGGTGAATAGAAAATTCATATTCGTTCTAATGAAATAGAAGCCAATCAGTGCTGCCAAGAGAACTGATGCAGCATTGATTCCAAGATAAGGCAAAATATCTTTTTCGGTTTGGGAAAAAAAGAATAGATAGGCAAATCCAGCGGTTTGAAATATAGAACGAAAAATACTCAGTCCTGCCAGCAGTCGATAGTTTGATTCATAAGAAAGGATATATGTTGTATAAACCATAAATGATTCACTTATAATCATCACGGCTAAAACTGGGTATACGAAAACCGAGATGTTTTCAAAGAGTCCAAAGGTAGGTCCAATGATCAATAGTAAAAGGATTGAAATCGCTGACATCGTGAGATTAATCACAAGACCGAGCGAGAAGACAATCTCTTTTTGATCTACATTACGCTTTATGTAGGGAAGCATGCTGATAGATTCCCGGAAACGTCCAAAATTTAGGAAATATGCCAAGATCAAAATGACAAACACATAACTCCCATAAATTTCCGGGCCAAGATGTCTGGCCACAAAAATACTGGATAACATTCCACACATGAATACAACAATATCTTTAGAAAACAGGATAGAGTAATTCATAGGGGTTGCTGGATATCTATCTTCAGGTTGCTATTAATGATAAATAAGCGTATCAGGCAGAGTATTCTGCACTTCCCACCAGAAGATCACAGAGCATGAGCAACCATATTTGATGCGTATTTTCAATAATATTGTAGGCCTTGCTATCCAGCCAAACATTTACATCACCCAATTGCTTCAGAGGATTGTCTTCACTAAATCCTGTGAATGTAACCACCTGCAGTCCAAGATTTTTGGCAGCATGTGCAGCATTTACCATATTTACCGAGGTGCCACTGGAACTGATCAAAATAACCATATCGCCATTATCTGCGTACACCTTAAGAGCCTCAGCAATCCAGTGCTCGAAACCATAGTCATTCGCAAAACAGGTAATGAGATCAGCTTCATTAAAATTAACGGTTCGGACATTCCCCTGCTTTGAGAAATCCACAGTTACATGACTGGCCATAGCCGCGCTACCACCATTTCCCGCTATAATAACTTTTTTGCCCTTTTCTTGAATCGCTAATAAATCTTGCTTCAATTGCAGCAATTCTTTCGAAACATCGGTTTTTAGTAATGCATTTTCGTACCTGGCTAAAAAATCCTGTATAAGATCACTATCGTTCATAATTTTCACGTTCTCCATCATAAATTTCCATAAATATTATCAATAACTTTCATCAACCTCAAAGCATCCTTAGAATTGCCTGATGTGATTTCTTTCTTGCCTTTTATGGCTTCAAAGTATTCACGCATCTCAAACTCCCAAGAGGAATCATTGTGATATGTAATATGTTCTTCGTCCTCCCAGGTTGCTGCAGGCGCAGTGCTTCTGTTTTTGGCAATTGAGAGTATTTCATCGCCATAAGAATTAGAGCTCGTTTTCAACCCGTTTAGTACCATATAGCCTTTTTCTAAGAATACCTCCAGCGAGAAGAGATGTCTCCATTGAGTCATCGTAGAATGAAGTGAGGCAGTCAAACCAGTTTCTGTGTTTTCCAGAGTGGCAAACACATTATCTTCAACCTCCAAATTCCAGTATAAATTGGATATGGAGGCTGTAATCTTATCAAAACCTCCCCCAAACAATAAAAAAAGATCCAACATATGGATCCCTTGATCGATTAATATTCCACCACCTGCAAGTTCTCGCTTGGCTCGCCAATTCTCATAGTAGGATTGGTCAACACTCTTACCATAGCGACCGCGCATCCACAGAATCTTTCCAAATTCGTTACTATCGAAAAGTTCCTTCATACGGCGGATACTTTCATGATGCCGATGGTTAAAGCCGTACATAAGTAGTTTACCGGATTTTTGCTCAACCTGCTGTATTTCGACTATGTCGTCAGCTGTAAAAGCGGGTGGTTTTTCACAAAACACATGTTTTCCTGCTTCCAGGCTTTGTATAGTGTACTTCTTATTCAGATAATTTGGAGTACAAATGAAGATCACATCTATGTCTGGATGATTGATAATTTCGTCAGCTGAATTGGCTATATTTTCATCCGAATCAAATGGAGTTGGGTCAAAAAGCATCTGGATGGATACATCTTCCAGCTCTTTGATGACCTCATGGCGAATTCTACCCATTTTACCATATCCGATTATTCCAACCTTAAGCATGATTACATTCCTCAATCAGGTTGTCAAGTCCATCTCTACAGCCGGTAAGAAAGCTACTGCAGGTACTGGCAATATGGGGGGTCATAAAAAACGGATCTGGAGAGAACTCCTTCAGGATTCCTGAGTAGGGTTCTTGCCAGAACACATCAAAAGCTGCTCGTATTCTTCCTGATTTCAGTTCGTTGTATAAGGCATTCTCATCTACTATAGGTCCTCTGGCAGTATTTACCAGGATAGCATCATCCTTCATCATTCCCAGCTTTTCAGCATCCATAAATGCGGCGTTCTCATCATTCTTGGGTATATGTAGAGTCACACAGTCCGCTTGAGCTAATTTTAGTGGCAACTCACTCAAGTCATTTTGCATAATATCAAAAGTATCTGTTTTCATGAATGGATTCATATAGTCAAGCACTCGTCGGCCAATATTCCCGGTTCCAATCACCAATAGGGTTTTTTGAGCCAATTGCAGTCGATCATGTTTTACCCATGGATCAACGGTACCGGTCTGCTCGTATATCATCCGGAATATCAGACTGCAGGTAAAAGCGGCGGTTTCGGAAAATATAATATCAATTGTTTCCTGCGATGGATAACGAACCAGAATTCCTCGTTTAGCTGCCGCTTCCTCAGGGACATTATCCCTGCCAATCCCTGCTCGAAAGATGCCTTCCAATTTAGGATATTCATCAACACTAATGGGTTTACTACCCATGAGAACAATTTCTGCCAGTGCTTTGTCTTCTGTAAAATGTAACCCCTCATCGTAACCGACAAGAGTTGATGTGTTTGCATAAATCTTCATTTAAATCTCATTTTTTAAATATTCTTCAAGCCATTTATGTAATGTTGAATCATTCTTCACAGGTGCTTTAAACACATTCCCATAACCCTTACATAGGATGAGTCGTAATTCCTTCCCAACATTCTTTTTATCCTTTGCCAATGCACGGCAAAACTTTTCAACATCTATATGTTTGATATCATACCCGACCCATATTTGCTGTAATAACTCCCGTATCTCTGTTCTTATTGTTTCATCGAGAAGTTTCATTTTTACTGAAACGAAGTTGGCCATGTCCATCCCAATGCTAACGGCGATGCCGTGGGGAACGGAATAGTTTGTTAACGATTCAATCGAGTGTCCAAATGAGTGTCCATAATTAAATACTTGACGTTCATTTGTATCAAACTCATCAATTTCGATATACCCTTTTTTAATCTCCAGACTTTTTGCAATCGTCTGTGCCAACACTTGCGTGTCTCCCAGGGCCAGGGGATAGTCTTTTTTATATTTTTTAAACTCAGCCTCCCCGGCGATCACAAAATAGTGACTCATCTCACCAAAACCTGATTGCAGGTCTGCATGAGGGAGACTCTTGAGTACTTCCATATCTATAAATATTTGATTTGGAGGAAAAAAACCGCCCAATTGGTTCTTATATTCGCCAAAATTGATGGATGTTTTACTTCCTATGCAACTGTCGGCCTGAGCAAGTAAAGTAGTTGGGAAAAATAACCATTCGACACCCCGATACATGGTCGAAGCAGTAAAAGCAGTAATGTCCTGAGTTATGCCTCCCCCGATACCAATCAGTCGATGATTCTTCCTGAATCCACTCTCAATAAGTTTGCTGATAACCGGCTTTAAGCCCTCGTAACTTTTATTGGTCTCCACTGCATCAATAGAGATGATTGTATTATTTTTTAAACACTGTTGTATCGCCGGAAAAATGGAATCCACTTTTCTGTCGATTATGATGACATCTCCATCTTTTACAACGGTGGCTAAAGTAGCAGGTATGCCTTCAATAAATTTGACTTCATAATCATGAATAATCGATTTTACTTTAAAATCATGCACTGGTAAATCCGCCATCTATAATAATATTTTGACCCGTGATATAGGTATTCAGGTCACTGGATAAGAATAAAACTGTTCTGGCAATATCATCAGGGACGGCAAGTTTCTTTACGGGGATATCCTGAATAATGCTTTTTATTTCATCTTCGCCAAGAATTTTTCTAGTCAAATCTGTATCTACAAACCCGGGTGATACTGCATTTACCAGAATGTTGTGTTCGCCCAGATCAAGGGCAATGGCTTTGGTAAATCCAATCAAACCCCATTTAGTGGTTGAATAGGAGGCTCGTTTGATTTTTGAGACAACTCCAAAGATTGATGAGATGTTTACAATTCTACCATACCCCGTCGCTTTCATCATGGCTGAAATGGCTTTTGATATGAGATAGGGACCTCTCAGATTAATTGTGTTCATCCAATCCCAGTCCTCATCGTTTATCTCATCGATGAGATTGATCTTATTCACTCCTGCACAGTTTACCAATACATCAACTTTCTTCAGGCTTTTCAGATAATCCAAAAACGATTCAACTGAAGCTGTTGATGTAAAATCTAAGTGTCTGTAATGTATGCCAGACGATTTTGATTGATTATTTAACTGCTCCAACTGCTGTTTGTCGGTGCCTGTTGCAATAACGGAGGCATTATCCTCAGCAAACATATTAGCAATTGCTTTACCGATACCTCGTGTACCACCAGTAACAAGAACAACTCGATCTTTAAAAGCTATATTCATAATTCCTCAAATGCCATGACAGTGCATGGGGCTCCATCTGCATCTTTTATAAGCAAAGGGGCTACAATCACCTTCATGCCAGTCTGATATGGTTCCAGATTCATATCTTCAATAAGCAAAATCGGCTCACCAATATCGGGACTCAAAAAAGATTTGTGAGCCAATCGACCCTCTGGTCGGTTACAATAGCCTGATATTGAAATGATGTCCATCCCCACGCATCGTAATCTGGGGTACGCTTTTCTAAAATATTCAGCCAGTTTATGTGAAAATCCAGGAGGGGTTAAATTAAACCTATCAGTTCCACGATACTCACCCCACCCTGTTTTAATCAGAAGGAGTTCAGCTTTTTCATTGATGACTTTGGGGAAGACCTGAACATCGATAATATCACAATCATTCACGGATCCTGTGAGATCAATGAATTCCACTGTATCAAACACCCAAAAGTCTGGAGAGTAATCGCTCAGGGTTTTTCCGCCATCATTAAAATGCACAGGGAAATCAATATGCGTACCGGAGTGGTTCGATAGATTCAAGTATAAGGTATTGCAGCTATCTCCTCTAGCCATTTCACTGGCAGGGGTGATACTTATTCCACTTCCACCTCCATAAAGAGGAGTATTCTCAGAAAGGGGGTAGGATAAATATTTTATTGAAGCACCTGAATTCATGACTGGATCGTTGGGTAATGGGATCTTGGTTGAAATTCAATATCCGTAATTATAATATCATCTTGTTTTGTTTCGAGTACTGCCTGTACCTGACCCTGGTTGTCTATGACCATACTATGGCCATACGTTTCAACCCCACTGCCATCTGGACCAAACTGATTTGGCGCTAAGACATAACAATAATTCTCTATCGCTCGTGCTTGGAGTAGAGGTTGCCAATGCTTTTCACCTGTTTTTTGACTAAAGGAACTGGGCAGGACTATCATGTCCACGTGTTGTTTATAATAATCCCTAAAAAGTTCAGGGAATCTTAAATCAAAACAAATTGATAAACCGATTTTTTTTCCCAGGACAAGACACATCACCGGTTCGGTTCCTGGCTCATAGGTCCTGGATTCATCAATACTCTTACCTTCTATCTCAGCCCGAAACAGATTTATTTTCCGATATTTCCCGCTGATATGGCCAGTCTCATCAATCAAAACTGAAGTATTATATACTTTGTGTCCCTCTTCTTTACGTTCATAAATACTCCCTGCCAGAATATTCACCTTCTCCTCTTTCGCTATTGCCATCAAAGGAAATAATGACTCCCCCGGAATATCTTCAGCTATCTCATTGAATAAGTCCTCTCCCGATAAAGGACCTCTATAATTGAATACTTCGGGGAGCAGGATAAACTCAGCCCCTTTTCTAGCCGCTTTGACTACCAGCGAGCACGCCCTCACAATATTAGCAGCTTTATTTGAATCTGCATTTAGTTGAATTATTCCAACTCTCATGGGGTATTCACCGCGGATGTCATTATGGATAAGCCATGATTTATTTCATCTTCAGTTACGAGCAAATTAGGACGGAGTCGAACAGTTCTATCGCGTGTAGGATTACATAACATCTTGTTCTCAATCAACGATGCCAAAAAGCGGTCTCTCTGACTTCCTTCATCAAAATCGAACGCAAACAATAAACCAGCATTTCTGATGTTGATGATTCCAGGAATTTTTTCCAACCCGGTCTTTAATAAATTTGCCATTTTATTGACATTATCCAAAACATTAAAATCTTCATACGCCTGCATGATATATTTACAACGGATCATATCCATGATATCAGCATCCCAGGTTACTTCCAGACGAATAGCATTTTGAAATATTGTCGAGAATTCTTTTCTGACTGCTATCCCTGAAAGTTGAGTTTTTTTTCCAAAAACCAAGATGTCTGGCTCTATTGGAGTATGCTCGAAGTACCATAGTTTTCCTGTGCCACAAAATCCTACTTGAATTTCATCAAAAATTAATGGAATGTCATAGGTCGAAGCGAGGTGTCTAACACCAATGAAAAATGAATCAGGGTAATATCGATCACCAAAGGTACACTGAATGGGCTCAGCCAAGATGGCGCAAACATTCTTTTCATTCTTCAGAACGCCTTCAATTTCAGATAAAACTTTTGAGACCCGATCTTCGTCACTTACAGTTTCTCCATCGGCATATTCGACTACTGGATTGTCAAATGGTTTCCATTGGGAGCCTGGGAATCCTTTTAATCGTTGATTTACTGGTTCAAACCGATCGGTGTATATTCCACCATAGCCATTAATTCCGTGGAAGCTCCTTTTGAAGGTAATTACTCTATCATGACCAGCACCTTTATAATCCATGGCTGTCTTCACAGCTGCTTCAATTGCTAATGCCCCCGTACATGCGTAATGATAATGGGAAAAAATACCACTTGAAGTAAACTTTCGAAATTTTTCATCAAATTCGGTAGACTCATCAGAAATAATTTCGCAATTAGTAATTTTTTGATGTGCCACTGCATTGACTTCATTAAGATATTGATCTGATTTAAATACGGGGTGATTATAACCAATTGATAATGTTGCGTACTGGCCAAAAAAGTCCAGGTATTTTTCACCAGTATCTTTATCAACCAAAAAAGAACCGCGGCTATTCTGGAAATCTATCTTTCTTTTGAAAATAGAACTTCTATTCATCAGCTTTATAGTCTCCTTCTGTATAAACATGGTCGACATCATATCTGCTAACAGCCAATCGTATAGCCATTAATGTCCCTGCAGCAGTGATTTTGTGCTTTTTGTTCCTGTTTATAAACACTACTTCGCCAGCTCTAATAATTTTCTTTTCACCTTCAATCATCCATTCCCACTCCCCTTCAATGATATACCACCACTCATCCCAGTCGTGATGGTAATGCATTCTGTTCCCTTCTCCAGGTAATTGACCGATTAAAGTTGCGCTATTTGAGGGAGAGTTGATGACAGTATGTGACCATGATTTAGATCGACCATTTTTATTAATAATATCTGGAATTGATATCTGCTCCTGATTAGATGAGGATTGATTGTTCGTTACCACACCATCACCAGTTAATATTCTGTCTACATCCGCATCAAAAATCTCGATTATTTTTTCAGGATCATAATATTGGGGTTGTTTACGCTCAAGAGTCATCGATTTCGCCACAGCTTCAGCCAGGATAAAGTCCTCTTCATTGTCGATATCAACAGTTGAAAAACCTTTTAAACCGAAGAATCCTATCGTTCCATCTCCACCATGGTAGGCTGCTCCGAACTTTTCGATATTCTGTCTGAATCGGGTAGATTTCCAACCCATAATTCCACAAGCATAGGCTCTAATGGGTGTTAGGAGTTGAGATGGTGGGGTTTCTCTTTTCTGGTCAAAGTTTATCGGAGTGTTGTTATACATACTTTCGATCTGAACATCGTTCACAGAAATCATAGTCTCAAAGTCGCCCTCAATCATTTTGGAAATAAAAGAGTCTATTTCCGTAGTTGTCAGGAAGGGTGAGGTTGGTAGTAACTGAATTAGAATATCACATTCAACATTATCAATAAAATCAAGGGCGAAATCATCATTTGTTGCTGTGTCAGATGCTAAAGCCTGACTTCTTTGGTAAAATTTGACCTGATTTCGTTGAGCAATATCATTAAATATCTCCCCTTCAGAATTAATGAATATTTCATCGAGATATTTTGAGCCTTTAGCAGAGTCAACAATGTATTGGACAAGTGGCTTATTGTCGATTAATCTCAGGTTCTTGTTCTTAACGCGAGTGCTGCCTAATCTGGCTGGTATCATTCCCACAATTCTCATAATCTTATCATCCCTTTTTTGGATACGAATAGCCTTGTAACTCTTTCCCAATGATCTGCTTCACCATGTTTTTGATTCTCTAATTCTGTTCGCTCCTCACCCGTAAAAGAGTTTCAGCGAATAGAAAATCAACTCCTGTATCGATATCAACAGAGCTTTCTTGTGGCATTTGATAAGCAAATATGTTGTCATCAAGTATAAACTTCTCCTGAGTCAACAACTTCTTCGTATCACAGATGTAAATCGCACCGTTTATCCGATAATAGACTGGTAGGTCTTGGCTCCTCATATTGGTAAACTCGGGTTTAATAAAATTACTCATATTCCCATCTTCCGAAAGGGTATTTGCCCACAATGGCGAGTGATCCATTTCAGATACAGAAATGACAGCTTCTGCGCATTTTGCTTCAAATCTATCAATTCCCTCATCTATATGAATTTCATTTCTCAATGGGCTTGTTGGCTGTAGTAGTATTGTGATCTCATATTTTTCTTGGATCGATTCGATGACATGCTTTACGGCTTCAAAACTTGTCGCATTGTCTGAGGCAAGTTCCTCCGGTCGCTTCTGAGTTTCAACCCCATATTCCTTCGAGATATTCAAAATATTTTCATCATCGCTTGAAACCAATATACAATCAATATATTTACTTTTTTTCGCCGCCTCGATGGTCCAGACGATTAGTGGCTTTCCTACCAGGGGTAAAATATTTTTTTCAGGTAGTCTTTTGCTACCCCCTCTTGCGGGGATGATCGCCAATATTTTTCTACGGTTAATCACAAGTTCAATTTACCAATTGCTTTTTTATACTCTTCCCATTCCCCTGTATCAACCCATGCATTTTCAGAAATAGGATAGATGCCCACTTTTCTACCCTCCTTCCTAAGCTTTTCAACAAGGTGGGTTATATGGAAAAACTCATTTTGGGGTATCATGTTTAAGACAGTTGGTGAAAGGATATACATACCGGTATTAATCAGAAAGCTGTATTCTGGCTTCTCGTTAATTTGCTTCAGTGTACCGCCATTTTCAATCTCACAGACACCATAGGGAATGCTATAGTGTTTGATGGAAGCTACTATCGTGATATCATTATCCTCCTGGTAATGGTGCTTTGCCAGATCCGCATAATCAGCCTCAATGATAATGTCACAGTTTGTCACCAATACAGGAGTTTCAAATTTCCCTTGCAATTGGAAAAGTGCCCCGGCAGTCCCCAGAGGTTTCGATTCCTCAATATACTCAACCGTGTATTCAGATTGTAAGTCTTCAAAATAGGATTTGATTATAGCCGCCTTGTAATTAACAGACAGATAAAAATGATTCACCCCGTAAGGGATGAATTTATCAATAATAATTTCTAAAATGGTCTTTTCACCGATTGGGATCAGTGGTTTGGGAAGGATGCGCGTAAACGGATCAAGTCGTGTACCTCGACCTCCAGCCATAATTACAACTGGAATGTCCAGTTTGCTGAATGATTTCTTTTTAAGAGGGTTTTGAAATAGACGCTCATAATAGAGCATTTCAACTATGTGTTTGGTTTCATCCAGAACAGGTACAATTTCCACATTCCGTTCTTTCATTTCATCTTTAATTGTATCCAGGTTGTATGGACTGGATACGACGTAAGCATTCTTGAAAGCGACCTGATCCGAGGTCCCTTTTAATGCTCCGCCTTTCAAAATCCAACGGCGAATATCCCCATCAGTCAGCGAGCCAACAAACACACCCTTGTGGTCAACAACAAACAAAACCTTCATCGCTGTATTGTCCAGGGCCCGCATGGCTTCTTTTAATGGGAGATTATCCCTTATTATGAGTTCTTTATAACTATCCATATAATCCAATTTATAATCTACTTCCTTAAATAATCCAGTCTGGATTCACCTGTAATGGTGATAGATAATTCGATTGCAATGCTTTCAGTTGCCTAAAATTCGATTTTCTCGTCTTGTCCAAAGTCGCTTATCGCTCTACGTCCCAAGACATATTTCCAGTTCATTGGGGATATACCATCTCCAGGTCGTTTTGTGGTGAGATTTTCTTCAGTGAATAGTTCCCCTTTTGTGATGGCTTTTGCGGCGACGATACTTTTCCGGGCAACAGGCATATTCTTCATTTCAGATGGTGAAGGGGTTTTAATTCCATTCCCCATTGCTTTTTCGATATTCCGAATAGAGGACACCATAGCCTTCAACTCATGCGGCTCCAAAGAGGCTTTGTGATCCGGACCGGGAAGTGTTCGATCTAATGTGAAATGCTTCTCAATGATAGTGGCACCCATTGCCACTGCTGCTATTGGCACTTCAATACCCTTGGTATGATCAGAATATCCTACCGGTAAACCCCAAGCTTGCCCCATTGTTTGGATTGCATTAAGATTTACATCTTCAAATGGGGTGGGGTACTCAGTATTGCAATGCAATAGCACGATATTTTCCTTATCTGTGCCATTGCTTGTGAGTACTTCTAAAGCAGATTCAATATCACCTAAATTTGCCATGCCGGTGGACATAATGATTTGTTTATTATACTTCGCAAGCGCTCGGAGGTAGGGGTAATTAGTAATTTCACCTGAAGGGATTTTCATACACTGCAAACCGAGCTGATGCAGAAGGTCGATACTTTCTATATCAAAAGGGGTGGATAAAAATTCAATACCTTGTTCGTTGCAGTATCTTTGTAACTGGATATGGTGATTATAATCCAATTCCAGTTTCTGTATCATTTCAAATTGTGATTCATTGACATCCGTTGTTTTCTTTTGATAAATCGCTTTAGGCGCAGATTTGCTCATGAGATTAATCGCGGTAAATGTCTGAAATTTAATAACATCAGCTCCAGCTGCCACTGCTGTATCTACTAGCTTGAAAGCTATTTCTAAACTCCCATTATGATTGACTCCAGCCTCAGCAATTATGAGTATTTTATTCATTCTACAAAATCCAGTTTTTTTCGTATAAGATGTTGATCTATCTCCACTCCCTTAAGAATCTTCACAATTCGCTCTGCGGCATGTCCATCACCGAATTTATAATCCATTGCGAGTAATGAACTACGAAACTCAGGATCAAGGGCTCTCAGTATACCTTCCTTGATAGATTCTGTAGAATAGTCAACATCGATTACACTATCATGACGAATTCGCCCCTTTTGACGATCACCAATATTAACTGTAGGAATTTTGAAAAAGGGGACCTCTAAAATGCCACTTGACGAATTCCCGATCGTAAATTCTACACACCGTAGCATAGATTGATAATTCACAATTCCCATTGATTCAATGAAATGGTAGTCAGAATTATTGATTATATTCTCTTGAATAATATCGAATAGGTAATGATTGTCAGAATCAATATTCGGTGCAGTTATTACAAGCTGAAATTTAAAATACTCAAGCGCAGAAAAGACGTTTTGAATTTGGGTTTCAGCCGAAATTCGTTGTTCCAATGTAACAGGGTGATATGTCATCAGTACTGTAGGTAAGTTCACTTTCAGCGAGTATTTTGAAAACAACTCTGCTTGGGACTTAACTTCCCGTTTAGTAATCGAATCGATTCCGAGAGCGCCTACATCATGAACACGCCAATCCTCCTCACCCATCTTCATTACATTTTGTTGGTATTCTTTACAAACACAAAAATGAATATGCGATGCTTTGGTGATCATGTGCCGTATTTGCTCGTCTAGAGCACCCTCAGTAACTTCTCCACCATGGATATGAATTATCGGTTTTCGAAAGATTATTGCGGCATGAACAATTGATAGAAGTTCAATTCGATCCCCTAATACGGTCACAAAATCAAAATTATATTTTGAAAATATCTCACTCAGTTGAAAAAGTTCGACACCCATAGATTGAGTTAATGTTTTTTCATTGTCACTACTCAGGAAAAAATCGAATGGGATTGGATGGTACTCCATACTTCTCATTTCCTGAATAGATCTACCTTGGGTATTCAAATGGTGACTGCCACCAGCAAATAATAGATAATCTAACGCATCATCCAAAACAATTGCATCCAACAGGTTTGACAATAAGCCAAATTCGGCTCTACTTGTTGTAAAGATGGCAATTTTTTTCATATAAGCCGATCTCCAATATGTATAACTCCATCATATTCATATTCTTCCACTGAGATCACCTTATCAATTGTCTTAACCAAAAAATGCTTGCTATTCTTCCCAATAACTACTCCAGTATGCATTTTATAAATTGGTGCATCCTTGATCATGGACACTCGATTTATTTTCATTGTTTTTCCTCTTAGGCTTGTTTGAGCCATTGGACCTGGATTTGATACTGCTCGCACGAAATTAAAAATTTCTCTACTTGTAGAATCCCAATTGATTATTTCATCACCCTCTTTTCTTTGAGTACAATAAAACCCAACCGGATGAAGAGCATGCTGTTTTATCACTTGGACATCATTATTATAAATCATTCCCAGGGCATCATATAATGTATTTGCACATTCAGAATAAGATATTTTTAACAAAGTATCGTAGGTGTCCTCGTCCGAGATTGGATAGGTTCGCTGCAAAATAATGTCACCTGTATCAATCCCCTCATCAACATAATGAACGGTAATTCCAAATTCCTTTTCATCATTGATTAAAACCCAGTTTAGAATATTCCGCCCCCGATAAAACGGCAGTTTACCCGCATGGCAATTAATAGTCTTAAGTGGCGGAAAATCTATAAAATTCTTTTTTAGAATCTGATTAAAACTCATGGAAACAAAGATATCACAATTATACCTTGCAATAGAATCAAGAAATATGCTTGAACTCACCTTAGGATGTCTTAACAAGGGTATGCTATTATCGGCCGCGTACTGCTCTAACACTTTATCACCAGAATCGTTCCGTACGCAAATGAATTGGATTTTAAATCTTTGATCATCACTAATTTTCTCAAACGCTCGATGAGCCCATGGACCATCAGCAAAGTATCCAATTTTCAGTTTATTCATTCTAAAGATTCACTCCGCTAGGGATATTTACCACCCGATCCTCCAACCATTGCGAGTTGGTGAGATCATCATGCTGGCTATGTTCGTACATTTCCAACTTATTCATCAATCGCCAAATAGGGCGAGTCATTACCCCCTGTTTATTGCTATTTTCAAGAAAAGCTTCTCGCTCAAGCCGATCGCCAAGTATAACCGCATTCAGCCAATAATTTGATTTTGAGTTTGGGGGTTCCTTTACTAAATCAATTGATCTTACTGAGCAAAATATTTCATACTGACTGGCCGTATTCCGCTTATCTGCCAGGTAATAATCAATCTTTTCCATTTGCGCTACACCAATAGCGGCACTGACGTTGGTTAGACGAAAATTATAACCAACTTCATCATGGTAATATTCCCAAGGGTGAGGGACTTTGGCTGTGGTGGTGATGTGCTTTGCGTGCTTTGCAAAATTTTCATCATCCGTAATGATCATCCCACCACCACCTGTTGTGATGGTCTTATTCCCGTTGTAACTCAAAACACCAGCTTTACCAAAAGTACCTGTGTGTTGCCCATTGTAGTAGGAGCCAAGTGATTCAGCAGCATCCTCAATCACCAAAATACTATACTCATCAGCGATTTTTTTTATCTCATCAATCCGGCACGGATGACCGAATGTATGCATAGGAACAATGGCTGATAATTTATTATTGGTTAATTTGTTATATGCGACAACTGATCCATCTGCTTTCCCGAATTCTTTATCTCCCCTCAACTCAACATTTGCCTCCATCCACAGCCTTAACGCAACTGGAGACATGCCCATAGTATCCTTGTCAACATCGATAAAAACTGGACTGGCGCCAGTATGGGCAATTGCATTTGCCGTCGCTGCAAAAGTCAAAGCCTGAGTGATAACCTCATCACCTCTTTTTACACCAGCAACCTGCAGAGCAATTTGCAATGCAACTGTTCCATTGACAACCGCGACAGCGTACTTAGCTCCGGTAAACTGTGCGGTCATTTCTTCAAACTGAGTGACGTACTTCCCGATATATGATACGAAGGTAGATTCAATACAATCAATGAGGTATTTTTTTTCATTCCCCTGAAAAACCGGTGCATGAAGTGGAATTCCATCCTTCAAATGGTAATGTTGTTTAATAAACCCTATGAGGTCGTTATGTACTTCATACATATCTTGTTATTCCCATCGATCGTCTAATTTATCTGCATACCAACTGAAGGTTCTTGTGATTCCAGTTTCTAGATCTACCAGGGGTTTATACCCCGTAAACCGTGAAATTTTTTCGGTTTTCGGAGCTCTTCTTGCTGGAGAACCTGGTGTATCGTCACCATCATCTATTTCAATCGATTTACTCATGATATATGCTACTTTTTTCACCAGGTCTTTAATCCTGATTTCTTCGTTTGAATTACCGATATGAAAGGTCTCTCCAGTTGCTGCTTTTTCTTCCGTAATCTTGATCGTCATTTCCACAGCATCGTCTACATAACAAAAAGCTCGTGTGTGTGTTGCAGATGGCACTTTAATTTTATCATTGTTCTTAATTTTGATGAAGGTCTCAGGAATCACATGGGCAAATCCCATTCGCGGTCCATACACATTATGATATCGTACAATCGTATATGGAATATCGTATTTTTGCCCATAATTATGGGCAACAGACTCACCAAACATTTTTGACAAGGCATAAGTGGTTCTCCGGCTCTTTATATCCTCGACAACTAGATTCACCGATTCACCGGTTGGAACATCAATACCATAATGTTTTAGTGTGCCACTGTAAATCTCGCTTGTAGAAGCGAAAAGAATTTTTTCTAAATTGTTCAGTTTTTTTGAGTACTCAAAAAGGTTCAGCATAGATAGACTATTTACATATAGTACTTTATCGGGATGCTTATCAACATTAGCAACACCAATGACGGCAGCAAAATTGTAGATGTAATTAAAATCATATCCTGCATTAGTAAATGTCGCCAAATCAGTAACATCACCCTGAAAATATGAAACATTGGATTTTGAAATCAGGTCTTCAAATTCATTGTCAAACTTCCCCCGATTGAAATTATCAATGATTGTAATTTGATTCACATTATTTTCTGAGAGTCTTTTTGCTGTGTGAAAGCCAATAAATCCTGCTCCGCCAATAATTAGAATTTTTTTTGATCTCGCCATCAATTTCCCCTTCCCACGCTATAGTAATATTTTCCGCTCTCAATTAAAGTGTAGGCAGTCTCCTGAGAAAGAACATTGTTCGCATCGAAAATGTATATGACATTGGGGAAATTCGATTTGATATCATCAATACTTAATGACCCATATTGTTTATGTCTGACTGTAAGAACAACACAATTCACATCAGGATCATGATGGAGCTCTGTGTTAACGGAAACGTCTCTTTCTGTCCAATACTCAACATAGGGATCAAACAAAGTCAATTTATTTACTCTTCCAATTATCAGATCATAAAATAAACCCAATGGTGTGTATCGGGTATCTCCCACATCATTTAAGTAGCTCACACCAAGTATTGCCACATTCAATGTTTCTAAATTTTTGATCTGTTTTTCAAATAGTTCAAAGGAATGTTTTGGCATCAAATCATTGGTATCTACTGCACGAATTGACATGGAGAGTCGTTTACCGCTTTTAAAAATTTCGTTGTACCCATAATCTGCTAACAAAGCATCTTTGGTAAGACAGTACCCTCCAACTCCGAATCCTGGAGCCATAATATTTTTATGTGTAGGTCGGTCTCTGATCGCATCAATAACTTCAAACAGGTCAACCCCGGCCAGCTCAGCGTATTCTGTCCATTCCTGGATAAAGGCGATATTCATTGCCCTAAAAGAATTCTCAAGAACTTTGGACATTTCTGATGCAGTAGTGCTGCCCAGTCTTCTCAATGGGTATCGATCAGTATTAATAAAACTACTTAGGAATTCATGAGTCCTGTCTTTTGACTGATCATTTATTCCTGAATAAACTCTATAGTAGTTGACTATTGAATCTAAATATTTACTACCAGGCATTACCCTCTCATATGAGTGCGCTAGAAATATTTTGGCAGGATCAATAGAACGCTCGGAGCACATTTCTTGAATAAACGGAAGTATTACTTTTTGGGTTGTACCCGGGGGAACAGTACTTTCAATAATTATTAATGTATTCTCCGATATATTGTGCATGATGGCTTTTAGTCCAGCTAAATAACCGTCAAAAGAGAATCTATAATCTGCTGCGTTCCCGAGAGCAACCTTGTGAATATCCAAATTAATATCAACCACAATGATATCTGCCAATTCAAAAACAGAGGCGTCACTAGTAGCGAACAGATTCCCCATGATGTGAGCATCTGCATAAGCTTTCTCTAATGTCTTGTCTGATGAGGATATTGGCGCAACACCTTCATTTACATTTTCGATTTTTTTTTGAGACAGTGGATCGTTCAAGTCAACACCAACCACATTATACACCGGCTTGGAACTGCTATCTTTTACATTTGATACTGCAGCCAACATAGCAGCTCCAACAAAGCCAATTCCTTGAATAACTACAGTCTTCTTATTTGAGTCAAGAGCGTTTTTTATTTTATCAGCATCCACTTGCAATCCTTTTCCAGCGAGGCATGTGCTTTCTTTTCTCTCGGTTAACTGACACTTGAAATCTCCATTCTATAAAACATAATTACATTATCGATTTTATTTACTACGATGTTATGAAGTACCTCTAAATTTTTAAATATGAGTCATAAGTACGCACGAGCCCATCAGGTAAGTTCACCGAGTTTTTCCATCCGAGATTCTCAAGTCTCGACACATCTAATTGTTTTTTTGGGGTTCCATCTGGCTTCCCTGCATCAAAAGTAATTTCTCCTTCGTAAGATATCACCTTACCTATTAATCTAGCAAGCTCTCCGATTGAAATATCTTCACCAGTCCCTACATTCAAGTGAGTGAGCCCATTTCCATATATTTGTGATCCATCAACATTCTCTACAATAAAAACACAAGCGGTCGCCATTTCATCCACATAAAGAAACTCTCTTAAGGGTTTGCCACTGCCCCATACCTTAACACTTGGCTCGTTAGCTATTTTTGATTCATGGAATTTCCGAAGCAGGGCTGGAATTACATGAGAGGTCTTCAAGTCATAATTATCGCCTGGGCCGTAAAGATTTGTCGGCATCACAGAGATAAAATTTGATCCATACTGGCGAAAATAATTTTCACACATTTTAATTCCCGCTATTTTTGCAATGGCGTAAGGCTCATTCGTTGGCTCGAGTGGACCAGTGAGCAGATATTCCTCTTTGATGGGTTGTGGGCACTCCCGAGGGTAAATGCAAGATGAACCTAAGAACAGTAACTTCTTCACATTGTGAACGAAAGCTTGGTGAATCAGGTTATTCTGGATCATTAAATTTTCATAAATAAACTGCCCTCTGAATGTGTCATTCGCGAGGATACCACCGACTTTTGCAGCAGCGATAATGACATATTCAGGCTTTTCTTTTTCAAAAAATGCCTGGACTGTTTGTTGATTGGTTAAATCGTATTCTTTATGCGGGGTAAAAACGAAATTACTGTACCCTTTTGACCGCAAATTTCGCAAAATGGCCGATCCAACCATACCATTGTGTCCGGCGAGGTAAATTTTGGAGGTTTTGTTCATCAAAACCCTCTTCGCTGAACTTTTTTCAGGTCTGATTCTGCCATTAATTTAACCAAATCATGGAACTTTGTTTTCGGGCTCCAACCCAATATTGCTTTTGCCTTACTATAATCCCCGAGGAGGATATCAATCTCAGTGGGTCGATAATAGGATGGATTTACTGAAACTCGTGTTACGCCAGTAACTTTATCTATCCCTCTTTCGTTTTCATTCTCACCTACCCATTCGAGTTCCATATCGAGGTGCTTAAAGGTTTCATCAACAAACTCTCGAACTGAGTGAGTTTCGTTTGTGGCAAGAACAAAATCATCAGGAGTATCATGCTGAAGCATGCGCCACATTCCTTCAACATACTCTGGTGCAAAACCCCAATCACGTTGAGCATTCATATTTCCAAGTTCAATTTTTTCCTGGAGTCCGCATTTTATTTTGGCTGCTGCACTGGTAATTTTCCGCGTAACAAAGGTTCCACCTCTGCGTGGAGATTCGTGGTTAAACAGAATACCGTTACAGGCAAAAATATCATAGGCCTCACGATAATTTTTTATAATCCAGAACGCATATAATTTCGCAACTCCATAAGGACTTCTTGGATAGAAAGGGGTATTTTCAGTTTGGGGAATTTCGTGCACTTTTCCAAATAGCTCACTGGTCGAGGCCTGGTAAAATTTTGCACCTATTGCTGTTTCTTTTATCGCATCCAAAAACCGCAAGGTACCTATTCCGTCAACCTCGGCTGTATATTCCGGAACTTCGAAAGATACTTTTACATGGCTTTGAGCGGCCAGGTTATAGATTTCATCAGGTTTAATTTTTTCCAATAATCGATTTAGATTACTGGAATCAGTCAAATCCCCGTAATGTAAAAACAACTTCTTGTTCAAGATTGTTGTGTCGTTGTATAAATGGTCAATCCTACCGGTGTTAAAGGAACTACTTCTTCTCAGCATACCATGAACTTGGTAGCCCTTCTCCAATAACAACTCTGCTAAATAGGAACCATCTTGTCCAGTGATACCAGTAATAAGTGCAATTTTCATTTGGCTAAGGTTATTTCTCTTTTTTTCTGCATTTTATTCATTCTATTATTCCGAAGGGGTCTCTACCCTCTGAGTCTCATAATACTCAAGCCTTTGATCAACATCCTATCAGAGTTTCTATTTTCCGGGATCAAGATTGTCAGTTTCGCTTAGATTATTTCCCTGGTCATCTTTAGACCACAATAACAATATGTCTTCCTTAAGTAGACGTTTTTTCAAATCACTAAATTCGTCGCTATTCAATACCAGCGTACGAATTTTCCGGTTGATCAGTACCTCTGTTTTATGTGTGATCCGTTCTAATACATCATTTCCAATTGACCCAATTAATACCACATCGATCAAGCCTGAGTCTACACCCCGCGCATAATCACCTGTGATGAAAGCCTTCTGAACACGAGTTAGCTCACGAAAGAACTGCTCTACGAGCTGATCTATACCGATATATTTTTTTACAACGTTCTCTATATCCTTGAAGAGGGGATGGGTGGTATTGGCACGATATTGCACAGTACGACCAACCTGCTCCGACAAGAGCAATTTTGCTTCAGTCAATCTATTCAGCTCGATACGGAAGGCATTACTTGATTCACCAAAGTCGGCGGATATTTCCCTGAGGTATGATTTTGTACCTGGATTAAGAAAGAATTTTAGTAAAAGTTTAATCCGGGTCTTGGAGGTAATTAGTGATTCGAGCAATTATATGAGTCCTTTATGAGGTAATTAATTTACTCGTAATACGATTATATTCAAGCAAATTAAAACCCTGAACTCTATTAAAATTTCTAGATTGACACCAAACATAACGGATAAACATCTATCTTGGATCACCCACTAAATTCAGGTCAACCCTTTTTCTTGGCCTCATCATCGGAATGATAATAATAATTATAGTATGAGTAATAATAAGAATATTTTCCAGCCAAAGTCTCTGGATTTGCCCCATTCAAAATGGCTCCTATCAAAGGAGCTTTAACGTTCTTAATCGTGTCCAGGGCGCGATCAACTGCCGCACGATCAGTTTGTCCTGCCTTGACAACCATGGCAATCGCGTCTATTTCTCCTGATATCATGGAGGCATCAGTGACAGCAACTATGGGAGGTGAATCGAATAACACCATATCCCAATCATTTTCCAACTGATCCACCAGGGTACTCATTCTATCGGAGCCCAACAGCTCTGACGGATTAGGCGGTAATCCGCCTGCAGTTATCATAAACAAATTTTCAACTTTAGTTTTATGAATGATAGAATTTATATCCTCAACATCACCAATGAGATATTCAGACAAACCTGGTCCCCTTGGATGCTCGAACACATTATGCTGCACGGGCTTTCTCAAATCAGCATCAACCAGCAATGTTTGTTTTCGTAATTGAGCGAAGGCTATTGCAATGTTTGCAGTAGTGGTTGATTTTCCTTCTCCAGGTTGAGGGCTTGAAACCAATAGGCTTTTGATTTTTTTATCTGCGGAAGTGTAAGAAATATTTGTTCTCAGAGAGCGATAACTTTCTGAAACTGGTGATTTCGGATCCTCATAGGTGATTAATCGGCGACGGAAATCCGTTCCACCCTTCGAAGGGTTTAAAATTTGCTTCTTTAATCGCGCTCCAGCCTGATGATTCATATCTGGTATTATACCCAGGACTGTCACACCTTTCCGCTCTAACTGTTCCACTGCTTTGACAGTGTTGTCAAGCAATTCAGTCACGAATGCATATCCCATTCCCAAACCCAATCCTAGAATAATGCCTATTAGCAGATTTAACTTTTTGCTTGGTTTGATTTTATATGCAATTAGAGATGGATCAAGAATTCGAACCTTTCCCATCTGACCCGCCTCAGTAATTCTTGATTCTTCGTATTTTTGCTTCATCGTAAGATAGAGGCTTTCATTTAGCTTCAGGTCACGTTCCAATCTGGCATATTGCAGGGTTTGGCTGGGTAAATCAGTAAGACGACCAGACATTTGATCAACCAGGTTTTTATATTCATCAGCTCGCGATCGGGCAGCATGAACTTCCACTTCTTGCTCAACAATTTTATTAAATATCTCTTGGGATGCGGCAAATGGGTCCTCTTCGCTCCACCCTGAGAGAATTAAGGATTCCGTAATATTTGTTAGCTTGCTTTTCATTTCAGCAATACGTCTATTGAAATCTCTGGACTGAAGCGATTGTTCATTCCATCCTTCATCGACCATTTGCTGGACCTTTTGAGCTTCCAGCTCAGCAATTTTTCCTCTCAGAGCAACAATCATGGGATTATTTGTATTTGTGATTTCTTCCATGAGGGCTTTCTCACTGTCGGAAAGTTGACTTTTTAGATAATTAACTCGCTCTTGAGCTACTTCCAGTTCGGCAATATTTGTATAATAAACACTTTCGTAATCAGTCAAATTTTTCAGCAGTAGGGCTGAAGAACCATCTAAAGCATAAATTTTAAAGTCGGATTGAAATTGACGGAGCTCATTTTCCACAATCGCCAGTCTCTGCTCATACTTCGTGATCTGAGAGTCCAGAAAGGTGAGAACAAAATGTAATTCACCCTGCCCACCAGCAAGATCTAAATTTCTATATGTATTCGAAATACGGTTGGCTAAAAAAACAGCGTCAGTAGAATCACTTGAGTTGACTGCAATTTTGAGAACATCTGCATCCCTGACTCGTGATACTGAAGTAGATGATCTGAGATTTTCAACGATTCGTATTCGCTTGTTATATCCCAGTTGTTCTGGTTGAATTAATGAATCCGCTCCCTGACCCACCCATTCAAGCATAGTATTTAATAATCGGTACCTTTTACGCACATATCGAGTTCCAAAAAGAGCCAACTTGTCTGCACTGCCATCGTCTATCAAGGACTGAACTACCTGATTACTGAGATAATAACTATTTATGACTTGGATTTCATTCTGAAGGCGTTGTTTTGAATTAGTCAAACCAAAATCAAAAACAAGAGAACCTGCATCAGAACCCCTTTCCTTAATCATTACAACTGTAGTGGCTTGATAAACAGGTTGGCTGGTCAGGCTTATATAGATCGCAATACTTACGACTACCAGGAAGATGGAAAATATCGATTTCCTATAGTTAAGGATGATGCGCCATAACTCTTTTATGTCAATCTCATCTTCTTTCATTATTTCGGGGGTAGTTAACATTTTATTTTCAATCCATCCATATAGTGGGTCAATTCTTTTTGACTTTTAATACTGAGTCTTACCTCTTCCATTTCCAATGTGATATTGAAGAGTTCTACTATTTCTCGCACTCATTAAGCCCTAATAATCTTAATAAATAGTACATCTATTTATAGCAAATTAATCTAATCAAATATAAAGTTTGAGCATGCATTTTTTCGATAATAATAGAATCAACGATTTAATGTGAGATATATCAAAAATAAGTGTCTGCTTAAATCTTTCAAGATATATAATTGATGATTTTTATCGTTCGGCGGCGATTTCCCATCGGTTCTTGATTCACTCCAAGCTACTTTCGTAGAGAAATGTTGCCCAAAAGGATTCTGAACCTGAAGTTTCACGATCTTCAACATAATCTGCGCACAAATCAATCCGCCATTTATAAATTCTGTTTGATATTAAATCGATCTCGATTGGGATCGACCAACGCTCCTCACTACCAGTATATGTTCTCGGCGTAAATATGGCACGCTTTACAAGCCCATTATCTTCATTTAATAGTGTGAGGGAATAGTTTTCCATTGCTATCCCATGATAATATCTCCAGGTGAGAATTCTGTTTTGATCAGTGAGAATTGATTGATTATTCGGAATCATTGTTTCGACACCTATAGCCGAAATTAAGGTATAGTACACTGAATCTGAAAACGCGCTCAAATTATTTGAGTCATCTTCACACCGAATTTTATAATAAAAGCGTACCCCTGTCTGAACACTTGCATCGACATATTCCAATTTTTGAAGAGCATCTATCTCCAGATATGCCAGAAGGTCATATGTGCCAAGACTATCATTTATATCAAACCAGATAGCTCGATAAATTCTATAAGCGAGAATATCTTCTTCAGAGTTCTGCTCCCATTCTAGATAAACACCCCCAGATTCATGCGCATCAATCCCCCGCTCTGGCCATTCCTCAGGTAGTGTTTTGGGGACCCATTGTGGAGCAGTTGGAGGGGTGGGGTCTTCAACATCTAAACCGCAGGATTGAAAAATGAAAATTGAAAAGGTAATAGTTAAAAGCATTCCTAAGGTCACATGTCTGAAAGTCGGATGTGAACAGCTCGGTTGTGGAAAGCTTGACTGCATTTCGAAAGGGACGCGTTGACTAGGCGGATTGTTGTTTTTGGACATGGGGGAAGATAAGCAATAGGGTAAAATGTCCAAAGTCAGAAAGTTGAAAGGAAAAAACATCGACGTCAACTTGAAGGATGTTTTCTGGATATAACCGATTCACAACATCCAATTTTTAGCTGAATAATCACCCCTGGGATATAACCTACAACCTGCGACTTTGGACTTTAGACCCTTTTCTAGTACCTGTAATGTTCTGGTTTGAAAGGACCTTGCTTTTTGATACCCAGATACTCAGCCTGATCTTCAGAAAGTGTAGTCAGTTTAGCATCAAGATGAGCGAGGTGCAGTCTGGCCACTTCTTCATCAAGTTCCTTGGAAAGTACTTGAACACCATCAGCAACACTACCTTCATATAGAGCCATCTGAGCCAATACCTGGTTGGTAAAGGATGTAGACATCACAAAGGATGAGTGACCTGTAGCATTACCAAGATTTACAAGACGTCCACGGGATAATAGTACGATTGATTTGCCATCAGGGAATTCAAACTTATCAACCTGAGGCTTGATATTGGTCTCAGTGATACCAGAATGGTTCTCTAACCAGGACACATCGATCTCATGATCAAAGTGACCAATATTAGCCAGGATAGCACTATCCTTCATCTTCTCCATGTGTTCACCACGGATTACATCCTTACAACCAGTGGTGGTAACAAAGATATCACCAAAGCTGGCAGCCTCTTCCATGGTAACAACAGAAAAGCCTTCCATAGCGGCCTGTAGGGCACAGATGGGATCGATTTCAGTTACGAATACTTGAGCACCATATCCGGCCATGGACTGGGCAGAGCCCTTACCAACGTCACCATAACCAGCAACCACGATCTTTTTACCAGCCAGCATGATATCGGTACCACGTTTGATACCATCAGCCAGAGATTCGCGGCAGCCGTACTTATTATCAAATTTAGATTTGGTAACAGAGTCATTCACATTGATAGCAGGGAAAGGTAAGCCACCCTCTTCCATCAGCTGATACAGACGATGAACACCTGTGGTGGTCTCTTCTGAGACACCCTTGATCTCTGCATGCATCTCAGGATGCTGTTCCAGGATGACTTGGGTTAAGTCTCCCCCATCATCTAAGAGTATGTTGGGACCTTTGCCATCAAAGTATAGGGTCTGATCTATACACCACCAGTATTCCTCTTCTGTCTCACCCTTCCAGGCAAAAACAGGAACTCCTGTAGCAGCAATAGCAGCTGCTGCATGATCCTGGGTTGAGTAAATGTTACAACTGGACCAGCGGACTTCAGCACCTAATGCTGTGAGGGTCTCAATCAGGACAGCGGTCTGGATGGTCATATGGATACAACCAGCGATACGGGCACCCGCTAGTGGTTTTGTATCTCCATACCGTTTTCTTAGCTCCATAAGGCCTGGCATCTCTTTTTCAGCCAGAATCATCTCATCACGGCCATAGGCGGCCTGGCTTATATCTGCTACTTTGTAGTCTATCGTCTTAGTTTCCATATAGCTTTCTATTTCTTTAATGCTTTACTGACTTCCATAGTCAGGTTAGTCTTTTCCCAGGGGAACTCATCTCTTCCGAAGTGGCCATAGGAGGCTGTTTTCTGATAGAGAGGACGTTTTAGCTTGAGATGGCTGATAATGGCAGCAGGTTTAAGCGGAAATACTTCCCGAACCATAGCTTCCAAGTCACTATTGCTATGCTCAGAGGTGCCATGTGAGTCAACCAGGATAGAGATGGGTTCAGCCACACCAATAGCATAGGCCAACTGGACAGTACAGCGCTGGGCTGCTTTGGCTGCTACAATATTCTTAGCAATGTATCTGGCCATATAGGCAGCAGATCTATCAACCTTGCTGGGATCTTTTCCAGAGAAGGCACCACCACCATGGGGAGCATAGCCACCATAGGTGTCCACAATAATCTTACGACCTGTAAGCCCAGCATCACCCTGGGGTCCACCTACCACAAAACGACCTGTGG
>Ga0233430_1000951_pt1 | contig 45714 bp, 37 predicted proteins | sample SI_118_April2016_2_FD_179883 | JGI IMG/M metagenome (GOLD analysis project Ga0233430, IMG submission 179883) | Seawater microbial communities from Saanich Inlet, British Columbia, Canada - SI_118_April2016_150_MG | ecosystem: Environmental > Aquatic > Marine > Inlet | place: Canada: British... | reverse complement strand
CTCAACTTCACGAAGCTTCGTTATGATCTGCTCGGATCCGTACCTCTTCTTGCTCACTAAAAACCCCCTTTCAAATCAGTCCAAGTCTAACATTTTACCTGGACTAGTTTTCGGGGGTCAGGTCATTACCTCGAAGAATCCTGCCAAATACCTTCATGTCTTGCACTCCTTCTTACCTGACTAATTTTTTTGTCATCTCATTGATTGAGATCCGGAACAACAGAATTGGGAAGTATGTATATCAGTGGATTGGAGAAGGATGGGGAGGGATGAGGGTAGAGGAGAAAATGAATATCCGCATTTAAGGAATTAGAATTGTTTGGACAGCTCATAATCGAATATTTACCCATAAAATATGGTCGAATTGGATAATTGGTCCTAGGATACGTAAAGACATTAACCACGTCAATAGGCATTATGGCGGATGTTTTGTTCAATTTTTGTCGCGATTTCGCGACACGATTTCGCTACATATTGTCGCGGTGAACAAACTATTCAACACGTTGTGCAATACAAACACAGGGTAGATCCTGTCGCAAAAAGGGATTTTACCGGGGGTATATGGGGGAGTAATAATATGGAGGTTAAGGGATGTTAAAGGCTTTGTTGCATAAATACTGATGCGAGGTTAATCTACAATTGGGGGAAATAATGAAATGGGAGTTTCCCCCAATGAAAAAATATACCTCCAAAGTCCGCTACTCGATAACCAATTGGACAGATTATAACCAAGCCTTGATAAATCGGGGAAGCCTTACTATCTGGTTCTCGGAGGAGGTTATCAAGGTTTGGTTGGAAGCAGAGCAAACCGGACGCCGCGCGCATCCACTTAAATATGCCGATACTGCCATCGAATGTATGCTGATTCTGAAAGGTATATTCAGATTACCGCTCCGCCAAACCCAAGGAATCATAGACTCACTCATGAGTTTGATTGGGATTAAACTGCCGGTGCCCCATTACACTACTATGTGTCGACGGATGGCAAGTATAACAGTAACTTTACCCCATAATTGCAAAAAGAAAGGTCTTCATTTAGTGGTGGATGCAACGGGGTTGAAAGTATATGGGGAGGGTGAATGGAAAGTGCGCAAACATGGTAAAAGCAAACGGCGCACATGGCGCAAGGTACACTTGGGCTTCGACGAAGAGACTGGAGAAGTTATGGCCTGTGTGTTGACTGAGAAGGAAGGACATGAGAAAAACATGCTGCCAACCTTATTAGATGAGGTGAGCGAGACGATTGACCACGTATCTGGTGATGGCGGATATGATTTCAAAACTTGTTATGATGCTATTGCAGACCGAGAAGCTAGAGCTGTGATCCCACCTCGTAAGAGTGCTATCTTCCATAATAATGGTTTCATGGATGCCCGGGCGGAAATAATTCCACATTGTAGCTGGTAATTATGGAAGGTGGGTATGCAGTTAACTCAACCATCTACTACATATTGTGGTGATCTCCGACAATTTGCTGACGTGGCACAGGAACGCAATCTACTGCCTGCTGCATCAAACGGTAGAAGAGTGAAACTCCCCGCCTACAAGGCGGGGCATCTAGAATAACTTCATCTGGCTGGGACGCTTTTCATCACCACGATGATACTCGATGTACTTCCTTATCGTTTCTGCTGTTACCTCATCACCCACTGTCCTGACAAAATATCCACTTCCTATACTTTGGCGTCCACACTAAATGGTACTTTGTATCATATACTGCATGGCTCGTCCTCTTGATTGTGTCCATGTACTACTTATAGCACACGGGTTTGTTCCTATTGCAACTTTTCATCCCCTTTTACAAAAAGGGGCATTCAAGTTATGGGCAGTAAACCACGAGCTTTGGATGTGCGCCGATTAAACCTGAATGTAAACTCATCGAGATAGTATCCAAGATGTGATGGATGGATTGCGCCCTGATGGATTCCAAGCCACCAACGATCTAATAGAGATGCAATGCGATGAACACGAGGCATGACAACATGAGCAGGATCACCACTTGCGGAAACATTTACCGCAATGTGATTGTAGCCGAAGGTTTCAATACCTCTATAGCCAGACCATCCATCAGTTCTGACTTCTGCTCCCTTCTGCACAGTATTCAAAATGAATCCTTGAAGGCTCGCTGCCGATACATCTGGAGTGACGGACATACGTATTCTTCCTGTTCCAGGCCCTCTAACTTCTGCTGCAATAACCACTATCGACTTTTGCTTAGCTCCCCGACCTCGGATTTTGTCTCCAATACCCCCAATATAGGTTTCATCAACTTCAATCGCTCCTGTCAACTGATCTCGCCCGTGGCGCACCATTGCACGACGCAGTTTATGAAGCCGAATCCAGGCAGTGTTGTAACTGCCAAAACCGAGAACTCTTTGCAATCCAAGAGCACTGACTCCATGTTTCTGACTCGTCACAAACCACATAGCAAGAAACCACATTCGGAGTGGTTTATGCGTTCTATGAAACAATGTCCCCGCAGTAACAGAAGTTTGCCATTTGCATTTTCGACAGAGAAAGAGCCCTCGCTCTGTTAAAGATGGTTTCTCCGTACTACATCCACACTTGGGACAACTGAAACCTTCCGGCCACCTGAGTTTTGCAATATAGCCAAGGCAACTGCTCTCGTTGTAAAACCATTCATCAAACTCTTGGAATGTTCCAGGATAATCAATACCGGAAACGGGATGACCTTGCTCTTCCATGACCATATACTACATCTTGTGGTCGGTTGAGTAAAGTGCATACCCACCTTATGGAATTACTATATAGTCCAATATATATAGTAATAACTAGAATCGACCGTTAGGTGTGTTTTGTTAAGTCTATACCACGCAAAAACAAATAGTCAAGGAGAAGCTGCGGGAAAAGCAACCTAACTAAGTAGAAATATTAACAATCAACAGCAGCGGTGTTGAGGATATTGTGGGCAAGTCAAGGACTTGTCCAAGTTCCGGGAGATAACCTGAAGGGTTATCCACGGAACGTCTGTATCCTCAACAAATGAAGCCACTCTTTCTCCATATCACATGAAGGATTAACCTTGAAATTCTGATCTTCATAAAATCTTGTTGTTTCCGGACCTTGTCCCGAGAGTTGGATTCGGATATACTCATCGCAACGATTGCCTATGAGGGCGTGAAGAGTAGGAGCACAAATGAATGTAGCGATCTACGCACGAGTATCAACCGAGATGCAAGCTGAGGATGAAACACCGATCCTCGGTCAGGTAAATGAGTGCCAATCGTTTGCTGAGTCAAGAGGTTGGGAAGTTGTGGCGACATACAAGGATGAAGGCTTCACGGGGCGAAACACAGATCGGCCGGGCTTCCAGCAGATGCTATCAGACGCTCAACAGAAACCGAGTCCTTTTCAAAAGATCATTGTTTGGAAGGGCAGTCGCATCGCGAGGAATGTCGAGGATAGGCTGGCATGCCAGTCAATACTGGCTCGAAGAGGAATTGATATTGTTTCACCAAATGAACCTGAGTTTGAGGGGGCAATAAGGGCTTTGATGATTCCTTTATTGGCTGGAATTGATGAATATGAGAGTTGGCGTATCGGCGAGGATACACTTCGAGGGATGAAAACACTGGCAAGACAAGGATATAGCCCAGGTGGTAGGCCGCCTAGGGGTTATCGAATACATCGGCAAGTAATCGGCCTAAAGAAGAGTGGTGAGCCCCATTTTCGCTCGGTTTGGGAACCAGACCCGGAATGGGAAGGGAAGGCTCTGCGAGCATTTGAAATGCTTGTCGATGGATGTAGCTCAGAGGAGATCATCCAACAGACTGGGGTTGTTCGAAATAGATCAAGCATCAGTACGTATTTCAGGAATCCAACATTTATCGGTGAGCGAGTATTCAATGTTCACAGGAGAAAAAGTGGTCGTGGTGGCCCAATCGTTAAGGTCTCCTTGGATGATCCAGATGTGATTAGAGTTCCGGAAGCACATAAGGCAATTATCCCTCGCGAGTTGTTCGATAAGGCTCAAGAGGTATTGAACAAAAGGCGACCGCAACCCGGCCAAATCAGAGCAAAGAAAAATAATTATATCCTTTCTGGGTTGCTGTGGTGCGAAAAACACAATTGCAGCATAACCGGGACAGGCAACAAAGAACGTCGATACTATGCTTGCGAGAGTTTTCGCCGGGGTGGCCGCAAGAACTCAGACTGCGCGCTCCTTAAGAAGGAAGCTCTTGAGAAATGTGTAATGGATACTCTGAAAGACAAGATATTCACTCGTGATCGGATTGCCGAGGCTATTAACTACTTGGTTGAGACATCGAAATCCGAAAGCAAACAGGCACAAAGAGAGGCTGTCACGATAAAGAAAAAGATGGACAAGATAAAATCCGAGATAGATAACTTGGTGAAAGCAATCTCTGACGGACTCAATTCGGACCATGTGATACAAGGTATTGAAGATCGTGAGAAATCCTTGGCCATCTTAAAGAAGCAGTTAGAAGAAGTAAAACGGGGTGGCGAAAAGAACAACGGCGGTTATGCAAAAATGAAAGTAGATGAAAAAATGATCGAAGCTGTTCGTGCCGAGACCCTTTCAGTGCTCGACAACGAGGACCCTGACAAACAGAAGCTATTTCTTAGTTCATATATTGACACAATAAAAATAAAAGAAGACTCCCTTCAAGTAAAGTTTACTTTTAGGGAGCCTTCTGACAATAGCCAAGTAATGGTAGCGGGGGTTGGATTCGAACCAACGACCTTCGGGTTATGAGCCCGACGAGCTTCCACTGCTCCACCCCGCGATGAATAGAGTCTCCTTTTTGACCCGTGCAAAAGTCCTCGACCGATTAGTACGGCTTAGCTGAACGCATTACTGCGCTTACACATGCCGCCTATCAAACAGCTAGTCTCGCTGTGGTCTTACCTGGTTATCCAGTGGGAGATCTCATCTTGAGGTCGGCTTCGCACTTATATGCTTTCAGCGCTTATCCGATCCCGACATAGCTACCCAGCAATGCTCCTGGCGGAACAACTGGCAAACCAGAGGTCAGTCCCTCCCGGTCCTCTCGTACTAGGGAGAGCTCCTCTCAAATCTCCTGCGCCCACGACGGATAAAGACCGACCTGTCTCACGACGGTCTGAACCCAGCTCGCGTACCACTTTAATGGGCGAACAGACCAACCCTTGGGGCCTTCTCCAGCCCCAGGATGTGACGAGCCGACATCGAGGTGCCAAACGGTGCCGTCGATATGAACTCTTGGGCACCATTAGCCTGTTATCCCCGGGGTAGCTTTTGTCCGTTAAGCCACGGCCCTTCCACACGGAACCGTGGGATCACTTTGCCCGACTTTCGTCCCTGCTCGACTTGTAGGTCTCACAGTCAAGCTCCCTTATACCAATGCGCTCTACAGGTGATTTCCATCCACCTTGAGGGAACCTTTGGGCGCCTCCGTTACCTTTTGGGAGGCGACCGCCCCAGTCAAACTACCCACCAGGCACTGTCTCCTTGCTTGCTCAAGGGTTAGAACCAAAACTCAACAAGAGTGGTATTTCACCAATGACTCCACCCCAACTAGCGCCAGGGTTTCCTAGTCTCCCACCTATCCTACACATGCTAAGCCTCAATCCAATGCCAAGCTATAGTAAAGCTCCACGGGGTCTTTTCGTCCTGTCGCGGGTAGCCCGCATCTTCACGGGCCCTTCAATTTCGCCGAGTCTCTCGTTGAGACAGCGCCCAAGCCGTTACGCCTTTCGTGCAGGTCAGAACTTACCTGACAAGGGATTTCGCTACCTTAGGACCGTTATAGTTACGGCCGTCGCTAACCGGGGCTTAAGTTCAGAGCTTCGGATCGAAATCCTAACCCCTCCCCTTGACCTTCCGGCGCTGGACAGGCGTCAGCCTCTATACTTAAGCTTGCGCTTTGGCAGAGACCTGTGTTTTTGATAAACAGTCGCCTGGGCCTTTTCTCTGCAGCCCCCAAGAGCTCCAGGAGTAAATCCTTTCACCCCCAAGGGCACCCCTTCTCCCTAAGTTACGGGGTCAATTTGCCGAGTTCCTTAACGAGAGTTCTCTCGATCACCTTAGGGTTCTTACCCCAGCCTACCAGTGTCGGTTTGCGGTACGGGCACTCGAATCCAAACAACGGGGTTTTTCTAGACAGCAAGGTTCAATTGAATCGTCTTGGGTTGCCCCGCAACTTCCCCCTCTCCTTGGCTTAAGCAAGGGCGGATTTGCCTACCCTCGCACCTACGATCAGGGACGCACCATGTCCAATAGGCACGCTCAACCTACCCTCCTGTACTCCCCGAGGCTTAACGAAAACAAGTGGTGCAGGAATATTAACCTGCTGTCCATCGCCTACGCCTTTCGGCCTCGGCTTAGGCCCGACTAACCCTACGCGGATTAACCTTCCGTAGGAAACCTTAGGCTTTCGGTGGGCGTGTTTCCCACACGCCTTACGCTACTCATGCCGACATTCTCACTTCCCTACGCTCCACCCTGCTTCACAACAGAGCTTCAATGCTGAAGGGAACGCTCCCCTACCGCTCAGACAGAGTCTGAGCCCATAGCTTCGGTGGTAGACTTGAGCCCCGTTACATCTTCGGCGCGGCGTCACTCGACCAGTGAGCTATTACGCACTCTTTAAAGGGTGGCTGCTTCTAAGCCAACCTCCTGGCTGTATATGCGACCCCACTTCCTTTCCCACTTAGTCTACACTTAGGGACCTTAGCTGATGATCTGGGCTGTTTCCCTTTCGACAATGGAGCTTATCCCCCACTGCCTCACTCCCGAGCTAAATCCTTCGCCATTCGCAGTTTGGTTGGGTTTGGTAAGCTTCTCACCCCCTAGCCCATCCAGAGCTCTACCTGCGAAGGTCATCACTCGAGGCTGCACCTCAATGCATTTCGGGGAGAACCAGCTAGCTCCGGGTTCGTTTGGCATTTCACCTCTATCCACAGCTCATCCCCCAATTTTGCCACATTGGTGGGTTCGAGCCTCCATTTCGATATTATCAAAACTTCACTCTGGCCATGGATAGCTCACCCGGCTTCGGGTCTAATCCATGCAACTATGGTCGCCCTATTAGGACTCGCTTTCGCTACGGCTCCGTCACTTAATGACTTAACCTTGCTACAAAGATTAACTCGCCGGCTCATTCTTCGATAGGCACGCCATCACCGGACCGAAGTCCGGCTTTGACCGTTTGTAGGCACGCAGTTTCAGGTCTATTTCACTCCCCTCACGGGGTTCTTTTCACCTTTCCCTCACGGTACTTGTTCACTATCGGTCGCCAAGAGTATTTAGCCTTGGAGAGTGGTCTCCCCAGCTTCCCACAAGATTTCTCGTGTCCCGTGGTACTCAAGAACATAACTGAGAGCCTCCCCCTTTCGCCTACAGGATTATCACCTTCTACGATGGCTCATTCCAGAGACCTTCGACTAGGGTTACGGTTTGTATCTCTCTGCCCCTACCTGGTTGGAGCGGGCTATGTCTTACAACCCCCTGATGACTCAGGCTCCAGGACCGTTTGGTCATCAAGGTTTAGGCTTCTCCCCTTTCGCTCGCCGCTACTAAGGGAATAATCTCTTTTCCTCGGGGTACTAAGATGTTTCAGTTCCCCCGGTTCCCTCTACCTGGCCTATGTGTTCAGCCAGGAGTATCCAGGTTTTACCTGGATGAGTTGCCTCATTCGGGAATCCCCGGTTTGGCTTACTTGACAGCTAACCGAGGCTTATCGCAGTCTGGCCACGCCCTTCATCGGCTCTTGGCACCAAGGCATCCACCACGTGCCCTTACTAACTTTTGCACAGGATCAAAAAGGACACTCTATTCACTTATTAAGGTGCAATTGAAATATTCTTCTCGCTACTTCAAACAAAAAAAGTAGCGACCTGATGTTATCCCCAAGTCGCTACTTGGCTTACACACCATGCCTTTTCAGGTTTTCAGGTCTGGGTCCGATTAGCTTTCGTCTTTCGTACTCCTACTGCTGACTTCCAGGCACTCATGAATGTTATCATATGGATAATGCATTGTCAAGGTATTCTAGAGTGTTAATGGCTGCCTTTTTGGCCGCTCTTCACCTTCGAAGATTTCCCCATCTTCTTTATAGCGTTTTAACAGGAAATGAGTTACGGTACCCTGTACGTGATCGAGCGTAGACAGTTTGCGTGACACGAATCCGGCTACTTCCTGCATTGTTTTCCCAGTCACCAAAACAGCCAGATCGTAGGCACCAGACACGAGATACGCCGAACGAACCTCTGGAAAGCGATAGATACGTTCAGCGACAGAATCGAAGCCAACTTCGCGCTGAGGCTGAAGTTTAACTTCGATTAGGGCCCAAACCTCTTCCCTATCCATTTTCTCCCAGTTGACCACCGTCTTATACTTGATAATCGTCTGACTGGTCTCGGCTTGCTGAATAGCCTCTTTTACCTCGTCGATAGTCTTACCTGTCATCGCAGCAATTTGCTCAGGTGTGGTTCTCGCGTCATTTTCAAGTATTCTGAGAATCTCTTCCATTGGGGATCCTCCTCGATTTGCAGTTCTATTCCTGTTCGTTTTCTTGTGAGCACACTGGCCCACTGCAGTTGCACCCTCAGCAACCAGATGTCGGACGACAAACCTCCCCCACCGGATCGGCGCTGACCCTCCACTTACATTTTTGAGTTGATGGCTGTCCTTCCAGATAATCGGGAACCAGCTTATCCCAGTCTATGGCTGCCGGTTGGCCGTCAGCAGTGGGCCATACTCCGTTCTCAGCGTGATAAGCATCAAGAGCTACTTTTATGGCTGCTCTATCAGCGTCACATTCCGGAGGATCGCCTGATGGTGCTGTTGGCGTACCCGGTGTTGGTGGTATTGTTGGCTCCAGTGATATCGTTTCTACTGGTGTCGGTGGCGGCGTTGGCTCCGCTGTGGGCGTTGGAGTGACTGTCTCGGTCGGTGATGCAGGTATTGTTGGCGATGGTGTGGATATAGGTGTTCCTCCAGCCGATTCAGCCGATTCTTCTGATCCTTCATCACATGATATTCCTGCTACTATCATGATGCCTAGGATCACAACCATGGCCAATTTGTGGATTTTCACTGTCTCGCTCCTCAATTGTGGTTAAGTTAGGTCAGTGACTGACCACTCGTCTTGTAAGACATAATAGCAGAGTTCGAAGAGATTATCATGTGTGTGAACCCTGAAGTGTCTTTCGCCCGGTTCAAGCCAGGCACTTTCAACCGATTCCATATCACAAATTTGATCGTCCCAAAAGAACGAAAACGGTCGTTGAGCATAGATATAGCCGGAATGACAATTAGCCTTTGCCATTATTCCCATATTTGGTGTCTAAACAGTCGGTTTGTGTTTATGCCAGTCGGTTGCTTGCTCGTATGCGTAAGCAACATGTAACAGGGTCTCTTCAGCAAATGGCTTGGCCAGAATTTGCATTCCCACAGGTAGACCGTCAACAAATCCGGCTGGTACAGTAATTCCCGGAATGCCGGCGATATTTATGGGAAGGGTACAGACATCGGCCAAATACATTTGCATGGGATCGTCCATCTTCTCACCGATTTTGAAAGGTACCGTAGGAGAAGTGGGAGTTATCAGGGCATCGAACTTTTCGAATACCTGATTGAATTCTTGCCGTATTAAAGTACGGACCTTTTGGGCCTTGAGATAATAGGCATCATAATAACCGGTGGAGAGGGCATACGTTCCCAGCATGATACGTCGCTTCACTTCCGGTCCAAAGCCGTATTGCCGAGTCTTTTCCATAGCATCCCACATACTATCGGCGTCTTGGTGGGAGAAACCGTATTTTACGCCGTTGTAGCGCGAAAGATTGGCCGAGGCCTCGGAGGGAGCGATGATATAATAGACAGAAAGGGCATACTTGGTGTTTGGTAGAGAAGTTTCCTCTATCGAAGCTCCCAGTTCTTTGAGCTTGGAGATAGCATTTTCGATTGTTTGTTTTACGCCTTCCTCCATGCCTTCAACGAAATATTCTTTGGGTACTCCCAAGCGAATGCCTCTGAGGTCGGGAATCAGTGATTTCGTATAGTCCGGGACGGGTTCGGGAACAGAGGTAGAATCATTCGTATCATGTCCCGCGATAACATTCAGTACCAGGGCTGCATCAGTTACATCTTTGGTCAGGGGTCCAATCTGATCCAGTGAGCTGGCAAAGGCAACCAGTCCGTATCGGCTGACCCTCCCGTAGGTCGGCTTTAATCCAACGACGCTGCAAAATCCTGCCGGCTGGCGAATACTGCCGCCGGTATCGGATCCGAGGGCGAATATCGTTTCATCGGTCGCTACGCTTACAGATGGTCCTCCGCTCGAGCCTCCCGGCACCCGCTCCATGTCCCAGGGATTCCGGGTGGGATAGAAGGCCGAATTCTCGTTTGACGATCCCATAGCAAACTCGTCCATGTTCGCCTTCCCGACCATCACAGTACCCTGCGCATTCAGCTTCTCCATGACGGTAGCATTATAAGGCGGGACGAAATTCTCCAGCATTTTCGATGAGCAGGTAGTACGGATTCCTCTGGTGCAGATATTGTCTTTTATAACCGCTGGAATACCGGTGAGAGTAGTAACATCTTCTGCTTTGAATCTCTCATCGGCCTTTTGAGCTTGAACCAAAGCCAGTTCGTTGGTTACCGTCATCAGGGCATCAACTTTTTCATCGACCTTCCCGATGCGATCAAGAACGGCATTTGTGAGGTCGACTGAGGAAATCTCCCTCTTTCTCAACAAACGGTGTGCTTCATGAATTGTCAGTTCATAGAGGTTCATGAATTCTCTCCCTGTGACATTTTGAGGTATTCCCCGTAATTCGCCAAATGGGCCAGAACTCTTGCTGCCCTTTCCAGACTGGGATACGGGAATATCTTGTTTTCTCGAAGGTGCTGGACAGTACTGAATTCTTCGATTCCGGGTGGCGGAAAAAGGAACACGGGTTTTTGAAGATCGTCCATGCGCTTAATCACCCGCTTGAGTTGACCCAGTTCATAGTTCTCTTCCCTCTCGATGAACTCATCTACCTGATCGGAGATCTCTGAGTTCACATAATCCATTACGATGGTTCGGATGGCATCGGCAAATCCGACGGCAAGGGAAAAGACTGCATCGACATTATTATCTTCGATCATAGCCAAAAGACACGGGTAAGTAAGGTTGGTCTCTCCTACCATATCAACCGGGTTGGCACCTGGCCAGCGGGCTGGGAGGATCGTATTCAGTTTTTCAATGGTGGATTCGGATAGAGCGGCGATCCTTAGTCCCAGTCGCTCGCAAGCGTCAGTAGCGATAACTCCGGGACCACCCCCTCCGGTGAGTATTCCCACGTTTTTGCCTTTAGGTATTGGCTGGCGAAGCAATGCGCCCGCCGTATCGAGAAGTTCGTCGACTTCGTTGACTCTGATAACACCTGCTTGTTTGAATGCAGCATCATAGATTCGGTCCGAGCCTGCCAGTGCAGCTGTATGTGAGTAGACCGCTTTGGATCCGGACTCGGTTCGTCCGGCTTTGAGCACTACTATCGGCTTGTGTTTGGTGATCTCTTTAGCTAATTCCCAAAACCGTCGACCTTGCCGCAATCCCTCGATGTAAGCGATTATCACCCTGGTATCCGGATCTTGGCCATAGTATTCCAGAAAATCCTCCAGAACCAGATCAGCCTCATTGCCACTGCTGATGAACTTGCTGAAGGAAAGCCCCATTTCCAATCCTCTGCGGATCACATTAATGCCGAAATTGCCGCTTTGAGAAATGAGACCAATGTTTCCTTTATCGACCCCGGTGATCCAGGGAGTAGTGTAGAAATTCGAATGTGTGCTCAGGTGTCCCATGGAGTTTGGCCCCACAAGACGCATCCCGTTTTGGGCTGCCAAATCAACCAGATTCTGTTCGATTGCCTTTCCCTCTGCACCTGATTCACCAAATCCAGCGGTGATGACCTCAGCCACTTTTACGCCTTTTTCAACGCATTCATGAACAGCTTGCGGAACGTATTGTGAGGGAACCGTGATCACGGCCAATTCAACCGGGTCCGGTATATCAGTAATGCGATCGTAGGCACGCACACCTATCACTTGCTTTGCACCTTTGTTTACCGGATACACATCCCTACCTTCACCGGAAGCCAGAACTCGATTGAAGATGTTGAATCCCCATTTGCCCGAAGTATTGGATGCGCCGATAACCGCAACAGACCGCGGATTAAATATACACTCAAATTGTTCGATGGAAATCATAATCAAACTCTAATCATTGTTGTGCAGTGAGAGAACAGAGACCACGACCCGGCTTATTGGTCTGCCTTTGATAGTTGGGGAAGGTAGCTGCTAACCCACCAACACTGCGGACTCTGCGTTCTCAACGATGACTATCATTCCAATACTGCCTTGATTTTGAAGAATCCATTTTCCGTTCTAGGAGCATTTTCCAGTATCTTGTTTTGAGGCAAGGAAGGTGTGATTTCATCAGCACTGGTAACATTTCTCATTCCAGTAACCTGGGATGTAGGTTGAATATCAGTGGTATCTACTTCTTGAAGGACTGCAAAGTTTTCCAGGATATCGGAAAGTTGTCCCCTGAATTTTTCCGTCTCTTCTTCGCTGAGGCCCAAACGGGCAAGGATAGCGATATGTTTTACTTTCTCATGACTTAGTTTCAATATCTCACCTCATTCGACGATGATCATGGAACGAGTGTTATTTTGTGAACATGCTCTCACCATGAGCCGACAGAAGGGTGTCAGTGAGATCAGGTTCATGTATCGACAAGCTAAGCCGGAACGGACCGCAAATAAGGTTTGAGCTCTAGTACCTGTAATGATCCGATTTGTACGGTCCCTCAACCGGATAGCCGGTATATTCAGCCTGGGCCTGGGTCATCGGGGTGATCTTGCCCCCAATGGCCTCTACGTGAAGTCTTGCCACCTCTTCATCCAATTCCTTGGGAAGAACATAGACACCTACTTCATGCTTATTCTTCCACAGAGCAAGCTGGGCCAGCACTTGATTCGAAAATGAGCATGACATGACAAAAGACGGATGGCCAGTAGCGCAACCTAGGTTGACCAGTCTCCCCTCAGCGAGCATATAAATCTGCTTGCCATCCTCAAAAGTGTAGCGGTCGACCTGAGGTTTGATTTCATCTTTCTTGATACCAGGCCAGCTGTTCAACTTGGACACCTGGATTTCACTATCAAAATGGCCGATATTACACACGATTGTCTGGTCCCGCATCAAGGACATTTGTTTGGCGGTAATCACATCCACATTGCCTGTAGTGGTGACGAATATATTCCCTTCTGAAAGAGCATCTTCTACGGTAGTGACTTCGTATCCCTCCATGAGCGCCTGAAGGGCACAAATAGGATCGATTTCGGTTATCAATACACGGGCGCCAAAACCACGCATAGATTGGGCGCATCCCTTACCCACATCCCCATAGCCGCAGATCACTACATTTTTCCCGGCTACCATCACGTCTGTGGCTCGTTTTATTCCATCAGCAAGAGATTCACGGCATCCATAAAGGTTATCAAATTTGGATTTTGTAACTGAGTCGTTTACGTTGAAAGCAGGAGTCAGCAGCTCTTTGCGATCCATCATCTGGTAGAGTCGATGTACTCCGGTGGTTGTCTCTTCGGAAACGCCCCGCCACTCGTTTATCCATTCATGAAAAATGCCTTTCCTCTCAGCGAGTACCCGTTTGAGGCAGAGGTAGAGCTGTTCCTCGTCTTCCGAGTCGGCTTTCTTATCGAGAATCGATGGATCATCTTCGGCTTTGTAACCCAGGTGCATCATAAGCGTAGCATCGCCGCCATCATCTACAATAAGTTGGGGACCTTTACCGTTCGGAAAGGACAGTGATTGATAGCAACATTCCCAATATTCGGCAAGTGTTTCACCTTTCCATGCGAATACCGGAGTGTTTGCTTTGGCGATAGCCGAAGCAGCGTGATCCTGAGTTGAAAAGATATTGCAGGATGACCAACGAACATCTGCCCCAAGTTCCTGCAATGTCTCGATGAGTACGGCGGTTTGAATGGTCATGTGCAGAGACCCGGAGATTCGAGCACCTGCCAGTGGTTTTTCCTGACCGTATTTTTTTCGAATTGCCATGAGGCCCGGCATCTCGTGTTCGGCGATTTCGATCTCTTTACGGCCCCACTCAGCCAGGCACATATCCTTAACCTTGCAATTATCCATCCGGTTCCATCCCTTGTTCATATTTCGGAATCAATCCGAGTTTTCTACACACACTGTTTATTATAACACCCACAAAGTTCTTGCGGTGGCCTATGGCTTCCAAGATACGGCAATCGTCCACGTATCCCAGGTTGGCATAGGCACGCACTGCCGGCAGATTATGTGATTCCACGTTCAGAACCACCTCGGTGCAATTTCGAAGCAACTCAGCAGTAACCGAACTGGCACAGATTGTGGCTAAACCTTGGTTTCGATAAGCCGGATGCGTGAGGACGTTTCCAACGTAGGCCAGGCCATAAGTCGGAGCGACAAGATGGGTACCTGCCACTGCGGCAAGTTGCCCATCACGCCAAATGCCATAGAAAACACCTCTTCTGATCTGAGACGTGGTGAAGTTGCCGCTACGTTCCAGATCGTAAAGGCGATTCAATTCATGTGAGTCGATTGATCTCAAGCGGGTGGCGGTTTGCTCTGCGGCGCGGAAACTTCCTCTGGTTACTACCATACGTTGTACCGATAAATGCCATTCAAGTTCATAATAGTCTTCTATTGTTCGCAGATGCTCGGGTTGGAAGGTGATGTAAGTCCTACCGGGCAGATTAGTCGATTGAAGAATTGCATCGAGAAGTTTGGTATCTCCCATCGTGAATATATAGTTGGGGAACATACCTTTGGCAATGAGGCAGAGCGCGAATCGATCCTGCTCTGTGGCAAGCAACCATCTGGAGATATCCGGATAACCGGGTTCAAGGTGAGCGAAGGCGGTGACTGCATAGTTGCGCTTCGTTTCCAGATAAGACTGTATCACAGCTTCGTTGTTGAGCTTCTTAATCCTCACTCTAGGAACCCCACACTCCGGTGAAGGGGTATCCGGTTTTCGTCTCAGCGTCAATTTCATAGTCTTCTATCAGTTAAACCAGTTCGAAACGTATTCCGGCACTTGTACTGTGCCCATCAAAATTGGATTCTGATGACAATCACTACCGCCGGTCATTATGAGGTTGTTCTTCTTGGCAAACTCGATGTAATGAGAAGTCGCGTCCGGATCATGCCGAGAATGCCAACATTCGATTCCATCGATATACTCAAGCATGTACTCTTCGATTATTTTGGATTGTTTGTGTAAGTCAGTTGTGACTTTCATCAGCGAGGTACCGTTCGGATCGTTTGGGTGTGCCAGCGCGAGTATCCCCCCGGCATTTCTGATAATCGTCGATGCTTCGGAAATCGAAAGCGGATACTTGGGGACATCGCACTGCACCAGATATTTATCGAATGCTTCCTGCTTGTCACTAACGATTTCTTTCTTTACCAAATAGTTGGCTATATGCGGCCGACCAAAAGCGCCATCCACTGTTGCCTGTATTTGCTGAAGGTCCTCATCGGTGAAAAGATCGATGCCTTCAAGTTCAAATTCGGCATTTAGATTCTGAAGTATTTGCCGTGCCCTGTCTTCTCGATGGTCTCTTATAATTTGAAGCTTCCTCTGCAATTCGGAGTTGCCAGGATCGAACTTGTATCCCAGAAAATCCAGTGAGATCGGTTTACTTTCTGGATATTGAAATGTTACATTCAGCTCCACACCGGTGACATATGACATTCCGTGTTTTTTGGCCAGTGATATAGCCGATTCCTGGCAGTCTATCGAATCGTGGTCAGTGATCGATATCAAGTCGATTGCCCTGCTTCTTGCCTCCTCAAATACCTCTTCGACGGACAAATTGCCATCCGAACCGGTTTTGGTGTGAATATGTAGATCGATCTTCATTGAATACCTGCCCAATCAAATGTTCAACTAGCGTATCTTGGAAGCGAACTCCCTCAAAAGCTGGGCACTATCTTCTGTTAAACGGGCGCCCCTCTGGCTGACGGCCAGCGCTCCGGCTTTAGTTCCAATACGTCCGCAGGATTCAATATGGAGCCCCTTACTCAATCCGTACAAAACAGCACCCGCATACGCATCACCGGCGCCGTTTGTATCTATTACGCAAATTCTCTCTGCAGCTATCGATATCTTCTGATCGCCCTTGGCTATATGCGAACCTTTCTCGCCTTCCTTCACTACTGCAATCTCACAGATACTTGAGAAAACTTCAAGTGAATCGGTGGGACATAACCCGGTGAAGGCGTGGCACTCGTCCTCATTTGCGAAAACAATATCAAGGTGACTTGCTGATATTCGATCAAGGTATTCCAGATTCTCCTGAACAACTCCAAAGGAAGACAGATCCATCGATACTTTTTGCCCGTTTGCTTTGGCGGTATCAAGAATATAATCGATAAGCTCTCGGTTGAAAACCAGATAGGCTTCCACATGAATAGTTGGTGCCTGGTTCAATATCTCGGCTGGCAATTCGGTTGGATTGAGTTCAACTGCTGCTCCAAGATGGGTAGCAAAAGTGCGTTGACCGTCAGGGGTGACGAGTGTCAATCCGGTTCCTGTAGGGGTATCCTTGGAAATAAGCTGTAGAAATGTAGCCCCGGCCTTTTCGGTTTCGGTTCTAAAGTAGTTTCCCATTTCGTCATTCCCGACTTTGCCGATAAATCCTGCTTTGCCACCGCAGTGTGCGAATGATGCCATTACATTGGCGGTAGCCCCGCCGGGAGAGAGTTCTTTGGAGTAATTCGCAAGTTTATCCAGCAGTTCCTTTGACCGTGCGGCATCCACAAGTGTCATCCCGCCTTTGGGCAGGTTTTCCGATTCCAAAAAGGAATCATCAACTTGTACTGTTATGTCAACCAGGGCTGAGCCGATTCCAATGATTTCCAGGTTCATGCTAACTACCTTCCAGACCATGCAAACGTCTGAATTCCCGGGAAACTTCGGCGGTGAATTTCAGGGCTTGATCGGATGCGTGAGGGGACATTGAGGCAAGGCTACACGAAGGGGTAACCATACTTTGCTCTAGTAATAGATCGTGATTAATACCTTTTGTAACCAGCAATCTAATCAGATCATCCAGCTGCTCGACTACGCCCGTAACCGTTTGACCGGCCATTTTCTCTTCGTGATTGGGCACTATTCCCCATGCCACAATGCCGCCACGGGCAACAAAAGTCTGGAGTTCGTTGGGGTACAAGGCCAGCGACTCGCCGTAACTAAAGGCATCGAAATTGAGTATGTCGATATCAGAGGCCATCAGTACCGACCAATCTGTATTACCGCAGCAATGTATCCCTTTAATTCCGTTGATCCCACCGAGGACTTCATTGGTTAGATTTATTACGGTATCGTTGGAAAGCGCAACGAAGGCTGATCCCAAAGAAGCAAGGTATGGCTCATCGACGAAAATGATGGTGTTGGGTGATAATTTTGCCAGTTCTATCTCCATCCACGCCGCCTTTAACCGGAGGTGTTTGGCAATGGCATCGGCTAGAGTATCATCGTAAAGAGTTGGCCGCCTGTCTTGGTCGGTCACAGCCAGACCATAGCTGATAGGGCCAGTCACCTGTCCTTTAACCGCAACGACTGAATCGATTTTCTGTGCCAGGAACTGGTGTAATCCCGGAGCGTATTCAGGGCTTATGGCGTATTGGTCCAGATTGTTTTCGATATAGGCTGTGTACAGTTTTTCCAGCTGTTCCGAAAGATCGCCGGATCGATCAACGTAGATACGCTCATTCTTATGATCGAGTACTACCGCCGGAAAACCCTCACTATATTGAACGTACATGTTCTCCATGAATGATCGATTGGGTAGTTGCGGCCATGCGGGTATGTCAGTGAGATGCCTCAGAACCGAGGCGCAAGCCTCTGCGGCATCGACCTGCGGCATACTACCAATAGCCGTGGCCAACCCTTTGGGTTTGAAGTTTGTCATGTCCAATTTTTCCTAACCTATTCTTTGATATATTTCCCGATTAACAGGTCCAGATCCTTTTTAGCTTGATCCGGTATAAGTTCCGGCGCAGTCACAATAGCGGTTGCCATTGCATTGACACATTCGCAGTATCGTTTGTCCGGAATATGCGATGCGGCAGTTTTGATGATCTGTTTTGCTCTATTGATATTCTTGGCCAGTATATCAAGGATTTCCTCAATTCTCACGGGATCAAGGGTTTCATGCCAGGAATCATAATCTGTAACACAGGCTACCGTAGCGTAACAGATCTCTGCTTCTCTGGCCAATTTGGCCTCGGGCAGAACTGTCATGCCGATTATGTCAGCTCCCCATGATTTATACAGTCTGGATTCTGCTTTGGTGGAAAACTGTGGGCCCTCCATGGCTATAAAGGTACCGCCTTTGTGAACCGTAGCCCCGGCTTCATGTGATGCCGTATATAGAATCTGACTTAGTACGGGACAGAAAGGTTCGGCGAATGGAAGGTGTGCCACAATGCCGTCCTGATAGAAGGTACTTATTCGGTTCCGGGTGCGGTCGATAACCTGATCCGGAATGACCAGTTCTCTTGGCTTTAGCTCTTCCTTGAAGCTACCGCAAGAATTGATAGCAATGATCCATTCAACCCCAAGCGATTTCAGCGCGTATATATTAGCTCTGGCTGGAAGTTCACTCGGGCTGATTCGATGCCCGCGACCATGTCGCGGTAAGAAGGCGATATTTGTTCCTTCAAGGGTTCCAACTGTAATAGAATCACTGGGATCGCCGAAAGGAGTTGGAACGTTCAATTCTTCAACATCGGTCATACCCTCGATTTCATAAAGCCCGGTTCCCCCGATGACTGCAATCTTGGCTATTGGCATTCAATCCTCCTCGTGACTATCGGTGTGCAGGGTGTACTTTAGCTTCTTTGTCCATGCCTCAAGTTTTTGTGTATCTCTCAATTCACCGCTCAACTCAGATGGCATTTCCAGCAGCGCGATTGCCAGATTTCGTACCAGCAGACCGAATCCATCTATGTCTTTTGGAGAGACGGTTGCTTCCTCTCCATGAATAACGCTACTGCGCTTACCATAGTATTTCCGAATATCCTTGTCGATCCTAATTCTACTACCATAGTCTTTGCCAGCCAAAAAAGCTGCCCTCTCGGCTAGCATAGCAGTAATACCCCGAGCTTTAAGGTCCTTTGCTTCAGGTTCTCCGCCGACAAGAGCCTCCAGCGCTGTACATATTTTTATGAATCTGGAGACCTTTGTATCTGGCTTTGTGGCTTCTCCTAGCCAGTGAATGCCCAACATAAGTTTGTTTTCCATAGTACTGCGTTTGGTTTTTTGAACAAGCTGCTCAATCAGGTTCCACTGTCGCGGTTCGAGTTGGTTCAAAATCTGTTTCTTGAGTTCTGGTTGAGCTTGTGCGCAGATTAGGAAAGAGTGCTGCCCGTTCATTCTGATTGGGGTCAAGGCATTGGAGATAATCTCCCCAACTATGCCGATCTGCCAAGACTCACTTGAATCCCCAAACGGGAAGCAAAATGCCCTTAGTATCTCTATTGCTTGGCTTACGTGGGCCCTCGCGTACTCGCGAGCTCTGTCCCGATCCCCCGGCGCATGGACTCGGGCTACAACTTCGAATTTTGGAATCTTCTCAGCGAGGGGCGCGCTCCCGAACCATTTTTCAAATTCCTTTTCTGCGATGCTTAAAAAAGTAACAGAACCGAGTTTGGCTGGATCGCCTTCGAGCTGGAGATTCGATATTGGTATATCGATATCTTGCCAAGATTCAATTTTAACCAATTCACTTAGCTGATCCCTTGTTTTGTCTATCAATGCTTGGCCTTCTAGATGTTGGGACCCTGGTAAATCAATTGTATGTGCTTGAAGGAAGTCGAATACCAATAGAGTCCTAGTCTCACTCTCAGAAAGCATGTTTGGATTCAGCTGTACAATGCCTCTAACTACTTCGTCCAGTATTGGCTGGCCTTCAGGCAATCCGTCCTTTTGGTTGAATATTGAAACTGTACTTTGATGACTCATCCACCAATTGAAATCAGTAACTGGTTTGCCGCTCCTGAACATCCCTACTAAATCAGCGAGCTTGGTGGCAAGTCGTTTGATTTCTTTTGCGTTCAAGTCAATGCTTTTTGACAACACTGCACCTTCAGTTTGATTCACTATTATCCCGCCCGCATTCTCTCAAGGCTTTGGGTGTAAGGATCTCTGGCCACCCCTTGTTCGGTAATTATAGCAGATACGTATTTATGTGGCGTTACATCAAAAGCGGGGCTGGCCACCTTGACACCTTCCGGCGCAATGCGCACATCCCGAATACACGTTACCTCAATGGGATCTCGTTCTTCAATAGGTATTTCGTCGCCCGATTTTAGCGAATAGTCTATGGTGCTTACCGGAGCAGCTACGTAGAAGGGAATGGAATGTTCCTTTGCCAGAACTGCCACACTGTATGTACCGATCTTATTGGCCACATCACCGTTGGCTGCGATCCTGTCCGCCCCGACGACCGCGCAATCGATCTTCCCCGCTTTCATGAAATGCCCGGCCATATTATCGGTGATAAGTGTAACTGGTATCCCTTCTTTCATCATTTCCCACGCGGTGATTCGAGCGCCTTGGAGCAAAGGCCGAGTCTCATCGGCGAAGACCTGAACCTTCTTGCCCTGTTCATGGGCAGCTTTGATCACTCCCAACGCTGTACCGTATCCGGCCGTGGCCAGTGCGCCGGCATTGCAATGGGTAAGAATAGTGAATCCGTCCTCGATGAGATCAGCGCCAAACTGTCCCATTTTGCGGTCAGCCTCGTCGGTTTCCTGCTCGATGAACTTGACTTCATTCATCAAAGCTTCTTTGATCTCCGATACACTTGAACCTTGTTGAGCGACTCGATTCATTCGATCCAGAGCCCAGAAAAGGTTTACCGCTGTGGGTCGGGTAGCCGCGAGAGTTTCGGAAACCTCACTCAGTTTGGAAAGGAAGTCTTCTTTTGAATCGCTATTAATGGCGTTTGCGCCCAGGGCCAGACCGTAAGCTGCAGCTACACCAATGGCCGGAGCCCCGCGAATCCGTAGTGCTTTGATGGCCTCACAAAGTGCGGGGATATCAGTCAGTTCAAGGTATATCTCCTCCAGCGGAAGCCGAGTTTGATCGAGCATTCTGATGTTTTCGCCCTGCCATTCTATGATTTTCATTATCACCTCGTTTGTTTATCAGGAACCGGAATAAAGTTTGACAACACTATTTTGTAGCGTGACCCTTCAGGGTCGCTTCGTTTGGCGAGACTAAAGCCTTGATCTGGTATCCACTTGCACAAATTTCTGTGACTATTTCCGTCTCACCCTTCGACAAGCTCAGGGCGAACGTAGGTAGGTTAGGAGGAATCCACTAGCCGTTCGTGCTGAGCACAGTCGAAGTACGAATGTTTGTTGTGATACCTTTCTATTCAAATGAGCATTACCTCATTTCCAATAATACTTTGAGTGTATCAGATTGAGCTGCATGCTCAAATGCAGTCCTGGCATTTTCAATAACATATCTGGCTGTGATCAATCTCTCAATCGGCATATCCGGATACTTTTCCAGTATTTTTAGCCCATCCTTGAATTGTCCGCAGCGGGAACCTACTATAGACAGTTCGTTGATGACCATTGGTGCCAGATTGAAATTGCCCAATGCGGCAACGGTGGATTTGAGAACAATCTTTCCGCGCGGTTGGCACAATTCAATTGCTTGATTGATTCCTTCCGACGAACCTGTAGCCTCAACAACGATATCTACTCCCGACTTAATCTCATCAATGTTATCGGCGGTCTTCAGGTGGCACCATTGGGCCAGTTTGAGTTTCTCAGGGTGATGGCCGATAAGTGTTACATCTGAAAGGACCGTTGAGAGAACCCATACACACAGGATTCCCAGCCGGCCATCGCCAAGAACTATTGCTCTCTCCCAGCGCTCGGGTTTGAGTTGTTCCAGTATTTCACATGCGGCTGAGAGCGGTTCGGTGAAGACCGCCCGGTCATCTGATATTTGCGGCGGAACTTCCCGAAGATTCGCGATGGGTAAAACGCAATAGTCGGCCATGCAACCGTTCAAATCCAAGATGCCCAGCGTAGTTCGATTGGGGCAATGCCGGCCGAGCCCAATATCGCACAGGTCACACTTGCCACAGGCTGCGTTGATCTCACCCACAACCCTCTTGCCAATCCACGTTGAGTCCTCGCAGTTTTCCACAATGCCGATAAACTCATGTCCCAGGATACCGGTAAATCCCATATATCCTTTAATGATCTCCATATCGGTCTTGCAGATACCAGCCATCTGTACTCGGATACGAGCCCAGCCCGCTGGAATATCGGGTATTGGGTGGTTGGTGATGTATTTCAGTTTACCGTCGAAAATTACTGCTCGCATCAGACCTTTAATTGAGACGCCCGGGCTGGGGTGTCTCTACGCGTACCACAAGTTAAGATTGGCTGGATTGTTCCTGTCGATTTCCCACTTTGGAGGATTATCCAGAATGTACTGGCGAATATGCTGGAGTTCTTTCTGGTCTCGGATTATGTGATCGTAAAAACGGGTTTGCCAAGCGAAATCAGCAAATCCTTCTGAACGGATCCGCTTGGTACAAACGGATTTTATCTGTCCCATAATTGAGCCCAACGAATTTGGTCTTAATCCCATCGTAGAGACGACCCGTCGGGGCGTCTCTACAGGCCGTTGTGTTGTATTCTCCGTGTTTTTAGGTATTATCACAACGATACCGTGGACATGATTGGGCATGATGATCATCTGATCCATGTGAACATATAGTCGAAGTTCAGCAGTTTTAGCCCATTCTTCACCAACGATGTGCCCTGCTCTGGACAGCACTAGCTCTCCATCCACAATCCTACCGAGCGATTCTTCTCGATTACGGGTGCAAACGGTGACAAAATACCAGCCTGTACCAGTGTAATCCCAATCTGCTAGCCGGGTGGTTTCAGTATGGTATTTGTCTTTGTATAGTATCATGTTCGCGTTATTTGAGACGGCCCTACGGACCGGTCTCTACAATCAAACGATCCCTTTGCTTTGCAGAAAAGCAACTGCTTTGTGGGCATCCTCGGAATCATTCCATTCACCGATCTCACAAACTCGCAGAGCATTCTTGGGAAGGCTTTCGGCGATCAAGTCCCAATTCTGCTCCCCCAGTCCGGGCGCAAAATGATCTCTGATACCTCTCACATCATGCAGATGTGTACCGATCAGCCTTTCCTCTAGAGCCATCAGCCATTCATCATGGGGAGTAAACCCTAGACGGGCCTGGATTTCAGCATGGCCCACGTCGTGCCAATAGCCTACCACCTCCGGTTGAAACTCCTCGAGAATGTCCAGCATTTCATCGATATTTGGTATCTCGTAGGAGTTGACGCGATTTTCGAGTGCCAGCTGTACTTTTCTGGCACGAGCATAGCCAGCCAGTTCCAGTAGACTCTCTTTGACAGCGTCGATATGAGGACATGCCATGAATCCCCGTATGTTTGTAAGTTTACATTTTAGATCCTGAAACTCGTCGCTTTCTGCAAGCCCTCGTTCATGGAGATTGCGAAGTTCCTTTTCCATTTCAGGGTTCGCATCAACCCAACCGGCATGCAAAATCACCACTCGTGCTTTCAATTCAGAGGCCAGATCAATCGTAGACTTGGTGAAATTTACTGCTTCTTGCCGTTCATCTTCGTTAAGCGAACTCAATGAAAGGGAGCTGGCTCTGGAACCATCACTGGTCAAGGTGTTTGGGCATGGAGCATGAACGCTGGAAACTTCCACACCTTCGATTGCCCTGAGTTCGTTCAATTTTCCCGGTGTCAGGGAAGTGTTCAATTCGAGATGAGTGAAACCGAATTCCCGAGCATCCCTTATGAATTCGGTCATGTTTTGGTAATTCATGCTCCACATGGTGGAAAGTGATATGTCAGTCAATGTGATCTCCCCACTAACTTGCATAGTACGAGGCTTTGACCTCGCTGAAGCGATCCTGAAGGATCGCGCTACAAGGTATTTACCTCTTTCATCAGAGCAGCCAGAAAATCCGGCTCTTCCACGGTTCGAACCTTTTCTCCCTTTTTGAAAATAACGCCTTTTCCTTTACCGCAAGCCAGGCCAACATCGGCATCTTTTGCCTCTCCGGGACCGTTTACCACGCAGCCCATTACTGCCACAGTGATGGGCGTTTCCATCTTCGATAGTTGTTCTTCTACGGTATTGGCAATCTCGTAGAACCCGCGTGCTTCGCAACGACCGCAGGTGGGGCAGCTCACCAATCGAGGGCCGCGTTCCCGAAGTTCGAGTGATTTTAAGATCTCGTATCCGGCCAGAACTTCCTCGCGAGGATCGGGAGTGGTCAACGAAACACGAATGGTATCTCCAATACCGAGGTACAAAAGCGTACCCAATCCCACCGCGCTCCGAATACTCCCTGCCTTGGGTAGCCCCGCTTCAGTTACGCCAATGTGAAGCGGGTAAGGCATTTTCTCAGCGATGGCTTTATTTGCTTCGATGGTGATGATAACATCGGATGCTTTGAGCGAGACCTCGATGAGATCGAAGTCCATGCTCTCCAGTAATTGTATTTGCTTTAATGCAGCCTCGGACATCTTCGATGCGAGATCACCTTCATCGCGTTCATGCGCCAGACTTCCGGCATTAACTCCAATGCGCAGAGGTATCGATCGTTCTTTGGCTGTCCGGACAATCGATGCAACATGGTCAGCGTTTTGGATATTGCCGGGGTTGAATCGAACTTGATCAACACCGTTTTCCATCGATGAGATTGCCAGGCGGTGATCGAAATGTATATCGGCGATGATAGGAATTGGGGCGTTGCGCTTAATCTCAGCAAGAGCTCCGGCGGCTTCCGCATCGGGTACGGCAATCCTGATAATTTCACATCCCGCATCGGCCAATTGTGTGATCTGATCCAGAGTAGCCTTGGCGTTGCGTGTGTTAGTCTTGGTCATCGACTGAACAATGACGTTACCAGCACCGCCAACCGTGACGCTGCCAACCTGGATCGGTCGGGAGGCTCTGCGTTTTAACATCTTACCGTAGATCTACGGAGTTCAGGATAAAAGGTTTTCTCCCCTGAAAATACGTGCAATATCCTGATAAGTGACGAAAATAATGAAGGCGATCAAAAGGGCGAAGCCAGCAAGGTGTATCTTCCCTTCCGTTTCGGGTGAGACGCGCTTGCCTCGACGGCCCATCTCGATCAACACAAAGACAATTCTACCGCCATCTAAAGCGGGGATTGGTAAAAGATTGACAACCCCAAGGTTAAAGCTAAGCAGGCCGGCCCAGAACATGAGATCATGCCAGTCTCCGGTTTCAGCGATCTCCGTAGTCACTTGTCCCCCGGCAACTACACCACCGACTTCAAAATCGATCTCTTGATTAATGAGTGCCTCAATACCATCCTTTGTGGTAACGATAGTGTCCCAATACAGGGTGGCTCCATTGCTGACAGCTTCCCAGGGAGGATCGGATTCTTGTTCCTTGATTGGAGTTGCTTCTCCAAGGTCAAGTGTAATTCCGAACGCACCCTCGCCAGGAGGCCATTCCTCTCTGGGGCGTGGGATCATCTCGATCTCAACCTCTTCAGAGTCTCGCATGAGAACTACTGGTACTTCGGTTCCTGTGCTCTCGTTGGTAACCTCTTTAAGTATACTGAGTGTGGTGATTTCAGTACCTGCGATCGTCAGTATCTCATCACCTATCTCAATTCCAGCATGGTACGCGGGAGAGTCCTCACTTACTTCGCTTATCTTCAACGGCCCATCATATTCCACGATCACATCGCGTGGTACCATGTAGATCAGGGAAAACACAATCAGAGGGAAGACCAGCATTACCAATGACCCGGCGCTCAACACCAGCAACCTGCTGCCTGCGCTCTTACTGGCCAGGCTCCCGGTTTCAGAGGGATCCTCTTCCCCCAGCATCTTACAGAAGCCACCAATTGGAATCCAGTTAAGCGAGTACATAGTCTCGCCGCGCTGTTTTCCCCAGATGCGCGGTGGCATTCCTATGCCGAATTCCAGAACTTTTACACCCTTCCATTTGGCGGTCAGGAAGTGTCCCAACTCATGGATGAACACCAAAAACATTAAGACTGCTACAAACCATACAATAGCCAGGGGTGTACTCATATTGCGAACCGTCCTTTCGCGATCTCTCGTGCCCACGTGTCAGCGGCGAGGATGTCATCCAAAGAGGGATTGGTAATTCCTGTATGTTGTCCCAGGGCCTCCTCCAGTATTTTGGGGATATCGAGGAATCCTATCTTACCGGCAAGGAAAAGTTCAACGGCTACTTCGTCGGCGGCGCTCAGGACGGCCGGATAGGTATCTCCTGCAGTGCCGGCTTCGAAGGCGAGCCGCAAACAGGGGTATCGCCCAAAATCCACCGATGCAAATTGCAGGGATTCTATCTCGCTGAAGTCGAGTTTGGGGAGTCCGGTGTTGGCCCATCGTTCCGGGTGCGACAAAGCATACTGGATCGGTGTGCGCATATCGGGAACTCCAAGCTGCGCTTTGACTGAACCATCGGCAAATTCGATCATTGAGTGGATGATGCTGCCATGATGAATCATAACCTTGATTTTGTCATAAGCGACATCGAAAAGCCAGCGTGCTTCGATGACTTCCATCCCTTTGTTCATCAGGTTGGCCGAATCGATGGTTACTTTTGGCCCCATATTCCACGTTGGATGCTTCAGCGCTTCTTCAGCGGTTACAGTGGCCAGCTCTTCTTGTGGCCGATCTCGAAACGCACCGCCGGAAGCAGTGAGGAGGATTTGGGCGATTTCATTCGATTCTTCACCCTGTAAGCATTGCCAGATGGCGCTATGCTCACTATCAACTGGCTTGATCTCGGCCCCGAATTTGCGGGCTTCATCCATCACAATCGTTCCGGCCATTACCAGTACTTCTTTATTGGCGAGAGCTACAATCTTTTCCGAACGAATCGCTGCCAAGGTAGGCAGAAGACCTGCTTTTCCGGCTGTGGCCACTACTATGAGGTCGATATCGGGATGGCTGGCGATGTCTTCGAGTGAGGGACCCTGCTCTCCAATCGAAACAAGTTTGGGCTGGAATTCATGAACCTGTTGTTCGAGTACTGTGGCGTTACTTCCCGCTGCCAAAGCCACTACTTCGATTTGATGAGGGAAAGCTCTTGCCACTTCCAGGGTTTGTCGGCCTATTGAACCGGTGGACCCCAGGATAGCGATCCTCTTTTTTACAGTACAATCCATATTACGTAATAGTATACCAGAACTATAGTGAAGATGATGCTATCAAGTCGATCAAGCACGCCGCCGTGCCCGGGTATCAATGATCCGGCATCTTTGGCGTTGGCATTTCTCTTTAGAGCTGATTCGGTAAGGTCGCCTACCTGAGCAAAAATGCTGATGAGGAAACCCAGGGGAATTATCTTGGCATAACCGATATCATCCACTCCCGTAATGATGATCAGAGCTATCGTAGCTACCGCTGCTCCAATAAGTCCGCCGATGGCTCCCTCCCAGGTCTTCCCCGGACTTATGGCTGGCGCCATTTTATGTTTGCCCAGCGAACGTCCGGTAAAATAAGCCGACGTGTCTGATGCGAAGGTTGCAAAAAGGGTGATGAGAACCCAGCTTCGGCCGTCATCCAAATCCCGCAACAGAATGAAGTGGCTCATCATCCATCCTACATAGAAAACGCCGGCAACTGTCCAAATCCAATTGACAAACGCCTTCTGTCCATCGTATTGCCAGATGATTCTTGTCAGGGGGATGAGTATGGCTCCCGTGATAAGAAGGGGCATTGTTTTCGCATCATCAGAGTGAGTGTTTAGAATGAAAAGCAAAGCCAGGATAATACCGATGATTGAGAAGGGCTGCCATCCGGCCGTACTGCCAAGTCGATAGAACTCAAAAGTTCCCAGCAAGACAAACAAGGATACTACGATAGAAAGCCATGGATCGCCGAACCAGATAGCGGCCAGCAAAATGGGGATAGCTACTATAGCGCTGATGACCCTTTGCCGAAGCATACGCAGGTCAGGAGTTATTGAGGCCGGGCCTCATTAGTCTCCGCTCCTTTTCCCATTTGATATCAACCCTCCGAATCGCCGTTCTCGTTGGCTGAAAGCTTTCAGAGCCTTTAACGCTTCAGCTTCATCGAAATCCGGCCAGAAGGTAGGTGTGGCGTAGTATTCGCTGTAGGCAGCCTGCCATATGAGGAAATTGGAAAGGCGCATCTCATCTGCGGTGCGGATGACGAGGTCGGGATCGGGGGTTCCGTTGGTATAGAGATAGCGGGCAAATGTAGCTTCATCGATGGTTTCGGGTTGCAAGCCTGCTTCAACTATGCGACGTACGGCGTTCAATATATCGGCGCGTCCGCCATAGTTGAAAGCTATATTGAGTGTCATCTGCGAGTTATTCTTGGTAAGCTCGATAGCTCCGTTGACTTTCCGCTGCAGTTTATCCGAGAGTCCATCGAGGTCCCCGAGGTGACGTAATCTGATACCTTCTTTGTGAAGGTTTTCTGATTCACGGTCGATTACATCGGCCAGAATCTGGAAAAGCCCTTGCACTTCCTCATCGGGCCGATTCCAGTTTTCTGTGGAAAAAGCATAAAGGGTTAGATATTTTACTCCATGATTACCAAAGGTTCGAATAATACGGCGTATGTTCTCTGTCCCGGCTCGATGCCCGGCAAGTCGGGGGAGTCCCCTGTTGTTTGCCCACCTGCCGTTGCCATCCATGATGATGGCAACATGATTGGGAACAGGGCTAATATCTGCGATGGCATTTTGTTCACTGTCAATCTGGTCCATGTCTTTCAACTAAGATTCTGATTGCTATAATCCGAGTTCTCGGGAAATAATCAGCTGCTGGATTTCGGATGTGCCTTCAGTGATGGGGTAGAGTATGGCATCACGATAATAACGCTGAATTACTGATTCGGCCAGATAGCCGGCTCCGGCGTGAATGCGCATGGCTTCTTCAGCCATTTTGACGGCTACTTCAGCAGATTTCAACTTCGTCATGGCGGCTTCTTTACGGCAATCCTCACCCTGATCATAAAGCCAAGCTACACGGTACAGCAGCCATCTGGCCGCTTCGACTTCAGTGGCCATACGAGCCAGCCTGAAAGCGATGTCCTGATTTTTGCCGATCGGCTTTCCAAACTGTACTCTCTCGTTGGCATAGTCAATGGTGGCTTGCAAAGCAACCTGAGCTAATCCAATGCTGCGAGCAGAGTGAGAAATACGGGCGCCGGTCAAAGATTCCAACATGTATTTGAAGCCCTCGCCCTCTTCACCAACCAGATTTTCGATTGGAACCCGGCAATCATCGAAGTACATTTCACTAGTAGCTGAAGCATGGTTCCCCAGCTTCTCCATCTTGGTTCGACTGAAGCCTGATGTATCCGCATCCACAATAATGGTACTGATTCCCTTGGACCCTTTACTCTTATCTGTGACAGCAGCAATGGTAACGAAATTGCATATCTGTCCGTTAGTGATATAAATTTTGCTGCCATTGATGACCCAGCTATCACCGTCTTTGACGGCCTTGGTTTCGATTGCAGCTGCATCGGAGCCAGCATTGGCTTCTGTAAGACCGAAGGCTGCGATTTTCTCTCCCTTGCACGCTGCGGCAAGATACTTCTGCTTTTGTTCTTCGTTGCCGTGAGCGGCAACCATCTTTGTTGCTAGGCCTCCGTTAACCATTATCCCGGAACAGATGCCGGAACTGACTTTACCCAATTCTTCATAGAGAATACATTCGCCGATTTTACCCATGTCCCCGCCACCATATTGTTCCGGGTATCCGGGGCAAAGGTAGCCAAGCTCACCAAGCTTGGTGAACAGTTCCATAGGTACATCGTCTTTGGCTTCTGCTTCCTCCACAATGGGAGCGACTTCTCGAGTAGCAAAATCCCGAGCGGCGTTTTGAAATAACTGCTGCAATTCATCGAATGCGAAATCCATCTGTGTTCTCCCTTTGGTCTAATCTTCCATTACATCGTTTTCTTTATTTTTCTCAACTTCATCAACATTCCCGATGTACTTGTCAGTAATTTCCTGAAGTTGTTTTTCAGCACGCTTTTCTTCGTCCTCAGAAATCTCCTTGGTTTTCTCCATATCGCGCAGCTTTTCCAAGCCACTTCGCCTGATGTTTCGAATCGAGATTTTCCCGTCCTCGGCTTTCTTGCGGACTACTTTTACCAGCTCTCTTCTGCGTTCTTCGGTGAGTTCTGGTATTTGTAACCTGATCACGTTTCCCTGGTTTGAAGGATTCAGGCCCAGGTCCGATTTGAGAATGGCCTTCTCAATAGCCGGGACCACAGACTTGTCCCAAGGTTGAATCGTGAGTAATCTTGCTTCTGGGACGGAAATGCTGGCGAGCTGACTTAATGGTGTGGGTGTGCCAAAGTAGTCAACGCGTATACTATCCACCAGTCTGGCACTGGCACGTCCTGTACGAATACCTGCCAAGTCTCTCTCTAGCGCCTCGATAGCTTTGCCCATTTTAGTTTCGGTGTCACTAAGGACATCACTTATCATAGATTTCCTCCTTAACTCGATACTAGCGTTCCGATGTCCTTTCCCATAACAGCTTTTTCGATGCTGTGGGAAGCTTGAATATTGAAAACAAGGACCGGAAGTTGATTATCCATACAGAGGGTTAAAGCGGTAGAATCCATTACCTGTAAACGTCTGTTTAAGGCTTCTATATAACCAAGTTGATTGAACCTTTTGGCTTCCTTGTTAATCAGGGGGTCGGAGTCATAAACTCCGTCAACGTTGTTTTTGCCCATTAACAGGATATCGGCACCGATATCAACTGCCCTGAGGGCCGCAGCGGTATCGGTGGTCATATACGGATTTCCAGTTCCCGCGGCGAAGATGACAACCCTTCCCTTTTCCAGATGACGGATAGCCCTGCGTCTTATGTAGGTCTCAGCTAAAGACTGCATAGGTATAGCAGTTTGGGTTCGGGTGACGAGGTCCTGCTTTTCTAAAGCATCTTGGAGAGCGAGGGCGTTGATGACTGTGGCCAACATGCCAGCATAGTCTGCAGTGGAACGATCCATACCCTGGGCTTCGGCGGTGCTTCCCCTCCAGATATTGCCTCCCCCCACCACAATAGCTACCTCCACCCCCATTTCCTGAACGTGACTGATCTGTTGGGAAATGCCTTTAACGACCTCTGGGTCGATCCCGAATTCTCCGTCCCCCATCAAAGCCTCTCCGCTAACTTTCAGCAGAATACGCTTGTATTTGGGTTCATCCATTCCTAAACACCTAGTTCAAACCGGCAAAACCTACGGACTCCGATGTTTTCTCCAGTTTTAGCGATAGTTTCAACAATGATGTCTTGAATTTTTTTTGAGGGATCTTTAATAAAAGGCTGATCCAGAAGGCAGACTTCCTCTGCTATTTCACCTTCGGGCATTTCATCTGCTGAGACATACGTTGGATCGTTTGCCGCTACCTGCATGGCGATATCGTGAGCCAGCTCCTTAAAATCAGGGGTGCGGGCAACAAAATCAGTTTCGCAATTTACCTCTACTATTGTGGCGATGCGCCCACCTGAGTGTGTGTATGTTTCAATAACTCCTGATGCGAGAGAACGTGAACTCTTCTTTTGAGCAAGTGCTACTCCGCGAGACCTCAACATCTTCATTGCGCCATCGATATCGCCTTCACATTCCGTAAGGGCTCTCTTGCATTCCATGATACCGAGCCCGGTTTTTTCTCTTAACTGCTTAATGGTGTCTACCGAAACTTGCATACTACACCTTTCTTATTCTGCTTCGGGTACCTGTTTCTCAGGTTCTTCATCGGAAGAGGTAGGCAATATTGTATTGATCTCTTCCTCTTGTACTTCTACCTCTGCGACCTCAGGCTCTTCGCCTATTCCCGCTTCATTAGCGGCCTGTTCCCGCATTTCCTGCTCAAACAACTCGATCCCGGCTTTGCCTTCGAGTACTGCATCGGCCATAATGCTACAGAGGAGCCTGATGGCCTTGATAGCGTCATCATTAGATGGAATGGGATAATCGACTATCCGAGGATCGCAATCCGTATCTACCATGGCTACGATTGGAATTCCGAGTTGCTTGGCTTCGGCTACGGCGATCTTCTCTTTCATCAGATCCACTACAAACAGCGCGCTCGGGATTTTGGTCATTTCCTTGACTCCGGAGAATAGCCCGTTGAGGCGAGCCATTTCCTTCTCGAGTTTTAAGGCTTCTTTTTTGGGCAAGAGTTCAAGTTCACCGCGAGCCTTGCGGTCTTCCAACCGGACAAGGTAGTCAATCCGCGCTTGGATGGTAGTAAAGTTGGTCAACATTCCCCCCAGCCAACGCCGGGCAACATAGTATGCCCCGCAACGCGTCGCTTCTTCCAGGACTACCTCTTGAGCTTGCTTCTTGGTTCCAACGAAGACGATATCGCCCCCATCGGCTATCAAGTCTCTCACGAAGTTGCGGGCCTCTTGTATTTTACCCACGCTTTGCTGCAAATCTATTATGTGAATACCATTGCGCTGGGTAAACACATACTGCTTCATCCGGGGATTCCAGCGTCTTTTCTGGTGGCCAAAGTGAACACCGGCCTCCAGCAACAGCTTTATAGATACCGGATCATTTCTGCGCGGTTTGGGTTTTTCAATTCCGTTGATTTGAGTTTCGATCATATTATTCCCACTTGCTGGCGATTTGCCTTTGCTAGTGTAGCATAAGTGGACCTGAAAGACAACATAGCCAGATGTTAATGTTGAAGAGAAGGTCACAGGAATCCCAGTATCCCATGGCCCTCTCTTTTTGCGTGGTATTCTACGTAGCCCGTTCTTTCATCTATTTGCTGTAAATTATGGTATGTAGAGTTGGGAATTTCTTGCGGCTGGCCGCCTTGACGGCATCCATGATATCCAGACACATGCCCTCGATGCCCTTGTAGCCAACAGCTCGTGCCGGAGAGCCAGGTCTGCGGCGCAAGTGGGTGGACGTGTTCACATAGGCAATATTGGAAGGCTCGATCTGTCCGGCGTAAAGGCTGAAGTCGTTATACGTATAAACCATGTCTTCATTCTACAATCCAAGCTTCTGCATCAGCACAGGCAGATGAAAACTGTGAAAATACCTGGGCAGGCCATCTTTGAGGCGCATTACCAGAGGATCGAAATCATCGGCCGTGAAGTAATCCCAGTCCACTCGTTTGGCCTTCGGGGCTTCATCATGGCAGAAACCCATCTCCGGGCAAGCGGGAACGTAGATGACGTCCGTGCCAAGGTCTTTACACAGACGCAGATAGGACCCGGTTCGGTTGCCCATGCCACCCATGATGCAGACTTCACCTTCAACCTTGTCTTTGGTCACTTTTCTCTGACTAGCATTCTGGCATCCTCAGGTAGAGGTGGAGGAACCGGTTCGGAAACGATTTTCTGCACCGCCGCAAATTTCTCCGGGCATGCCTCAAAACAAGTATTGCATTTAATGCACTTGTCCTGATCTATTACGTGAATCAAACCCTTCCCACCTTCAATTGCCTCTACTGGGCATTTCCTGGCACAAATCATGCAGGCCTTACACCTATCCGGATCGATATAATATGAGACCACTTCATTGAATAACTCTTCTATCTCTTCACTGGTGAAAAGTCCGTCGTATTCCTCTTCATTTTCGAGACGTGATGACAGCTTCTCCGCTTTCACTATCTTGATGTAAGGAATAAGATTGGTAACCAAATCGAGTTTCGACCTAAATTGGTCTTCATCTATTTCGTCGCTTGTGCCCAGAGGCCCTAATCCCTTCACACTTTTGACAAACTTATCAACCTCTTCGGTAAACACGTTTCCTTCACCGGCAGACATAAATTCAATGCTGAGCCGTTCCGGGTTGATCCCTATATGTTCCATTATTCTTCTACATAGAAGCACCGTGGCAAGCGCGACATAATTACCATGAGTAATGTAATTGCATTCATTTAAACGGCAGCCACCGATGAACACGCCATCCACACCATTTGCGAAAGCCCGGAAAATAAATGCCGGATCGACTCTTCCGGAACACATGACACGAATCATTCTTATTTCTGTTGTATACTGTAGTCTGGAAACTCCAGCCAAATCGGCAGCGCCATACGCTCACCAATGGCATACGAAGCCCAGAATTCTAGGTTTAAATTCAAATCCTGCACCCATTCTTCTATCCTTCCTTTCGCTCCTAGTACTACCTACTCTGTCTATGAGGAGACTTCTACAAGAGCTGGTACCAACGCATCAATTTGGCTCAATATTTCTTCATCGGTAAAGTGTTTTAGTTGTATCGCACCTGTGGGACATTTGGCGTTGCACAGGCCGTCTCCTTTACAGAGAACCGGATTAACCTTTGCCTTTTTACCTTGCTTAGTATCCTCAAATTCTATAGCACCGTACGTACAAGCTGAGATACATTCACCACAGCCAATACACTTTTTCTCTTCCACTTCGCAAACAGAGCCGGAGGCGACGACCGTGTCGTGTGAGAGAAGTGTCAAAACCCGACCCGCAGCCGCATAGGCCTGGCTGATCGCTTCCGGTATAAGCTTGGGATAGTGGGCGGTTCCACAAAGATACACGCCATCGGCAGCAAATTCCACCGGTCTTAGTTTGACATGCGCTTCTTTAAAGAAATTATCCGGGCTCAATGCAACTGTAAACAATTGCGCTAGTCCCTTGTTTCCTTCCGGAGGAATAGCCGCAGCAGCTAACATGACGATATCGGCGTCTATGGCAATTTTCTGGCCTAATACATAATCCGGCAGGGTAACTCGCAATACAGGCTGGCCTTCTTCCACAACCGCTTCTATCTCGGGTTTTTCATCAGGTTCGTAGCGGATGAACCGTACATTCTGATTTGCCGCCTCCCGATAGTGATCCTCCAGGTATCCGTAGGTTCTTACATCCCTGAAGAGAATATAGACATCCGTCTCCGGGTTTAGCTCTTTCAATAACAGGGCGTTCTTTATGGACTCACTGCAGCATACACGACTGCAATAATTCCTGTCTTCATTCCTGCACCCCACGCATTGGATCATCACCACACTCTTGGCATTGGTTACCCTTTCGTCTCTATCGGTGATTAACTCCTCCAGCTCAATGTGGGTCATGACTCTGTCATCTTCTCCATACAGGTACTCGGTCGGTTGATACACGTCTACACCTGTGGCGATGACAGTTGCACCGTGTATTATCTTGCTGATTCCCAGTTCGGACGTCACCGTGGTTTCGAAATTGCCGATGTAGCCGGCAGCCTCGTTGATGGTGGCATCATGGTACACATGTACCAGGGGATTCTTATAGACCTTTCGTATCAGATCGTTCAGATACGCCTGAACATCCAGTCCGTCCAGGGTGTGATGGATTCTTCGAGCCAATCCTCCCAGGTCTTTATCCTTCTCCACCAGGTGAACCTCATGCCCCTGTTCGGCGATGGAGAGAGCGCAGGTCATGCCGGCTATACCACCACCGACGACCAGTACTCTCTTGTCGACCGGCAGATCGATTTGCGTTAACGGCTCGAGATGGCGGGATCGTGCTATCGACGACCGGGTTATGTCCTGTGCCTTTTGTGTGGCCTCTTCAGGTTCTTTAGCGTGAACCCAGGAACAATGTTCTCTAATATTTGCCATTTCGAAGTAATATGGATTAAGCCCCCCTTCCCGAACAGTATCCCAGAATAGAGGTTCGAGAGTCCTGGGAGAGCAGGCAGCGACAATCACTCGATTGAGCCCCTTTTCCTCAATCGTGTCAGTTATTTCTTTAGCGCAATTGGTAGCACACGAAAATAGCTGTTGCTGAGCATGGACAACATTGGGTAAGGTCAGGCAATATTCAACTGTGGAAGGCACATCGACCACTCTGCTGATATTGGCTCCACAATGACATACAAAAACTCCTATCCTTGGCTCCTCACCGGTAACATCCCTTTCCGGCGGATATACCCTTTCCGTGGTCAGTTTGCCTCTCCGATGGTCTAGCAGCGTGCCGCATTGTGAGCCGGCTCCGCTGGCGGTGTAGACTGACTCGGGGATATCTACAGGACCCTGGAAGGCTCCGCTTATAAACACTCCCGGACGGGAGGTCTCCATCGGATTAACGAGGTTGGTTTTGCAGAATCCGTGCGAATTGAGCTCAATGTCGAATTTGTCTGCCAAATCCTTAAATTCGATCGGAGGATTCAGTCCGACGGATAGCACTACCATATCGAACTCTTCCTCTTGTACCCCATCCTCGTAAGTAGAGTATCGTATGGTTACATTTTTGCTTTCCGGTATTTCTCTCCCTATCGACACATAGCTTCTGATGAACCGAACCCCTGGATAGTTCGCTGTTCTCTCGTAGAATCGCTCGAAGTCTTTCCCATAGGCGCGAATATCATTATGGAATATGGTACACTCGGCATCAGCATCGTGGTCCTTGGTCAGAATGACTTGCTTTTGCGCATAAGTGCAGCACACGGCAGAACAATAGCTGTTGCCACCCTCAATAACCTGCCGGGAACCGACGCACTGAATCCAGGCAACTTTGTGGGGATGCTTTTTATCAGACGCACGCAGTATTTCACCTTCATATGGCCCTGTGGCGCATAGCAGCCGTTCATAGTCCATGCTGGTTACTACGTTCTCGAACGTACCATAGCCATATTCATCCCTCAATTTGGGATCAAATGGCTCCATCCCCGGAGAAAGAAGTATAGCCCCTACCTCTATTTCCACCTTCTCCGGCATCTGACTGAAATCTACGGCATCATTCTGACACACCGCTTTACAGATAAAGCACTTCTTCTCTTTGAGGTAAAGACAGCTTTCATCAATATATGCGACAAGAGGAACTGCCTGAGAGTAATATATATGGACGGCCTTGTTATTGGATATCTCCTGATTGAATGGATCCGGAAACTTAACCGGGCAGGCTTCTACACAGGCAGTACAGCCCACACATTTGTCCTCTATTATGTATCTGGGTTTCTTGGTCAGGGTCACCTTGAAGGCCCCCGCTTCCCCTTCTACACTGTCTACTTCAGTGTAGGTCAATACTTCTATGTTTGTCTGCCGGTCGACCTCGACCAGTTTAGGCGAGAGTATTCACATAGAGCAGTCATTGGTGGGAAAAGTCTTGTCAAGCTGGGCCATATGGCCACCGATGGCAGGTGATTTCTCCACCATGTAGACCTTAAAGCCCGCATTGGCGAGATCGAGAGAGGCCTGAATTCCGCTGATCCCTCCACCGACAACCATGACATCCCCAAAATCGCTTTTCGCCATACTTCTATAGAGCTGTTCAATTTGTTCCTGTTCCACTTCTCTCCATTTCTCTCAAATTTGATGTGCCCGTTGTGAGGGGCACTATCGGTTGAGAGCCATGCCCGGTTTTTTGCCGGGTTAGCATAAATAAATATTTTGTGTTCAGCGGCCAAGCCGCTCCGGGTAGGAATACACCGTCAGGCGGTTGCTGCGCGCATAACCAACCAGGGTAATACCCAGATCACGGGCCAGCGAAACAGCGCGCCCCGTCGGCGATGTCAGTGACGCAATGATCGGAACCTGCATCCGGGATGCTTTAAGCAGCATCTCGGAGGAAACGCGTCCGGTGCACAGGAGCAGCCCATCCCTGGTTTCCAATTTCCTTACCAGGCATTCACCCTGAATCTTGTCCATGGTGTTGTGCCGTCCGATATCCTCAGAGATCACCAGCAGGTTGATGGTGTCGGACAGGGCCGAGGTGTGGACGCCACCGCTAATACGATACAAATCCATTTGTTCCTGAAACTGTTTCATCTGGGAGAGAACTTTTTCGGGTGAGACGACGAGATTGGACTCAACCCTTTCTCCCTCAGTTATAAAAGCTACACCACCAGTACAGCCGGAGGTGATGGTGCGAACTTGAGGCAATTCAAATTCGGCATTGTTCAGCCTTACATCTACCTCCGATTCTTCGTCACATACCCGCATACTGGCCACATCGCTGATCCCCGAGATGATTCCCTCAGCATAAAGATAGCCAATGACAAGGAAGTTCAGCTTGTTTGGGGTACACAGGATGGTGACCAGCGCCTGGCGATTCACGAAAATTGAGATTGCTTTCTCGACAGGCACATGAGTCGAGGTGTTCACCCATCTCTCGTCCGAAAAGCGATCGCAAACTATATTCTCTGCGAGACCTTCCATATCCGATACGCCAATCGTTTCTTGCATGTTCAGTTTCTTTGTTCCCTAGATGACTTCCTGGATGATCTCAGTGATGTCTTTAATCTGGAGGGCTTCGCAACCCTCCATTGTTAGCCTGCTGTCTTCAAAATTGATGATGCAATAGGGGCAGCAAGTGACCAGCACTTCGGCCCCGACATCAATAGCCTGTTGAAGTCTGAGATTGGAGAATCTCTCTTCCATTGGCGTGTCCATCCATATCCTACCGCCTCCACCACCACAACAGAGACTGTCCTTACGCGATTCAGCCATCTCCACGAATTCCAAACCGGGAACACTTCCCAGAACCTCCCTGGGCTCTTCAAAGATGTTATTATGCCGACCCAGGTAGCAGGGATCATGGTATGTTACTTTCTTCAGGAATTCCTTTTTGGGCGTAATCCGGCCTTCCTTGATGAGCTGAAGCAAGAACTGGGACATGTGAATGACCTCAAAGTTCACATTAAATTCCGGATACTCGTTTTTAAAGGTGTGATAGCAATGTGGTGAAGAAACCAGGATTTTATGTACCCCATTTTCGATAAAGGTTTTAATATTTTCCTTGACCAGTCGTTTGAACACTTGCTCATCACCCGTCTTGCGAATGCTTTCTCCGCAGCAATTCTCCTCGGTACCCAGTATCCCGAAATCCACTTCTGCACTATTCAGTATGTTCACAGTAGCAGCGGCTACTTTTTTCAACCTTGCGTCATAGCTGAGATAGCAGCCGGGGAAATAGAGAAACTCCGTCTCCTCGGTGAATGTCTTGACGGAAAGATCCTTTGCCCAGTCTGCTCTCTTGCTGCGTTCTTCACCCATGGGGTTGCCAGCGCCAACGAGGCTTCCGCTTACGCTGCGCAGAGGACGTGCCGTGGTATGGAAAACCCCGTATTGCGTGGCAAGCCTGCGCAATGCTACCCCGGATTCTATTTGTTTTACATCTCTGGGACACCGCTGGGGACATTTTCCGCAGGTAGTACAGCGCCATATATCCTCGCCTTCTATCTCGGTCAAACCAAAGGTAGCCTCTCGGACCAGCTTGCGCATACTAAAAGTTGTAACCTTGTTCCACGGGCAAACAGTATCGCACAGTCCGCATTGATAGCAGAACTTGAACTGTTCTCCACCCACCTCTTTTATGGCATCAATTGCATCTGTGAAGGGTGCTACAATCTCCATCGTTCAATCCTACTCTTTCACCTAAACGTATTCGCCCTTCTTGGACATCGATAGTCGAGCGAGGGTATCCGTAATCTTCTTCATTCCATGTTTGTTTGCCAGCGCTTCCAACCCTATCTCTACATCATCCAGTTTTTCTTCTTCCTCTTCTTCCTCTTCCCGCTCTACATAAGTGAGGGCATCAGTTATGCACCACTTCACACAAAGGGGCTCTTCCAGCGGCGGTTCCTCTTCACACATATCACATTTCAGGGGCAGACCGGAATCAGGGTCTTTGAAAACATCTCTGGCCGGGCAGGAAGCCCTGCAGAAGGTACACTCGTCATATTCCGTTCCATCTATTATATACTGGTCTCTGCCCATACATTCGGCGTCCGTATACTCACCGGCCATTACCGGAATATAAAGATTTCTCTTTACATCAAAAAGCACCCGAATATTCGATTTCTCCGGATTAGTGCTGCTATATTTTGGTTCAGCATGAAAGGCTGAGCAGGCTACCTCACATGCGCGGCAACCATTACATAGGTCAACATCTATCTTTATGGTTTTGACTTTTTTCATTCTCAAAATCCCTACTCGTTTTAGGCTTCCGCCTCTTCTACACTTTTCAGAAACCCTCTCTGTTCCAAGTCTTCGCCAACATAATCCAAATCCAATTCATGCAAATACTCTCTGGTGGGAACCCCCTGATCATTCCACCGCTTGAATTTGTAATAATTGTCTAAGAGCTCAGCTTCAAACTCGGGGAACCTTTTCTTCCAATGGTCGTCCGGAGGATGTTCGTCCTCTTTCTTTAGACCTCTTCTGATATTGATGGCCCTGACCAAGTTTCGGTTTCTGGCGGCTAATTTCCATAGTTTATCTTCATCGAAATCAATACCGGTCGCTGCCGAAAGCATAAGTGGATAATTGTGAATATGATAGGGAGGCTTCGGCATGAATGATGACACACCAGCACAGACCCCGGTGGCGTCATCAATGTAGTGCATCGCCTCCTGCCACTCAACAAGTTCATTTAACAAGTCAGTGTCCGGCCAAAATGGAGCTTTTTTACCCTCATCTCCCCACTCCAAAACAAATTGCTTAAACCTTTCCTCTTTTCCTGTTGGAATTTGCACCCAATCCTTTACATATGCCTTTCTATCTTCTGGGGCGAGTGGCGCTTGGGGAACCCCTCCTTCAATTTGGGTGATCGTTAGCTTCTCGCCAGTAGCATACAGAAGGTAATACATGGGATTCAGCGTTCCCAGCTTGATAAACATCTGCTCATTTTTCTTAATCGTATTATGATCGTAGACTTCTGCCCCTTTGCCAATCCGACGGGCCGCCCAATAGACTCCATCGGCCAGAACCTCTCCAATACCTTCTCGCCGGACAATTTTCTCCATTAACCAGAAGTGCCTCTCCTCGTTATCAGACGGGAATCCCGGCATGTCCTCGTCGGTTAAAATGCCATCTTCGTAAAGTTCAACGGCGAAAGCCATAACTTGCGGCGCTGTGTATCCGTCAACCCCATGCTCCTGAGCAATCCCAATCATTCTAAAGCCAAAATCCAAGTCTGCATATGCGGCCATCGGATAGGTGAGTTTCGAGTAGCACTTCATTGGGAATCTACCAAGTGTTGGGTGTTTGATTATTCCCCCGCACTTCACCGGACAATTATAGCAACTTATATGCCGCTCCATCGATTGTAACTGGTCCGACTCCCACTTCTCTCCGTATTCCTTGGTCCAATGACCTTTTTTCCGTTCGCGGGCATTTCCCCAGGCAAAATTATCGATATGGAACCCATCATCACTGTGCGAGAGCGCTTGAGGCCCAAGTGTAGCCAACATGGCATCAAACCCTGGAAGTGGATTGTCTAACCGGTGTCGCATAGATTCCAGCATTGTGGTGCAAAGCTCAAAGTATTCAGCCGGCTTGGCAACATTGACGTCCTTGGTTCCACGAACAGCTACAGCCTTTATCCTTTTGTCACCCATGATGGCACCAACGCCTAGTCGACTGCAACTGGACTTCTCGACCTCGATGGAGGCAAAATAGACTCTGTTTTCACCAGCCAAACCAATAGAAGCTACCTGGGCTTTCGGGTCCTTCAACTCCTGTTTAATAAGTTCCGCAGTTTCATAACACCCTTTACCCTGAAGATGGCTGGCATCACGCAGCTCTACCTTGCCATTGTGTATCCACAAATAGACCCAATCAGGGGACTTGCCGCGAAGGATTACCTTATCATAACCGGAATGCTTCAGTTCCGCTGCGAAAAATCCGCCTGCCATTGAAAATGCCATTAGATTAGTCTGAGGAGAAATGGTTGAAACTATGGTGCGATTGGCACTGGGAGCAGCGGTGCCGACTAAAAGACCAGCGCTAAATATTAGTAGATTGTCAGGAGAAAAGGGTTCAATTTCAGGAGGGACCCTATCCCATAGTATCTTGGCGTTAGTACCTAGCCCTCCAAGATAAGCCTCGGTATCCCTTGGGTCCGTTGCGACCTTCTCGATGTTCCCTCGGGACAGATCAATTTCCAAATTAAACCCTTGCTCTGCATACCTCAATGTTTACCCCCTGAAACGCTTGTTGGCGCAACATCGACAAAATGTTGTCGATATGACCAGTAATTGTATGAATCATATTCGAAATATCGAATCAATCTCAAAGTCCAAATAAAATAGCTTATGGCCAATAGCCATACAACTAAAGGCTAGCAGAAATGCTATGACCTGTCAATGTATTTCATTAACATGAAATTAATTGCATTATCACCGGAAATGGGTTATAATCCAAAATTAAATATCCTGTTAGAGTTTTGTAGGGAATAATGGCAAGAAGAATCGGGCAATTAACTGATCAACTGGACTTGTGGCGATGTGTTTGGGACCGTTATACGAAACCGGACGTAACCCAAAAAGAAATTGCTATTTCTCTGGGTATGTCGGAAGCCAAGGTATCTCGCCTTTTGGAACGGGCCGTCAAAGAGGGGATGATGAAGATAAACGTGGAAGTCACCCCTCCTCGTAGTCCGGAACTCGAAGCCGCCCTTCGTGACCGATTTGAGTTATTTGATGCAGTTGTGATCCCCAGCATGGGCGACAAGGGGCGCGATGCCAGAAGGAGTGTTGGGATTGCGGCCTCGCGATACTTTGAGTGGCTGGTAAAAGAAGGATCGAAAATCGCCGTTGCCTCGGGGACAACGCTGACGCAGATGGTCGACAACTTAACCCCTCGGCGGTTTCGTGATATCAGGCTCTATCCAATGGCAGTGATGGAGCTGGGTTTGAAAGACAACGCCGCCAAAGTGGTGGAGTTCTTCCCCAATGCGTTGGTGGCGGCGATGCGAGCCAAATACGGTGGTGATGTGCAGGCGTTCAACTTCCAAGTATCTCCGGTAGAGAAACAGGAACTGGAAGAGCACGAAAAACTGGATATTCTGGAGCAAAACGGTATTAAGGATCTATTCCTGGAGGCGTTGGATGCCGATACTTTTCTTGTCGAGATCGGCACTTTCAAGTACATCGATAAACGCGCTGAGGCTATACTACACTACTACAACACCGATACTGGGAATTTGAAGCGGATTTCCCAGGGTCAGATAAATTTCCAGGCCTTTGATTCGGAACACGTTCTTATCGAGGAATTCCGGGGTCTGAATGATATCATCACCATTTCTCTGGAACACCTAAAACAGATGTCCAAGTCACCCGGAAAGCATGTGATAGCGGTATCTGCCGGAAATGATGCAGTGGAGGCAACAATCGCCTCCCTTTCCCCCAATATTCGATGTTACGATATTCTGATAACCGATGCCTCGGTTGCCCAACAAATACTCAGCTACGATTAGACGTTACCTCAGCATTCCCGCAATGATCCGGCTTATTGCCCACTGATCCAATACTGGGGATGGTATTTTCAACCTTTGTGATCCTGCAATTTAAACACTTGAGGATTGGCGCGCCGCTAATCGGGTCGCCGGGATGCTCGGGAGTCAAGATGTTGACGTTCGCTTCGCCCCACCCGTGTGGTATGCTGATAATTCCCGACATAATATTATCCGTAATTCTCGTCCCAATCTCAATACTCCCGGTTTCGGTCTCGACCTTAATTACATCTCCATCGTCGATTCCATATTCCTCGGCAGTATCCATGTGTATCTCGGCAAATGGCTCCGGATTCATCCGGCGCAGTGTTGGAATATCACGCATCTGCGAATGAAGATATCCCAACGTACGTGCACCAGTCGTCAAAATGATTGGATAGTCGGCTTTCCCTAAGCTGTTCGGGGCCTTTTCATTATTAATAGGCAGCGGCGCATATCCCAGTGCCTCCATTGTATTCGAATACAATTCTATCTTTCCCGAAGGAGTGCGAAATCCGGTTCTTTCGTACTGTCTGTATTGGGTTTTTCCATAGTATTTGCCGTCTTCGATCTCCGAAGCCGAGAAACCCGTCGGTTCAAGTAGATGGTCGATGACTTCGGGTACATTTCTCCACGGGAAATATTCTTCAAATCCCATCCGTTTTGCCAGCTGAAGCCAAAAATCTGCATCCGGTTTGGCCTCTTCAAATTCGGTGATCTTCTTTCGTAGCATGGTGTAAGGAATCGCCGATTCGGACCGGTAGATCTCCATGATATCGTCTTTCTCCAAAAACGTAGCTGCGGGCAAAACGATGTCTGCCAGTTCGGCAGTCTCCGACATGAACACACTGGATACTACCAGGAAATCGAGATTTTTAAGGCCCTTTTCAAGCTTTTTCGAATTGGGCCAACTGAGAAGTGGATTTGATCCCTGGACAATCATGGCCTTGATTGGATATGGTTTGTCAGTTAGAAGCGTGTCATGGAGAACCATTCCCTGTCCTTCACCTATGGGACGATCCCAGATGCGGTATGCCAGAGGGTATGAATATTCTCCAATCGCTTTGGCTTGAACCATTTGAGGAAGCCTCATTGGATTAAGTCGCATCAATGGCGGACTCACAAAACCACCGGGAACATCGATGTTTCCCGTTATCGCTTGAAGGATGGCGATAGCCCTGGCCGTCTGAAATCCGGCGGCTGACTGGTCCAGCGACATGGTGCCTTGAACGATGCAGGCAGGGCCATTCGAGGCATACGTTCGAGCAATACTTTCAATCACATCCTCTTCAATGCCGGTAGCCTCCGAAACACGCTTTGGATCGAATTGTGCCACATGCTTTGCCAGTTCATCGAAACCGATTGTCCACTTCGTCACGAAGTCAGCATTGTAAAGGTTCTCCCTAATGATGACATGAAGGAGTCCCAGCGCCAGTTCGCAATCTGTACCCGGCCTGATCGCGATGTAACGATCAGCTTTCTTGGCTGAGCCAGTTTCTTTGGGATCGATAACCACCACTTTGGCTCCATTTTTTTGAGCCGCTGCGATCCTTCTGGCTTTCATAGGTTGAGAGGCCATCGGATTCGTGCCCCACAAGATGATATGCTTGGCATTATCTATATCGGGTACCGGAAAACCACCAAATGTTGAAACGTAGGCCATCAGATGAGGATTGAAGCACATGCTATCAACCGAGTAGTAGTTTGGCGTCCCATAGACATCGCAGAACCGACGCATCAATCCCTTCCCCGCTGGACCTGAAAGCAGGACCGCCATGCCTACGCAAACTGCCAGCGATTCCGGGCCATTTACCCGTTTGAGTTCCAGCAGCTTGGACGCGATGGTGGCCAGAGCTTCATCCCAGGTGATACGGTGCCACTTTCCATCGACTTGTTTCATCGGGAATTTAATTCGATTCCGATGCCGAGAATATTCGATGGCATTGGCACCTTTCGGACACAGTCGCCCGTGATTCACCGGGTGCCCTTTCATACCTTCGAGATGAATGGGTTTTCCATCTTTCACATACACATTCATCCCGCAACCCGCAACACAGAAACCGCACGCTGTTTTTATCCACTCTCCACTCATTTTGAACTCCTTTCGGTTGGGAGATACCGGTGTTAGCCGTCCATCTTAAGGAAGCTCTGATCAAGGCACCTAAAGTCTCTTTTTGGGCCTGTTGTTGCTGAAGAAGTGTTTCACAAGCTCGATTGTTGTGATATTCTGATCTGATTTCCCCCTTTCCAGGGGGATTTCCCGGGTTTTGGGCATACTACGCCCTTGTCATCAACAAGTGTTTGCGAACCAAGTACAAATTGGCTAACGCAAACAGGCTGAACACCTGTGCCGCATTCTTGAGTAAA
>Ga0233430_1000941_pt1 | contig 46064 bp, 41 predicted proteins | sample SI_118_April2016_2_FD_179883 | JGI IMG/M metagenome (GOLD analysis project Ga0233430, IMG submission 179883) | Seawater microbial communities from Saanich Inlet, British Columbia, Canada - SI_118_April2016_150_MG | ecosystem: Environmental > Aquatic > Marine > Inlet | place: Canada: British... | reverse complement strand
GAGATTAAGAAAGCAGAGGAAAGACTCAACAGTAGACCAAGAAAAGCTCTAGAGTTTTACACCCCATCTGAATGTTTTTACAAACTAATAACTGATTCAAAAATTGCGTTAGAAACTTGAGACCAGCCAAAGATAAAAGTAAAAAAAGAGAGACCACTTACCCAAACACTGACGTGCTTGAGTAAACGGTCGAAGACAAAGGCCAAAGACCCAAAGAATCTAAGGGCCTGGGCACTACTTGCTGAAAACCAGCGATGGATTGTCGACGGGCCAAGAAATAGCAAGCCAAGAGGAGTGCTTTTTCCAGCAACTGCCATGACAGCTAAGGCAAAGAACGTAGCTATTGCCGGAGGGATAATACAGAAGAACAGTGCCGGGAAAATTCATCTGAGTGACCCCCCTCCTTTTGCGCAAATACTCTAACATAGAGTTCTCACCGTTCCTCTCCCAGTCCTCGAAGAGAATCTGGCCAATTTTGGCATCAGCTCTGATGAGGTCTTTTCTGGCCATGAGACGAGCAATCCTCACCTCACCCACGATCGAGTCGCTATCACCCTCTTTGAGCATTTGCTCTAATCGAACCTTGGCGAGATCAAACTCAATGAGAGCTAAAGAGTCCTGACATTCAGGGTGATTGAGATTCACCTCCCAACCCTCACCGATGAAATCAGTAGGACTGAAGGGGTGACTACGATCAATTGGGAGAACTGGAACAGGGATCAATACGATTTGATGGGTGCCATCAACCCATCCTCGCAAATCTGCCAACCCCCCGTGCTGAGCAAGCTGGGTCACCTGCACTTTAGTCCACCCAGCCTCTTGTAAAGCTTCCATCAATTTATGCGTCTGATTCTCTGAATAAGAAGGGAGGGAGCCAGCGAGGCTAAATGGATGGATACGATTGACTGGGAGAACTGAAGCAGAGATCAAGGCGATTTGATGGGTACCAGCCAACAAACCATGCAAATCAGTCAATTTAGGGTGCTGACCAAGCTGGGTCACCTGCTCTTTAGTCCACCCAGCCGCTCGTAAAGCTTCCATGAATTGATGCGTCTGACCCTCTGAGAAAGAAGACATGTCTTCTTCTCCTTTTTTTGGCACATGTGCCATTTCATTTCACCATCGGTCTATCACTTATTGTAATAGACATAGCTAAAAAGTATCTAGGATATTAAATATCTTTTAGTTATGTCTATCTGTTTTAATGTTCTATTTTCTTTCCCCACAATACTATGTATTAAAAAATGTGTCAAATACACCAAAGATAAGAAAATTAAAAATCCAAAAAGGAGCCCCTAGTAGGCTCCTTGAAATCTAAAGATAAATATTAAATAACCTCAGCCATTTCAACTAGTCGCTTAGAATAAGCATATTCATTATCATACCAAGCCAATACTTTTACCAAATTACCTCCAACCACTCGAGTAAACTCCAAATCCACTACTGCAGAACAAGAATGACCAATATAATCACTAGACACCAATGGTTCGGCTGAAACTCCCAACACCCCCTTATATAATGGGTGCTTAGCCATTTTAATAAACTCATTATTAATCTCTTTTTCAGTTGCGCTCTTTTTCAATACCACAGTAATATCAGATAGTGATCCACAGACAGTGGGCACTCGCACTGCGATGCCATCAAACTTATTTTTTAAACTAGGGATTACTTTTGTGGTCGCTATTGCTGCTCCAGTAGTAGTAGGAATAATATTTAAAGCAGCTGCCCTGGCCCGCCTTAAATCTTTTTTTGGACCATCTACTAAATTTTGAGTTGAAGTATACGAATGAATTGTAGTCATTAGGGCCTTAGACACACCAAACTTTGACTCTAACACCTGCATTACTGGTGAAATACAATTAGTAGTACAAGAAGCCATTGAAACCACTGGACGATCAGCAGACTTAATCAAAGCACCAGCCGACTCAGTCCCCTTCACTACCGTTGGAGTAACATCATCTTTAGCCGGTGCAGAAATAACCACTCTCTTAGCCCCCGCAGTTAAATGCCCCTTGGCTTGTTCACCAGTTCTAAATACTCCAGTACACTCTAAAACCACGTCGACTCCCAATTTTTTCCATGGTAAATTAGCTGGGTTTGGTTCACTGAATACTGGAAAACTTTTGAAACCAATTTTAATCTTACCCTTACTAGCAGTTACCGCCTTATCAAATTTACCATAAACCGTATCATACTGAAGCAAGTGAGCTAAAGTTCCTGAATCAGTTAAATCATTTATTGCTACCACTTGAACTCGCTTATTGGCAAGAGCTAACTTAAAGGCCATTCGGCCTATTCGACCAAATCCGTTTATTGCTACCTTAACAGCCATATATTTTATATTTTATATTTAGATGTCTTTATTATACCAAACATCAAAAAAAACAGCTACTTACCATATAAAAACACTCCAGGAAACTTCTGAAGTGTTTTCAGCGAGTCTAATAACTACCCCCTTTCCTGACGAGCAGCTTTTTCAGCCGTCACAATGTCCATTAGCTCTTGATTGGTGAGAATATTATCACCTTCGCTTGCCGTAGGCAGCCCACCAATTGACAATTCATCCTCTTCAATGGCCTTATCAATTGTTTCAATACTTAATGTCCTGACAAACGCCACCACCTTTTCCCTGTAGTTTTCAGGACCTGTTTCTAACGACTGACCCGACATCTCCGGATTTTGCATAATTTTTTATTTATTAATAATGTTTTTATTATTTTTTTCAATCATTATTTCAGCTCTATTTTAATAACTAAATCTGAATTGTCAATTGGATTATATTTATCAACATAATCTTCATGTGCCATTGCCAATAGTTGCTCCATTAAATCTGTTTTTTTTAGTTTATCCTGATCACCACTTTTACAATAAAGCCTTTCTCGACGTCGTTTCCTTCTAGTCTCAACTATTTCTTTATCTGAATACAAATATATAATTTTATCAAAACTTTTTTTGAACATTACACGATTATGCAAAAAAATACCGTCGACTAAAAGAACTTTATTGTCAAACTCAATGTCTTTATCATTCCGCCCAATAATTTTCGAACATTTATAGATGTCTCCTTCCTTAAAGCTATTCACCAATTTTTCAAATCTATCTAAATAAAACCAATCTTTCTCAAAAACCTCTGTTTTTTTATCAATTTTTCTTAAACTAGAATATCTTTCTTGAGCCGGTTTGATAAAAAAGTCTAAACTAAAATGAAAAATCAACTCAGGATATAAGTTCGCCAGCTCTTTTGCAATAGTAGTTTTTCCAATCCCGCTTTCTCCATCAATACCGATCACCATTTTACGACCAGAAACTGTCCATTTTTCTAAACCCGTTGAAATATGCTCTATAATTTCTTTATTGAAACTCTTATTTTTCATAAAAATATTGTATCAATTTTTAATACAATAAACAAGTCAAAAAATAGCTCCTATTAAATAAATTACATTTTCCTCACCCAAACAAAAAAACGGCCACCCGGCCGTCTTCCATATATATAATTCTATTTCTTTATCTCAATCTCCACAATCACTGGTCGACCCCCATCCTTTTCGGGATCAAGTTTGACATCCACACTAGACTTTAATGTATGCCAACCAATCACTTCTCCCCGACCATGATCAGTTCGTACTCGAGTACCGATTTGCGGTAATTTCTTTCCCATCTCTTCATATAGTTCTTTCTCATAAGCCAGGCAACACTTAAGTCGGCCACAGGCTCCAGACAATCTTTCTGATCCTCGATGAGCTACTTGTTGTTGTTCGGCAAATTCTGAAGTTACACTAGTTAACTCAGTTAAGTGCCCCTTACAACACAGCCCCCTACCACAACTACCAACATCGCCAGAAATCTTTGCTTCATCTCGCACTCCCAGCTGATGAAGTCTAACTACTCGCTGAAAATGTCTGGTCAGATCCTTCACTAATTCTCTAAAATCTACTCGACCATCAGCAATAAAAGCAAACATCACTCGTTTATCATCATAGGAAAACTGACAATCAATCACCTTCATCTCAAGATTATGTTTTTTTACTACTGTCTTACAATATTCTACTTCCTTATCACTTCCCTTATTATTGTCTTTTAATCTTTCCAAATCCTGATTAGTAGCCACCCGCTCAATGGTGAGTACAGTATCCTTATCATCACCATTAATATTTTTTGCTTCAGTTACTTTAATAATTTTACCAATATCCAAGCCAACATCAGTATTAACCAATAAATAACTGCCGGGATTTACTTCAAAACCAGCAACATCAGCATAATAATGCTTATCCCAGGATGTAAATTGTATAACTGCTAATTTCATTAATCGTGTTATTACACTTGGAATCGAGCGATTTCAATTACTTCAATCTTTTCACCTGTCTTGGCAATTGCCTCAGCCACCAAATCATTAATTGTTTTACTATCATCCTTCATATAGGTCTGATTCAATAAGCAAACATCCTCATAAAACTTCTTTAGCTTGCCTTCAATAATCTTCTCCCAAATATTTTCTGGCTTACCTTCAGCTTTTAATTGTTCACTATAGATTTCTTTTTCTTTGAGAATTACATCTTCTGGAATATTTTCAGGTGATACATATTGGGGTGCCATTGCCGCAACTTGCATAGCAACTTCAGTCACCAATTCTTTAAAGTCATCATTTTTGGCAACAAAGTCTGTTTCACAAGCCACCTTAACTAAGGCGCCAATTCTACCCTCACCGTGAATATATGAACCAACTAAGCCAGCTTTAGTAGTTCGCTCAGCTGACTTTTTAGCAGCTTTAGCAGCACCACTCTTTCTAAGTGCTTCCACTGCTTTATCCATATCACCACCCACCTCCTCTAATGCTTTCTTACAATCGGCAAGACCAGCACCAGTTTGGCTCCTTAAAGCGGCAATAGTTTTAGTATCAATAGCCATAAGTTTTATAAGTTATTTATTTTTGATCTTTTGCTTTTGCCTGACCAAGCTTAATGGCTTCGGCAATAGATTTTGTAATAATTTCAATTGACTTTACTGCGTCATCGTTAGCTGGAATTGGATAATCAACATCATCTGGATTAATATTAGTATCACAGAAAGATACTACAGCCACTCCCTTAGTTCGCGCTTCAGTTACTGCAGTCTTTTCTCGCTTGGCATCTAATACAAAAATAGCAGCAGGGATTTTACTCATATCCCCCAATCCACCAACTAGTCTCTTTAGTCTTTCAATTTCTTTAGTAAATTCAACTTGTTCCTTTTTAGTATACTTTTCTAACTTACCTGACTTTTTTTGATCCAATAAACTCTTATACTTTCGAATTAACTTGCCAACATTAGCGAAGTTAGTAAAAAGTCCGCCAATCCACCTTTCAACAATGTATGGCATTCCCACCTCATCGGCATACTTTTTCATTATTGGTGCGCCTTGCTTTTTTGTTCCCACAAATAAAATAACGCCACCTTTTGCTACAGTGTCCTGCACAAATTTGGTCGCCTTTTCTAGTTCATTAACCGTTTTTTCCAGGTCAATAACATGAACGCCACTGCGTTCAGTAAAGATAAATTTTTTCATTTTTGGGTGCCACCTACTTCTACGATGTCCGAAATGCACTCCGGCTTGTAGCAATTCTAAAACTGCTGGTAATTTAATAGACATTTTGTTTCCTTTCTACCCGCTATCTCTTTTGATTCTGACTGCTGTCAAAACAAGGAATTTTGTTAGAGATATGAGTGATTAATAATAATTTAAGAACCCCTATAATTTATCAGATTTAGAGAAATATGTCAAATTTCTGTCCGCCTCTTGACTTTTTCTCAAAAAATCAATACAATAAGTGCTATTAGATAATAGATCAATAAAGATTATGAAAAAAGATACTCACCCAACTTATTTTGAAAACGCTAAAGTTACCTGCGCCTGCGGTAATTCTTTTACTACTGGCTCAACTGTCGAAAAGATTGATATTGAGATCTGTTCAGCGTGTCATCCGTTTTATACTGGTAAACAAAAGCTTTTAGATACTGCTCACAGAATTGAAAAATTTGAGAAAAAAGTGGCTCAAAAAGGTGCCCTAGGTGATATTCGTAAGGGTAAAAAGGCTAAAAAAGCTAAACAAAAAGAAATTCAAGCTAGTAAAAAAGCAAAAATTGAAAAAGACGACAAATAGCTACTTCGATATAAAAAAGAACCCCTCCTTTGACATGGGTTCTTTTTCTTTACTCCCAATTAAAGTATAATATCACTATGGATAAACAACTAAAAAAACTACAAGTTAGATTCGAAGAATTAGAACGGCTCTTACAAGACGAGTCGGTTGTTTCTAATCCTCAAAAAATGAAGGAGACATCCCAAGAATACGATAACTTAAAAAAAGTTCTCTCAGTTGGTAAGGATTTAGAAAAAGCTAAAACTGATCTGGTCGAGATCGAAGAAATGATTAAAGAAAACAAAAACGATGAAGAATTACTTAATATCTCTGAAGATGAAAAAAGAGTCTTAATCGCCAAACAAGCTGATCTAGAAAAAGAATTACAATTTTTACTCATCCCTCAGGATCCCAATGATAAAAAGAATGTAGTTATAGAAATCCGAGCAGGAGCCGGTGGTGATGAATCTGCCTTATTTGCCGCTGAACTATTTAGAATGTATTCCAGGTACGCTGAAAAACAAAACTGGAAAGCAAAGATACTAAGTAGTAGTCAAATCGGCGTTGGCGGATTTAAAGAAATAATCTTTGAAATTACCGGGGCAAACGTATACAGTCAAATGAAATATGAAAGTGGTGTTCATCGAGTGCAACGAGTACCAGAAACCGAAAAACGAGGTAGGGTTCACACCTCTACTGTCACTGTTGCAGTACTGCCTGAAGCAGAAGAAGTAGAATTAACCATTGATCCTAATGATTTAAGAATTGACACTTTTTGTGCTAGTGGTAATGGAGGTCAAAGCGTTAATACCACCCACTCTGCTGTCCGAATCACCCACATCCCAACCAATACTGTCGTTAGTTGCCAAGATGAAAAATCTCAACACCAAAATAAAGATCAAGCAATGAAAGTACTTCGAACTAGAATTTTAGAAAATGTTAGATTAGAAGAAGAAGCAAAGCTTGGTAAAACCAGAAAATCTCAGATTGGTACTGGTGATCGTAGTGAGAAAATTAGAACCTATAACTTCCCTCAAGATCGAATTACTGATCATCGAATCAAAACTAACTATAATAACATTCCAGTAATTTTAGACGGTAATATTGATGACATCATCTCTGATGTTAGAGAGTACGCCCTAGCTGAATTAACCAAAGAGATTTAATCTAGTCAAAATGACAGTTAAAGAATTATTAGGGCAATCTAGATTAAAATTAACCAACGCTAAGATACCCTCAGCAATATTAGACGCTGAGGTTTTATTGTCACATACATTAAATCAACCAAAGGAATTTCTCTACACTTATCCAGAGAGTCCAATAAACAAGAAACAACAAAGACAGCTTAAAAAATTAATTAAAGATCGATCAAAACACATTCCAATTGCTTATTTGACTAATCGCAAAGAATTTTATGGTCTCGATTTTACGATCAACAAAAATGTACTAATCCCCCGTCCAGAAACTGAGATGATCATTGATGAAATTAAAAACGAGAAAACCACGAATGAAACAATAGCAGATATTGGCACCGGCTCAGGTTGTATTGCCATCACCTTAAAGAAACTATTTCCCCAGACCAATATTATTGCTACAGATATTTCAAATAAAGCGTTAAAAGTGGCAAAAAGAAACGCCATAAATCATAATGTGAATATTAAACTTATCCATGGTAATTTACTAGAAAAACTTAAAGGAGAAAAACTAGATATTATAGTTGCCAATCTCCCCTACCTACCAATAGACGATAAGATTAATCGAGAAAAAATAAGCCCAGAAATAAAACGAGAACCTCAATTGGCTCTGTGGGTAAATGAAAATGGATTAAAACTATATCGTAAGTTATTTACTCAGATCAGCGAACTTAGTCACAAGCCTAATAAAATACTTTGTGAGATTGATCCAACTCAAACTAAAGATATTACTAAGCTAATAACTAAAACTTTGCCAAAATACCAACTAGCAGTTAAAAAAGATTTAGCAGGCAGGGATCGACTGGTTATGCTTACTAAATAACATAAAAAAGACTCCAAACTATTTATCCCACGCCGCTCTAATACACTACCTCAAGCCAGGTTGGCACGATCTCAACCCAGGTTGTTCCTCGGTTGAGTTTTATCTCATTATCATGTTGATCTAAAAATAGAGTTCTACTCTTTTCTTTTATCCAACTAGATTCTACTACCGCCCCATCTTGAAACACTAAAGCATCGCCAGTACCGTCAAGATTAATATCTTTCCGGCCAACGTCGTCTATTACTTTCATTCTTGCAATTTGCACTACAATATTTTTAGCAATAATTGATTTATTATTTTCATCTAAGTGTGGCTGATTATTCTGCCACCTTTTATATGCATTAATTTCTTTATCATATTTCCAAACTACCTGATACTTCGCCGTATCACTAGAAAAGTCTATCCGAATATTACTAATATCTCCTCGAGCTTTACTATCGTCTTTAAACTTCCACGAACGATAATCCCCATTACTGTTTAATGAGGAATCCTCTTTCAAGTCTTTTAACATTCCCACTGAAGTATATAAGTTATGTGGAGCATATTTATTATTATCACGCCAGAAATAGTCCTGGTTGGAGCTAAAAAACTCATTTAGATCATACACTGCTCTTTCGTTCTTCAAGCGGTCTAGCGCCTCGGGACTGCCCCCAGAATGGACAAACACCGCCCCATACTCACTAGCAATATCGATTAAGTAGTCTCGAGCGCTTCTAACTGGACCAATCTTAACTAGTGGAGCAGATAAATCGTAAAAAGCTAAAAATCTAGTAATATATGATTCAGCTTGGATCTCATAAACTAAATTAGCATCCGCGATAGCTGATTGTGGTCGCGCTAAACTAAAATTATCAATTACCACTGCCACTAGTGATTGATTTTGGTTGTCTTCACTAACCAACACCCCGTCTATTTCCCTGGCTACTTTATTCTCCAAATCATTATCTTTTTTAAAACTAGCAATATTATCACCGCTAGAAAAAAAGCTAAAGAAAAACCAAAAAGCCCCCACCACTAATAAGAGGGCTATGGTCATAAATGGAAATTTTTTTTCTTGCTCCATTTAAATTATTTTAGATCTGTTTAAGTAATTTTACTACTTACTCTTTCTTATCCTTTTTATCATTACCACCTTCAGCTGGCTTTCCGTCGCCACCTTCTGCAGGCTTAACACCATCGGCAGGTTTTCCGTCACCACCTTCTGCGCCTTCCTTTGCTTCACCTTCAGCACCCTCTTCGCCTTCAGCGCCCTCTTCACCTTCTTCACCTTCAACTGGTTCAGCTACCACAGGCTCTTCTTCTTCCTTAGGAGCCATAACAGTTGCTACTACATCTCCTGCTTCGTGACCAACAAGCTCAATAGTATCTGGGAGATTCAAGTCAGCTACAGTAACGGTATCATCAAAAGTTACAAGTGATGAAATATCTACTGTAATGTTATGAATCAAATCACCAGGCAAACATTTAATTTCTACAGCTGCAAGGTTATTGACCAAAATACCACCTTCAGCATGAACGGCTGGAGCTTCACCAGTCAATTCGATTGATACTTGAGCAGTAATCTTTTCATCCATTCTAATAAGTTTTAGATCAGCATGAGTAATTAAATCACTAACTGGATCACTTTGAATATCGGTAACCAAAATCTTAACCGGTTCATTGTCATCAATCGCCAAATCAATAATGGTATTAGACCCAGCACTTTTATATAGTTTTTCAAAATCAAGAGCTACTAACTCCAAATTTTTATTTTCAATGCCGTGACCATAGATCACTGCAGGAATTTTACCGTCTTGACGTAGGCTATATACCTTTTTACCTACTACTTCTCTGCTTTTTGCTTCTAACTTTGAATTCATAGAAAAATTATTAGTTCTTTTTAACTACACTAGATTAACCTGAAATAACAGAAAAGTCAAGCGTTTAAAAAATCTTTTTCAAAATTATCCTCTTTAATTAAGCTATAAAGACTCAATACATCATCACTATCTACCTTTTTACCACCAATAAACCTTCTAATTTCATTGCCATTTAAGTCAGTTACTAGTCCCACTGAGCTTACTCCCATACCACTTGTCATAATCAATGCCAAGATTGCTGCCTGACAATTACTACATTTAACATGCAATAAGTGAGCACTATTATTTTCTTCAATTACTTTCGCTTCAAACGGGTTATATTTCTCACGACAAACAGGACAAAATGAAACTAACTTCAAACTTTCATTTGGTTTATTGAAACCTAGATTTGGAGGAATAATATCTTGCATAATAATGTAATTATGACATAGATTATTTCTTATATCAAGTTACTTTTTGGTCACCAAAAGTAACACCCAATCTCTTTTTGCCTCCCTATCGCAACACAAAAAAATCAAAAATAGCATTTTTTTCTGTTGGAAAACACAACTCATCTTTACTTAATATCGTTAACCCTACCTCATCACAATACTGCAAAAATTCATCACTGCCGATTAAATAATCGTCAAATTCAATAAAAGTATTATCAATTTTCTTATTTATCAAATGAACAACTCCCGAAGCTACCTTTTTAACTTGGATGTATTCTGATTTAAAATCAGCTCGACCTATCTTCTCAGAAGTGTTAATCACAAATATTCTTGAGGCGGGAGACTTTATTCTTTTCAGATTTTTTAAGATTGCTATTCTTTTTTTAGATTCAACACAAGACAAAACATTAATTAATAAAATATCTCCAATCTCTTTTCCCTTAAAATCAAATTTTTCAATATCAACCTTAACCACTCGTTTGACTTTTAATTTTGTCTCATCAAGATTTTTATCGATCGAAATAACATCCAATCCCCTCTCAGCTAGAAGATTTGAAAAGAAACCAGTACCACATCCTGCATCTAAAACCGGTTCTAAATAAATTTGTTTTATAAACAGCGGTTCTAATATATCTTTTTTGGCAAACGTAGGAACCCCGTAAGATTTTAACAATGTGTTCCAAGATTTTTCAATTTCTAATTCAACCATACTATAAATATTCCCTATTTCTTAAACACCAACCCATTCTTATACACATTAAAACACACTCCAAATAAAAATAAAATAATAACTAAAAAACTACCACCATAACTTACTAACGGTAATGAAATACCAGTTACTGGCAACAAACCCATTCCCATACCAATATTAATAATAATATGCACGAAGATTAAAATAGCAACGAGTATTACTACAAACATTCCAAAATCATCTGGCGCTCTCTGGGCAATATAAAACAGGCGCCAAAACATTATTAGAAACAAGGATAATAAAATTAACACCCCTACAAAACCTAACTCTTCAGCAATTACTGCGAAAATAAAATCAGTCTGACTTTCAGGGATAAACTTCAACTGACTTTGTGATCCAAAGCCAAGTCCCCGACCAAACGTTCTACCCGCACCAACTGCAATTAAAGACTGACTAACATTATACCCACTGCCCAACGGATCTAAAGATGGATCTAAAAAAGTTCTAATTCTATCTTTCTGGTAATCCTGAAACAAAAACATCCAACTAACTGCCAGAGCCAACAATATTGAGATAGCAATCATGAAAAAATGCTTTTTATTTTTACTAACTAGAATAAACGAGATTAGCCAAACAAAGAAAAGTATCATTGCTGACCCAAAATCAGGCTGAACAACTACTGCAATCAGTGGCAGAATCATTACTAAACTAATTAAAAATAAATGTCTTAGTTTACTAATCGATCTGGCTCCGTAACTATACGCCCCGGCTAAAACCATAATCATAAATATCTTAATCAGCTCTACTGGTTGGAAATTTACTGAGCCCACTACAAACCAACCTCTCGTTCCCCTAATCGTGCTACCAAGTGGAGTTAAAACTGCGATCAATAAAACTATACTTAAGATATATCCGGGCCAACTTATTTTTTTCCAAAATCGATAATCAATATTGGCAGCAATGAACATTACCACCAACCCAATCAACAGCCAAACAATTTGTTTCTGGAAATTAAAAAATTCACCTCTACCCTGCCCTAGAGCCACACTATAGATTGCAGCTAAACCAAAAAATGCTAACAAGAGAATTGTTGTTAGAAGTACCCAATCTATTTTTTGCCAAAATGAGATTAATCGATTAATCATACTTATTCATTCCTTAAGGCTTCTATTGGATCTAGGCTAGCTGCCTTTTTGGCTGGATAATAACCAAAAATCAATCCAACTGCAGCTGAAAAACCAACTGCGATTAATATAGAACTAAATGATAATACAAAATCCCAAGAAAAGCCAAATTGCTTTGCCACAATGCCAATAATTGAAGTAAGAAAAATCCCAACAATAACCCCTATCGCCCCACCAAACGCTGTTACTACAACCGCTTCCCACAAAAACTGCCATTTAATCTGATTAACTCCCGCCCCTACTGCTTTTCGAAGCCCTATTTCGAAAGTTCGTTCCGTCACAGATACATACATAATATTCATAATACCAATTCCACCAACTAAAAGTGAAATCGCTGCAATAGCCATTAAAAGTAAGGTAATTCCACCAAAAATAGTATCAATCATTTCCCGTGCCTCTTCCATAGTGGTAATGCCAAAATCATCATCTTTGGGGTCCTCAATCTCATGCCTCTCTCGCATTAAATCAGTAATTTCTGCCGCCGTTTGATCCTGGATACCTGGGTTTTTCATTTGAGCTGTAATCCAAGACACATGATCTGATCCCAAAATTAATTTCTGAGCAGTTTTTACTGGGACATAAACCATATCATCGAAATTCAATCCTAATCCCCCACCACGCTCGGTCAAAACACCAATTACCCGAAACCGTTGCTTACCAATTTTAATATTCCGACCAATTGGGTTTGCATCATCAAATAAATCATTTGCCGCATTCGATCCAAGCACAGCCAACTTAGCCATCTGTCTATTTTCATCAGAGCTAAAAAAACGACCATCATCAACCTCCGAGCTATCGATTTCGATAAAGCCTGCGGTGACTGCCAAAAAGTTTAAAGTCTCATTCTGATTTAAATAAGACACCACCGACTGACCAATCACTCCGGAATACTGGTTTTTAATATTAGATAATTTACCAATCGCTTCGGCATCCTCAACGGTTAGAGTAGTTATTTGAACTCCCTGAGCCATGCTAGTAGCATTAGCGGTAGAGTTTTTACTAGTTGATGGTACTTTAATTTCAATTTGAATGTAATCAGAACCAAATGCGTCTAATTCACCCAAGATTAAGCCCTTTAGACTTTCACCAGCTGACATCACAATGATTACTGCCGCAATACCAATTACAATACCAAAAATAGTCAAAATAGTTCTTGATTTGTGAACAAATAAAGAATTCCAAGCTAATTTAATTGGTAAAAGATTATTCATACCTTAACGCACTAATTGGATCGAGCGCCGCTGCCTTTTTGGCTGGATATATTCCAAAAATCAATCCCACCGCGGCTGAAACACCAAATCCTAATAAAATTGAATTTAAACTAATTACTAAATCCCAATTGTAATCCAAGTACCTGGCAATTGTCGCCACCAAAACAGACACTAAGACGCCAATAATAATACCAACAATACCACTTAAAATTGTAATCGCTACAGTTTCTGAAATAAACTGTAATACTATATGAGATTGTTTAGCGCCAACAGCTTTTCTTAGTCCCACTTCTCTTACTCGTTCATTAACTGCGGCAAGCATAACATTCATCACTCCTACTCCACCAACAATTAATGATATTGCTGCAATTGCTGCTAAGAAAAATCTCAGGGCGTCAGTCACAGTAGTTAGAGTTTCAATAGCATCTTTGGTATTTTGAACTGAAAAATCGCTAGCTTCATCGTTTTTAATATTGTGACGATCTCGAAGCAGTAGTTTAATATCTTCAACTGCTCGATCGAGATTATCTGAATAATTTACTCGCACCCTGATAGCATTAACATGATTTACTCCCAACATAATCTTCTGAGCAGTAGCCACAGGAATTAACACTATATCATCCTGATTTTGAAATCCCGCCACTCCCCGCTCTCTCATCACACCGATTACTGTAAAAAATTCTTTTTTAATTTTAACCTTTTTACCAAGAGAGTTGTCACCAGCAAATAAATCCTGCCACACCCCGTGACCCAATACTACAACTCGAGAAGTACTCCGCTCTTCTTCAGCAGTAAAAAATCGTCCCGAAGCTAATTCAGTATCTTCCACATTCAAATAATCACTCATTACTCCATAATAATTAGCGTCTGTCTTTTGATTTTGATAAGAAAAGGTAGCAATACCAGTGTTATATGACGAGGCAGCAACCACATTTGGCACCTCACGGGCAATTGCTCTGGCATCATCATATTTTAATGTAGTAATCACAATCCCCAAAATAGATGCTGGCGGACCATCGTTCTCTGATGCACCAGGTAAGACTGCCACCAAATTACTACCCATTGAATTAATTTGATTAATGATCAGACTCTGAGCACCAGCACCCACTGACATAATAATAATCACCGCTGCAATACCAATAATGATTCCTAAGCCAGTCAAAAAACTACGCACCTTATTGGCCCGTAATACAGAGAATGAAAGTTGAATAATATCAAAAGCCTTCATAGGGAGATTATTTTTTTAGTTCGCCATCTTTTGCCGACCTCCTCTGATCAACTGCCCTGTCACTCTCAATTAAACCATCACGAAGAAGAATTATTCGCTCAGCATGATTAGCGGTATCACTTTCATGAGTTACTAAAATAATTGTGTGGCCAAGATCATGTAAATCTTCGAGTATTTCCATAATCGCCTGACCAGATTTGGTATCTAGATTACCCGTTGGCTCGTCAGCAAATATAATACTCGGGTTAGTAACTAACGCTCGAGCAATTGCTACTCTTTGTTTCTCTCCGCCAGATAACTGATTAGAAAGATTATTAATCCGATGAGTTAATCCAACAGCTTTGACAGCATTTTTTACTTTCTGGTCATGACCTGTCTCCTTTCCATAGAAAAGCGGTAACTTAACATTATTATAAACACTAGTTTTTGGTAACAAGTTAAAAGATTGAAATACAAACCCCACTTCTTCATTTCTTATTTGCGCCAATTGATCATCGTCGAGATTACTAACATCATGACCCTTGAATAAAAACTTTCCAGAACTCGAAGTATCCAAAAAGCCCAAAATATGCATTAATGTTGACTTTCCTGACCCCGATGGTCCCATAATTGCTACAAACTCTCCTTTTTGGATTTCAAAAGACACACCATGTAAAACCTTAGTCACCACCTCGTCATTTACATATTCCTTTTTAATTTCCTCGGTCCGTATTAATGTCTTAGTCTTTTTCATGTTTGTCTATTTCCCATTTTTTTTAAACACAATCACCCGATCACCTTCATTTAGCCCTGCTACTATTTCAATCATTCCTCCATCGGCTCTGAGCCCGATCTCAACCACCATCTCTGCAATAGTTTCATCAGCATTTAAAATCTCCACAAACTTCTCTGGAGTTTCCCCAAGCATTGATTCTTTTATCTTTACTGCTCGCTGAGGAATATATAATACCCCTTCTTTTTTACCAGTTACTAAGGTGACATCAGCACTCATCCCTGTCTTAACCCGACTAAGCAAATCATCTTCATCAAAGCTAACAGTAGTTTGATAATATACCACATCAGAAATCGTAGTTTGGGCCGGATCGATAAAAGTGACCACGCCAGCAAACAAATGATCACTGCCAAATGCATCAAGCTCAACACTAGCAATATCCGAAACATTAATCTTGGCGATATCCGATTCTGGAATGTCTACTTTGATTTCAAACTCCCCTGTTCCTAATATCTTTACGACCGATGATGCTAAGCTGGTTTGTTCTCCAATGCTATAATTTACTTTGGTAACTATCCCAGAAATTGGAGCAGAAATACTGTAATCACTAAGATCATTTAAAGTTTTATTTAACTGAGCCTGAGCTTGAGAAACTTTTGCCTCTGCCGATTGGACTTCAAAGTCTCGTGGTCCAGCATTCTTTAAGTTCAATTCAGCCCTAAAGATTGCCAAAGCATCTTCCGCCGCTTGAACTTGAGACCGATAACTATTAACTGAATTAACCAAATTAGATTTAGCAGTTTGTACTGAGGTTAAAGAGGTGTTATTGGTAGCCTGCTGAGTGCTAACATCTGATTTAATCGTGTCCTTAGTGGCCTGCGGATATGAATCGTTAACCACAATCTTGTCAGCTAAATCATAAGAGATATTTAAAAACTCATTCAGATCCAAAAGAGATTCTCCCAAATCATCAGCAACAGCTAAAATAGACTCACTATCCCTTTCTACATTTGCAACGTCAATATCTGAATTCAAAGAATCTAAACCGCTTTTAATAGCGCTGTATCGACTCGCGACCACATTTGTCAAAACAGAATCACTGAATCGTAAATTCAAAGTAGTAACACTGTTGATTAAATGATTATAAACCTTGTCTAACGCCACTATAGCAGTAAAATTAGCATTATTAACAGCATTTAGCGCCTTGATTTGTAAAGTTTTTATCTCGTCATCCCGCTTTACCATCAAACTATCTAAATCTCTTTGAGATTTATCTAATTTCTCCTTTGATACATCAATGGCTTCATTGGATGAACCGGCCAAAGTCTGAGCTAAATCTGCCCTAGCCGAATCAAGATTGGCTTGGTATTGCGATACCTGAGACATTAAACTAGCTGAATCAATTCGAGCTAATACCTGTCCGGCTACTACCACACTACCCTCATCTACGGTCAAGTAAACTAGTCGACCAGCGGTTTTAAAATTTAATTCAATATCATGAGCAGATTCTACCGACCCGGTAGCATTAACTGTTTGAGTAATATTACCAAGCGTCACGTCTTCAGTAACAAACTCCACCGCATCAGTATCTTTATTTAATATTCCAACAACAACTAAGATTATTACTATTACCAAAACAACAACAAACCAAAATAATTTTCTGGCAATTAATTTTCGGATCCAACTCTTCTTAACGATTGTGATCTCATCATTGTCTTTTGGCATATTTTTAGGTTATTAACACCATTATTTTAACATTTTTTGCTATTTAAGAAAAGCGCCCACATCATGTGAGCGCTTTGTAAGACAGTTAGTCCCGCCTGAAAATCTTCAGGTAATAGAGAATGATTATTCCTCCAGTTATTAGGGTAAAAGTGCCTAAAATCTTCAAGCAGAACGGCAATGGGTACAGCCCCACCATCCAACCGAACATTCCCAACATCATTGTTGATCCTAAGCTTCCAGCAGCCGACTTAATCGACAACACGGTTGCTCGGTTTTTAGAATCCAAGTGTGAATTCAAAAAATGATCAGTAAACGGCCGGATATATCCTCGAACAATGTTTTGCAGTAAGATAATAAAGGCCATGGCCTTGGTAACTATACAGCCCATCAACACAATGGGAATGCCAATCACCAAAATCATTACCACCACGCTAACCAGGTCTCCTATTTTCTTATTCAACCAGTCAGCATAATAGCTACTTACTGCTGCAATCACGCCCAAAGCGAAGAAAATCCAGCCAAATGTCCAAACCGGTAGCCCGACTAATACAAAGTATGGATTGTAGGTAAAAAACCACACCTTAGACACGGCACCAATCAAAACCACAAAGGCAATTACCCACTTCACCTTCATATTGTTTGCTACAAACAAAACGCTGATCTTCATCAGCTGCCAATGATCTCTTAACTGTTTACCCTCCATCTTATCCCGTGGTGGCTCTTTAAATTTGGCAACTACAAAACAATTAACAAAGACGGTAACTAACGAAATCGCTAAAGGTAAGCGCATGTGAACTTCTGCCAAATAGCCGGCAAAAACAGAAGAAACTGCAATCGCCGCTAATCGATATGAAATGGCACGACCTTGAATCTTTCTAAACTCATCCTCCCTGCCTAATACTACCAAAGTGTCACAAAGAAATGCCGAATCAGCACCAGAAACCAATGAATACCCAACCATCCAGATAATATTTCCAGTCCAAGCCATAAGCGGATTGAAGGCAATGGTGAAAAACACTCGATCAATAGTAAAAAGACACACTCCCATAAAAATAGTTTTCTTGCGACCAATGAGATCCGCGAGCGCCCCTGAGGGCACCTCCAGAAAGATCAATCCACTGACAACCACCGACTCCATTACCAAAATCTGCGACAGGCTCATGTGAGCCATTTCCTGAAGAAAAAGAATTAAAATCGGTCCCCAGAAAAACGGTTCGGCAAACAACTGAAACCAATAATACAACCTGATGTTTCTCTCTGCCTGTTTACGTGTCATTTTTCTTTCCTTTTTTTCGACTTTTCAAAGAACACTGTTCAGTTAACCAATCGTTTACTTTTTGTAAACAAAAAAACTCGGCTATCTGACCGAGAAGTTTTAAGAGATTATGTTATTTTATATTTATACAGTAATAATATTAATATTTAACACCTTAAACAAATCCTTGGTCAAACCACGAGGAAGAATGCCCACCACGGCATTACAGCCATAAAGGGAATTGGTCCAACTAAATTGTTTAAAATGTTGTCTCATAAAAGTTTAATTTAACTTGTTTTAAAGAATAACAGCTAATCAGATATATGTCAAATATGCCCGTTTTATGGTAAAATTACACTATGAAAAAGAAGAATAAGATTATAATACTGTTAACTGGCTTTATTTATTTAATTTTAGCGTTAAATATTTTATTTATTGTGTCTTTTGATTATCAGAAACACGCCAATAGATTCACTTTTTTACCGCTATTTAAGCATAAAGAGTTAAAAATAGATTATACTTATCCACAACCACTAAATACCCCAAAAAAAGTTAAGGGGATATATCTAACTGGTTATTCATTCACTAGTAAAAACGGAAGGGCTAGACTGATCAAGCTTATTGAGAGTACCGAATTAAATACGATGGTTATTGATATTAAAGATCCAAACAACAAATTAATGTTCTATCCGGAAGATGAACTATTAAAGCCACTGGAAGTTTCATCTGCAGCAGTAGATAACGAAACAACCAAACAAATTTTAACTGATTTACAAAATAGGAACATCTATACCATCGCCAGAATAACCACTTTCCAAGACAACAATGCAACAATTGCCTTTCCTGATCTAACACTAAAAAATGGAGAGGGTAAAACCTGGTATAACTGGCAAGGGATTGCCTGGCTAGATATGACCAATCCCAATGCCTGGGAACTACCAATTGCTCAAGCTAAGGAGGCGGCGATGCTTGGCTTTGATGAAATTCAATTTGACTATATTCGTTTTCCATCAGATGGTAATATAAAAACCATTGTCTACCACACCCCGCCTGAAAACAACAAAAGATACACTACCTTAAAATTATTTTTTGAACATATGGAAGAGGAGTTAAAAGATCTACCCATTCCCCTCTCAATTGATTTATTTGGACTTACTTATCAACGACATAAAAACCCGGACTACGATTTATATATTGGTCAGAGATTGGTTGATGCTGCCGAACACTTTGACTATATTTCACCGATGGTTTATCCATCTCATTATCCTAATGGTTTTCTTGGATTTGCCAATCCTGCTGATCATCCATTTGAAATAGTAGACAAAGCCTTAATGGAAGGAAATTTGATCTTAAATACAGTTACCTCAACCACTGCCCTAACTAGACCATGGCTACAAGATTTTGACATTGGTGCAGTATATGACGGCCCAATGATCAAGGCTCAAATAGAAGCCTGTGATAAAAACAATTGCTCTGGTTGGATCCTATGGAATCCAAGAAATGTTTATACTGATGAGGCGCTAGAAAAAATATAATAAGTAGCGTGAGATTATTAGTGAGAGCCATAGTTGACAAATATTATATAATATGCCAACATAACGGCAAGGTTTCAGGTACTAGAAAAACAACCATCCAAAAAAGGATAGGAAAATGAAAGTTGATACACTTGATGTGGGTGACTCCTTCACAAACAGTGAGAGAACGAGAGTTAAAGTTCTGACCGCCGACACTATCGGAGAAGAAGTGAAGTGTGTCCTCAAAAGGATGGAGGGCCCACTTCAAGGCGCTTCCAACGTACATACCTTCCCCATCGTTAATGGGCAGATTGATTTGGGAGAGTCAACCAACTTTCGACCAGCCCCAAAACGAATAGTGCACTGAATCACAATTAACCTTGCGCTGCTACCATAGCACGCAAGGTTTTTTTCTTTCTCAAAAAACTCTCGGGGTTAGATTTTATCTTTGAGTATATAGTTAATCTTTACTGTTCCATATAAATATCCTCAGAAATAACTCCTCCATCCTCGTCCTTTTTACTCATGTCTAAACTATCACTCTTATATTCCCTATATCCTTCTTTATTACTAGTAATATAATACACACTATCTGCGTCGGTATTGGTAATAAATCCATATTGACCCTGACCATTGGTAACTTGCACCTCTAAAACCTTATTATATTTAGCAGAAAATATTCTAACTACTGCCTTAGCCATTCCACTATTTTTTGCCTTATCATAAACTACACCCCAACTCTTAGGCGCTTTGACTGCGGCCAGTCGCCTAAACAGTATGAATAACAGCACATGAATCACAAAAAATGCTCCAACTAACCATGATGGTGATACGATAAGGGAAACTACAGAAAATAGCGGTCCAGCAGAACTAACTGCCTTACCGAAATTATTACGACGTTTTTTGGCCACAATCTTTTTATCCGATTCAACTACATCACTAGTATCAATAGGAATATTAGCAATGATTACGCCCTCTTTCCCTTCGGCAATATTAATTGTCCCACCATGATAAATATCAACAAATTGTTTATCCTCACTAACTTCGGCCAAAATCTTTGATGGAAAATCGAAATTTGGCTTGACCACCTTAATATAATATTCACCCTCATTCACTAAAAAATTATACTGACCCTTTTTATTGGTAATTTTAGATTTTACTAACTGATCTGTATTTTTATTATATAACCGAATCACTGCAAGGTCTATCGGCTCCTTAGTCAAGGAATTGTATATTACTCCCCAACCCTTTCTCTTCTTTTTGAACAATAAGGCAAATGGTTCTACAAACAGTATCTGTAAGTAATGTAGTAAACTCCACCATGGAATCGCTGCTATGGTTCCAACCAATGCCACTCCCACCACCGCTGGAGCCACATACCGCTCATTAGCTACCTCCACAATTGGATTATCTATCACATCTAAAACTGCCTCAGTTCCTGCGCTGTCTGCCACAAACGAAAGGGTTCCGCCAATACCATCAAAAACACCCGAGAAAGCCGATTCTAAGACACCTTTGCGTTTAATTACAATATCATCATTTAAGACATTATCATTAACAGTAACATCCTTAACTAATATCTCTTCATCACCACTGGCAACAACTAATTTATATTCACCATTGGGCAAAGCCAAGCCATACTCACCCTGATAATTAACACCTCTGGCCTCGAATAAGTTTTCAATATCAAGAATAATACTTTCCCCATCAATACTAACATAATTAACTTTAATATCATCAGTGCCATCACCATCAATGTCGACCAATTGAGACATTCCATACTCTAACTCTATTTCAACTGGCACAGAACGAACCTCCACTCGAACATTACCACTCTCTAAGAGCTCAAAAGCTGTTAAGCTATGTTGAGAGTACTCTCCGGCACTTCCTTGAGCATAAAAATAGACTGTTTGAGGAATTTCAAGTTCTGCCTGCAACCTTTCTCCATTATCATAATCGACATAAAGCGACTTAGTAATAACTAAATTACCATTAATGTCGTATATTAAAAGATCAAATTCTCCACCCACAGGATAATCTTCAAGGCTATAAGCCACCTCTCCCTGAGGCCAACTCATTACCCTAAAGGCTAATGAATCAGTTTCACCATTTTCAGCAATCAAAATAATTTCACCGCTCAGCTCCCCTACCGATTCAATAATAATATTAGAAACATAACGATTACCGCTTGAGTCATAGAACATTGGGTATGACGTACCATCGATCACGGCAGTTACTGAATCAACCACCGTATAAATATCACGATTAAAGGCCACGACGGTCAGGATTGAATCAGCAAGAACATTAACAACATTACCACTAAATGATAGTTCCACGCCTCCGTTATCAGCAAAAAATGATGGGGTAAACAAACGAGCCGGCACCTCAGGATCGTCGATATCATATTGATAAAAGATAGTATCATTGATGACTTCAGACAAGCAACCACTTTCCTTATAGGCCTTTAAATAATACCCATTGCCCTGATTTTTTTGGGCTAAGTTATCCACAAACTGAATACCATCGCCCTGATAGACTAAGGTAAGATCATTATTATTATCATCTCTAAGCAACTGATAGCCATCTGCCTCAGCTACTGGCGACCACCGAACAAAAACACCACTAGACACCGAAGTTAAAGTTATACTGGAAACACTATTAACATAACAACCAGGAGTAGACTGAATAAACGCTGGCAAAGAATAATCATTCACCCCGTTAATATCACGATAAGCAAATAGAGAGTAACAGTATTCTGAGCCGTTAACTAATCCCGAATCATTAAAATAACTATTTGGCCCACGATAAACCACCTCATCTATTGGTCGATCATAAAAAGTTGCCTCCCTTGAACATAACGATCTAGTTACAATAAATTCATCGTAACCAATCTCATCAATTATTGGTGACCAAGAAAGTTCGGATCGCTGATTATCTGGAGTAACATCAAGAACTAATGTCGGCTCACTAATTACCCCCGAAGTAACATCACAAATTTTACCAGAGGGAGATCCAACTGATAAATATGACTTAAGTAAAATCAGATCATCTTCATCAACCGCGCCGTTACCATCTAAATCAGCCAACTTGTTCATCAAGGTCTCTTGCAAAACATAACTACCTCTATTATTCAAAAAGTCATTCAAACGAAGGGCATCGGCTTCAGTAACAAAGCCACTAGCTGCTGTGAAGCTAGGTAAAAAATAATCAGGAGTAATATCGCCAATATTGCCCCCACCAACACTAGGGTTTGGTAATTGGCCACAGGCACTATGACAACGCAACTGCCCGATACTAGTATCATTACCTGAGAGTAAATAACCATAGATTCTATCCGCATCGAGAGAATTAACCACATAATCGCCATTAACATCTGCTGCTGCTATAAAATCGCTAGAACTAATTTTATCCCAATCTCCATCGTCAACAACCCCATCACCATTAATATCACCAACTATATAGCCCAATTCATTAGCGGCGCAACCAACGGGAGTATAAGAACAATTTTCATCATCAATATCTTCTATTCGCCGACACCGCTGAACAGTCTCACCTAATTCGGTAACCTGAGAACATTGAAGTGGATCACCACAAGCAAAATTATCAGAAAAACATTCGGAATTACAACAAGTCGATGATGTTGGATTCTCTGGACTACGACATCTGCCACCAACAGAAGTCTGGACGCACGTCAATGGCGAAATACAAGAACCTCTACTACCAATATTAAAACACTCAGCATTACAAAGAGACGCTAACCCCCCCTGACTACACGAAGTACCATCCTCTCTCTCTCCATCAGTCGTTTGAACACACTGTCCATTAAAACATTGTTCACATTCACCGGCACAATCCACATCATCACAAGTCTCTGGTGGACAGGAACTAACATCATAACTACAGAACCCATCGTTACAGCTATAACAACTGTCACAAGACATTACATCACATGGATCGCCTGACGGTGGTGGTGGTGGTGGGTCATTGGAAGATTCATAACCGAAAGAAAGAGTATAGCCAATCAACGAGACAATAAAAAGAGCCAACAGAAAAACCACTGACTTTCCAGCTGGTGTTTTTAGCAAGTCTCTCACCTTCCTCATATCCTTAAATTTCAATATAAAAAGATAATATTCTGATAATGATATTATAACACAAATGCAGTAAGGCACCAAAGCAAAAAACCGTAGCCAAATCTATCCCCTATTAAACAAAAAATAATACCTTAATTTATAGCTAAGTGTCTTTTATATTTTAAGGCTTGTCTGTGTTATAATATAAAGCATGAAGTTCAATCTCAAGAACAAAACTTTTTTAATTGGACTCGGCTTGTCACTAGTAGTTATCTGGGGGATCTTTTTACGATCTTACAACATCTCCGAACAACCATATTGGATGGATGAAGGATACACCATCAATGCCACTACTTCTATTTTGGAAAAAGGAGTATCAGTTCTAGATTCAGATGAATACTACCACTGTCCGATTTATTGTTATCCAACAGCAGGACTAACAAAAATCTTCGGTGCGACCCCAATCGCCTTTCGACTTTTGGCAATCCTAGCTGGCGTGGCAATAATCGCCCTAGCCTTTTCTATCGCAAAAAAGTTTTACAATAAAAATATAGCCATTCTTACGGCTGTTTTTGTTTCTCTATCTTATTGGCAAATCGCCTGGTCCAGACAGGCAAGATGGTACACCCTCCTAATTTTATTTTTTTGGTCGACCTGGTATTTTTTCTACAAGTATCTTAACACTAAAAAACCGAAAGACTTGGTAGCACTACTAATATTATTAATTTTTACGATCTTAACCCACAAGATTGGCTATTTTTTAATATTAGCAATGATAATTTGGTACTTTTTTGACCAGTTCTATCCGAAACTCAAACAAAAAACGCTTAATAAATCTGACCATCTAAGACTAAGTATTATAGCAATTGCCCTAATTGTCATAATGATTGTTATCGAAAGAATAACTTTTTCCGGTTTTCTATGGCAAAACATAAAAAATATTACGCTACATTATAAACTACCCTTCTATCTCAACTTTTACATCAAAACCTATATTCTATTTTTATTCTTTACCCTTTATTATTTCTTTACCAGAAAATCAAGCACTGAACGCAGGTTGGTTTTATTTATTCTTTGGCCCTTTGTTATTTACTTAATCCTATATTCATTCTTAAGCAATATTGTCCATTACCGCTATCTCTTTCCCACCACCCTAGCATTTTATATTTTGGGGTCAGCTGGAATAATCGAATTTGTTAAAAATATTAAAAGATCAAAAAACAGAAAGATAATTGTGATAATTATTGCTGGATTGTTTCTACTAAGCCATCACATTGTAATTATCCCCCGCTCTCATTACATACTTGAAGCAGACAGCCCAAATCTATCTGGCCGACCATATTATTCCCGCACCCCCCAACCCGACTTTAATAAAGGTTATAATTTTATTATAGAAAATTTAAATAACAATGAAATAGTTATTTCATCACATCCCCATTTTAATAAAATATTTTTAAATCAACCTGGATATTGGATTAAATATAACTATCTAGGCTTCAGTAATGACTTAAATAGCAAATATGGTGATGGTGATCAAGAATATTATGTTGGTGCTAAAATCATTGATGACTTAGCTGAACTTAAAGAAATAACTGACATCAATTCTGGCTACCTGATCTGGGACTTCGCTGGCCGAGGACACATCGATAATAACATCGAAAAATATGTTGAAAATAACTTTGAAGAAGTTTTTTATAATCGCTTAAATAGTTACTCAAAGATTTGGATTTATAAATTTTAAATAAATGGAACTAGAAGACAAAATATTTAAATCGGTTTTTATTTATCTAAATAATATAGCCAAACTATTAGTAATAATTGTTCCACTAATACTTATTTTTTATGTTGGTATAAATTTGTATTTCTCAAACAACATAAAAATGCATTATCACCTACCATTTATTGAAGAAAGATTTGATAGTGTAAAAAATAATATGTACTTTCTAGGAAGGCCCACGCCCTATTGGAGTAAGCAGTTTATTGATTCTGATAACAATAAATACACAGAAATAGTTAATTCTCCCTTTAATTTTGTTATTCAGCCAGATACACCCCCCATCAATAAGGAACTAAATATATCAGGAATATTCAAAGGGAAAACAAACTGGGAGATATCTTTAATTTGTCAAGAATGCCCAAAAACAGAAAGATACGACTGGAAACCGTTCTACTACGGTGAGCTAACAGATTATACTCCTGTTGTTAAGTTTGATAATACAACAATCTACTCTACCCTCGACAAAAATTGGATTAAAAGTAGATCAATTGAAGAATGGATAGAAAAAAACATTAACATCGGCGACAATATTAAAATACTAAATGAGGCATATCCCAAAAACAACTTTATAAACAAGGAAATTGATTTTATTGCCGGAAGACAAACCATTATAAACAATATATTAAGAGGTCAGCATAACTTTTTTGTTTATCTTAGGGATTCAATAGATTTGGAAATAAAAAAAGAAGATCTAAACTGGATTGATGGCCCAGATAGTGCAACAGTCAAACTCTCTACCCTAGATGATGAAGTTATTTTTGAAGAAGAACTAGGTGACGATGGAGTAATAAAAACGGATATTAATAAGAGAGGAAAGGTCATCCAAAAATCCATTAAACACAACATAGCAACAGAAGGCATATATAAATTATCTTTTTATTCTACGCCCGGCCAGAAAGGCAGCGATTGGGCCATAACTCAAATAAAAATAAATACCAATAAAATAGTTTTAGCTGCTGGCCTCAATGTAATTTTAGATGATGCTACCCTATACACCGAAATTACCAAACCCACAGAAATTGGCTTCTACGCCTGGCATAAAACCGCAACCCAAACGATTAAAATTGAAGGAGAAAACAACCAAGAAGCAGTAAACATAACCAACTCAAAACTAGAAGAATGGCAATGGAAAACACTTGGACCAGATCACTACTCTATAAAAATAGTAGGCGATCAATACGTTTCTAGTAAAGAGGTTCTATCATTTAGCCCCGAAAACTATTTTAGACCTTATCTTTATAACAGCGATCAAGAGAAAGAAAGTTTATTTATATTTGTAAAAGATTACGCATTTATAAAAAAACAAGATAATTGGATTGAAGTATCGAAAAACTTTGAATCGTTAGATTTTGAAAAAATAGAAGACTATAAGGAAATAAAGATTTCCATCCGTAGCCAAGACATTAAAGAAAACTTCGGAACCGAAAACTATCTATTTGAAAATGGATTTAGACCAATAATTGAAAACAATGACTACAAAATATGGACAAACAAAAAAGAAGACTTTTATCTTCACGCTAGTATAGACTTTTTTGAGTGGATAACTGATAACTCACCTAAATCTAATATTTATGTAGACCCAAACCTAACCATAAACATCCCCCCAACTATCGGAGCTACTGAAAAAGAAATATTAAAAGCTGATTTTGTAATTAAAGAAAATGTTTATTATCTTCCCACATTCATAAAAGAATTTAATGCCACACTTTGGTAAAACAATTTGGTTATCATGGAAAAAAACATTCATTGCAACAATGATTATATTTGTTTGTATTAGTATAATCAGCATTTGCTCCCCTCACATCAGTAAATTAATTAACTTTTATTTTTCAGTTAATATTATTAAATATATCAGCTTAATTTTGATACTAATTGTTTTTTATTTACATCAAAAGAAATGGTTTGAAAAAATTACATCATGGCGTTACAATCGTCTGTTGAATTTTTTAAGTGAGTATATATTTATCATATCCTTAATCTTAATATTTTTAAATAATATCATTTCTATTGGTGATAATAATCTTTTACAACTTTTAATTAAAATATTTGGTGATTCAGCTAAAAATAATATCGAAATATTAAGAGAATATTTATATTGGCCAATTAAAGCTAACAGTTACCTAATAGGCACTACAATTATATCTGGATCACTGTCACTTTGGCTTAACTATTCTAAGATTATCAAAAAGATATCAGAAAAAGATCATCTCAGAAAACTTGCCAAAAAAGCAAAAAGATATCAAAGAATAAAAAAAGCTTTCCCTTCTATTGAAAAATCAACCCCAATAAAACCAATAGTTGGTTGGCTAGAAAAAAATGGCTTAAAATTCCACTTTGTACTTTTAATAATCGCTATACTATTTATTGGAATAAAGGTGTGGATGCCAATATATTATGAAGTTAGTTATGTTGATGAATATTTTCACACCGCTTCAGGTAGCTCTCTTTTTGAAACTGGCAACTTCGCCGAGTTTTCTGCCAGTGAAGGAACCTACAAAAGAGGAGCGATTATGTCAGTATTAACCGGGGCGATGATTTATTTTGGTGGTAAAAACTTATTTTTAGTTAAATTAATTCCGGCACTAATAGGAATAATAAATTTCTTTCTTTTTTATCTCATTGCCAAAAAGATAATAAACAATCGCACCATTATTATATTGGCCTTATCAGCCTTCACTCTAAGTCCCTGGATAATATTCAATCATTTTTATATAAGATTTTATGTAATTTATGAATTATTTATTCTTTTAATACTCTACCTGTTCTCCTTATTAGTGGAGTCGCTAAAAGAAAAAAATAAAAAAATAAAAATCATTAGCTTGGTCTCTATTATAGTTTTGTTAAACATCATTATCTATTATTCCAGTTACGATCTGGGGAAATATTCTCTAATGATTGTAACAATTACCGGCTTCATGTATTTATTTATTTCTACAACTAAAAATAGAAAAACCCAAGGAGACAATGAGATATTAAAACATATAAAAGCGATTTTTCAGCTAAAAATCCTTTATAAAATAATACTGATAATATTTTTATCAATTATTCTGTTTTTTATCTTCAAAGTCCCCAGTAAAATATATTTACTAATCAACCACAAAACCAGCACCTTAGCGTTTAATATGAAATATTTAGAGTTCTTTTTTGCTATTCAGTGGATATTTACTCTTTTTATAATTATCGCCTTACCGATAATTACAATAACCAAAAATAAATTTAAAAAGATCCTGGTTATCAGCACCAGTTTATTATTATTGCTCCACCTGTCTTCAAACTATGATATGCAAATTATCCGAGGAATACTATATCTTATTCCAGTTACAATTCTAGTGGCTATGATTAGCTTAGATAATTTATATTATTTATTTAAACGAGGCCATAAAATCACCCTGTATATAAAATATTCTATAATAATATTAATGCTTGCTGTTTGTGTTTATAATAGTTATCCGGAAGATTTTATTCAATACCCAAATATTTACAATGAAATAATCCCTAGAGACTATAAAAAAGCCAGCAACTTTATAAAAGAAAAATTGAAAAACCATACTATCATCGATGCCACCCATGGTGCTAGTAGTTCTTATCCATCATTTTATGATTTAGATATTGATTTTCACCTAGATTTAAATAATCACAATATTACCACGGAAAAAAGAATGGCAAATAAGGGCATCGTGTTTGATCCTTTTTATTATGATAATGCGGGCACAATGTATTCTACCTATCTAAACAGGCCTCATATTATTATGAATGAGTTTGAAAAGATAATCAGAGAAGAAAAGGTAGTCGTAATTCTCATAGAAGGCTCCAAGTGGCAGTTTCTTACTAACGACTCTTATTCTCTAATGGTTCGTTTTCTGCCATTTAGACAAGATTTTTTAAATTTTAGTCTTTATTATAACTAAATTATAACTAACCAATTATTTCCTCATAAAGCTTTCTATATTTCTCTGCAGTAACAGCGGGAGAAAAGTTCTCCTCAGCCTTTTTTCTAGCGGACCGAGAAAGACTACCATCTACATTGTTTTCTAATACCCAAATAATACCTCGAGCTAGATCTTGAGCATTAAATGGTTTTGCTAGATAACCGTTTTTTTTGTGCTCAATCATATCAGACATTCCCCCAATATCAAAGGCCACACAAGGAGTGCCACAAGCTAAGGCTTCCACTACTGTATTGGCTAGATTTTCTTCAGTGGAGGGTGCAACAAAAACATCTGCAGCTGAGCAAGCCAGAGCTACCGATTGATCACTGTTTAATCTACCGAGATATATTGCTTTTTTATCCTCACCACCGTCAGCACCAAATATAATCATTTTGACGTCTAACCTGTGAAGATGTTTTCTGGCCCTCTGAAGATATATAAAGCCCTTCCGAGGGTTACTAGTGGCACCAGCCGCACCAAATAACACTAGTTTATTGTTTGGTAATTTTAATTCTCTTCTGGCAATGTCTTTATTAATTGGATTAAAAACATTTAAATCCACACAACCGGGAATCACTTCAATTCTTTTGTCAGAAAATAGCTTACTGTTTCTAGCACAATCAGCTAGCCAACGACTGGGAGTAACGATTGTAATATCAATATCTTTCCATAGTTTATCTTTTTTACCCCAAATCCAAGAGCTAAGATCGTTATCTTTTTTTATTTTAAATTGCGGACAATTACCACAACCATTTTTATAACCTAAACATCCGTCGGAATAATGACATCCTCCAGTAAACGGCCACATATCGTGTAGGGTCCAGACAATTGGTTTATCTATTTTAGATATATCACCAATAGAGAAAAAGTAATTATTAATCCAATGAAGATTAATAACATCAACATTTAACTTATCTAAACTTTTATAATTGCCAAAAGACAAATAATCAATACTCCACAACGAATTATTACTAGAAAGTCCATTAAACTTTAAAAGTAAAATATCAATATGAGATTTTAGCTTACTAACATATTTATTAATAATTCCAACTCGACCAATAACACTTTGATCATTTCTGGTTTTTCTGTCAACTAACATTACTGATTCCGATCCACCAGAGATAAGAGACTGATGAATTCTATAGGCAGCAGCAAAAGCACCTCCCCGACCGTCACTACTACTTAATATACAAACTTTCATAGTTTTTATTTTCTAATAAAAAAACCATCTACTTGAAATAGCTGGCCCGTATGCTCATTTTTAAAGACAGGCAAGATAGTAAATAACTCATATCCCAAATCCCCCATTCGCTTCAATAGATCAACCATTAAAATTTGGCCATCATAAACAGAAACCAATGACATTTCAATTTGAATAATCCTTACTTCCGATAAAATATTCATTGCCCCATCAATAACACATCCCTCTAATCCCTGAACATCTATCTTAAGGAGGGCATTTTTAAACGACGGAATTTGTCCTTGTGATGTCAATGTATCCAACTTTCTGATTTCCACCCTTTCCGATGATACATAGTCAACTTTAGATTTAAAATAATCACAATCGTTATTTAGACCTAAAACAGAACTAGAAACCAAATCACTAGCCACATTTATGTCAATCGACCCATCCTCATTGCCAACGGCAGTCTTTAAAACGCTCCACAACTGATCCCCCTTAGAATATATATTTATCCGCTTAAAATTATCTTCTAACGGCTCAAAAGACACAATATTACCAGAATAACCAGCTCGCCTTGATATCTTTGCGTACTCGCCAACATAGGCACCAACATCAATCACCAAATCTATCTTATACTGAGAAAATAAGTGCTTCAAAACAGAAAAAATAGACGACCCAGACCCAACACGACCAATTCTTATTTCGTACCCCCACTCTTCTGCTTTATTTAAGATAAAACGTTTTATCTTTTCTGGATAATTTTTATTTTTAATATTTAATTTATTTATCTTTTTATAATATTTTTTAATAATAGCTAATATTGTATTTTTTCTAAATATCGCTTGGAACCTGTCAGCAATCGCTGAATCAACTTCAATACCCTTGGGTATAATAAATTCTGTCTTGTTATTCAAATAACCGCTACTGTATCTACCACCTGAATCATAACCACAATTTACTCCAGAATTATCAAAACCAATATTTTGAATAAAAGATACTGTCGGATAAATACTAAGACCATTATTCTTAAAAGCAGTATAACACCATCTTACCGCCCAAACATCTAGCTCTCCCCCCTTCCAACGACTAAGCATTTTAAATAAATCTTCTCCACCCCGATTAAACATTTTTTGGCATTCTTTGTCTTTTAATAAATAGTCAAAATCCTTAACCTCCCAATCTGCCTTCTCCCATCTGTCTGCCCAGGTAGCCCAACCCCAAGAATGCATCCGGTTAAAGAAAAAAATGTCATAGTTATAATTAGCAGGGATTTTTAAAGTATTTTTTGGATAAGTAAAACCAGAAATCGCAAAAACCTTACTTTCAAGTTGGTACTGATCCAGCATTTCATTCATAAAAGTTAAAAAAAATGAAGAACTCACCAAATCATCTTCCATTACAATAACTTTTCCATGTTTTTGTAAAATTTCGCTAACCCCACTAATAATAGAGCTGGCTAAGCCATGGTTTTTTTCTTTTTCAACAATTTCAATCTCACTAAACCCACTAATCTTTTTAATATAGCGCCTAACTGCACTTACCCCGCCTTGATCACTATCCCCTTTTATCCCGTCAGAAAAAATATATAGCTTAGTTTCTTTAGCCAATTTATTGCGCTTTAAAGATTCAACTGTCTTTTGCAGATGATCAATCCGATTATAAACAAATAAGGCAACTGGGGCTAAGGCCATAACTATCTTTTATTTTATATTTTGAATCAAGAATGGTAATTTACCTCTTTTAGTCAAAGGAATCAAATCAACATATTCCAAGTCAGGCGAAATACCACACAACCCTACAAATAAATTTTTAATCTCTTTTTCGTCTAATTCTGAAAAATTGTCTTTTTTGACAATTTTCACTAACAATTTTCCCAATGAATTCTGAATAACTTGCCATCTAACAATATGCTTAAAAAATTTAGGATGAATATCAAAAATGGCCATCAGATCAATTTTTTCACCATCCTTATTATAAACAAAATCTTGAGTTCGACCAATTAATTTGTCAAATACCACCGCCCCATTTTTTTTACCAGCATAAACAGCTAAATCATTAGTTCGATACCTAATAAATGGAAAAATAAAATTATAAAAACCAGTAACAACAATTTCTCCAGTTTCCCCCACAGAAACCGGCTGACCCGTTACTTGATCTAATATTTCCACCAGTCCATAAAATGGTGAGCAAACATACTTCGATGACTGATCTAAGCTATAAGCCCAAACGCTAACTTCGGAATGTCCGTAATTAGAAAAAACTCTAGTTTTAAAAGCATTGGATATTTTCTCTATTTGCCAAGGATAAACTTGCTCACCCGCCAAATACACCCCCTTCAGTGGCCAGGAGACAACAATATTATTATCAATAATATAATCAGCTAAATCACTTATTGCCGATGCATATCCTCTTAAAAACTCTGGCTGGGCACTAAATAAATGATCTACATAATAAGAGACTGTTTTTTTATTTAAAGCTATTGAAGAATAAAACAAACTACCGAATGGGAAATCATTAGAATTTGTCTTTGTCCAATATACATTATTTTTCTTATTATCTTCGGAAATGAAAAAATGACCGCCACCAATAGAAAATATTTTATCACCAACCTTATAACCCATTAGGTTATAAAGAAATCGATGATGGATATTATCTACTAGTCCAGAATCATCTGAACGATAAAAAGTCATTGGATCACCAGTACTTCCTCCGGTATTGAAATTATAAAATTTCATTCTATTTGCCTCATCAGAGATAATATCATCTTTATTTGAAGCAATAACAGATTTATCAAGCAACGGTAAATCTTTAAAATCGACAGAATTGGTAAGATCAAGATTATATTTTTTAAATAACTCTTGATAATACGAACAGTGTTTATTAGTATATCTAAGTATTCTAACCAACTTCTCTTTCTGATATTTATCTACATCAACCTCTTTCAAATCTCCCCGATCTAACAGTATAAGTAACTGTTCCATTTTTCCAACTTCTTTTTTAACCTGATGAATCCGAAACCAACCAGATAAGTTAAAAAATATCTTAACATTTGTTAAGGTTTTAAAATAAACTCTCTTAAATATTTTTGCTATTCCTTTGAAAAACATATTGTTTTTATTATCCTTTTTAAGGAATAAATATCAAATATACCAATAAACATTTTAAGTTGACTACGACAGCTTCTAAATACCAGAATAATTACCACTGACACTGCTTGAGCACTTAAGGTGGCAATCGCCGCTCCTACCGCACCAAATCTAGGAATTAGAATTAAATTCAAGGCCACACTAGTAACAGCTCCAACAATTGCTCGAACTAACCAAATCTTAGTTAGTTTTTCTATAATTAAATAATGACCGCTAATTAGACCCAAAGAAACAAAAAGAAGTGTCCAAATATGAATAGATAAAACTACTGCAGCCCCCATATATTCAGAGCCATAAAGAATTTGAATAATATACCGTGAAAATATAGTTGTCAGTATTGCGACAATAATACTAAGCCATGCTAAGACGCCATACAATAATTGCAATCTCATTTTATATTCTTCCTTGCCCAACATCTTTGCTCCAACAATCTTTGGAAAAAGTGTACTAGTAATCGCTACCGGGAAAATATACCACAACTCAGATAACTTAGCAGCAACGGCATATATACCAACCGACCAATCATCAACAAAATGACTCAGTAAAACTCGATCGATACGCATATACACTGCGATTGCCACACCAGCAATCATTAATGGCCACACCTCCTTTAACATTCCTTTGGCTAATTGCCAATTAAACCGCCACTTGAAAAAGTTTTGACCATCTAACCGATAACTAATAAAAAGGCCGATCATTATTAAAATGGTATCAATAACCATTACCGCAGCAAACATAAACAGTGGGGCTTTAAAAAATATCAAGGTAAGACGAATTACTCCCCCCAAAACCGTTGCTATCATCCCTGGAATAACTGTATACTTAGATTTTATTTTCGATTGAAACCAATAATTAATAACATTACCACTTTGAAGCAAGTAGCCAATTGAAATCGCTACCACCATCCAATAAGTTAGCAAATCATTCGGTTTAACAATCATTACCCCGATAACCGCTAAAACCAATAATACCAATCCACCAACCAATCGCATAAAGAATGCAGTACCAATAATATTATATTTTTGATCCTCACGCTTAACAAGTCGTTTAATGGCAATTTGGGGCAATTCAAGAGTGGCAAAAACAGCAAAAAGAGCAACAAAAGAAAAGGCATAATTTAAAACACCAAAGTCCTCTGGGTGTAAATATCTCACTAACCACAAAAATGTTATAGTGCCAACCACCAACCTGACAGCGTTATCAGATATCATCCAAGCCACATTGGAAACTATTTTTCTATGTCTTGAACGAGAAAAAGATTTAACAATATTAATAACATTCATTAATTGATTTTTATATTTGTTTTAAAAACTTTCTAATTGGTCCAGTTGTATATCGCTTGAAAAAAGGCCGAACAATTAAACGAAAACCGCCCACTATAAAATAAAGTAAATAATAATACAAATTAGAATGTTTTTTTATAATTAGTAACATTTCACGATAAGTAGTCTTTGAATCAGAACTTGCCCCACCGATTGGAAATCGTGTTGTTATCATATTAGCAAAAAAAAGATTAGAGTCTTTGAGATAGATCCGATAAAGTAGATCATAGTCAGCTGCAATTTTGTATCTAGTATCAAAACCTCCAAGCTGATTCAATAAAGTGGTTTTAGTAAACATCGTCTGATGAAGAGCTGCCTCTCCTCTTTTAATATTATTTAATGTCAATTCACGCCCCAATATCATTGTGCGTTCTTTTTGGGGCCAAAAGAATTCTTGACGAGCATAAAAAAGATCTGGTTGTTTATTTTCTAAAACAACAGATACTCTTTTAAGTATATCCTTACCATAAAATGTATCGCCAGCATTAAGAAAATTAATATATTTACCACGCGCCTTAGAAATTGCTTTGTTCATAGCGTCATAAATGCCAGAATCGCTTTCCCTAATGGATAAATCTATCTGATCATGATATTGGCTTATTATTTCAGGAGTTTTATCAATAGAGTTACCATCAATAACAATATATTCAAAGGAATTATAATTCTGTCCAATAACCGATTTAATGGTTTCTTCAATTACATCCTGACCATTTAAAACTACAGTTACCACTGTAATTAATGGTTTAGATTCAGATTGTATCATATTACTTAAAATAAAAAAACAATTAAATTAAAATTGAATAATGGGATAGTTATTTATATTAGTCTCTTAAGAGCTTATAAAACCCCGTGTTAATATATAGCTTTTCTTTTCCTGCTACAATGCTTTTTAGTATACCTATCGTTTCTAGTTTTTTAAGATATTTACTTGCAGTAGCTCTTTTAGCTATCCCTGCATTTTCTAAAAATTTAATTTTACAATATGGCCTTTCAAATAGTACCTCTAATAAATCTTTCGAATATATTTTGGGAACCTCTTTTTTAATCTTTTCCTTTGTTATGTCCATTAAAAGTAAAATGTTTTCTATTTTTTTTGTTGTGTATAGTGATGTTTCTTCTATGCCCTTTAACATATATAAAATCCATTCTTCCCATTTTTCATTTTCAGTAACGTCTCTAAGCTTTGTATAGTAATCATCTTTGTTGTCTAGAATATATTTACTTAAAAAAAGCATGGGATGGTTTAATAATCCTTTCAGTTTCAAAAATAAAATATTTATTATTCTGCCTGTTCGACCGTTGCCATCGGCAAACGGATGAATAGCTTCGAATTGATAGTGTATAACTGACATTTTAATTAACGGATCAATATCATCATCAGTATTGATATATTCTTCCAGATTCTTTAATTTGTTTAAAATAATTTCTTTTCCTTCGGGAGGTGAATAAATAGTTTTATCGGTTTTTTTATTTTTTATTTTAATTCCTGGGTTAACTCTTATCCCAGCGGTATTTTCCTTTATAGTGTTTACTATTTCTATAAAAACATTGGTAGTTAGAACTCCCGTGTTTTTCATTTTAACAAGGCCGTTCCATAATGCATCTGTATAATGGAATACTTCTTTTGTGTTTTGATTTATAATTATCTGACTAGCCGACAGTGATTGATATAATTCATCATTAGTTGTTACTATATTTTCTATTTCTGAACTCTCTTTAGCCTCCTTCAAAAAAATGGAGTTATAAAAAATCGAATCATCTGGTAATTGTTGACATAAATTAACAGCTCCAGCCAATGCTCGACTGGCGGCTATAGTACTTTTTAATATCTTTTTAGTTTCAATATTCTTTTTAGTAGGAAGCTCGGGAAGACTATTAAATGGTTTATTTCTGTCGAATGACATTTTATTGCTTATTGAATGTTAATGATTTAATTATAAATGTTATGCTCATAAAAGTCAACTTATTAAACATGTATATATTATATGATCATGTAATAAACACATAATATATACATGTTTAAATAATACGTTTTATTGAACATGTAGCTAATGAATAAAACACCTAAAATAAACCATTTATATGCTAATATTTAGTGTTCTAATAACCCTATACCAATGCTTAATGCCTTGGAATAAGGGGTTTGAATACTCAATACAGTAGCCTACTATTATTACCAGATTAAAAATATTTCAATCTATAATATACTGGCAATAAACCTAACACCCTAAATATATTAAACACTAATAATACAAAAAACTTTTTTACTTTAAATAAAACATAATATTTTGTCCCAAAATGTTTTTTAATGATTTTAGCTTTCTCTGCAAATAAAGTGCGAAAATCAGAACTGGCCCCACCAATCAAATAATTTGATATTGGGCAATGAAAATAAAGATCTTTTTTACCACTACTAAAGAACTTACATAACATATCAAAATCAGAGGCTAAGCTATATTTAATATCAAAGCCCCCAAAATGTTTTATCAAGTCGTTTTTTGCAAACACCGACTGATGATAAACACCCTCCCCCTTTTTAAGATCATCCAATATTAGCTTCCCCCCTCTCAATTGAGTAGCTTGATACTCCTTATCATAACAAGACACCTGACCATACAAAATATCTGGCTTATCTCTTTTAAGAATCAAACTTATATCCTCGATTACCTGAGCATCAAAAAAAGAGTCACCAGCATTCAAAAAAAAGATATACTCTCCCTGACTCTTTTCAATCCCTTTATTCATAGCATCATATATTCCCTCATCATCCTCACTACAAAAATAATCAATAAATTTGTTATACTTTTCAATCACACTAGTAGTACCATCGTCTGAGCCACCATCAACAATAAGATACTCATAATTTTTAGCAGTCTGACCAATAACTGAAGTGATTGTATCCTCAATTAAATCTTGAGCATTTAAAGTTACCGTAATAATACTAATTAATGGCTTTTGATTTTTAACCATAAACATTTTATTTATTTAACCACCGATAAGCAAGCTCTCTAGTTATATTGTTCGGCAATAGACATACATATTTGTAAAAACAATGGCGTAAAATATCGAGACGCAAACCACTTTTTTCAACCAACAATAAATAGTCTTGTCTGATTTTACGATAGTCTCTTCGAGATTTATTGTAATTAGCAAAATCTCGATTAACTGATGCTCGTTCATGAACAGCTTTGCCTCGCATATATACCAAACAACGACGACCCATTCTTTTTAAGGCAACAGATCTTTCCCAATCATCATTTATCTGGCACATCGAATCTACTTTTATATGATCATTAATTTCATGACGATACACTATTACGCAACTCAAACTATCAACTTCTAAAAAATCATCCGAATAATCATCTGGCAAAATCATATAGGGAGAAAATTTAATGACCCTCTTTGCAATATTAACTTTGTTGGCCCCCAAACACATAAAACGACCATCTTGATCATATAGCGGGAGTCCTACTGCACCAACATCACTATCTCTTTCCATGATATCGATAAGTGGAACATCCCATCCCTGAGTGGTCATATAAACATCATCATCCATAGTTACTACAAAGGGAGTTTTTATATCTGATATTAATACATTACGTCCGCCACCAGGACCAAGATTATCTGCACTATATACAACCTCTATATTTTCATCTTCGCATAAAGAGTCTAGATATTCTTTAATATCATTATCTAAATAACCATTATTTAAAATCTTCAAATTAAAATCATTGAAGGTATTGTCTTTCAAACACCGTACTGCCTTTTTTAATTGAGGCAACCTTCGATAATGAACAATACAAATTGTAAGTTTTTTAGGAAGTGACATAAAAAAGACTTATTACTCCTTACGACAAACAGCGATAATGTTTTTTGAAAATATCTTAGTAGTCTTTCTACCATAAAGCAAAAAAGATAGTCTCATCCCCCACCCTAGAATAAATGATAGGAATTTAGCAATATAATTTAAAGGATTAAAATAAAAAACATAAATATCTGCACCAAATACTTTTACTGAATCAAGCCCGGCAAATAAACACACTTGTTTTAAACTTTCTTCTGTAAAACCGATTTTATGAGTGAAATCTATATACCGCCCAGAAGGCGCCGTTATATAATTAGACATATTAACTGTTTTAACGAATAAAGTTCCTCCCCCCTTTAAACAAGAATGAATTAACTGCAATAATCGAACGACCTCACTTCTAGTAAAATGTTCGATTGTATCATTTAGAACCACTACATCAAATGACCCCCTTTTGTCTTCAAGAAAATTAAATACGTCCGCTTTTAATACATTAAAATTAAAACGCCTACAAACCCCAATCTCCTCATCAGATAACCCAATACCTATATACTTTTTATACCCCCACTTTTCTAAAAAGTTTAAAAAATGCCCCAGACCACAACCAATCTCTAAAATAGAACACTCTTTATTCTCTGGTAAGTGTTTAAGATAGTTTTTTTTATAATAACGAGCGGTGGTTTTATATTCATCAACTAATTTATCGATTGGGTGAGCATTACTAAAAAAGGTACTCACATACCTATCCCATATTCTTTTATTATAATCTGAGTCCATGATTAAAGTAATTTACTCCTCACTCTAATTAATAAATTTATTTATATGATTAATATACTGTAAATTAATCTTATCCCAATTATAATGCTCCTCTGCTCGTCTGCGACTCGACTTCTGATATTTATCTATTAAGTCTTCATTATTCACCAACAGTTTAATTTGTTGGTTTAAATCCAAATCATCATTAACTTTAAAAAATATACCACTGTCGCCCAAGATTATTTGATTAGCTTCAATATCACTAGAAATAACTGCACAACCAGAACTCATTGCCTCCAAAAGTGAGATACTAGCATTTTCTATCGAGGAAGCAGATATATAAATAGCGGCCTCATTCATAATTTCTAAATATCTTTCACTGGTATTTTTTAACCAACCACAAAAGTTTACTTTTGTCTTGGAATCTCTTGCTAAATGTTTTAATTCATTTAGCATTGGGCCATCACCACAAATATATAGCTCATACCCCAGATCAACATTTATCAGCGCCTTTATAATAAATTGAAATCCCTTTCTCTTAAGCAACCTACCAGTCGACACAATATATTTCTTTTTTGGCTTGGGATTAAAAATATTAACATCAATACCATTGGGAATTATTACTGTTTTATCACCCAAAGACTTATCTATTTTTTTAACAATCTTCTTTTTTAAAAAATCAGAAGGAGATATTAACGATTCGGCCCCTAAACCAATCTGCCTTAAGAGGGGTCTAGTAAACTTATGTAAAAACTTAAATCTGTCTGGATTAAAGCCCGGGACATCACTACCATGGACAGTTACAATATACTTAAGGCCAAATTCTTTTTTTAGCACCCAGGCCAATATACCGGTTGGTATCAAAAAATGAACGTGGCACAAATCATATTTATTACTTTTTATTAGTTTTCTACACTTAAAATATGCAGACACTAAATAGCTTAACTGTTCCCACGGATAACAAATCTCCTTTTTTCTTCTTATACATTTTACCCGGTAAACCCTAAAGTTATCATTAATTATTTCATATTTGGGCAAATCCCCATACCCCATAGTTACCACATCAACAGAAAACTCCTTAGTCAAGGATAACCTACTGGCTATTTCATACCCCACAGGGCTAGCTCCACCCCCAAGTGGAGGAAATTCATAATTTAAGACCAGTAGTCTATTTTTGTTCATTATCTTCTTTACAATTAATTATCTCACGAATATCATACACAACATCTTTTGTGGCCGAAAAATAAACTTTGGATACAATGTCAGCCAGTAAGCCAAAAATCATAAACTGGATCGCCACCAAAAACATATAAATAGTTAATTCAGACAAAATAGTATCAGATAAATCAAACCCCATAAAAACTTTTCTCCAAACAACAACGATCCCAGAAATAAAAGATATCAAAGCTAATACTATTCCGAATCCACCAAATAAATGAAGTGGCCGATTGGCATACTTCTTCCAAAACCAAATAGACACTATGTCCAAAAGACCTTTTATACTGCGACGCCAATCATATTTTGTAACCCCCGTTGTCCTGAATCGGTGGTTAACTATAACCTCACCAATTTTATAACCCTTAATCTTAAGTATTGCTGGAATAAATCTATGAGCCTCCCCTACTAAATCAACTCGATCAAAGCACTCTTTTTTATAAACCTTTAAGGTGCATCCACTATCATGAATACCATCATTTATAAGTAATAATCTTAATTTAGCCGCTACAAACGAAAATAGAATCTTTCCAGTTTTGTCTTTTCTATTTTTTCTCCAACCAGAAACAACATCATACCCCCCGTCATTTAAAACCGTAAGAAGCTTGGGAATATCATGAGGATCATTTTGTCCATCACCATCTAAAGTCACTATATATTTACCCTGAGCAACTTTAATTCCAGCGTCTAGGGCTGCAGTCTGACCAAAATTCTTACGAAAATCTATAATTTTTATTGGTTTTAATCTTTTTAGCTTCTCCAGGGTTGGATCGGTAGATCCATCATTTATAAATATAATTTCAAAAGACTGATTAAGACCACGACAAACCTCTAAAATTTCTTGATGTAAATCACTAACTGCATCAGCCTCATTATAGGCTGGTACTATTATTGAAATATGTTTTTGTTCACCATTATCCATATTTTTATACAAAAACGATTAATTACAACCAAATCTTATCATTTTGATACTAAAAAATCAATAAAATATCACCAAAAAATGATGCTATAGGAGCATCTTCGTTTTTTGATTTATCAATTTTCATTTTTTACTTATAACTGGCTATATTCGCAACATATTCTAAAAAAACCGATAAATTATTCTCCGTCTTATTAGATCCATCCTCCTTAAAAACGTCAATCTTTTAAATGACTCAGAAAACTCTAACTTAGAATACCCCTTTAATGTTATCGGACTTTCGAACATACTTACAAGCAACCAGCATCCATGAGTGCAAAAACATTTATCGGTTTTGATTTGGGATATCTCTTTTTCCATAAGTTGCGATTTCATTGCCAAATTAAGATTGTAATCAAAATTAGATAAATTAGTTACTGCTGACCGCATTTCACAAGCTGCTAATTCACCACTAGGATAAACAACAATAATCTTTTTACCAGCAAGACAAGGAAATTTCCAATCTTGCTTATTTACTATATTTTCATATTGAACCGCAAATCGAGAGCGAGACACATCATAACTAAATGGATAATACTTATAAATTATTTTAAGTAACCGTTTATAAGATTGTAAAAACTCATCAGAATGTGTCATAAAATATTCAGTAGAATAAGAATTGGAACGTTCGATTTCAAAATTATGATAATTTAAATCAAATTTAACAGAAAATTCTTTAGCAAACGCAGCTAACTCATTTATATTGTCTGGGCTTATCACCGTATTAACACTCACAGACAATTGCTTGTACTGGTTTTTTAAATTACACAGAATATGCAAAGTATCAATTGCCCTAGAGTAAGAGTTGGGATCTCCTCTTCTCTTATTATGAGCCTCCTTAAAACCGTCTACAGACACAGAAATATGCAAATGATGGGACGGATTACTAGCCAAAACAGATATAATATCATTCATTATCTTCTTTGGCAAAAACCCGTTAGTAACAATATTCACATTACATTTTTTAATAAACAACTCAATCACCTCTCTAATATCTGAACGCAAAAACGCCTCCCCGCCAGTCAAAAGAACTGATTCCATATTATCTGCTGAACAAGCGATAGCCTTGATATCTTCAAGAGATAAATCGTCTTTAGCGTTCAATTGATCTGCATAAAAACACCCCTTACAAGACAGACCACAAGCGCTGGTTACAAAAAGCACTAACTGCCTTAAACCACCATCCGACTTAGTTTTTAATTTCTTTAGCTTGTGCCTATAAACTTTACCCAGGAATCTCTTTATATTAAAACTTTTATTTCCTATCAAATTTCTCAAAATATTCTTTTTTGGATAAATATCTTTATATTGTAAATTACGATCATTCTGTTTAGCAAATTCCCAACATCGATCACGAATTTGATCCCGAGCAATACTACTGAAAAAGTTATCCTGATTAAAAACTCTCATTGTATATCCCTGACGATGCACCCGATAACATGTCAATTTATCTGGAATAAAATAAAACTTAAAAAACAGGGAACATTTAAACATAAATAACCAATCCTCTACCTGATACAATAACCCTTCATCAAATTCAGAAACCGTAGATAAAACCTTTTTTCTAATCATATAGGAAGAAAATAATGTTGGATTACTAGAACAAAATATTTTAGAATAGTTTCCACCAAATCTTTTAAACAACATGGGAAAGTTTCTATTGAAAGCAATATCCCAATGATCTAAACTATTAATTGGCCGACTATTATTCTTTAAATAATCAACCGTATTGGAATCTGAAAATATCTTCGCACCAGTATGAACAATATCTACATTTTTTCCCAATTCATCAAAAACCTTTAACTGTCTTTCTAATTTGGTTGGTTGCCAAAGGTCATCTGCATCTAAAAAGGCAATAAACTCGCCCGTAGACTTGCTCATTGCCAGATTACGAGAATAACTAACACCACGATTAGTAGTATTTTTTATCAACTTCAATCGATCTCCTATTTCAGACTGCAGTTTTTGCGCTTCACTAAAACTGTTATCAGTAGAACAATCATCTACTATAATAATCTCCCAATCTTTATGGGTTTGTTCTTTCACGCTTTCTACTGCCTCACGTATATACTTATCATAATTATACAAGGCAATAATTACTGAGACCTTTGAATTAACTGATTCCATATTTTAAAACCCTTAGTTCCTTTATTATTTTTTTACTGCTCTAGCATATATTGACTGCTCTTGACGATTATTTGTATCCAAATTCAAATCCGTTTCCCTTTCAACAACATCTTCAAACCCACCAGCCTTCAAACGATAAATCAAACCTTCAACATCAAACATTGTTTTATGTTGTCCACCCATATACGCCACATAGTTTATTAAACTAATTTTAGTATTATCATTTCGAGATTCTTCACAAGACAAAAACTTCTCTTTATTTAATTCTTGATTTTGACAATAAGCCCTAATATAAAGTTTAGCATTTGGTACACAAACAAAAAAGGTACCACCAGGCTTTAACACCCGATGACACTCACCAATTAAGCATTGACCATCTAAATATGACAAATGTTCTAATAAATGAGAAGAATAAATCTGATCAACACTATTACTTCTAAACGGTAATCTATTATTTACATCCCAAAATAAATCACACCCTATATTTAATCCTAGGGTGGTCCAGCCTTTTCTTTTTTCATCAGCACCCAACTCAAGCAATATACGCTTATTACGTCTGACTGTAATCAATCCGGCCTTTAAAATTGCTAAAAGATACAAAATTGGTTTCAGAAGTCTATATATCATATGTATTTAATTCTAAAATTTACCAAATTGATATGAATAATGCCGTAATTTTACCACCTAAGTATCTAAAAATCAATCATTTTAAATAAAAAATAACCCACTTTCACAAGTCATTTTAAACAAAATAAAAAAACCGCCCGAAGGCGGCTTTTTTATTTACGTTAGTTAAGCAGCTGCTTCAGCTTTCTTAACTTGAGTTGCTGAAGGACCCTTCGGGCTATCTTCATTAATCTCGAAAGTAACAGCGTCACCTTCTCGTAACTCATCGAAACTTACACCATCAAGTTCGTTAGCGTGGAAAAAAAGATCTTTTTCCTCACCTTCAACTGTGATAAAACCGAAGTTTTTGTCGGTAAGCTTTTTAATAATTCCTTGCATGTTTTTGTAGAAATAAAGTGAATTAGTGCGATAGCTCTTAAGAAATTCGACTTTATTTCCCAGATAACTATTACCCCCCAATAATAGCATACTTTAATTACTTTGTCAATAGGGCAAAATATGGGGAAAAATAATACCTCCTACCGAACAGTTGTTCGGTAGGAGGTAGGTTAACATCGAAGGTACTAAGCCGCTCCTTCGTCTCTCACCCTCTCCAAAGATGCTCGGAGCGTTTCAAAGAATTCCTCACTGCTCATGTCGCTGCCGACTAGGCCAGGTGCCCACTTGAACGGACACTCGTCATCACCGCATGCGACTACCAGCTCGTCGAATCGCTGACGCGTGAGAACTGTGATGCTGGTCTCATCTTCTGGCATCTCATCGAACTTCTTCTGGATCCTGCAAAGATCAAAAGCGACGCATTCGGCTTCGTTAACAATCACTGTGATCTCGATGACCTTGCACCTTCTCGGAGTCAACAGTTTGCCGACTTCGGCCAGAAGGTCTGTGTCCAGACAGACGAACAGATCATCGCCTCTCGGCTCATTCGCAAGCACGGCAGGGAAGAAGCCCATCAGCTCATGACTAAGTTCCAGCCAGTAGGCCCTTGATAGCGTCCAGCCAGCCAAATCTTGACCCAACAACGATAAATGATTCACGGCCAGTCTCCTTCTGTTTGTGTAGAAACATATAGGCCAGACCTACATTCGCATCTGAAGCCGAACACTTGGTATAATAAATAAAAGAAATAATATTATAAAAATGGCAAAAAAAAGTATTCTCACTTAGATAAGAATGATAGAAATGAAATAAGCATTCTATTAAG
>Ga0233430_1000939_pt1 | contig 46144 bp, 39 predicted proteins | sample SI_118_April2016_2_FD_179883 | JGI IMG/M metagenome (GOLD analysis project Ga0233430, IMG submission 179883) | Seawater microbial communities from Saanich Inlet, British Columbia, Canada - SI_118_April2016_150_MG | ecosystem: Environmental > Aquatic > Marine > Inlet | place: Canada: British... | reverse complement strand
AATAAATGCGACAAGGTCCTGCGAATGTTGTACAATTGTTGTGAGCATTGGAGACCTCTGGTTTTGAACAGGGATATAACCTATCCTACCAGATTTCCAATGCTCATTATTTTGGCGAAACTAAAGTGCATAATTGGCAAATTCATAAGCGCCAAAGGTCTTGCAGTTCGATTTCATCGTGTGTGCCGCGCGAGTAAAAAGTTCCACATCATTACTCGTTAGCGCGTTTTTCAAATCCTGAACCAAGGCTGGGCCACTGACAAAGAAATCATCGATTAAATCAACAAAAAAAGCGGCGAATTCATCCCCTAAAACTTCACGATACTCTTCAATGGCAGCAGGATCAATAGCCATAACAATACTCCTCAAAGATTTCAGATTAGTTTGACAATGTCTCGTTCGCGAAAAGTTTCCGAAATTAGGGGGTGGAAGTGGTGCTGCGCACCACTTCCACCCCCTAACTTCGGGTTTCTTGTTTGTAATGTGGTATTGTCAAATTAGAATAGCGCAATTATACAGCATTCTCTCGACGCGAAAAGGGCAGTATGTGAACAGCAGAACAATTCAAAAAAAATACCTATGCTGCGCGTAAATAGGCTTTCATCCCCTCAATAGGCATTATCGGCGCAGGGTCTGCCTGATACGCCATCGCTAAATAATAAGCCACATATTCTCCAAATTGGAGCATTGTCCACATTTCAGCCAGAGGGTTATCGCCCTGTGCATTCACAAAATCGGTTCCCAGCCCCTCGAGCATAAAATACTCTTTGGTCACATCTACGCGTTTCTGATTGCGCGGGTGCATCGAACGCGCTCGCAAGAACAGCACCATCGTATGTGCCAGCGCGCCTTCGGGATGCATCACACCGGCCAAAGTCGTGTGATTGGCGGCGGGCAAAGCTTCAAATTGTGCCCAGGTTTTCGCCGACTTGTTGATCTGTTCTTTCCAGCGTCGCGCCACCGGCGCCAATATCCCCGCGCTAATCACGATCACCCAGCGCCCCACACACTGCCCAGCCAATCGCTTGGCCGGATTCTGCATCAGGGGCACAGTGGAGCCTAACTCGGTTTGCTGCACGCGCATGGCTTCCACGGCATCACGCAGATGCGCTTCGGATGCAGGCACCAACCCCAGGTGCTGAACCAACCCCAACAGGAGTCCGAAAGCGTACCCAATCGCAAGGCGCGGCTGCCCCTCATACGCATAGCGCCACGCAGTCACATCCGCCTGCTGTGCTTTTTCCACCAATGCGCCGCCGGTTGAAATCACGATCACCCGACAATCTTGCGCGAGCGCTCGCTCAAAAACCGAGAGCGTTTCTTCACTCTCGCCGGAATGCGAGAGCGCCACAACCAACGTTTCATGGCCCTGCGCCCAGGCGGGCAGATCATAATCACGCTGCACAACCACCGGCACAGGACTAACCGGCGCCACATACGCGGCCAACAGATCGGCAGCCAGAGCAGAACTACCCATCCCGGCTACCAGCACATGGCGGATGCCCTGCCAGTTAGGCAGCGGCAGGCTTTGCCCCAGGCTCCAGGCATCGAGCAATTGTGCTGGCAAACGATCAATTTCGGCGATCATATTTTGGGGGTCAAGCATAGAAAAAACTTTGGAATCATCCAGATTCATTGGATTTCCTTATGATTTGAACTCTCCGGTGATGAGTTGGTACACCTCCCGGCGCGGCCAGCCGGACTCGGCGGCAAGTTGGCGCGCAATTCGGGAGGGTTTCTTCCCCTCGGAGAGCGCGGCGGCAATGGCGGCGATCACCCGCGGCTCGTCCCACACCTCAGCGCTGGATTTTGCCCCGGCGATCACCAGGGTGATTTCGCCACGCGGTGCCTGCGCTTCGAAGCGTGCAATTGCCTCGCCAAACGTGCCACGGAAAATTTCTTCATACATTTTGGTCAACTCACGCGCCACAGCAATCTGACGCTCGCCCAGAACGGTTTGAAGATCGTGCAGTGCATCCAGCAGACGATGAGGGGTTTCGAGAAAAATTAACGTGTAAGGCTGTTCGGCTACATCGCTAATCGCCCGCCGCCGCGGCGATGCTTTGCGCGGCAAATACCCTAAATAGAGAAAAGCGTCGCTGGGCAAGCCCGATGCAATCAGGGCCGCCAGCGGCGCGCTGGGGCCGGGAATCGGGCTGACGGTGTGCCCCGCGCCAATGGCCGCCCGCACCAATGCATACCCAGGATCGTTGATACCCGGTGTGCCCGCGTCGGAACACAAGGCCACATCACCCTGTGCCAATGTGGCAAGAATCTGCTCAAGCTGGCCTGCTGAACTGTGTTCATGATAGCTGAGTAATGAACGTTGGGTTTCGATGCTGTAATGGGCGAGTAATTTGCGCGTTTGGCGGGTATCTTCGGCGACAATTAATACCACCTCGCCCAGCACGCGCAAGGCGCGATGAGTGATGTCGGCGAGATTTCCAATCGGCGTAGCTACGAGGTAGAGGGTACTCATCTAGGGTCACTTCAGCGGGTTATTGTTTACCAGAATATTTGCAAAAACAGGTTGCAGATTACCCAAATTGGACGGATTTGCACAGATAATTCTGTAAATCCGCGAGAATCTGCAATTATCAAGAGAAGCTTGAACAGCATAGCTAACTTGTCATTCCGAGCGAAGCGAGGAATCCCTGCGAAACGGCTTGATGTATCACCTGAGCAGGCTCCTATTCCCGTTTGGTTTCAGGGATTTCTCGCCTATGGCTCGAAATGACAAGCCAGAAAATTAGTTAAAATTGTAGGCGCGGTCTCTAAATTGCTCTAACGTTTTTACCAACACGCGGGCAATTTTACGCGCCGCATCAGGGCGCGCCATGCGCTTGCAGGCGGCTACCGCTGCGGCGTGCTGATCGGGATGCTCAAGCCAGTTTTTGAGTGTACGCACAATTTCTTCGGTGCGCGGCGCCCAAACCCCCGCGCCTTCTGTGACGACATAGGGGATATTGCCGCTTTCCTGTCCCGGCAAATGGCTGTACAAGATCATCGGCAGGCCCGCGTTGAGGGCTTCGCTAATCGTCCCTGGCCCGGCTTTGGTGACCAGCACATCGGCGGCGGCCATAAAATCGGGCATTTCGCGCACGAAGCCATATACAAATGTGGGCATGGAGAAATCGGTCGCTTCAAGCCTGGATTGGAGGGTTTTGTTGCGCCCGGTGATAATGACCAGCGCCAGGGATAATTTTGCTTTTGAAATTGCCAGAGCCGTCTCCCGGAGCGGACCCATCCCATCACCACCACCGACCAACACCACCACAGGCAAGTCTTGCGGCCAACCCAGGTTTGCGCGGACGGCGCGGGAATCCATAGCCGGGTTACAGAAACGCTCAGCTACAGGTAATCCAACGACTTTCACTTGCTCAGGTTTGAGATCGAGTTTCAGGGCGCGGCGGCGGGCAGCCTCGGTGGGCACCAGGCATAAATCGGCCTGGCGGTGATACCAGGTGGCGTGGGTAGTGACCAGATCGGTAACCACAGTGACAAAGGGCGGGCGTTCTGCCCCCAGGGCGCGCAGGACTGGCTCGTTCGCCAGTGAATGAACTGAAACAATCAAGTCACTGGGATGTTCTGCAATCAGGCGTCGAAAACTGCCCCGCACATAGGGCCAGGCTCCGGCAGAGAGCGCGCTGGCTCGCATGGGCCCATCACTGAGATGGTAGCCCAACTCCCAAACGCGCGGCGCTTTGACGATGCGCGGGTAAATTGCCGGGAGCATTTTCAACGGCGATGGGGCGTAGTCCTTGAAAATATCTACCATCTGGGTAGTATATTGATCGCCAAATTCCAGTTGCAAGGCTTCGATAATCGCTTCGCTGGCGCTACGATGGCCTCCCCCGGTATCTGAAAATAAAAACAGGATATGTGGTTTCTTAGCTGGATGATTCATTATTGTTTGCGCTGCTGGTAATATTTTTCAAACGCCGGGCTAACTGACGACGCGGGAGCATAACAAGCCGTTGGCAGCCCAAACATTGCAGGCGAATATCCGCGCCCAGTCGAGTTACCTTCCATTCGTAGCTGCCACAGGGGTGAGGTTTGCGCAAGCGCACAATATCGTTCAGATTCAAATCCGGTAGCATGGCGCGATTATAACATGCGGAAATTTGCGCTATACTTAACCCATCTCAGACAAACCCATAAAACCCCACCACGGAGACACAAAGGGCACAGAGAATCTACCGGAAAGTATCTAGAAATCATATCACTGCGAGCGCAGCGTGGCAGTCTCCCAGCAGGGTAGATTGCTTCACCCCTTCGGGGTTCGCAATGACACTATGGTAAAAGATATTTCCGGAGTCTACATATAAAGGAGCAATAGCGATGAGTTTAAAATATATCTGGTATGGACACGGCACAATGGGTCTGGAAACCAATGGTCATAAAATAGTCATTGACCCCTTTTTTACCGGGAACCCCGCGGCCAGCACCACCGCCGAGGCTGTCGAAGCTGATTTTATCATCGTCAGCCACGGGCACGGCGATCATATTGCCGACGCGGTAGCGATTGGCCAACGCACCGGCGCGCTAACGATTGCCAACTTCGAGATCATCAACTGGCTTGGTTCGCAAGGGCTTGAGAAACTGCACCCCCAGCATATCGGCGGCGGCTTCAAACATCCCTTTGGCTACCTGAAACTCACCCACGCCTTGCACGGCTCCGGGCTGCCCGACGGCTCGTATGGCGGCAATCCGGCGGGGCTGCTACTGACCACCCATGAAGGTCAGAAGGTTTATTTGGCCTGCGACACGGGGTTATTCGCCAGTATGAAATTGATCGGCGAAGAAGGCATTGATCTGGCGGTGCTGCCGATTGGCGATAATTTTACGATGGGGCCAGATGATGCCCTGCGCGCCGTGAAGCTGCTCAACCCCAAGCACGTCATCCCTGCGCATTACAATACCTGGCCGCTGATCGAGCAAGACGCGGCGGCCTGGGCTGCCCGCGTGGAGAAAGAAACGGATGCCAAAGCGCACGTTTTACAGCCCGGCGAAAGTTTTGAACTATAAAAATAATCCCCCGGTGAGCTATGCTCACCGGGGGATTATTTTTATAGTTGTCTGCACTGATCGCATATGCCAAAAAGTTGCAGCCAGTGATCGCGAATCTGATACCCGCTCTCTTGGGTCACGCGCCGGATCAACCCCAGCGCTTCGAGCTTCTCCAATGTGCGGTAGACACTGACCAACCCCAGGGTTGATTTTACCGCGGGCGCGGTTTTCTATAAAAAAAAAGTGAGGATAGCACAGGGCATATCCTCACTCCTATTCTTTTCCAAAGGCAAACGGGGTTCGTCTTACGGCGTGGGTGTCAGCGTGGAAACACTGCCCGGCGTGACCTCGGGTGTGGTGTCCTCACCTTCTGCAGCCGTGGGCGCCGGAGTCACCAGATTGACCCGCACCACCAACACCTGCCCCACATACAAATCGTTGGGGTTTTCTGCCAGTTCGTCGTTGCGCTCGATAATATCATCCACCGTGCTATTGAACTTCTCGGCGATCAGGCCCAAATTATCACCCGGCTGAACGGTATACTCCACGCGTGATCCTGGCGGTAAATAATCGGGCAACGGGGTAGGGGTGGGCAATTCGGTGCCGGGCGGCGGGATAAGTAATTCATCGCCCACTTTGATAATCGGATTCGCCGGATCAAGCCCCAGGCGTTCGCGGTTAGCCTCCACCAGCACCAGATAATCCATTTCAAATTTCTCGGCGATGCCATAGAGCGTATCTCCATCTTCCACCACGTAGATCACCGCGCCGGAGCGCGTCGGCGTGAGGCTGGGTTCAGGCGTATTCGTGGGAGGTTCCACGGTGGGAGTTTCGGTTGGGGTAGCGGTCGGCGGGACCTCGGTGGGGGTCGGCGTGACCGAGGGGGTGGGCGTCTTTGAAGCGAACAAGCCCGCCAGGCTAATCTCGGGCATCCCTGCCCCAGTTAACCAGAAAATCAACAAACCCGCGCCGACGACCAACAATAAACCCGCGGCAACAAAAATCAATGTCGGGGTGCGATTGGCCCGTTGTTGCTTCTTGCGATAGGCCGAGATAATATCTTGGGGCGATTCGTCTTTAGCCATAAATTACTTACTCCACGAACCTTTGAAGACTTATTTTTTTTAGAACCGTACTTACAAGAATATTAAGTGAACATCCAGAAATATATTCTTGGCTAAATGGGTTCAATCTGAGTATGATTTGGGGAAATGAGCAGCAATTTGCACAGATTGAACCCATTTTTCGGGAAGTTATTTTTAGACAATCACAAGAATAACTTGATTGATTCTACCTTACTTTTGGCAGATAGCCAATCAGCGCATCACGCCCAGCGAATCCCACACAGCCCAATCCTGGCCTGAATCGCCATTGGAAAGCACCACCAGATAGAAGCGCACCGTCTGCCCGACGAGGGAATCCAGTTCAACTTTGATCTTCCGCATCGTACTATCGCAGGTTTCTGTCCACGTGCCAAGTTGATGGTAGGTGGTTTCACCCTGCTTGGCATAATAGATACGGAAAATAGCATTCCCCGCGCCACAAGAACCATCTGGCATGGCGATAAAGCCTATTTTGGCCTGGATATAATCGCCCGCGCCCACAGTATAGGGTTCGTAGCGCCCGATGATATAACTGTTATTGACCCATTTGGGATGCGTTTCGAGTATCTTGCCGGTGAGCTTGCCGTCTTCGAGTTTTTGGGCATCCTTAATCATTGCAAAGCCGTTGGCATCGGTATCCGGGCCACCGTAATTGATGTCGGTATCGCCAACGGTATCGAAGTTAATCGGCTCTGTTCCAGTGCCCCATTCGGCGCCCGAGGCTTTGGCCAGAAAATCGAGCATGACGCCGTGTATTGTGGGTACTTCAATTTCGGCCCAAAAAGATTTCGACTGCGGCCCCCAGCCGAAGATCAACCCACCAGGGTTGCGCAGTTTGAAATAGCCGCGGTACACGCCTGGGTCCAGGGGAGCGACCAAATTGACAGATACATCCACAGTTTGACCGGGAGACACCGTTCCCGCTGTAATAGCAACTTCGGCGGGTGCGCCCATATTATCGCCAGAGATAAATATCAGATGGTAGCCCGAAGTCCAAGTGCAAGAGCCGCCATTTTTCAAGCGCCAAGTTTTCGTATAAGCTGCCCCAGCCGCGATATCCGTGCCATCAGGGATGGTCACATCAATCGGATCGCCAAAGGTAAGAAAATCACACGGAATCGGCGTAGCCGTTGGCGGGGGAGCATTGGTCGGCGGCACCGGAGTATTGGTTGGAATCGCGATGGTTGCCGTGGGCGGGGGCATGGTGGGCGCTGCAGCTTGCTCGCCCTGAGTTGGATTCGCCTGTGGTTGATTGGCAACCTGGGTCATCTGCGCTTCAACCGTTTGCGCCGCCACGGTATGAATCGCCCCGGCCGATTGTTCGATGGTCGGCGTTGGCGCGGGCATATTGCAGGCGCTCAGAGTTAAGAGCAACGCAATGATGATAAATATCCATTTTTTCATAATATGCTCCTTCCACGCGTTTTCAACGCAAAGATACAAGGGTGCAAGGATAAAAATCTCTACGTCTTTGCTTCATTGCGCCACCTGTGCTCTTTAGGGGATTGCGTTAATTCTCTTCAATTGTAAACACCGCTCCGGCGCTATTACCCTGCACCTCGGGGAAGTAGAACTCCCAGGTGCGGGCAGGGATCACGCGATATTCGCCGGGCTGGCTAATCGTCAACAAATAGGTCAGTTCATAGGTTCCCGCGGGCAGGTAATTCACCGTCCAGGCGATGTGGTCATCAAAAATTTGCGGCTCGTTGAAAAACCACCAACCCCAGCCATCCCCGAAAGGATCAACGGTATTATACTCGGCGATACCCTGCTGGCTGGTTTTCAGGCTGGTGTTGAGCACCTCCGCCCCAGCGGGAATATAATCTTCTACAGCAAGGTAGTAGGCTTCGTTTTCGAGCGTCAGGGTCAAATGCACTTCGACCGTATCACCGACGGCGGCTGACGCGACGGGGGACGTCGGGTTTTCGATATTGTAATAGGCGCGCTCAATGTTGACGCCAGCCGAGAGCGATTCCACATCTTCCACGGGGCGCAACACATTGAGATAGGCAGTGTAATACAGGCGTCCCGGCCCATCGTCACGCGTGATGGTGAGGGCGTTGGGATAGTCGGCAAAAAGCTGGGCAACCGGCACTTCGGCGGTGACATCGGTGAGACGCGTGTCGCCGCCCGCCTGCCCCTCGGCCAGAATGCCGCCGTTGAGATCAGCGCTATAAGCAAAATCGCCCGCCAATTCACCAGTACCGCGCATGAACTCGGTGAGCGCCATCAACGACCAGGCAGTTTCGTAGGTTGAAGACCAACCGCCATTCACGTCACGGTGCGCCATCAACCAGCGCACGGCTTCGGGCAGGCTCGCCGAGGCCGGGTCTTGCTGCGCCAGGGCATAGACCACCACGGCAGTGTTGAAGGCCGCAGTTTCCATATTTTGGCGTGCGCTACCCCCTTCCCAATCGATTCCTGCAGCCGTGCGCACGGCGGCGTTAGTTTGCAAATTGGAGAGCAATATTTGCTCCTGACTGCCGCCGCTGCGTTCGTAATACACTGCGTAACTCTGCGCCAGCAGCGCTTGCGCCCACGGGCTGAGTTGTTCGCTGACGGCATATAAACTATCGAGAAGGCCAGCCAATGAGCCGCCCTCCGCTTGAGAATAGCGGCGCGCGTGTGTCAGGGCGAAAGCCTGAAAGACCATACGATCCAGCATCCAGGGCTGGCTGGTCATCTCGACGGTGGGCAGCGTAGCCCAGAGATATTCTTCAGCCTCTACAAAATCATATTTATTGACGAAAACACCCGCATCGCTGGCGCGGCTGAGGGCAAACAACACATAGGCGGTAATATAAGGGTCGCTCTCGACAATTTCATCCCACGCAGGCCGAAAGACAGGCCACCAGCCCCAGCCGCCATCGCTGTTTTGGGTGCTCATCAGGCGCGCCAGGCCAAAATCCAGGGTGCGGTCGAGACGCGCAGTCAGCTCGGGAGCATCCAGGCCGAGGCTCTGAATAGCGCGGTAGGTTTCGAGATTGGGCAAAAAGCGCGAGACGGTTTGCTCAGTGCATTCGTAGGGATAATGTTCAAGGACTTCCAGCCCGGCGGTCATGGCGGCGGCCAGGGACGGGGAGAGGGTGAGGGCCAATTCCCCCGAGGCGGGGTCAAAGCTCTGGGGCAGACTGACCAACTCCAGGCGTTGACCGGCAACGTCCAATGTTCCGGCGGTGCCGAAACGCTGCGGGGCCAGATAGCGCACTACGGGCAAATCCCCCCACACGGGCCGCGTCATATCCTGATACAACACTTCCCCTTGTAAATTTTCGCCCGTCGCCGAGAATATCATCGCCACAGACTCGGCAGCCTGCACGGTTCCCCACCAATGGAGTTCGGCGCGCTCACCCGCGGGCACCTCCACGCGCTGCAATTCGAGAGCAGGATCATCGAGACTGAAGCCGGAGGCCTGCAAAGCCACATCGACGCGCAGATCAGTGGCGCTGTTGTTGTGGACGATGGCGGAAATTTGGCTGTGATCGCCTACCACAAAGAAGCGCGGCGTCACCGGTCGCACAAGCAATTCGCGGCTGGTGACAACATGCGACTCGGCCTGCCCGACGCGGGTATCCATCGTCAGGCCGCGCACATCGAGATGCCAGGTGGTCAGACTGTCGGGCAAAATGAAAGTAGCCGTAGCGCGCCCGTCGTTGTCGGTGACGATTTCGGCGTTCCAGTAGGCGGTATCGGGGAAATCTTCGCGCACGAATGGCGACATAATATCGCCGCCACCACCGCCCATGCCGCCGGGGATGTACATTTCGCGCTGGGCATGCATGGTAAGACCCAGGCTGGTGCGCACGCCCAAGGGTTGCTCATCATAGAAAAATTGCATAATCTCCAGCGAGTTGGGATCGGCGAGGGCCAGCGCGGCCAGATCGGCGAGGGCCAGCGAGAACTCACCCAGCACAGGGTTGCCCGCAACATCGGTGACGCGCACCTCCACGCTGATTTCGCTGCGCGGGGTGAGATGTTCGGGGCAGTTGGCGCCACTCTCACAGGTGACGTCGCGCCCCTCGGAGACGGCTAAAATCTCGATATTGAGTTCCATTGCTTGCGGTGAAACCGGCAAATTGAGATACGCCTGACGGAAATCCATGCGCCCGGCTTCATTGGGGCCAATCAGCGTAACGGCGATATACACGTTGGGGGCGTCGTCTTCGTTCAGGGGCAGTTCCAGCGTGTGGCCGTTCTCATTGATGGCGAGCGTGAAATGCTCGCTAATGGCGCCGCGCTCCACAGTGACGAGGGCTTGCGTCCCCGCGCCGAGCGGATTGGGGATAAAGATGCGCGCCGTGTCGCCGGGCTGGTAGCTCTCGGCATCGGCGGAAAGGCGCATGATCTGATTGGGGAGATTGGGCCAGATCGCCCGACCCGCGCCGCCCACCCAGATGAGGGTTTGCGTCAGCGCGCCCTCGGGGCTGGTGACTTCGAGTTGATAGGTTCCTGCCTCGGGGGGCGTAAAGGCCAGGCGCGCGGCGCCATCGGCTCCGGTGCGCAATTCGGCGCTGGCGATATTTTCGTACACCGGAACCAATTCCGGCGGCATATTAGGATCGCTACTATCCTGACGCTCCCAGGTGACTTTGCGGAAAGCCGCGCTGAGGGCCACATCCGGGGCAGGCTGCTTCTCCCAATTCACGGTGAGGATGTCGAAGCCCATCTCCATGCCCGCGCGGCCCACCCAGGTATCGGGGCGCACGCCGATATAGGTTTCGGCGGGATGTACGCTCCATTCGTGGCGAGCGCTGATGGGGAAGCCGCTCTCGTCGGTGAGGGTCACTTCGAGGGTGTAGGTTTGCGTGCGCTCCGCGGGTGGAAGCTCAAGTTCGAGATTCAGAATCCCCTCCGTATCCGTTTGAGCCGTTCCATAATCAATCTGAGCGCCAAATGTACCGTAGGCGCTGCCCATCCACGAGGGATACAACCAGCCATAACTATCCGGCCCAACGCGATAACCGCCGGGGATATAAAAATATGCCGGAGCGGCGTAGAGATCCCACGAAAGAGGAATATTTCCGGCGGGAGCGTCGAAATAGTAGCGCGCATCCACCTGAGCGGCTACGGTTTGCTCGTCGAGCAAATTTTCGCCCGTTGTGGGCAGGCCAACTTGCAAATTAATCTCCGGTTTGCGATATTCGGCCACATCGAACCACAACGTATCGTAAGGCGTGGCGAGACGGTACGCGCCGGGCGGCGCATTTTCGGGCAGCGTGTATTCGCCGTGCGCCGTGCCAAAGACCGAGAGCGGGTATTCGGTTTCAACAAGCGTGTTGCCATCGCTATCATGGAAACTGATCGGCAGGCTTTGCAGATTCGCCGGAGTGTAGCGGCCATTATAGGCTGTGCGCGCCACCGCCCGGAAGGAGACCGTCTGCCCGGGGCGGTAGATAGGGCGATCGGTGTAGAGGTAGGTTTCCACTTCGTCGCCACTAAAATCGCTGTTCAGGCCGAACTCGTAGGCATCAATACCTTGAGTCCAACGCGAAACCGTCAGGCCAAAAAGCTCGTCGCCGGGCTGGCCGGTGAGGACATAGAAATTGGCGTACATATCTTCCTGCGGCGGGATGTCGAAGGTGGCGATGCCGTTGGCATCGGTGACACCGCTGGAAAGCTGGTTGCCGTTCGGGTCGTACAGGCTCACCGCAAGTCCGGCCGCGGGGGTATTGGCGCGCAAATCCACCGCCCAAACGAGCGCCTGCCTGGAACTGAGTTTAAGGGTTAGATTCAGATTACTGGAGACAAGAATATACGGCCCCGGCGGATAGTCCACATCGGGAGCATCCAGGCGCATGAAGTACAGGCCGGGGTCAAGGCCGCTGCCATCGGGCGTGAGGCTCAGTTGCGCGGCGTAGATGCGGTCGCCGGGTAAATCGAGCGCCTGCCCCCAACTCTGGACGCTGGGCGGCAGGTAGTTGTCAAAATAATCGTAATTTCCGGGTTGTAAAAAGGTGAGAAAATCCGAGAAAGGCAACGCGCCCAATTCGGTATCGACACTGCTGAGATTAGCAGCTTGGGCGACCAGGCTGGTTTCGCGGGGGGTCAGAAACAGCGTATCATCATAATGCCCAAAGCGCAGCATAGGTTCGAGGGCGCTGGTCGTGAAGGTGTAGGGATAATCAAAACCCAGCGTGCTGCCCCAGGGATCAGGAAGATTGGCATCCAGGGTGATTTGATACTCGGTCAGCGGTTGGAAATCGGCGTGGATATTGAGCGCATTGCTGTCGTAATTCCACCAATAGCTGGCGTTCTCTACCGCTGGAGTGATACGGATATAATCGAGCAGATCATCGTTATCGAGTAGCGGGCCGCTGAAAAAGAGGCTCACCCCGCGATAGGGGCGCGATTCGCCGTCCTGATAGGGGTCGGTCGAAATGACCATCAGGCCAGGAATGGTGCGAAAAACCAATTCATAGGTCTCGCCCAGCGGCGTGCCGCCCAACGCCTGCGCGCCAAACGGCAAATGGATGAGATATTGCGAGCTGCGCGCCAGCGGCGCGGCGGGGGTAAAGACCATCACCGTGTTATTTTCTTCCCACTCAAATGTGCCGGTGACGAAATTATTGGCCGCGTCAAAGAGCGTGAAATTCCCCTCCACGCTGGCTGGTTCCATGGACTGGTTAAAGGTCAGAGTGATGGGTTGATCGAGGGGGATGCTACCCGCGCCGTCGGCAGGTTTTGCCGAAAGTAATTCGGGCGATGAGGTGATGAAACTCCACTGGCTCTCAGAGGCCAGCCGCGCGCCGGCATTGCTCTGAAGAGATGGGTCCAGCCGAATATCGTAATATGCGCCACCAAAGAGGGCTGTATCAGGGTAATAAATATAAGTGCTGGTATTGACCCATTCGCCATGCCCCACCACCGCGGGTTCAATTAACAGCGCGGCGGGCAAGCTGGCCGGGTCTGCTCCTAGGGAGACAACTGGCTGGTTAAACGTCACTACCAGCGCCGAGGCCGGATCAATATCGCTCAGGCCGGGTTCGGGCAAGAATTGCACCACTTCCAGCGGGGGCAAAGTGGCATAATCCGCGCGCGCGCCATCGAGCATCGTCAATCCATTGGCGGCTTGCGCGGCGGCGGCCATAAACAGACTCACCGTTGCCGAGGTGGGGAGTTGTTCTGTGGGGAGCAGTTGCAGCGCGGTGTCGTCAAGCCAATTGAATTTGACCGCCAATGGCTGCATCGTACCATCTTCAAGCGCAAGTTCCAGGCGCAAGGCAGATTCCACGGCGACGCGCTGCATGGGCTGGTTGAAATACAGCGTCAGCGCGCCATCCAGGGGCAGGCGCGTGCCCGGGGGCGGATCGATTTCGATCAGCGCGGGGGGCAAAGGCTGCGGCGTGGGGGTGATCGTCGGGGTGGAGATGAGCGTGGCCGTGGGGTCAGCAACCGCGGGTTGCAAAGCAGAGGGCAATACGCAGGCCAACGAAACCAGAAGCAACGCGGTGAGCGAAGCGAATATCAGACGATGGCGGGAGGTGGCAAATAGGATAGTCATCGGCAACTCTTTGAGCGAAAAATGAATCTTGTATTTTTGAGAAAATTATTTCACCACAAAGGCACAAAGTCACCAAGAAATACATTGGGTCTCAGGGAAGCCCCGTAGTAGATGTCCACATTTAGGGGTTTCTCACGGTAGTTCCCAAAGAGCCAATAAAGTGCCCTTTTTTGAGTCTTTGTGGCTTCGCGGTGGATTGTCTCGCGCATGTTTCATTATACACGCGGAATCAAAACTACTTCACAAGTGACTGTCACCTGATATTTACGGCTTTACGCTACGAAATTTGCCGACGGACTTTGCGCAAGGCACCCAATGCCAGCAAATTAAAGAGAATGGCCGCCCCGGCGCTGGCTGCGATCCCCCAGTCAAAGAGAGATGGCGCGATAAAGGCTCCGATGGCGCGGCCCAAAGAAAGCCCGGCGACGTTGAAAGCCATCAGGGTGGCGCGCGCGCCGGGCATGATCTCGGTCATCATGGGGATGCTGCTGACGAGCATAAACTCGAAGGTGATGAAAAATAAAAACAGGCTGATCAGCGCCCCGGGCAAAGTCCCGCCGAGCAGGGGAAAAGCCAGTGCGGCGATGCTGTTGGCGATCAGCCCGATGGCAATGGCGCGCGCCTTGCCGAAGCGATCTGCCAGCGCGCCGACCAATATCTCGGCGATGAATTCAGCCACACCAATCACGGCAGCCGTCCCGCCCAGGGCGAGGACCTTCAAATCGAAGGAGGCTTCCATCCACACGCCGAAGATCAGGTTGATGACTTCGTTGGCAACAGTCGCTGAAATGCCCACACTGAGAGCCGCTAACGCCAATGGCGAGCGCAGCACTTGCCCAAAATTGCTCAGCAGTTTCGGTGGATTCCCCTCGGGAGCAGGATCATGCGGAATGAGCCAGACCAACACCACCCCCGCGCTGATCCCTGCCAGAGCCAACCAGACAAAAGGCGACTGCCATCCCTGACGATCAATCAGCAGGCTGACTAAGGGAATCCCGATAAAAAAGCTCAACGACCAGCCCAATTCGGTCGCAGAGAGCGCCAGGCCGCGGCGCTCGTAGGGGATGCGGTCGCCGAGGTAGGCCTGCATGGCAGGGTCGAAACCGTATTTGCCAAGCGTGGTGAGGATAAGCATGACGACAAAGCCAGGGTACGAAGGCCAGATTGCCAGCACGCCCGCCCCGATGACGAAAAGTATGATCCCGAACAGCATTCCGGTTTTGCGCCCCCAACGGTCAGAAATGGTCGCCAGGAACGCGCCCAACATACCGACCAGCGAGCGATTGGTCATTGCCAGCGAGAGAGTCATTAAGTCTACCCCCAGGCCGCGGCTGAAGACCGCCAGGAAAGGATACACCATGCGATAGATGGTGTTAAAGACCAATCGGATGATGGCGAAGAGGATGATTTGGAAGCGTAGCGATGATTTCATGGATTGAAAGTTGAAAATTGTAGGTTATCAGGCGATTACCCCAACATTTAGCCTTCAACCTTCAACCGATTAGCTTCAATTGAAAAAAATATCCGCGCCACCTGCCAGGCCGCAAATAACGTTAACACTGTCAGGCCAAAGAAGTATAGTTGAATACGCCAGGCATCCGATTCGAGCATCGGGGCTGGAGGGTGCATGACGTTGGCAGTAGTTTGCAGCACGCTAAACAGGGCAATGATATAGGCAATGTTAAACCCCGAGGCCCAGATCGGATTTTCAAGCAACGTCAGCCCAATTTGCAACAGCAGCCCACCAATCGCGAAGACCAACGCCACGCGCCAGCGCGGTTCAGCCAGAAAAAGGCCGTTCCAATTGGCCTGCATGGCCCACAGCGAGATGGGGAGATAGCTGATCCAGAAAAGCAGGCCAGTGCGTCCGATGGCGCGCGACCAGTGGTGCAGCGGTTTACGGCGCAGGATGAAAGCCAACAACCCGACCGCTCCGGCGGCGATAAAAGCCGCCATTGCAGTCCAAACCCAAGCTCCGTGCAAATAGACCACGCGCACGTTGGTACCCAGGGTGGCTTCAGCAGGGCCGAGATAGGTGACTCCAGCGATGGCGAGTAAGGAGAGTACTAATAAAGGGAGGGGTTTTGTAAGCTTCATAGATTTTTGTTTTTTTAACCACAAAGGCTCAAAGACACAAAGAAAAAATCTCTTCTCTTTCTTCGAGCCTTTGTGTCTTCGTGGTTATCTTTATATCCAGGTAGGTTCTTGATAAATGCCGAAGACTTCCTTCATCACCCCCACAATTTCGCCCAGGGTGGCGTAGGCGCGCACCGCGTCGAGGATATAGGGCATGGTATTTTCGGTACCCTGACAGGCCAGGCGCAAACGGTCGAGAGTCTGACCGACGCGGGCGTTATCGCGTTCTTTACGCAATTTTTCCAGCCGCGCCGCCTGATGCGCGTAGCCTTGCGGATCCATCTCTAAAATAGGGATGCTGAGGCGCTTGTCTTCGGCGTAGGCATTCACGCCCACAATGCGGCGGATATTTTGGTCGATCTCGCGCTGATACCGGTAGGCGGCATCCGAAATCTCGCCTTGGAAAAAGCCGCGGTCAATGGCGGGCAGCACGCCGCCCAAGTCTTCGATGCGGCGGAAATAGTCGTAGGCCTGCGCCTCAATGCGGTTGGTTTGCGCTTCGAGGAAATAGGAACCGCCCAGGGGATCAATCGTGTTCGTCACGCCCGATTCTTCGGCGATAATCTGCTGCGTGCGCAGGGCAATCGTCACGGCGTGTTCGGAGGGCAGCGCCAGGGCTTCATCGAGGCTGTTGGTGTGCAGCGATTGCGTTCCGCCAAGCACTGCCGAGAGCGCCTGCAAGGCCACGCGCACCACATTAATCTCCGGCTGTTGGGCCGTCAGCGAGGCTCCGGCGGTTTGGGTGTGGAAGCGCATCAGCCACGAGCGCGGACTCTTGGCCCCGAAAGTGTGGCGCATCTCCCTAGCCCAAATACGACGGGCGGCGCGGTATTTAGCGATCTCTTCAAAAAAATCGTTGTGTGCGTTGAAGAAGAACGAAAGCCGCGGGGCAAATTCGTCAATATCCAGGCCGCGTTCCAACGCCCAACGCACATATTCCATGCCGTCCGAGAGCGTGAAGGCCAATTCCTGCGCGGCGGTTGAACCCGCCTCACGGATGTGGTAGCCCGAAATACTGATCGTGTTCCATTGCGGTAGTTCACGGGTGCCGAACTCTATCGTATCCGTCACCAGACGCATTGAAGGCTCCGGCGGGAAGATATATTCTTTCTGGGCAATATATTCTTTTAAAATATCATTCTGGATTGTGCCGCGCAACTGGTCGGGGCGCACGCCCTGTTTTTCGGCAGCCGCAATATACATGGCCCACACAATTGCCGCGGGCGAGTTGATCGTCATGCTGGTGGAAACTTTATCGAGCGGGATGCCATCCAGCAAGGCTTCCATATCCTTGAGCGAAGAAACCGCCACGCCACACTTGCCAAACTCCCCCAGGGCTTCGGGATCATCGCTATCATAGCCCATCAGCGTGGGCAGGTCAAAGGCAATCGAAAGCCCGGTTTGCCCTTGTTCGAGCAGATATTTGAAGCGGCGGTTGGTCTCTTCGGCGGCGCCAAATCCCGCGAACATGCGCATCGTCCACAGGCGGCCGCGGTGCATGGTGGCATGCACGCCGCGCGTGTAGGGATACTCGCCCGGCAAGCCCAGCTTTTCCGCGTAATCATCTTCGGCGACATCTTGCGGGGTGTACAGGCGCGCAATCGGCTCGGAAGAATTGGTGATGAATTCTTCCTGCCGCTCCGGGAAGCGGGCCAATGTTGGATTGAGGTTATTCGTTTCCCAATGTTCGATCTCTTCATTAAGCCGTTCAAGTTTCTGGGGATCGTACATCGCTACTCCTGAGAGGGTTGCCATTTTGGGGGTTGAACTTGCCGTGAAATTATACCAGTGGTCAGTGAACAGTAAGCAGTGAACCGAAAAACCAATCAGGCCATACGGCCATTCGCTAAAAATGCTATAATACCGGACATGAAATATCATATTTGGACTGCTGGATGTCAAATGAATGTCGCCGATTCGCGCCGCGTGGCGGCTGCCCTTGAGGGGCTGGGCTACACCCCCGTGCCGCGCGCCGAAGATGCAAACGTGATTGTATTGAATACCTGTGTCGTGCGCCAAAGCGCCGAAGATAAAGCCTACGGACGCCTGAATTCACTCAAACCGGTCAAGAAGCAACGCCCCGATACTGTGATTAACCTGATGGGCTGTCTGGTGGGCGTGAAGGGGCATGAAAAACTTCAAAAAACCTTCCCGATGGTGGATGTCTTCTCGCCGCCCTCCGACCCTGGCCCGCTGATCGCGCATCTAACCCAAGATGAGAGCAAAGCCCACGAAGATGCGGCTACCTCACGCCGCTTCGCCTTCATGGATGGCGAGTTATCCCTGCCCATGGAAGAGCGCGGCAACCTCGTCTCGGCCTTTGTGCCGATTGTTTTGGGCTGTTCGCACGCCTGCACTTACTGCATTATTCCTTATAAGCGCGGGATTGAGCGCAGCCGTCCAGTGGGTGATATTGTCGCCGAAGTGCGTTCCATGGTCTCTCAGGGCGTGAAAGAAATTACCCTGCTGGGCCAGATCGTTGACCGCTATGGGGCCGATATTCCTGATGGGCCGAATCTCTCGGCTTTACTGCGTCTGGTACATGATGTCGAGGGGCTGGAGCGCATCCGCTTCCTGACTTCACACCCCAACTGGATGACGACCGAACTGCTCGATACGGTGGCCGAACTGCCCAAAGTAATGCCCCATATCGAAGTGCCTATTCAGGCCGCCGACGATGAAGTGCTCGCAAATATGCGCCGCGCCTACACCGCCGACGATTACCGCCACCTGATCGCCGAGATTCGGGCGCGCATTCCCAATGTCAGCATCGCCACCGATATTATCGTCGGCTTCCCCGGCGAGACCGACGCACAGTTTCAGCGAACGTATGATCTACTCGCTGAACTCAAAATGGATGTTGCCCATTTGGCGCGTTACTCCACGCGCCCTGGCACCGTGGCCGATCGGCGCATGATCGATGATGTCAGCGACGAGGCAAAATGGGAACGCTTCCGCGCCCTCGAAGAACTGCAAGCAGGCATCGCCACCGAGATCAACGCCCGCTATCAGGGCGAAACGGTGACAGTGCTCTTCGAAGAGAAAGTACGCGGTCGCTGGCGGGGACGTACCCCCACCAACAAACTCGTCTTCATCGAAACCGATGACGACCTGACAGGAAAACTCATCCCCGTAACGATCACCTGGACAGGCCCATGGTCGATGCAAGGGTCCCTAATGCCAGAACCCAATTACATACAACTTCAAACGATTTAGGCGACGCCTATGCAAGCATTGCTTTTTTCCCCTCATGCCGATGAAGCCGCCGTGCTGACCACCTTGCTCCAGCAGGCTGGTTTTGTCGTGCGCGCCACGCGGCATCTCAAACAAGCCCTTGAGACCTGGCCCAACCAGCCCAGCGACCTGATGATGCTGGTCTTTCCGCGCGAGCAGGTTGATATTCTCAAACACATTCGCCAAATGCGCGGCTATACGGCTGCTCCGATTGTGGTGCTGGCCGATATGCTCTCCGACGATCAGCGCGTGGATGTGCTCGAAGAGGGCGCCGATCTGGTGTTTACCAAACCCTACAGCCTGCGCTTTCTGTTGGCTCAAATCCGCGCCCTGCTGCGCCGCAACACCGGTATGCCATTCTTCAGCCTGCCCACCCTCTCCCAGGGTAATCTGACCCTCGACCCTGCCAACCGCTCGGCAATTGTTGGCGAGGCAAAACCGGTGCATCTCACCCAACTTGAATTTCGCCTGCTATACTTGTTAATGACTCACGCCAGGCAGATTGTGCCCGCGGAGACGATTGTTGAACACGTATGGGGCTACAGCGGGGAAGGCAACCGGGAGCTGGTGCGCGGTTTGGTGCAACGTCTGCGCTCGAAGATTGAACCCGACCCGCGCACCCCAAAGTTCATCCGCACCGAGGCAGGCATTGGCTACTACTTCAGCCGCTACGATGAATAGTTAACTGAAAAGGGCTTTTCTCATGAAATTCAAATCGCTCATCCTGACCATAAGCCTGCTCGTGTTGCTCTCGGCGTGTGGCAGCAACGCTGCAAAAGAACCCGCGCCAACTTCCACGCAAACCCCCGCGGCTGCCGAATTAACCCAAGTGGCGCAGACCATCGTAGTCCAGATCACGCAAAACGACCCGGCTGCGCTTACCCAGGCGGCGCAAACCCTTATCGCCCAAATCACGCAATCCAGCGCCGAGACATCGGCACCCACCGTGGAGGCAGTATCCCCCGCGGAAGCAGAGCCACCCACCCCTACCGGCCCGACACCCCTGCCCAGCACCACAGCCATCCCTACGATGACGTTCACCCAAACTGTCACGCTTTCGCCCACGGCCACACTTTCCCCAACCTGGATTCCGGAAGACCCCCGCAATGTGCTGATCCATCAGGTGGGCTGGAGCGCCAACTTCACCGAACCTGCCGACTGGTTTACCTTTGATAATGAAAACACCAGCATTCAGATGGAAAACGGCGAGTTGCAGCTTGTGGCGAAGAATAGCGAGTATATAGAGGTCTGGAGCCTTTCGTGGCCGTATCTCAGTAATTTTTATCTGGAATATACATTCGTGGTCGGCGCGGAACGTTGCATTAGCGCCGACCGCTATGGCATGGTTTTTCGCGCACCTACACCCGAAAGCGGGTATCTCTTTGGGGTAAACTGCAAAGGCGAATACAGCCTGCGTTACTGGGATAGCGTTGAATTCACCGAGATTGTGCCCTGGGCGTATCATGAGCAGATCAATACCGGCGGGGGCGCGGCCAATCGTCTGAGCGTGCGCGCCGAAGACACCAGCCTGAATTTATATGTCAACGGCTTCTTGGTGCATACCGTAGAAGACAGCCACGGCAGCGAAGGGAAATTTGGCGCTTTTATCAAGGCCGATCTCATGGATAATTTCGATGTGCGCATTTTAGAAGCCATTTATTGGGATTTGCCCTGATTTGTATAAAAAATCATACGAACTGCATTAAATTCACACGGTTTTTATACAATCAGCATATCGTTTTAATACACTGCGATGCTACACTGTTCTCGAAAAAATGTGTCTAATTTTCTTATTGCTTACTCGACACATAAATGGAGAATAAAATGAATATGTTGGCTGAATGTCCTTCTTGTGGCGCTTCTGTCAAAGTGACCAGCAGTGTCAAACTCGGTGAGATCATCAAATGCACGCTGTGCAAAACCGATCTCGAAGTTATCTGGCTTGATCCCCTGGAACTGGATTTGGTCTACGAACCCGATGAAGAACTTGATGATTTCGACTACGACGACAGCGATGATGATTTTGACTACGACGACTACGAAGACGAAGAAGAAGACGACGACTAAATAAATAAAAAATCCTGTGTGACTGCTCAGCCTCGAACAAAAAGAGGCCGAAAAAAGGGGTGTGCGTGGGGGCGTACGCCCCCACGCACACCCCTTTTTTCGGAATTCTCTCTGCGAAGGCGATAGCCTGAGCAGTTACAGACGGTGTATAATACCCCCATGCAACCTTCACGCGATTTCACCCCCGAACTGATCCCTCGCAAGGGCGAATGGATTGCCTGGGTTTTGGCAGGCCTGGCGTTGATCTTTTGGGGAATTGTCCGCTTTCGGGTTGAATCCGCACCCTGGGGAGCGATTGCCCTGTTTGTGATTCTATTTCTCTCGGCGGGGAGCATCAGCCTGGGAAACTGGGTGGATCGCCACACCGTGCTGAGTCTTGACCCCGAGGGAATCCAGTACCGCAACGGCCTGCGCAGCATCAACCTGAAATGGAAAGACATCCAGGAAGTGCGCGTTCTGGAATCAAATTGGGGGCAGCGCGTCCAGGTGATTAGCCCGACGATCAGCTTCATTTTCAGGACGCTGGGCGAAGTGCGGGTGCAAGATAGTCTCAAAGGCCGCTTGGGCTTCGCCGAAGGCGCGTTCATTTTAAAAGAAATTCTCGCATCGGCAGGTTTATCCAAAAGCACCGATAGCGAAAAAGTGCGCTATTATACCCGTCCGTAGGGGCGGGGCAAATTGGCCGCGTTCCTACTGGCGCTCTCTGATGTATTGAGGGCGCTTTTTGTTTCCCCTCACCCCCAACCCCTTTCCCAAAGTTGGGAGAGGGGTTGGGGGTGAGGGCTAAGGAGTGAGATATGAAAAAGATGAGTATTGACGAACAAGTAGCCCTGTTGATGCAAGGCACCGAATATGGCGACGCCAATTTATATCAGGCCATGGCGAACGAACTGAAACAACGTCTGAGCGAAGCCGAAAAAGCTGGCCGCCCGCTAAAAGTATATTGCGGCTTCGACCCGCGCACCTCCGACCTGCACCTGGGGCATACCGTACCGATGCGCAAGTTACGCCAGTTTCAGGAGTTAGGCCACGAAGTGACCTTTGTCGTCGGCAACTACACCTCGCTGATCGGCGACCCTTCGGATAAAGACAAACTGCGCCCGCAGCTCACCGCCGAAGAAGTGGACTACAATGCCCGCACCTACGCCGAGCAGGCCTACAAAATTCTCGACGCCGAACAGACAAAAATCGTCTACAACGCCGACTGGCTCTCGAAATTGACCTTTGCCGAGTTGATTGAACTGGCTTCCAATTTCACCATTCAGCAGTTCATGACGCGCGAAAATTTTCGCCTGCGCTGGGATAAAGGCGACGCGGTCTACCTGCATGAGACTTTTTACGCCATCATGCAAGGTTACGATGCCTATGCCTTGCGCACCGATGTGCAGGTGGGCGGCACCGACCAATTATTCAATATTGTCACCGCGGCGCGCAAGTTGATGGCTTCCAAAGATGTTCAGCCTAATATCGGCATTATTATGGGCATATTGCCGGGCACGGATGGTGAAATCAAGATGAGCAAATCGTTGGGCAATCACATCCCCTTGCTGGCAACCCCCGAGGATATGTACGGAAAAGTGATGAGTGTCCCCGATAAGGCGATGGGCGATTTTTACCGTCTGGTCAGCCGCCTGACTCCGCCGGAGATTGAGGCCATCGAAAAAGAACTTACCGATGGCAACGTACACCCGCGCGATGCCAAAATGCGCCTGGCACGCGAGATTGTCTCGATCTACCACAGCGAGACAGCCGCCAAAGAAGCCGAAGCCGCCTTCGTGCGCGTCTTCCAGCAAGGCGATGTACCCGAAGATATGGAAGCGTACACGCTCCAGGCTGGTCAGTCTGTGCTGGATGTACTCACCGAGAGTGGTCTGGTGAGCAGCCGCGGCGAGGGAAGGCGCATGGTGCAACAAAACGCCGTCAGCCTGGATGGCGAAAAACTCACCGACGCTTTGGCCGAATTCCCAGGCTCTGGCGTGCTGCGCGTGGGCCGCCGCAAATTTGTGCGCGTGGTGAAATAGATAGCATTAACAAATCTCGTAATGAGCGAGGCCCGTGCAAGACTTCGAATGTCTGTAAAAAGGAAACGCATGTCCAACGCGAATCTTTTGCCGAAAGAAATCCCCGCCTGTGCCGCGCGGCTGCTTGCCCGCCCAGAATGGTTCGCCGATCCGGGCATCGTCCAGCGCACGAAACTGGCAAAAGCCCGCGGGCTGGCGCGTCGGCTCAGTAGTCCGCGTTTCGCAGGCACCGAAATTGCCGCCATAGCGCTGGGGCACACCATCTATTTTCGCCAGATGGAAGCATATAACCCCCACGCTCCACGCGGGCTGGCCTTGCTGGCCCATGAGATTAAACATATCGAACAAGTAGAACGGTACGGCCTGGTGAGTTTTTATTGGCGCTATTGGCTAGACTACCGCCGACAAGGCTATGGCGAGGCGCTTCCATTTGAAACGGAGGCCTATCAATTTGAGCGTCTTGTGCGGGCGCAATTGAAAAATGAGTTCGCTCTCAACGCTGGGCGCACACCCTGCCTCGAAATGGCCGCTCCCCACAGCCCCAATCCCGCCTTTAGCCTGACCAGATTCCAGGTGTGATTGAGAAGTGAAGCAATCGCACCCTTCAAATAATGATGCCTGACACTTGCATTTCGTGGCCAGATTTGGCATACTGATATAGAAGTTTAAAAAATAGCTCCAAAGTTTATTGGCAAAGACCCACAATTTTACTGGAGGTACAGTTATGTCTAAAAAAGACTGGGAAGTTGAAAAAGTGAACTACTGCCACCATGTTGGCAAAGAAGTTGCCCTCGAAGCCGAAGTCGTTCACCCCGCAGAATGGCTGCCCGATCAACCGCCGCGCATTGTGGCACATCGCTGCAGCGAGGGCACAGCCTGCAATCTCGATGGCCGCGGCAGTTGCGTCTGGGCAGGCACCAACCCCACTTACGACCCCTTTCGTGAGTAACCCCTATAATTTATAACGCATCGAAAAGTGAAAGCGGGGCGGCTTGCCGCCCTGCTTTCATTTTTCGATTTATGCTATACTTGTCGTGTGAACAGCAACCCGCATCTCTGGCAAATTTGGGCAGATGCCCTCCACCGCTGGGGGCTAGATAACCTCGTGGCCACCCTGCTCGAATCAACCGGGCCGCTAAATATCCTCGGTGCTCAACTGGTTTATCTCGGCCAGCCAGTTTTAGGTCAATTTCTTTCACAGGAACACAGCAACGCCTTTGCCAATTTGCTTGAAAGCCCGGAGATGACGCAGGCATTCAGCACATATCTGCGAAAACACACTCAACTATCCTGAAATTTTCCGTATATTGGAGGTAACTCCCCGTGGCCTTCACCGGTCTCATAGGTCTGGCTTTTATCCTCGTCTTTTTCGGACTCATTCTGTTCTTCACAGCTGTCTGGCGTGAAGATGCTGAAACCCACTTACGCCCCATCCCTGCGTTCGAAAAATTGAGCCGCGCCATCGGGCTGGCCGTAGAAGCTGGCTCGCGGCTGCATATCAGCCTGGGACGCGGCAAACTCTCTGGCACAGAGAGCGCGGCTGCCTTTGTGGGGTTAAGCGTGCTGGAGAATATCATTCGCTCCGCATCATCGGGGGATAACCCACCCATCGCCACCAGCGGCGATGCCACCCTCGCCATTTTGTCACGCGATACCCTCAGCGCTACCTACCGCGAAATCGGCATCAGCGATCAATATCACCCCACCAGCGGCGAACTCACCGGAATGACGCCCTTTTCCTACGCGGTGGGCGCCCTTTCCACTGTCGAAGATAAAAAAACCAGCACCCATATTCTGTTGGGACATTTCGGTAACGAAGTTGCCCTGATTGGCGATGCCGCGGAGCGCAACAACGACCTGACCCTGGCTGGAACCGACAATCTGCCTGCCCAGGCCATTCTCTTCGCTACCGCGCAAGAACCCCTCATCGGGGAAGAACTCTACGCCAGTGGAGCCTATACCCAGGCCGGGCGGATGCATATTGCCAGTTTGCGCGCTCAGGATATTATGCGCTGGCTGCTAGTTGCCATCATCGTTGGGGGTGTCATCCTTAACTTCGCCGGTCTGGATCAACTCGTTGGCGAGCTGCTGGGGGGCATCGCGCCATGAAACTGAATTTCAAATTCAAGTCTCCGGTTTCTACCGCAATCGCCATCGGTGTGGGGCTGGTTGTGCTTCTGGGCTACTTTTTTGGCACCGATACCTTGGGCGAAACCACCAGTCTGGGCTTTTTACGCAATTATCTCCTTCAGGGGGCCATCATTTGGGCTTCTGTGGCGCTGATCGTCGGCGTTGCCAACCTCAGCGGCGTGCACCTGCGTAAAATCCGCAAAAAAGAAGGCAGCGGATACAGTTTTGTGCTGCTACTAGCGCTCATCATCACCCTCGGCATTGGCGTTTACGATATTGCCCAAACCCATCTACATGGCGAGCCAAACTTCCAGCGCATCCGCTGGGTTTTCACCTACATTCAACTACCCATTGAAACCAGTCTGATGGCCGTCCTCGCCATCAGCCTGACGTACGCGGCCGCACGGCTGCTCTCGCGGCGGCTGAACCTGTTTTCAATGGTCTTCGTCGGCGTGGTATTGCTGCTACTCATCGGCGCCGCGCCGCAGATCGCGGCCCAGGCTCCGTTGCTGGCCGAAATTCGCAACTGGATTTTACGCGTTCCGGCGCTGGCCGGAGCACGCGGCATTTTACTCGGGGTGGCGCTGGGCACCATCGCCACTGGCATTCGCATACTCACCGGCAGCGACCGGCCTTACGGAGGGTAGCCCATGAGCGAAATACGCTGCCCAATGTGTGGCAAATCGAACCCCGAACACTCCGAAACCTGTCAATATTGCCAGGCGCGGTTGACACCGTTAATGGTCTCTGGCGATGATGCCAACAGCGGATTGCCGGATTGGTTTAACGAAACGACCCCCGAGGCAGACACCCCCGCGACGGATTCAGATTCCGAAGACTGGCTCAACAGACTCCGCCCGGAAGAGGATTCCGAAGAAGAAGAGGATGCTGCCCCCTTTGATGATTCCGGTGACGATTGGCTTGGCCGAATGCGCGCCTTCGACGATGAAGAGACCGACGACGAAACTGAAGCCGAAGAAGAATCTTCCATTTTTGATGGCAAATTACCCGAATGGATGAGCAGCGACGAAAGCGCAGAAAACACTCCCGCGGATACGGATGACTGGCTGGCCTCATTGGGCAACGACAGTGCCGAATCGCCAGCCCCAGAAGCCCAGCCAGAAGCCAGTGAAGAGATACCCGAATGGATGCTGGGCGATCCTGCCCCAGCATCAACCCCGACAGCGGAGCCCGCTGCTGAAGCTGAAGACGCGCCCGATTGGCTCTCCACATTAGGCAGCGCCAGCGCCGAAGCACCCGATATGGCAGCCGAACCCTCGGCTCACGAAGAACTCCCCGATTGGATGCTCGCCTCAAGCAGCCCTGGCGACGCCGCCCCGGCGACAGAATCGGCGCCGGACATGCCAGTAACCAGCCCCGAGGCCGATCCCGAACTTCCCGATTGGTTAGCTGGCGCCGCTGCGGAGGCCGAATCCAGCTCTCCTGCACCGGAAAGCGAATCCGAAGCTCTGCCCGACTGGATGTTCAGCACCGACGATGAACATCCCTTTGCAGCCGCTCCATCGGACGACAGTTCACAGGAAGATGGCATCCCGGACTGGATGTCGGGCGAAGAAGATGAAACGCTCTATGCCGATGCGCTCCATGCCGCAGAATTACCAACTATTTTGCCCGATACCAGCCCCTTAACGCCAGATTGGCCGACAGGGTTTGCTGAAGATTCGCAAACAACGGATGAACCTGGCGATGCGGATGAGACTTTGATCCCAGGCGATGATTTTGAACCCGACTGGTTGGGAAAGCTGGGAACAGATGATTCGGCAGCCGAATTCTTCGAGATGGAAAGCGGGCTGGACGATGCCGATGAGGGGTTGTTTGCCCTCGGCGAGTTGAGCGACGCGTTCAGCGATAGCGCAGACGATGCCCCCACCCTCAGCGGGGAGGCTGCCCCGGCCGATTTGCCCGATTGGCTGCAAGCCATGCGCCCGGTCGAATCCAGCGCAGATGATTCGCCCGCAACTCATGGCCCCGTTGAGCAAGCTGGGCCACTGGCTGGTTTAAGCGGGTTATTGATCGCCGAACCCGAAATTGCCGGGCTGAAGAAAGCGCCCACATTTTCTTCCAAATTGAAAGTTACCCAGGCGCAGCAAGAGCACGTACACATCTTTCGAGAATTACTGGAAAGCGAAGGCCATCCGAAATCGGTGCGCGAACCGATCCAAATCTCATCACAAAATCTCTTGCGCTGGGTGAGCGCTATTCTCTTGATTCTGGTGATTATGCTGGGCGTGGTCAGTGAAAGCCAAAGCGTACCCCCGCCTTCGGGAGCGGCGATCCCCGCCGGGATGTTGCAGATCAGCGAGTTGATCGAAACTCTGACTCCAACGGATCCGGTGTTAATTGCATTTGATTATGAACCCGGCACATCGGGCGAGATGAACGCCGCGGCAGCCGCCGTAGTGGATCATTTGATGCTCAAGGGCGCGTACCTGAGCCTGGTTTCCACCTCCCCCACGGGGCCAGCCCTGGCAGAACATTTCATTCATACCGTTGTGAGTCAGCATGGTTACACCAGCGGGAATCAGTACACAAATCTCGGCTATATTCCCGGCGGCGCAGCGGGGTTGTTGGGGTTTGTGCAAATGACCCAGCACGTTACCCCATTGACTTTCGATGGCCTGGATGCCTGGCACACTCCCGCATTAAGCCAAATTCAAACCCTGGCAAATTATAAACTCGTGGTGGTGATTTCCGACGATCCCGATATCGCCCGCTCATGGATCGAGCAGGTGCAGCCGACTTTAGAAAACACACCCATGATCGCAATTGTCAGCGCGCAGGCCGAGCCGATTTTGCACCCCTATGCCAGTGGCGAAAATGCCCAACTCAAAGGGCTAATCAGCGGCATCAGCGGCGGGGCGGCTTACGAACAGGTTATCGGCAAACCCAACCTGGCCCGCACCTATTGGGATACGCTCAATTATGCCTTGATGGCGGCGGTGGTTGTGCTGCTGATCGGCAGCGGGGTCAATTTAATGACCTTCTTTGTGAAGAAGAAACCCACAGGAGAGACTGCGTGAATATTGCTACCATGAGTCTGGCTGACCTGAGCGGTGCGCTGTTGGGATTTTCGCTGACGATTTTCATTTTGAGCTATGTGATTGGCGACAATTTCCTCTTCCGTCTGGCGACGCATATTTTTGTGGGCACGGCGGCGGGGTATGCCACGATTATTACCCTCTATAATATTGTTATTCCTCATCTCGTGTTCCCGCTGCTGGATGGCAACCAGGGCGCAATGATTCTGGCGGTGAGCTATCTGATCCCCAGCGTATTATTGCTGATGAAACTTTCATCACGTTTGAGCCAATTGGGTAACCCGGCGGTCGCCATTCTGGTGGGGGTTGGTGCAGCCGCCGCAATCGGCGGCGCCACCTTCGGGACCATCTTTCCGCAAACAACCGCATCTATCCATGTATTTGAAAACGGATTGATTAACGGACTGGTTATTTTGATCGGCACATTGAGCACGCTGTTATTTTTCCAGTTTTATACGCGTACAGACGAAGCCCAAACCAAATCCGCGGGCGCCTTGACCCGAATTCTACGCTGGAGCGGTAAAGCCTTCATCGCCATTACATTTGGGGCTTTATTTGCCGGTGTGTATATTGCGGCGATTACTGCTCTAATCGAGCGTTTCATGTATCTATGGATATTTATTAAAGGGCTAATTTCTCCCGTATGATGTCTTCGATTGTTGTTACCGACTCTATTCTGGCAATAGATATTGGCTCGATCACCACCCGGGCCGCGTTATTCGATGTAGTCGGTTCGCGTTATCACTTTATTGCCACAGGCACTGCGCCCACAACCGCTGCCCCGCCGTTTGGCGATGTGCGCGAGGGCGTCAACCGCGCCATTTACCGCCTGCAAGAAATCACCGGGCGCACACTGCTCGGCTCCGATGCCAGCTTGTTGATCCCGGTTCAGCCTGACGGCAGCGGCGTTGACAAGTTAGTGGTAACACTCTCGGCGGGGCCGAATATCCGCGTGGTCGCGGTGGGCCTGCTCGAAAATGTCTCGCTGGAAAGCGCCCGCAATCTGGCAAAGACCAGCTATACCACGGTGGTAGAGAATATCAGCCTCAACGACCGGCGCAAACAAGACGCGCGCATTGATGCCATTTTACGCGCCCGCCCCGATCTGATTATTGTCGCCGGGGGAATAGACGGCGGCGCGGAGCATTCGGTCAGCAATCTACTCGAGGCCGTGGGGTTGGCCTGCTACCTGATGCCGCGCAGCCAGCGCCCCCAGGTGTTGTATGCCGGAAACAGCAGCGTACAGCAAGCCGTAGAAAATGCCATCGCCTCAATCACCGACTTGCATATCGCGCCGAATATTCGCCCCTCGATTACCAGCGAACAACTCACCCCGGCACAGGTACAACTTTCAAGAATTTTCAAGAATATCCGCTCGCAGCAGATGTATGGCGTCATGGATTTTGACCAGTGGGCCGAAGGACGCATGTTGCCTTCAGCAACCGCGTTCGGGCGCATTATTCGCTTCTTGAGCCATATCTACGATCCCAAAAAGGGTGTGCTGGGTGTCGATATTGGGGCTTCTTCTGTCTCGGTGGCGGCAGCCATTAAAGGGAAACTCGCTCTGAGAGTTTTCCCTCAACTCGGGCTTGGCGGGCATATTCACCAGGTATTGGAATATATGCCCCTCGAACAGATCACGCGCTGGCTGCCAGAAGAGTTTGCCGCCGATGATGTACGCAGCTATTTGCATAATAAAGCGGCGTATCCCGCCAGCCTGCCCGCCACACGCGAAGAACTTTTCATCGAACAGGCAGTCGCGCGGCAAATATTGCGGCTGGCAGTACAGAAAACTATGTCTTCGCTGCCGTTTGAAATGAAGAGCGCAGGGCATCATATCGTACCCTGGTCTGAGCCTATTCTGGCATCGGGGAGCGTACTCAGTCAGGCGCCCACCCCCGGGCAGAGCTTGCTCGTCCTGCTCGATGGTTTACAGCCCACCGGCGTGACGACCATCGTCCTCGATCAAAATAATCTGTTGGCTTCGCTCGGTGCAGCCGCTGAAGCCAACCCACTGTTGGTAGTTCAGATACTCGAATCTCACGCTTTCCTGAATTTGGGCACTGTCATCGCTCCGGTGGGGATTGCCCGCGCACGCGTCCCGGTTTTGCGTCTGCGAGCCACCTTTGAAGATGGCACAGAAACCAAACACGAAATTAAATTCGGCAGCATCGAGGTAATTCCGCTCCCGCAAGGGAAAGAAGCCCAATTACATTTGCAGCCACTGCACCGCTTTGATGTGGGCATGGGCGGCCCCGGGCGCGGCGGGCGCGTCAAAGTAGTGGGCGGGGCGCTTGGCATTGTGATCGATGCCCGCGGGCGGCCTATCCAAATTCCATCCGATCCAGAACGCCGCCGCGAGGCCATGCAGCGCTGGCACTGGACGCTGGGTAATTAGCTGGTATAGAATTTGCACCCTAGAGCATAGTTATGTTAGCACCTGTTATTCAAATCACCCCCCTGACCCAAATTCGCCGTCACCGCGAATTGCCCATCCCCGGGAATATTGTCGTGCGCCAGGGGCAAAAAGTAGAAGCGCGTGATGTCATCGCAGAAGCGCATCTCGAACCCGAACACATCCTGCTCAATATTGCCCGCAGCCTGCATGTTTCTCCGGAAAAAGCCGACGATCTGATCCAGCGCGCCGCGGGGGAATTTGTTACCCAAGATGATCTCATCGCCGGGCCGACAGGATTCCCAAAACGGGTGGTGCGCGCGCCTCGCTCGGGGCGGATCGTCGTGGCCGGAGATGGTCTGGTACTCTTGCAAGTGAATACAGCCCCCTACGAACTCAAAGCCGGAATGCCCGGCACTATCACAGATCTAATCCCCGACCGCGGCGCGGTCATCGAAACCACCGGCGCGCTGGTTCAGGGAGTCTGGGGCAATGGCCGCTCTGAATTTGGCATGATGCAAGTCAAGCTGGATGGTTCTGACGATCAGCTTCAAAAAGATATGCTGGACGTGAGTTTGCGCGGAGCCATCGTCCTGGGTGGCTACTGCGATGACCCGCAAGTATTCAAAAAAGCGGCAGAAATCCCCTTACGCGGGCTAATTTTGGTCAGCATGAGCGCAGCAATGATCCCCCATGCGCAAAAAGCTGCCTTCCCAATCATAGTGCTGGAGGGATTCGGTTTCCATCCTTTGAATGCAATCGGCTATAATGTATTAGCTACCAATAACGGGCGTGAAATTTCGCTCAACGCAGAACAAATTGATCATTACAAAGGAATCCGGCCTGAAATCGTCATTCCCCTGGATGCAGGCCACACACCCAATGACGCCTCGCTAGTGGTTGAAGATTTTGCGCCCGGCCAGCAAGTGCGGGTTATCAAAGCGCCTTATGCTGGAAAAACAGGCAATATTACCGCTTTGTCGCAAGAACCACTGAAATTTCCCAGCGGAATTCGCGCCCCCGGCGCGTATATTACCCTATCCGATAATGAAGACGTCAAAGTTCCTTTGGCAAATCTCGAAAAAGTGATATAAAAGAGTAGGCAGCAACAAACTGTAAATAATCACGAAAAGGCTTTCGCCCAAGCAAGCACAAAGGGTGTTTATCACGACCGTATTCTTGCCCAGGTAAGCAATCCAGACCATTGGATTTCGGAAAATGGGCAACCTGAGGAGAACGAACAATGACAATGATGGATGATTTCGATTTTGACGATTTGGAAATAGAAGACGAAACCCCGCCCGAAGAGGCCAACAATCGCACCTTTTTGCTGGTTGCTGGCGTATTGGGAGCATTCCTGATCCTGTCATTGGTGCTCATGGCCGTCTATGCAATGGTCATTGTTCCCCGACGACGTTCTGCAGAAAGCACCCAGGTAGCCCAAATTAACGAGCAAAACACCGCCGTGGCCCTGGCTGCCGAAATGACTGCGGATGCCCAATCGTGGACGGCGACGCCCACCGCGACCAACACCCCTCTGCCAGCGACACCAACCCTAAGCCCCACCCCGGTGATGGCAATCAGCGAGACCCCCGCAGCAGGTTTGGCGCAATCACGCGAAGACCATCTCACAGCAACTATGGCAGCCCTCTTCACCCAACAGGCCGCCAATTTGATGACAGTCACCCCAATACCCACAGGCTTGCCTGCCACAGGCTTCGCAGATGATGTTGGCCTGCCGGGTTTAATTTCCCTGGCAGCCGCACTGATTTTGGTGATTGTCCTCTCCAGACGGCTGCGCACGGCCTAAATTATGTTCAGAGTATAATAAAAAAATCCCCTTCGCTGAAGGGGATTTTTTTATGCTTATGTTGCGCTGGCCGCCACCTGCTTGCCATACTTCAAAAGTTCTGACACCATCGCTTTACTGCGCCCTTCTGCATAGACGCGCAGCACCGGCTCGGTGCCTGAGGGGCGAATCAACAACCAGGAATCATCCGCCATGATGTATTTAATCCCATCGGTAGACATCACATCCTGCACGGTTTCACCCCCAATTTCTAACGGGGCGTCTTCCATCAGGCGCGCCACCATTTTTGTTTTGGCTACCGGATGATTCAAGCGCATATCTTTGCGTTCGTAATACGCCGGACCGACATCATTTAACAAATCATCTACCAACTCATCCAGGGGTGTGCGCGAGGCAGCTACCATCTCTACCAGGAGCAAGCCCATCAAGATGCCATCCCCCTCGGGTATATGTCCCTGAAAAGAAATGCCGCCAGATTCTTCCCCACCGATGAGCACGTTTTCCTTAAGCATATAATCGGCAATATGATTGAAACCAACCGGGGTTTCATAGACAGGCAGATTATAACGCTCGGCAAGGCGGTCAATCATGCGCGTTGTTGAAACTGTGCGCACCACCGGGCCACTCCAGCCGCGCTCTTCCACCAGATAACGCAATGCCAGCGCCATGATTTTGTGCGGATCAACAAATTTACCGCGGCCATCCATGGCGCCAAGACGATCGGCATCGCCATCCGTAGCCAGTCCCAGATCACCGATGCCAGTGCTAATCGCTCCGGCGAGCCCCCCCAAATGGCGACCAATGGGTTCGGGATGCGTGCCCCCAAAACCAGGATTCATTTCGCCGCGAATTTCATGCACTTCACAGCCGGTACCCTTGAGAATACCCCGAATAACTTCACGTCCCGATCCATGCATCGAATCGACAACAACACGCGGGGGGCGATCGGCAATTTTGTTGAAATCAATCAATGTACGCAAATGATCGTAATAGGCTGGGATCGGATTGAAACGCTCAATCAGGCCCAGTTTGCGCGCCTGATCCCAATCCATCATATTGGGGCCTCGGCTGCGCTCTTCGTTATCGTTCAGATAAACTTCCACCCGGCGCGATTGTTCAGGCTGTGCCGAGCCGCCATACGCGGCCTTGAGCTTGATGCCGTTATAACGCGGCGCATTATGCGAAGCGGTAATCACCACTCCCGCCGCCGCGCCCAGATGCCGCACAGCGTAAGAAATCGCCGGAGTAGGCGCATCGGACTGTGAGAGAAAAACGGTGTAACCATTGGCAGCTAATACACGCGCCACATCGGCTGCGTAACGATCGGAGAGAAAGCGGGTATCGAAACCCACAACCATCTTATGCGGATCAATACTGCGCCCTGAAGGGTTGTGCGTATGCCAGTCGCCAGAATTAATCGCATCGGCGATGGCCTGTGTTACCAGGCGCAGGTTGTGAAAGGTAAAAGTATCTGAGATGACGGCTCGCCAGCCATCGGTGCCAAAGTGAATGGGCATAAGTCTTGCTCCTGTAATGATATAGTTGTAGCGGAGATTTTATCATCAAATCTCCGCTACAACGGCAAAGACTTATCCCCACAGGGCAGAGTATTTGCGCACAGCCTATGTTAAAATGGATACAGCATCCGACAGAATCCAAAGAAAGGGATATGCTCAAAGAACTGCGTTTGTACAAATAAAAGATTATGCAGCCAGAAAACGAAAAACGAATCAATTTTTTAAAACAAGTTCTCATCTTTAACGAATTCAGCGACGAAGAACTCGCCGAAGTTGTGGAGCGGTTGAAAGACCAGCAAGTGAACGCCGGGGCAATTATCTTTCACGAAGGGGATGTGCCCGACGCGATGTATATTATTTATGGCGGAAAAATGGAGATTACCCGCCAGGACGAAGATGGAACGGAAGTGTTTCTGGCGCTCGTTGACGACGGTGATACCTTCGGCGCAGATGGTTTGCTCAACAACCAACCCCGTTCAGCAATGATTAAAGCCCTTGAAGATACCGATTTGCTCTACCTGGACACAGATGATTTTAACTGGCTAATCACGACATACCCAAGTGTCAAAGCGTATTTACTGGCATTTACCAATACCTACAAATTTCGTGACCAATTAAAAATTAGTTGGCTTGGCAACGGCGAAGTACTAAACCTAGTACAGCGTCGCCATGTCATCCGGCTGATTGGCGAATTTTTCTTTATCTGGTTCTTTATCTCAATTGCCTTACTGGTTGTCATTGTAATTGGCGTATTATTCAATAAAACACCTATTATTTGGGTCAGTGCCGGGGTGATTGGAGGGGTGATCTTATTGGCTGGGCTGGCAGGGAGCTTATGGGCATTTCTGGAGTGGAAAAATGACTACTTCTTTGTCACCAATGTGCGCGTCGTCTGGCGCGAGCGCATTTTACTGCGCAGTTCCAGCCGACAAGAAGTACCCTTGCGCACCATCCAATCGCTTGGCGTGCAAACCGGCAATGTGCTGGCACGCGCCATCCATGTGGGCGATTTGGTCATCAAAACCTTCAACAGCGAGATGCGCCTGACCGAGGTTCATAACCCTGAGCGTATGAGAAATATGATTAGCGCCTTTCTAAGCAAAACAAAGGCCATTTCAAAACAGGCTGAAATTAACGCCATACGCCAAACTGTGCGCCGACGCTTAGGTTACGAAACCGAAATCATCGAACCCGAACTTCCCGAAGATGTGCCTGCAGCTACCGATCGGGCCAGGACAGGATTTTGGATTTTCAGAGCGCGCACTGTAGAGGGTGACACAATTACCTACAATAAACACTGGTCTGTTTTTTTGGTGCGCGCCTGGCTACCTACCACGCTGCTTTTTTTCAGCAGCATTATCACAATATGGATGATCCGTTTTATGCTTAGCAATCAAATTTTTCTGATTCTCGGTATTGTGCCCCTGGGTATCTTTTTTTGGTGGCTGTATGAATATGCCGACTGGAAAAATGATATTTACCGCCTCACGCGCGATCGCATTATTGATCGTGAAAAAAGCCCTCTGGGGCAAGAATCGTTCCGCTCGGCGCCCATCAAAAACATCCAGAGCGTTGGACACGCTATTCCCAACACCATCGGGTTGATCCTGAATGTTGGCAATGTTAAAATCAATGTTGGCGATCAAACGCTGACTTTTGAAGGTGTTCACAACCCGGCGCTGGTGCATCAAGATATTTCGCAGCGTATGGAAGAAGGTATTGCCAAAGCCGAGCAAGAGCGTATCGCAGCCGAACACGAACGCATGGCAACCTGGCTCGAGATTTACCACAAACAGGTTGATGGAAGCCAGTCTGCAGACCATGAACCCGATTTGTTTTAGATCGGGTAAAATTGCAGTATCCACCCCCTAAAACAGAACCAACTCGCGAGCGAGTCCGAAAACCTACACATCATTATGGCACTCCTAAATATTATTACCAATCCCGATCCCATTCTGCGCGGAAAAGCGAAAAAAATCACTCAATTTGACGATAATCTGCAAAAATTGATTGACGATATGATTGAGACGATGCGGGACGCGCCCGGTGTGGGGTTGGCAGCCCCGCAGGTGAATCGATCCCAGCGGATTTTCGTGGCCGAATTTGGCGATGAAAACGATGAAGAGGCCCCGCCCGAAGTGTATGTATTTATCAACCCCAAAATTGTCTACGCCTCGAGCGAGATGGATACCGGTGTGGAAGGTTGCCTCTCGATCCCTGGGAAATTGGGCGAAGTGATGCGCCCGATTGATGCCACACTGGAGGGCCTCGACCGGTATGGCGAACCTCAGCGTATTGAAGCCAAAGGCTGGCTGGCGCGCATTTTCCAGCACGAAACCGATCATCTCAATGGTGTTTTATTCACTGACCACGCGCTGAGTGTTTGGGATCAGGAATTGCCTGAAATCGAATAAAATCAGCCCCCAAGGATTTTATAAACCCCATGGGGGCTGTCGCTATTTATGTATCTAACCCATCTCTCTTTATCCAACTTTCGAAATTATATTCGCCTGGACACATCCATGCCGCAAGGTACACTGGTTGTTGTGGGCGATAATGCTCAGGGGAAAACCAGCCTGCTTGAAGCAATTTATTATCTGGCAACTTTCACATCCTTTCAGGCCGGGCAAAACCGCGAATTGATAAATTTTCTGGCCCCACAAGCGGAGCTGCTTGTGGGGCGCATTGTCGCCGAATATCGCCGCGGGCCGAAAAATCATCGTCTGGAAGTGCGTATTATTCAGGAAAACCAGGGGTTCAATGGGGTGCGCGTGCGCCGCGAGGCGTTGTTAGATGGTACAAAAAAGAAAATTAGCGAATTGGTGGGGCATTTCAATGCCGTCTTATTTTTGCCCCGCATGATGAGCATTATCGATGGCACACCCGCCGAGCGGCGGCGCTATCTGGATTTGGCAATTTCGCAAACCAATGCGCATTACACGGCTTCGCTTTCAGCCTACAACAAAGCCCTCAGCCAGCGCAACGCCCTGTTAAAAACACTCGGCGAGCGCGGCGGCGACCCTGAACAACTCGCTTTTTGGGATGAACAAATCATTCAAGCAGGGGCGTTTCTCATCCGGGCGCGCATCCAGGCGATTGCTGAAATCGAGGAGCAGGCGGCCATCATCCACAGTGAGTTGACGCGCGGCGCCGAGCGGCTGCGCCTGTCTTACCTTCCGGCCTACGATCCGCACCAAGAACCAGCCAATCAGATGGTGTTGAATTTCGACACGCCGATAGACCGTAGTCAATTCACGCGCGAAGAGATTGCTGACGGTTTCGAAGCTGCGCTCAAAGCCGCGCGCCGCGCCGAGATTGCCCGCGGGCAAACTACTTTAGGCCCACACCGAGACGATGTGCAATTTCTCGCCAATGGGGTTGATCTGGGGGTTTATGGTTCGCGCGGTCAAATCCGCACGGGGTTGTTCTCTCTCAAAATTGCGGAAATAAACTGGATGAAGAGCAAAACGGGCTACTGGCCGGTACTGCTGCTGGATGAGGTGCTGGCCGAACTCGATGCCCAACGGCGCGCCGATTTAATCGCCCATCTGACCGACATCAAACAAGCGCTGCTCACCACCACCGATGTTGATTTGTTTGGTTCTGATTTTTTAGAAAAAGCGACTGTCTGGCAAGTTGAAAATGGCCGTCGGATAGATTTCTAAGGCAGAACTTGACATGCAAGAAAAAGAACTTCTCCCCGTATCGCAACGCTATACCGGCATTCTGCTGAACCACGCTTTACGCCCACCTACCTCATCAGCAGCAATAAGAGTACCCCCATTCCGGCAACAATCGTCCAGACAATATTGCGCGTCTTCCAGGCCACTACTATGGCAACCAGCCCAGCGAGCAGGCGCGCGTTCCCCAGAGAAAAATCCAATGTTCCGGATGGCATGACCAACTCAGGGGCAATAATCGCAGTCAGCACCGAAACGGGGACAAAGCGCAGGGCGCGTTTCAACAGCGGCGGGGTCTGCCAGCGTTCCAGCAACACTATGAACGAGAGCCGCGTGGCAAAAGTAAGCATCCCCACTGCAAGCATAATCACCCAGATATCACTCATCGTGTTTCACTCCATAGCCCCACTGCGATCCCCACGAACGCGGCAATCATCAAACCCAATTTATAGGGCAAGCTAAAGGCCAGCACCGCGGTCATCCCCGCGGCGACGGCGGCCAGCACACTGGCGCGGTCTTCTAACGCGGGAACCACCAGAGCAATGAAGGTTAGAGCCAGCGTGAAATCCAGCGACCAGCCCGGCGGAATTTGCGCCCCCAGGAAAATGCCCACCGCACTGCTGATCTGCCAGGAAGTCCACAGGGCCAAACCCGCTCCCAGGAAATACCAGTGTTTCAACCGCCCATCCCCACCTTTGTTGTAGTGCGTAATGGTCACGGCATAGGCTTCATCCGTCAATAAATAAGCCAGTACCCCTTTCCAGGGGGCGCTGAGATGTTGCGTATTTGGCGCAACGGAGGCACTATACAACGCATGGCGCAGATTGATGACCAAACCCGTCAGAATCATCACCAAAACGGGCGTGCCTGCTCCGGCGAGTTGAACCAGCATAAACTGGGCCGAGCCCGCGAAGACCACCGCCGACATGGCCTGGGCATCGGTTTTGGAAAGCCCTGCCCCGAGAGCCAGAATGCCATAGATCATCCCAAAGGGGATCACGCCGACCAAAATGGGGAGTTCGTCTTTGACCCCTGCGAGGAATTCGCGCACCTTGGGGGTACAGTATAAGGAAAACCTTGTTTTATCTGTTATTTTCATAATTAAAATAAAGGGATGTGACGGGTGCAGAGAACACCCACCACACCCCTTTTCTCGCATCTTTTCACTACGCGCAAAAGCCCTAAACGTTGGTCATTTTGTTATTTTGACACGTTTTAACGCATCAATGAGATTTTTTATCTGAATAGGCTTACTTACATAATCATCCATATTGAAACTGAGATATTTTTCGCGATCGCCCTCCAAAGCATGGGCAGTCATGGCAATGATGTGAGGGCGTTTGTCAGCCACAATTTCAGCACGAATTATCTGTGTGGCTTCAACCCCATCCATTTCGGGCATTTGAATATCCATCAACACCACATCGTAATGCTGACGCTTCAAGGCTGCCAATACCTCAACGCCATTACCAGCAATATCTACCTGGTATCCAAGCCTTTTCAGAATGCCAACGGCTACTTTCTGGTTGATGAGATTATCTTCAGCCAGCAAGATTTGCAATGGATATTGTTCGGCCATTTTTATATCAAGAACACTTTTCTTTGGTTGTTGTAGTGTTTTTTGTGCGCTATGCTTTCCGAAGGAATTCAAGAGTACTCTATAGAGATCGGATTGCTTAATAGGTTTTGTGATGAAGGCTTCAAATATATTCTCGGTGCCGAGAGCAGGTTTTCGCCCCATAGATGTGAGCATAACTAATGGGAAGGTGTTTGCGCCCAGTTTTTCATGAATTCGCTGCCCCAGGGTAATGCCATCCATTTCTGGCATTTGCATGTCGAGAATAGCAATGTCAAAATTGGTGTCTTCATCTAATAATGCCAGCGCTTCAGCCCCGGAACCAACCGCTACCGGTTCCATACCCCAAGATTGGGTTTGCAGGCTAAGTATTTTGCGATTAGTTTCAATATCGTCCACAATTAGGACGCGGCGCTTATTCAACTGTGTTTTTTGCCCCGCGGCAACGATGGGCACAGCTTCCGCATCAGCCTTGACTAGAATTGTAAAATGAAAAATAGTGCCTTCGCCCACATTACTTTCCGCCCAGATTCTACCTCCCATCATTTCGACGAGTTGACGGCTGATTGCCAAACCCAGGCCGGTACCACCGTATTTGCGCGTGGTAGATGTATCTGCCTGCACAAACGATTCGAAGAGACGAGAAATAGCTTGCGGCGGAATGCCGATTCCGGTATCGCGAACAGAAAATTGTAATTCGTGCTGTTCGCCTTTCTGGGAAAGGCTCCGGACCGAAATATTTACCTCACCCTTTTCGGTGAATTTGACAGCATTATTCAGCAGATTTACCAGTACTTGCCGCAAACGGGTAACATCGCCATAAACAACAGGCGGCATATTGGGGAGAAAGAGATAGCTTAAATCGAGGCCTTTTTCACCGGCTTTGGATGCGAGTAAATCGAGCGCGCTTTCCACGCACTGCCGCACATAAAAGGGTTGTTTTTCCAACTCTAATTTCCCAGCTTCAATCTTCGAAAAATCCAGAATATCATTGATTACCGTCAACAACGTATTACTGCCGCTGCGAATCGTCTCCACAAAATCTTGTTGCTCGTCATTCATCGGCGTATCTAATAGCAAACTGGTCATTCCAAAAATTGCATTTAGGGGTGTGCGAATTTCGTGACTCATATTGGCTAAAAAATCGGCCTTGGCCTGAGTCGCTGCTTCGGCTTCAGTTTTTGCTCGCTCTAGAATATTAATGGTTTTCGCTTTTTCCAGAATAAAAAGAACGCCAAAAACAAATAATAATATTATCGCTACAATTTTCGTAATATTATCGTGATACACCAGCGCCTCGCCAGAAAGCGGGCTGGCAGGCAACAGGTTCGAATACGTTAGAAATATCAGCAGCGCGATTTCAGAAATAATGGCTATTGTCCACGACATTCCCCAGCGAATATTCAGTAACAACACGGCTAAAATAGGCAAATGAGTATTCCACCACAAGGTGGCCGAATTTATCCCTCCAAGATAAATTGCAGAATAAAAAACTAGTAACGCGTATATCAGCAGTATAAAATTCGCAGCCAGATATATATTCTTTGTTTTGCGAAACCAAAAGAAACATGCAACAGCCAGCAAGCCAACCAAAAAGGTTCCAACCCCAATTTGGTGTACGCCTAAATAAATATAAAATGAAGCAAAGAAAGGAACAAACAGAACCAATGCCATAGTTGCCAAATTTAAACGCTGGATTTGGTATAGATCCAGCGAATCAGCATCAGGCGGCAAACCAGAACGGACGAGGCTCCCAATAAAGTTCTTTAGCATACTAGATTGTTTCGCAAGTGCATTCATTAGTCCCTACCCGAGGCCACAGTTCCCTACTACAACGACTGAAAAGTCAGAGATAATCTCAGAATATTATACTTCGACTCGTTACTAATACGTTTTTTTAACGCACGATTTTGCTATATAAACGTAAACAGATAAACAGGAGTAATGAATCAATTGCTATAGTGGTCTCTTCGCCGGAATCCCAACTCGGCGCGGATATTTTTCTGGCGTCGCGGCTACTTTATCAACCACAACTAGATAGCGCTGCTCCACCACCCCAGGCAAAGTCACGGGAATCAAGCGTTGCAATCGCCCTCCCAATAGTTCCAGAGCATTATCTGCCGAATGGACTTCAGCCGGGCCGCTCTCGCCTTTCATCGCCAGCACATGCCCACCCACACGCACCAAAGGGAGTAGATATTCCATCAAGATGGGCATCAAGGCCACGGCGCGCGCCACGGCCCAATCAAATTGTTCGCGAAAACGCGCATCTTGTCCAACGATTTCGGCGCGCTCGCGCACGATCTCAACCCCTTCCAGCCCCAGCCGCTCGACAATATGCTCACAAAAGCGCACTTTTTTCTCGACCGATTCCATCAGCGTCAACTGAATGTGCGGACACAAAATTTTAAGCGGCAAACCTGGAAAACCTGCCCCAGTACCGACATCCACAATGCGCACCACAGGTGTATTACGCAAGGCACTGAATGCACTCAGCGAATCTAAAAAGTGCTTCACCCGCACCAGTTCAGGTTCGTGGATAGCAGTCAGACTGTAACGCTGGTTCCAGTCCATAAGCTCCTGAGCGTAGATTTCGAGCGCGCTAAGTTGTTGGCTGCTTAGGCTAATTCCTGTAAGGGCTTCGAGTTCTTTGGGCAGTGTGCGCATGGGCTGAATTATATATCGAAAAAGCAAAACAACCGCTGCAAATTGCAGCGGTTGTTTTGCTTTTTCATCTAAAGCTATTCGGTCTTTTCAGCCAGTTTCCTGGCTTTACGGCGGCGGCGCCAGTTGCGCAAGCCGCGCCCCAAGAAGTAGAGCGGAACGCCAATCACGATCAGTACCGGCAGGATAAAGATTGCCAACCAGATAACAAAGTTGACAAAACCCTGCAAGAAGTTAATCAGGGCTTCAACAGCTTCTTTGGCTACACCCACGGGCTGCCAACCACCGATCTGAATCGGTTGATTGGCGGCATCCGCGCTGATTTCAATGCTGATGGATGAGAGTGCAGAAGCCTGCTCGTAATACTGCATCTGTCCTTTGATAACTTCAATCTGTTCCCCAACCTCAACCAGACGGTTATACACCTGCAACACATCTTCGGTCTTGTTGGCGTTGTCCATAATCTCGGTCAATTGAGCTTCGGCGGTTTCCAGATTGCGCAGTCGGGACTGCAAATCGGTGTACTGGCTGGTAACATCTTCGCCAGAGATATTTTCAGAAATTACTTCGCCCGCCCCGGCTTTGATTTGCGCCAACGCTTCATCCAGTCGTTCAGCCGGTACACGGATGGTGATGCTGGCCTGATCTACAGTGACACCGTTGCCCAGAGTATTTTGCCAAAGATTTGAATTCACCACAAACCCGCCCATGCCTTCAGCCATAGCAACGATTTCGTCCATAGCAATACCGGGATCGATAACCACAATCGAAAGTGTAGCGTTTTTGATAACCATGCGCTGGATGGCAGCAGTTGAGGCTTGATTGGCAAAACTGCCGCTTTCACCGGGAGCCGCGGGGGCTTCCATTTCAGCGGCAGCCATTTCTTCGTAGCCACCGCCAGAGCTATCGCTTTCGTATGCAACCATCGCTTCGGGCATACTTTGGGCCGCGCCACAAGCCGCGAGCACAAACGCAAGCAAAATCAGGGGGATGAGAATTTGTTTTTTCATCGTTATATCTCCTACGGGAAGCAAAACTTTCGGATTATTATAGATACGCTAGCTAGACGTTCCAGGCGAGAAAAAAGTTCCCCGCTACCAACCCAATTCGAGGCGGTTGATGTGTTTTTGGGGCAACCCGGCTTCACTCATGCGCGCCTGCACGGCAGCGATATCGTAATCTATACGGCGAAATTCAACCGACATTTGTTCAAGATCAACAAGTGCATACGCGGCACGTGGATCTCTGTCGCGCGGCTGGCCTACGGAGCCCGGATTAATAATTAAACGCGGGGTCAAATCGAAAATCGTATTTTCCAGTGGTACAACAAGATCAACCCGGCGAGTTCGCTCGTTGAGATGAAAAATACTGGGCAGATGGGTATGCCCGATAAAACAATAGGCTGTATCAAAGAACTGAAAATTCTCTGCCGCAATACGGACATTAAGGATATATTCCCAAACCGGTTGCCGCGGGCTGCCATGCGCCAGGGTAATATCTTCATCGGCAATTACTTTGGCCGGTAAATTCTCGATATAAGCCAAATTTTCGGTGGTAATTGTTTCTTGTGTCCAGCTTACGGCCTGACGGGCTTCTACATTGAAAGCATCGGTATTGATTCGCCCCATTGTGGCAGCATCATGATTCCCTAGCAAAGCCACCAAATGCGGCAATTCACGCACGACATCTACACATTCGTTGGGATCCGGCCCATAACCAACCAGATCGCCCAAAAACCATACCGCGTCGTAATTGCTGCCAGCATCGTTCAAAACGGCTTGCAGCGCGGTCAGGTTGGCGTGAATGTCGGAAATAAGCAAGATGCGCATTGCACTAATCTTAACACAATTTCCCCCAAACCGGATATGGGGTATGGCGGTAGTTCCTAAAGAACCGCCATACCCCATATCTGAAAATTAACCACGGCGATTCCCAGAGACCCGAAATGGTACTGTTACAGCGCTATCGCTGCCGCAGGCGTGGATTCACGATGTCATCCAGGGCGCGGCCTACCAGGTAGAAGGCACTGCAAAAAAACATAATCGACAGCGCCGGGGGAATGAGCGCATTCCATTGCCCGGCCTCGTTGAACCAGCGAAAAGTGCGCTGCCCCAGCCAGATCATTGAGCCCCAGGTCATATAATCGTGTGTGCGGCTAAAAAATGATAATAAGGATTCCGTCAACACCGCGCCGACAACCGTCATCACCGCGTGAACCAGAGCCAGCGGCAGCAGCCCGGGGAGGATATGTCGCCACAAAATATGGAAATGACCACCCCCGGCGGTGCGCGCGGCTTCGATATAGGGTTTGCTGCGAATAGACAGGGTATGCGATTTCACCACCATAGCCTGACTCCCCAGCCCGGTGAGGATCCCGAAAATCAGGGCGATGAGGAACCAATCTAAACGCACCAACAACCCGATGATGAGCATAACTACCAGCGCGGGCAGCAACACGAAGACATCGGAGATACCCATCATAATCAGATCAACCAGGCCGCCAAAATAACCCGCCATCCCGCCGAAGATCGTTGAAAGTGTTACGGCAAAGAGCGCGGCAGTGATGCCGACGTTGAAAGACATGCGCGCGCCATAGAGCAGTTGGCTTAATACATCACGACCCATGCCATCGGTGCCCAATAGATGCCGCGCCGACGAGGGCGAGGGATTCTGTACCACACGGCTGTCAAAACCCAAATAAGGATCGTAGAGTACGCGCGACCAGATGGTTTTCATGAGGATGGGGTGAGCAACAACCATCAGAGCAAAGATCACGATCAGGGCCATGCCGATCACCCCCAGGGGGTGGCGACGAAGTTCCCCCCAGGCAGCACGGATGGGCTTCATGCGGGCGCGTACCCCCTGCCAAAAATAAGTGCGCCTGCGCTGCGATGAGGTTCTTTCCAATAAAGTCATATATGGCTCCCGGCATAGCGCAAACGCGGATCAAGGTAAACGTGCAGAATATCCATCACAATATGCCCGATCAGGGTCAGCACGCCCACCACAGAGAGAATGCCCATTAGCAGGGGAATATCGTGATAGTCGATGCCCAGGAAAATAAGCTCGCCCATCGCCTGCCATTGAAAAACCAGTTCGATGGCGAAACTGCCCGTAAGCACCAATGGCAGGTTGAGCAACAGACGCGTCAGCACTGGCAAGAAGGCATTGCGGGCTACATGCCGGTCGCGGATGATGTGATCGGGCAAGCCCTTGGCGCGCGCTGTGAGCACATACTCATCTTCGATATTTTCGAGCATCGTGGTGCGCATGAGCAGCATCGTTTCGCCAAAAGAGAGCATCATCACCGCACCGAGCGGCAAGATCAGATGCTCAAGCACATCCAGCGCCTGACGCAAATAGCCGATTTTTTGCCATACCAACGCGGCCGCACCCAGCAAGATCACCCAACTCCCCAATCGGGCAAACACGCGCAGCGACGTTGAATAAATTCTATCTGTTATGCGCCGGAGGATATAGCCGCAGCCGACCATAATGAGCAGGGTGAGCACCATGCGGCCAAGCACCCAATCCAGGCTGACGGGGATGTAATACCAGTAGTTATGGTCAATCATACGCTGGTAAGGCAGCCAGCGCAGTTGATATGCGAAAATATTCATGAGCAAAAAGCCCAAAAAAGGCGCGAAGGATGTATAACTGGCAACGCCGGTGAGGGTGATACCGAATTCAAACCAGCCGCCGCGCCGCCAGGCAATTTGTTTGCCCAGCCAAATCCCAACAAAATAAGACAAAATTGCCGCTGTCAGAAAAAGGATTAGCGTACGCGGGGCGCGCGCCAACAGCAACGCGCTGACAGGTGTAGGCCATGCAATGAAGGATTTCCCCAGATCAAAGTGAAAAAAGCCGTTCAACCAACGGAAATATTGCTCCCACAATGGCAAATCCAACCCCAACTGCGATTGTGCCAGGCGGCGGCTGACTGGTTCCAATACCAGAAAGGTTGTAAAATCATACGGCAATGCCTGAATCAGAAAAAACAAAAAGGTCTGAAACGCGAGGATGGCGATCAACCCGCGGACTATTCGCCGAACTATAAATCGAAGCACAAATCATCTCCTGGAATGCGTGGAAAAACCGTTGGCAGCGTTAGCCCCAATACTGTTTAGATAAGAGAAAAAGAGATGACTCCTGGAGCCAAAGATGGCATCCTCAGGGTGACAAAAGCCCAAGAAAAGGAGTCATCTCATGGAAGTAAGTTTACGTCAAATCGATCCAACTGT
>Ga0233430_1000934_pt1 | contig 46306 bp, 38 predicted proteins | sample SI_118_April2016_2_FD_179883 | JGI IMG/M metagenome (GOLD analysis project Ga0233430, IMG submission 179883) | Seawater microbial communities from Saanich Inlet, British Columbia, Canada - SI_118_April2016_150_MG | ecosystem: Environmental > Aquatic > Marine > Inlet | place: Canada: British... | reverse complement strand
AGATATGATAGGGTTTTATACCTCTATAAACCCGGGTTTTAAAATAGATGAGTATCCGCTCTCTCTCAGTAAGTCAACAACAGAGAAAATGACGGATCCTAGTGTAAGGGATGAGTTAATCAAATTGGGATATCTGGAACGATAGGTATGATTTCATATAATAGTAGAGATGCATAATGTATTTCCCTAAAAACAAAGATATTAAAATAATAATAATTTCTCATAGTTTGAAATGGTAACAGGAGATACTTTATGATGAATAATATTACCCGAATATTAATATGTAATAATTTTGTAGATAAAATGTAATTTATGAGTAAAGGGAAATTAAAGAAGAGATTGAAGAACGGTGAAACCGTCATCGGGACTTTTAGTGGAATTCCCTCACCATCACTTGTAGAAGCTATAGGGTATAGTGGGATAGATTTTATAGTAATAGATACTGAACATGGGCCTGTTGAGATTCAGACTGCAGAAAACATAGTCAGAGCGGTGGAGATAACGGGAATGACACCAATTATACGAGTGCCTGGCAATGAATCCCATCTGATTTTAAGGGCACTGGACATTGGTGCCCATGGAGTGCAGGTGCCGCATGTTTCAACAAAAGATGAGGCTGAACTGGCGATTGAATATTCCAAGTACCACCCTCAAGGTAAAAGAGGGCTTTCTCCATTTACAAGGGCTGGTAAGTATGGGTTAGCCGCAGAAAACCATACTACCAGGATTAATGAGGATGTCATGGTAGTGGTAAATATTGAGGGAATTGAAGGGGTACAGAATTTGAATGAAATTACAGCTGTTCCTGATATTGATGTTATATTTATCGGTCCGTATGATTTATCACAGTCTTTGGGAAAGCCAGGGCAGGTTGATGATCCTGAGGTTGTAAAATTAATAAAAGATAATGTGAAGATCATAAAAAATAATGGTAAGTCATGTGGCTCCTTTGCAAGAGACAAGAAGTATTTAGAAATACTGGTCGATTGTGGTGTTCAGTATATTACTTATATGGTGGATTCAGCTATGATTTTACAAAGTTATAAAAACCTTAAAGAATCTTTCGAAATGTTAAGTATTAATAAGTGAATAATTCATTATTACCTAAATTTGAGATATTGGATTGTACTATAAGGGATGGTGGTTATGTCAATAATTGGGAATTTGACAAGAAGCTGGTTAGGGAGGTTTATAGGGCATTATCAAAGAGCGGTGTAGAGTTTGTAGAAATAGGTTTCAGGGGTACCGAAAAATACTTTGACAGAAAGAAGTATGGTCTATGGCGGTTTACACCAGAAGATCATATTCGTGAGGCTACCGATAATATTGTTGGTGCAAAACTTGCACTAATGGCAGATTATGGAAAGGTAGACATCGATGATTTCTGTGAAGCAAGTGACAGTGTGGTTGATCTGGTAAGGATTGCTGTTCACAAAGACAACTTAAAAGGAGCCATAGACTTATTAGGGCAAATTAAGGAAAAGGGTTATGAAGTATCTTTAAATGTAATGGGGTATGCTAATTATTCGGAAGATGAACGTAAGTATCTTGTAGGTTTAATTAAAAGAGTAGTGCTGGATTACGTTTGTATAGCAGACAGTTATGGTTCAATGTTTCCGGACCAGATAAAGACTCTCTTTGAACCAGTGCTTGAAATACCAGATATCAAGGTTGGGTTTCATCCTCACAATAACCTTCAGATGGCCTTTGCCAATTCACTTGAAGCAATCCGTTGTGGAGTACACATAATTGACAGTACTATTTATGGTATGGGTAGAGCGGCAGGAAACCTTCCAACAGAAATAATCATTTCCTTCTTAGAAAAACATGGATCAGAAAGACACAATTCCATTCCGGTGTTGAATGTAATAGATAGGTACTTTGTTGCTCTGCAAAGTGAAAATAAGTGGGGGTATCAGCTGCCTTATATGTTATCAGGTATGTTTCAGTGCCATCCTAGCTATGCCAAGTCTTTAATAGATTATAAAGAGTTTACGATTGAAGATATATGGAAGGCTCTAAATTTTATCAAACAGAAGGATACAGTTGGTTTTTCCAAGTCGCATTTGGACGAACTTATCAATCAGGGAATTATCGGAGGTTTAAGTAAAGTAACAGATAAAGAGGCAGCGTGGGTATCTGAATCCGCTGAGGTTACCTACAGGAAGGTCGTTGGGTGTCCTAACGTGCCTTATGTTAAACGTTATGAAGACAGAGATTTTCTCATTGTAGCAAACGGTCCTTCTATAAAAGAATATGCACCAAAGATTGAGAAACTCATTACCAGGTACAGTCCAGTTATATTAGGTGGAAACTTTTTAGGTGGACTATTTAAGCCTCATTACCATTGCTTTGTTAACAAAAGGAGATTTACTTCATATATTGATACAGTAGCGCCTGAATCTAAGTTACTGATAGGTCAGTATATCACAGATGAGATGGTAGAGGAGTACACAGACAGAGATTATGAGAAGATTTATTATATAGATGTGTTAAATTCTGATTTTCAAATTAAAGATGGTGTTATTACGACTAATTGTAGAACGGTATCTGTACTTCTTGCGGGAGTTGCTATAGCAATGGGTGCTAAGAGAATATTCTGTGTTGGTATGGATGGTTATGTTGGTCAGGAGAATAAAGGATTTCATTTTTATTCTGAGAAAGAGGAGCAGGATGATAAAGATATGATCCTGGAAAGACATTTATGGAATCAAAAGTTTATTGAACAGATTGATGGATATCTTAATAATGAGGGTAAAGAAGGTATTCATATTCTGACTCCAACAAGTTACAAATCATTCTATAAGGGTATTGATAATTATATTTGATCAGGAAACATATGAGTACAAATGGGAAGATACGAGCAATTAAGGAAGCTCTTTAACGAAAAAAGATGTTTTAAGCTGGTTTGCGGAGCCGGGAATGAAGACGTTGATGAAGTCAGAAGGTTGTCAACTATTTATACTTTGGCAGGGACGCATGTTCTTGATTTATCAGCAAATGTTGATGTGGTAAATGCTGCAAAAATAGGCATTGAGATCGCGTATGAGAAGGCTTCTCTTTTAGGAAAAGAGATTAAGATAAGGCCTTATCTTAATGTTAGTATCGGAATAAAAGGAGATCCTCATGTAGCTAAAGCCAAAATTGATCTCGAATTGTGTACGGAATGCGGGGAATGTATTAAGGCCTGTAGCGAACGTGAGGCGATTAATGATGATTTTATCGTCAATGACTTAAGGTGTATTGGATGTGGTGATTGTGGAAGATCGTGTAGCTTTGGTGCAATAGAATATTATTACAAAAAAGCAGATTTTGAAAAGATATTACCAGAGTGTGTTGCCGCAGGCACGGAGACAATGGAACTTCATGCTATTACATTGGATGATGAAGGAGTACGAAATGATTGGAAATTATTAAATAAATTAATTCCCGGTAATTATGTCAGCATGTGTCTGGACAGAACATTTTTGTCCAACAAGCACCTTATTGAAAGAGTAAGAGAGGCGTATAGCATTACCGGAGAACGCATGATTGTCCAGGCGGATGGTGATCCTATGAGTGGGGGTGGAGATGATTTTAACATCACACTTCAGACTATTGCATGTGCTGATATAGTAATAAAGAGTGAGATACCGGTTATGATCTTTCTCTCAGGTGGTACAAACAGTAAGACCGGATTACTGGCAAAGCAGTGTGAAGTGGGAGCACATGGAGTTGCCATAGGAAGTTACGCCAGAAAAATAGTAAAAAATTATGTAACCAACGAGGAGTTTGATAATAACCTGGATATTCTTAAAGAGGCTGTAATGGTAGCAGAGCGATTAGTAAAATCAAACATTGAGGCGATAAGTGGTTCATCTGGAAATTAACGAAAATATAATAGACAATATCGAATTAGTAATTTTTGATAAAGATGGAACCCTTGTAGATTTATACAACTATTGGGCTAATATGATTAATTTCAGGGTAGAATCAGCTCAAAGAAAGCTGGGTTTTAATGAGAGCAATAAAATCGACATTATGTATGCAATGGGTGTGGATGTTGAAAATGGAAGGTTAAGAAGTGAAGGGCCGGTTGGTCTCAAGAAAAGAGAGATAGTAATGCAGGCTATGGTGGATTCCCTGGGTGAGATCGGTTTTCCGGACACATACGATACTTGCTTTCAAATATTTAAAGAAGTAGATGAACAGAGTATCAATCATTTAGATGATATAGTAAAACCTATAAGTGGTATGCATGGACTCATTAATTCTCTGTATGAGAAGGATTGTAAGATCGCTATTGCAACTACAGATAAGACAGCGAGAGCTGATCTGGCAGCAGATTTCCTCGGTATTTCCGACAGAGTGAACATGGTTGTCGGTGAAGATATGGTCGCAAACTGTAAGCCTCATCCGGATATGGCAGACTTAATATTAAAGAAGTTATCTGTGGATAAAGAAAATGCTGTTATAGTGGGTGATGCTATTACAGATATTGAGATGGGGTTTAATGCAGGCTTGAAAGCATCCATTGGGGTTTGTAGTGGTTTGACATCAGAGAATGGTCTTCTAGAAAAAACTAAATATGTTATTAAAGATATCTCTATGATTAAGGTAATGAGTTAGAAATTAAGAAGGTTCATATAGATTTATAATTTTGTAGTTCTGAACTAAGTATAATCACAAATGGGGGAGCAGGTGAAAGTAGTTGGAATACTGCCGGCAAGACTTCGGTCCAGCCGCTTGCCGGAAAAGGCATTGGTTGATATTGAGGGATTACCAATGTTTGTACATACTTGTAAGAGGGCACAATTAGCGAAGAGTTTAGATGATGTTTACCTGGCGACTGACAGTGAAAAGATAAAGGAAATAGCAGAAGCGTATAATATCAAGGTTTTAATGACTGACTCTCACCACAAGACCGGTTCTGACAGACTGGCCGAAGCATGTCAGGGTGTGGATTGTGAGATTGTTGTTAATATTCAGGCAGACGAACCATTGGTAAGGCCAGAGCACATTGATTCTATTGTACTTCCACTCCTGGAGGACAGGAACTTACAGATAGCTGTAGGGGTGACTTCATATACGAAAAAAGAAAGTGATTCAGACATCAAGGCTGTGTTGGATTTGGAGGACAATATTATGTATTGTTCCAGAACTGATTTGCCCAGCGATGTTCGTACGACGGTGGATGTGATGCTGAAGATGTGTTTTATTGTTCCCTTCAGAAAAGAGTTTCTGATTCAATTTGCGTCCTGGACTTCTACACCACTTGAAACTATTGAGTATAACGAATACTTAAGAGTATTGGAACACGGTGTTAAGATTAGAGCTGTGAGAATTGGGAATGCAAAGATCAGTGTGGATACGCCGGATGATCTAGAAGAAGTAAGACGATTAATGAAATCTGATGATCTAAAAGCAAAGTATAATTGAAAATAAAGCGGAATCTAATATTGTTTGAGAATTGACCTTTTTCTTATTGTCAAAAACTTCGCAGGAACGTTTACTGGGTGTCAGTAAGGTTATAATATAAGTGTGCTAGTTTAAAACTATGCACCTGTAGTCCGGAGTGGCTAATTAAGTATTTTAATCTTTAAGAGAATATGGTCTTTCGCTATTTTTAGCAATCAAGGATTTCCGTAAATACTTACTGATAGATACAAATACTAGTTGGCAAGTCTGGACAAAAGCATCAACCTTCAAGAGGAATTGCAAGGCGGTTTTCCGCCCTCATCTTTATAATATATAATGTCTCTGGTAAAATAAAAAATGTGGAAATTTCTTAAATCTGAGAAATCAAATAATTCACATCCTAATATTATTATGATTCTGCTAGATCAGTATAGAAATGATGCAAGAGTATGTCACGGAATATTTGAAAAGTTAAAGGAGAGAGGGGTTCTGTTTTCAGAAACTATTACGTATGCTCCTTATACATTAGCCTCACTTCATGCTGCTTTTACAGGTATGTATGGCGCTAATAATGGTGTTGATGGTTATACAAAATCAAATCATTACGATAAAAAAGGTTGCCTTACATTGGCGGAGTACCTTCAAGGCGCAGGATATTACACCCGTGGTTATACTTTCAGTTCTATTCTTTTTCCCAGCGAAGGATTTGACAACTTGCAAATAGTTCCTGAAGAAAAAGAAAGTGATGTTTTACTGAGTCATCAGAAGGAGCTGGAAATTTGTTTTAATCAAGAAAGAAGTTTTTTTTGTTACCTTCATTATGGAGATATTCATCATGAAATAGTGAGAGAGGTTATCCGTAAATATGATGACTTTGATACCAGGTACTTTGGACACATTGAAGAGAATAGAAAACGATATTTACAATATGCATCCAGCGCAGCGGTATATACTGATAAAATTATAAATACTATTGACAAATTGGACACAAAGAAAAATACATTGCTTATTGTTACCACAGATCATGGTGGTGGGATTGGAGAAAAACCAGGAGAGAAAGCGTACGGAATTTATACCTATGATTACTCTATTTGTGTTTGGTTGTATTTGATTTATCCTTCCATATTACCTGTCAATAAGGAATTTGATATTCAGGTACGCACCATAGATATTTTGCCTACTATTATGGATCTCTTGAATATTAAACCTTCTCGCAGGCACAAGAATATTCAAGGTAAATCATTGTTACCAATTATCAGAGAAGAAGAAACCTTAGAAAGAGTAGCTTTCTCTGAAACCGGAGGGGTTGAAGGCCCACATCCCTCACCGGATAAAGCAAATGTCAAGTGTATTAGACAAAATGGATGGAAGTTAATATACAATTTGTCTACCAGCAAAATGGAGCTATATGATTTAAGTGCCGATCCTGAGGAAATCAATAATCTTGCGCAGAGTAATCGTAGCAAGATGGAAGAATTATGGTCTAAATTAGCAGAATATCTTTAGGAGATACTATGAGACAGGAAAGTTATGACAAATTTTGGAAATCACGTGCCAAAAACTATCAAAAATTAGAATGGGCAATAAAAGGTGAATATCTCCATGCTTTTTTGGATGCTGATAATTTTTGTTCTAAAGATACCATTTTAGATATAGGCTCTGGCACCGGAATAATTGCTCACACTTTATCCCCGTTTGTTAAGAAGATAATAGGGATAGACCTGTCTCCTGATATGCTTTCACATGCAATTGAGCATAGAACAGATAATGAGGAATTTGTCAAGATGGACGTTCGCAAGCTTCAGTTCAAAGATGAAAGCTTTTCAAAGGTCACAGCGCGTATGGTATTCCATCATATATTAGAAGAAACGCAGGAGGCTATGAAAGAATGTTACAGGGTACTTAAGAAAGGTGGTCAGATGATTTTCTCTGAGGGTGTACCGCCTTCTGCGCATGTCAAACAATTTTATACAGAAATGTTTAGATTAAAAGAAGAAAGACTCACATTCATGGATAGTGACTTGTTAGCTCTTATGCGCAGATCCGGATTTATTAATATAAAAGAAAAGATATATTGGATGCAGCAGTCTAGCATAAAGAATTGGCTTGATAATTCAGGACTAGATACAGATACACAATCTAAAATAATGCAAATGCATAGAGATTTAGATAAGAGGGGCAAAGAAGATTATAATATGAAAGAAACAGAGGATGATTGCTTAATAGATATGAAGTTTATAATTTTAATAGGTGAGAAGAGTTATTAACCAAACCAGGATTTAACTGACAAGTGGAAAATATTAATTTGGAATGTGTTTCCTCGTGAAACAGTGAATTCAGTAAATAGTCTGATGTGGTCTCCTGTTCTTTATTCATACTTTTATATACTACGGCAGTCTTCTGATTTGTCCCGTGAATGAAATTTTGAGGTATTGAGTGTATAAACATTTACTTTCTGGGACTATTTAATGAAAACTATCTATGTTAGCCTGGCAGAAGAAACGGATCCATCTGTTTTCAGCGCCTATAATATTTCACAATGGTTTTATTTCTCGCCGAATTATTTAAATTTCCATTTGTTGGAAGAAAACAGTCCTTCAACTGCAAAATATAATGATATCGGGGAAATCCTTCAGGAAAAGGCGCTGGAACTAAAGAATTCTTATATAGAAGTTATTGGTCGTTTGAGTACCAAGTATTCCAAGAAGTATCCCTTAGCATGGTGGACGTCCATGGTTGCTGAGCGTAATGAAATGTCAACTCATGCATTTCTTACGGTTTGCTACTATAATATCTTTTCTGATATATACGAGAATGAAAATCTTCAAAATAGAAGTTTGATTGTTGTAGAGAGTATCTCCCTATATCATCTAATATTAAATCAATTGAGAAAAAGGTATAAGGTGGTAACATTAGGCAAGCCGTATTTTCTTACATGGACATTTCTTCGCCCAAAAATTGCTGCAGTATATAGAATTATTAAATTTCTTTCATGGGCATTTTCCGGAACACTTCAGCAAATATCAGATCTTTATTCTACATCTGATTCAAAGATGATATTCATAAGAACATGGATTTCTGACAAAACAATTTCAGCAGATGGAAAGTTACGAGATGCATATTTTCCAGGACTTTGTGAATACCTTGAAAAAGAAGGATATGAGGTAGTTATTATTCCTAATTTTTATAATCTTACTTTGAGTACTAAAGAGATTCAGAAGAGAATTAACAAATGTAAATATCAATTTTTTATCCCGGAAAATTATTTGATATGGAAGGATTACTTTAAAATCCTGGTGGTATTAATGTCTCAGGTGGTTATTTCTCGTTTAGATGATGTTGAGCATAGAGGCAAGGACATCTCAAAAATACTCACAGAAACTCAGAGGACCGGTATATTTTCCTCATATGTTTTTATTGCACAGGCGTTTGCCTTAAGAAATATTTCTAAAGAAGAGTTTAAGATTAAATCTTTTATTTATACATTTGAGAATATGTTTCCTGAGAAACCCCTTAGCTACACAGTTAAGGAATATTTTCCAGGTGTAGAGTCGATAGGTTTTCAACATAGTGTTTTGTACCCCTTGCAGACATGTCTTTATCCGGCGGTTCAGGAATGGAAGGACATGCCGTTACCTGACAGAATTGTCTGTTCAGGGAAATTCTTTTTAGATATTTATTTAAAACATGGGGCTCCCAGAGAACGGCTTGTTTTAGGGCCAGCCTTACGCTTTAATAATTTAATTTCAAAATGTGAAAAAGATCAGGGAGGTTCTTCTTTGAAGGTATTCATGAAAAACAGAATACTGATTGTCCTGCCTCTTGCAGAACCAGACGCATTGGAGCTAGCAATTAAATCGTCTGGGGCCATTAAGTTATTGGCAGATAACAGGGAATTAAAGATTGGGCTGAAGCCCCACCCAATGATGCCAGTAAGAAACCTGGAAACTATTAAAACTTTTTTTAATGAGATACAGTGTGATATGACGATTGTTGACAAACCAATGGATGATGTATTGCCTCAATATTCGCTATTAATAACAATGGCATCAGGGGTGATATTTGATGGTATGATAGAGGGCATACCTGTAATTCGTGTCGGACGTTCAAGCAGCTTAAATTTTGACCCTGCCGATTATTTAGAAAACAATCCTTATGATTTCAGAGCACAGACAGTGGAGCAGTTAAATGCACTGATCTGCAAATTACTCCTTTTTGACGATGAAGAAAGGCTAGGTTTAGTTCATTATGGCAGGAAATTTGTGAAGGAATCATTTGCACCCGTTAACGAAAACACATTGCAATCATTTATTGGTGTAAATTGATTTAACAATGTCAGTATCTATTAGTAATGAGTTTCGAAAATTCTACGATAGTTCAGCTCCTACAGTGAGCTTGATAACGAAAGCAATATTATGAAAATAACGAGAGACACAAAGGTGTTTATTACAGGTTGTGGTGGGATGTTAGGAAAGGCTGTCTACGAAAAATTCTCGTCATTTTGCCAGGTGCTTGCAACAGATATTGATGTAAATGAGCAGTGGCTTGAGTATGGTGATGTGGCAGATTTTCAAAAAATATCAGAAAAAACATTTAAGTTTGAACCAGACTTAATAATTAATCTTGCGGCTTTAACAGATTTAGAATACTGTGAGAAAAATCCTGAGATTACATGGAAAGCAAATGCTCTGGGAGCAGAAAACATGGCTCTTATTTCCAAAAGATTAAATGCTGCTCATATATACATCAGTACCGCAGGGGTTTTTGATGGCCAGAAAGAATATTATAATGATTTTGATCAGCCAAAACCGATGAGTATTTACGCCAAATCCAAATATTATGGTGAAGTGATTATTGAAAAAATGCTTGATAATTATTTTATCTTTCGAGCAGGGTGGATGATGGGTGGAGGATGTGACAAGGACAAGAAATTCATAAACAAAATATTTAAACAAATCCAGGATGGCAAGAAAGAATTGTTTGTAGTAGAAGATAAGCTGGGTACGCCAACCTATACGGTTAATTTTGCGGAATCAATGTTTGCAATAGTACAGACCGAATTATTTGGGCTTTATAATATGGTCTGTGAGGGTAGCTGCTCCCGATATGACGTTGCTGTAGAGCTGATAAGATTACTTGGACTTGAGGAAAAGATTCTCATAAATATAGTAGATTCAGATTATTTCAAAGATGAATATTCTGCCCCTCGTCCTCATTCGGAAAAGCTCCAAAATCTCAAGCTTTCTTCGAGAGGAATAAATTATATGAATGATTGGAAAGAATGCCTGGCAGATTATGTGGAGTGTTTTAGACCACATCTTAAAGCAGAGAGTTGAGTAATTATTCTGTAGGAAAAGTTGCTTCAAGGATTTTCAGATGCTGATGCCCATCATTTATATTTCCAAATCAATAGGTGACGAAGTAGAAGTATCTGATATGGATTTGTTGAGTTGCAGGTAAAGAGAAAGCTAAAAGAAGATATAGCAGGCGCACAAGATATGGAGCTAAATATTTTAAATAATTGTACTAATTATGTTAAGTAAAAATACCATCTATGCAATTTTGATTATACTCGCTGGTTTTCTGGCAAGGCTGATAAATATAACACAACCTATACTTGAAGCTGCAGGGTGGAGGCAATGTCATACTGCTTCTGTAGCAAGGAATTTTTATTACAACGGTATGAACATCTTTTATCCTCAGACATTGAATAGTGGAACAACAGAAGGCTACATCGGGGGAAGTGAATTCAATATATATCCATTTGCTGTCGCAATATTATACAAATTTTTTGGTGTTCATGAATATCTTGGTAGATTAGTTTCTATAATTGCTTTCTGTGGAGGAGCATTCTTCTTATATAAATTGACAAAAAAATATGCAGGCAACACAACTGGATTGATAACCTTACTCTTTTATATATTCAATCCTTGTATATTCTTTTATTCTAGGACTTTTCAACCAGAATCAACTATGTTGTTTTTCTCTATTACCATGCTTTACTTTTTTTCAGAGTGGATAGACAGAGCAGGGTGGTGGAGATTTGCACTAATGACATTATGTGCAACACTTGCATTTCTTATAAAGCTTCCTACGATTTGTTTAGGCTTGCCTTTATTGTACCTTTGTCTAAAAAAACACAAACTCAATTTTCTAACACAATGGAAGCTATGGCTCTTTGCTGTTCTGAGTCTCATACTTACTTTTATGTGGTACAAACATGCCACGTATTTAACAACCATACATGGATTGTCACAGAGTAATTTAAGCTTTAGTACTAATATGGATTACGCAATTCGCTATTTACCACATCTGCCTTTTTACAAGAAGGTGTTCTTTACTGAAGTGTTCGAGAAAGATCTAATATATATTGGAGGTATTTTTCTAGTTCTAGGTATGATTTTTACGATTAAGAAAAAAGAGCTAAGATACGTGCATTATTGGCTGCTTGCAATAATCATATACTTCTTTTTGGCAACAGATGAGGTATGGAGGCATACGTACTATACCATTCCAATTATAGCCCCTGCATCTGTACTCATCGGATATGCTATCAGTAACTCTATAAAATTACTAACTACATATAATATAATTGGAATCAGAAAAATAGTCTTACAGTCATTATTTGTAATTATGATTGTGACTCTCCCTTTTATCAGCTACCATAAAATAACTGGGAGATATAGTGCTAAGAGGCTTGAAAAGGATTACCCTGTTGAAATTGCCGGCAGGATAGTTGATGAAACAGCACTTGAAAATGATCTCGTTATAGGTTGTATTTGGGGTGGGCCGGAACTCTTGTACTATTGCAATAGAAGCGGGTGGATTATGGATTCAAATGTTTGTTCAATAGAACGTATAGAAAGGCGTAGGGAAGAAGGTGCAGATTATTTCGTTACGACTAAACAGAATGTAATTGATAGCAGTGTGCTGGATTACCTGAAAGCTAAATATGAAGTAATAAGAGCAACAAATGAGTACCTTATTGTCAAATTATAATATACAATCCGATATTCTCCTTGTAGTACTAAGTATAATACCCGCCTATTTTGTACTTGTTAGTGTCCTATTTATATTTGCATAGTATTTGTCTTAATACGAAATGAAATATAAAAAAGTTTTATTGTTATTTCCAGATTACTCAGGTGGGCATTTTGGTGCCCTGCGTCCACCTGCAGGGATCGGATATCTTGCCCAGATGCTTCAAGAAGAGGGGATAGAATATGATGTGATAGATATGGCAACCGGATGTAGCCTGAGTACTCTTAGGGCAAAGCTTTCGTCTTACAAACCTGACCTCATTGCAGTAAGTCTTATGAGTTTTATGTACAAACGATCATATTATATTATCAATTATGTGAAAGATATCTCAAGAGGCATCACAGTGGTTGCTGGGGGACCTCATATATCTACACTAAGAGAAAAAGCATTAGAGGAATGCAAAGGTTTAGATTATGGCATAGTGCAAGAGGGTGAGTATACACTGTTGGAATTATGTAAGGGATTTGATGAGGAGAGTATACAAGGTCTCTTATACAGAAAAAACGGAAAAGTAAACTATGTAGGATCCAGGCCATTTGAAAAAAACCTTGATAAGTTTCCATTCCCAAGGTTCGATAAATTCCCACTAGGCAAATATGTAACAGAGGAAATAGGTATTGTTTCTTCGAGAGGATGTCCTTTTAACTGCACATATTGTCCTGTGAAAACGTCCATAGGGCAACAGTATCGGATTAGAAGTGCAGAGAGTATTGTTGGTGAAATAGCATACTGGTATAGCCGTGGTTTTAAGCAGATAAGTATCTTGGACGATAACTTTACCTTAAATAAGGAGAGAGTTTTTGATATATGTGAAGGGATTCGCAAAAAAGCTTTCAAAGATATTGAACTTAACTGCAATAATGGAATACGTGCTGATAGAGTGGACAAGGAGATGCTTTCTGCCATGAAGCTGGCAGGCTTTAAGTTTTTTGCTTTTGGTATTGAATCAGGAAACGAGCAAGTTCTTAAAAATATCAAGAAGAGCCAGGATCTTGGCGTTATAGAAAACGCCTTAAAAATTGCAATAGAACTTGATTTTATAGTAACATTATTCTTTATTGTTGGTGCACCTGGAGAGAATCTGGCTACAGTTAAAGAATCCATTGCGCTTGCAAAGAAATATCCGATTTTTGACGCCAGATTTTATAATCTGATTCCCTTTCCTGCTACAGAGCTATTTGAATGGGCTAAAAACAATAATTACTTAATTATGAACCCCGAAGAGTATCTTAATAACTCTTCTCATTGGGACTATAAGCCTGTGCTTGCAACTCCAGAATTTCCGGCAGAGGAACGATCGAAAGCCTTAGTGCTGACAAGACAGGCAAGAAAAGAGATTAGACAAGCAGCAATGAAGAGACAACTTGCGAAAAAGCTGGGCCCTCTTTCTGGGATTGTCGCAAGTTTTTATATAAACGATTGGGTTCAGACACAATTAATGCACAATAGTATCTTGCGTAGAAATCTAAAGCGCCTGTACACAAAGATTTCATTTAATGATTCAGTAGAACCTCTGCAGAAATCAAGCAAGATGAACATTTTGATAATTAGTTCCAGGAGTGAAGGCGGTGGGGCAGAGCAATTCTTTAACATTATGACTAGACTGGGGAGCATCTTTAAATTCTTCTGTGCGATACCTGACCACCCTCCTTATTATGATAAGATTGTTCATGAGGAAATCCCAACATTTAAACTTCCATATCGAAAGTTTAAAATTCGGACATTTTTCAAACTGTCAAGATGGGTGAAAGCAAATAACATAACGATCGTCCACTCTCACGGTGGAGGGGCGGGCGTCTATTCGAGATTGTTAAAACTGCTTAATGCAAAATTGAAAGTAGTGCACACTTTTCATGGTATACATTCTAGAAGTATTAATCGTAAAGTAATTCTTGAATTGCTTTTAAAAAATCTGACGGATAAATTTATATTTGTCTCAGAGTCAGAGAGACGCATTGGCTTCAAATTCGGGATCGCGTGTGCTTCAAAATGTGTTTTAATTGAAAATGGAATTCATGCAGACAATGAAGTATACAATGATATAGATAGAAGCTCTGTTTTACAATTTACCAGAGAGAATGTTACGGGTGAAAGCTTCGTAATAGGTATGCTGTCTCGCTTTGATAGAATTAAGAATATACCTTACGCTATAAAAACCCTTTCAAGCTATCTGAAAGATCATGATGCGTTTCTCGTAATAGGAGGAGAAGGAGATGAACGCAGGGGGATAGAATGTACTATCGATAAATATAATTTACGGGATAAAGTTATACTGTTGGGGCTTATCAAGGATACTAAACATTTTTTTTTAGCAATCGATGTTTATCTGAATACATCACTTGGAGAGGGTTTGAGCTTCTCAGCAATGGAGGCAATGGGATATGGAAAGCCTGTTATTGTCAGTACGGTTCATGGAAATACTGATCTAGTTGATGACAATAAAACGGGTTTGTTGTTTCCACTTAATAAGCCTTCTTTGTTAGTTGAGAGAATTAAGACTTTGAAAAATAATCAAGAAATATATGACTATCTGTCTAACAATGCCCGTGAAAGTATTAAAGATCGTTTTAATTTGAATCGAATGTTAGACGAAACCAGGAACCTGTACCTTGCTTTTACACCTGGTTTACGTAAACGCACACACAATAGAATTGGTATAAATGCATCGAAAGCCTGTGATGTGCAAACGGGTGTGGGGCGATATACGTCTAATCTGCGTAGGTCTATCTTAAATGCTAATGGTAAAAATAATTACTATTTTTATGCACCAGGCCATCGCAATTTTATTATGCCAAATGTGTCAGAGACTCGATCGAAAAGGCCAAAAGTATCTATTCAAAATAATATGTTAAGGATCTTGTGGGAACAAATGATTTTGCCGATTTATTCGAGGAAGGATAGACTTGATTTGTTTCATTATACTGATCATGCTTTGTCTTTGTTCCAAGGGACACGTCCAATTATTATCACGGTTCATGATATCGCTTATGTGCGTTTTCCTAATTTGTTGAATAAATCAAGGCAGCTTTATAAAAAAAATATTTTAAAGATTTCAATAGAAAGAGCTGACATTATTGTTGCAGATTCTTTTTCAACAAAGAGAGATATTGTTGAATATTATGGAGTTAAGGAGGAGAAGATAAAGGTTGTACATCTTGGTGTAGAGCGCAGGTTTCACCCCATTAGTAACGTGGAGGAATATAGATTGAGAAATAGTCTGCCTTCAAAAATGATTTTGAACGTAGGTACATTGGAGCCCAGAAAGAATGTTATCACTTTAATAAGAGCCTTTAGTAAATTGAAAAAAAAAGATTGTAATGATTATAAATTAGTAATAGCCGGTGATCGAGGATGGCTTTATGAGGGAATTCTAGAAGAAATAGAAAACAATGACGCTTCTCAGTCAATTATGTATCTGGGTGTAATAAAGGATGATGATTTGCCCGTATTGTATAATTGTGCTGACATATTTGTTTATCCGTCGCGTTACGAAGGATTTGGTTTGCCTCCATTGGAAGCAATGGCATGTGGCATACCAGTAATTACATCAAACACATCTTCTCTTCCAGAGGTAGTTGGTGATGCCGGGATTATGGTAGACCCTACTGATATTGATTCACTGTGTGAAGCCATGCATAGGGTAATGACAAATAAGGAATTGTGGCAGCATATGAGTCGTAAGGGACTACAAAGATCTAGCTTGTTTTCATGGGAGAAAACAACGACGGAGATACTTGGAATATATGATGAGGTTCTTGCAAATAAAAACTATTGAAAAGGATCTAGTGATTACAACGGAGTTGTTTTTGGCACACTATTTAAGTCATGAGGAATCGTTTACAGCAGTTAACGATGGCACATAGGAATCATTTATGAGTGTAAATAAGCTAAAAATGTCATTATCAAAAGATAGCCAGTCTCAGAAGACCCAAGATTGTTCGGCTCCTGCAGTGAGCGTGATTATGAATTGCCTGAATTGTGAGAAATATCTAAGGGAGGCTATTGATAGTGTTTTTGCTCAAACTTATGAAGATTGGGAAATCATCTTCTGGGAAGACAAAGCCTCAGTAGATAACAGTGAAAGGATAGCAAGGAGCTATGGCAGTAAACTGAGATACTTCAGGTCAGATGCATCCCTTCCTCTTTACGGTTCTAGAAATCTTGCTATGCAACAAGCTAGGGGTAAATATATAGCTATTCTTGATTGTGACGATATGTGGCTGCCTACAAAACTTGAGGAACAAATTCCTCTTCTAGAAAGAGATGATACGATTGGACTCGTTTATAGCGATGTTTTTATGTTTAACGAGAAAGGTAAAGAAAAGCAGTTATTTGAATATATAAGGCCGTATAGATGTAATATCTTTTCAGAATTATTACAACATAACTTTATTAATACCCAAACCGTGGTCATCAGGAGAGAGGCCTTTGGTAGTATCGGCAATCCATTTGATGCAAGACTAATTATGGGTGGCGATTATGATGCTTATCTTCGAATAAGCTACAAGTGGAAGGTTGACTATGTTAATAAACCATTGGCCCGGTATCGTATTCACAGAAATAGTAAGACATGGAAAGATGGAAGAAAACTATTAACTGTTGAATTAGATTTAATAATGGAAAACCTTAAACAGGTTGATTGTGAGATTGAGGAGAAGTATCCTGTTGGGATTAGAGCATTGAAGAGGTTTAGAGACATTCAGTTGTCTCTCGTAGACTGGGAAAGTGGGGAGAAAAAGAGGGCAAGGGAAAGACTTCGCAACTATATTCATGATAGTATCGGTTATTTGGTTTTGTATTTCTTAGTGTATTTTCCTTATCGTTATGTCTACTATCCTTGCTATAGGGTGTACAATAAGGGCATAATGGCAGATTAGTTCATTCTGATTCATCTGATTTGCTATTCAAGGAATTATTCGCACCTGGCTTTTTAGTGGTATAGTATGAAATATACTCTTTTCTTTAGGAGAAAGACTTCTTGGAAGACAACTCTTTTATGCAAATTAATAATCTTATTTGTTTTTCTCATTGCGATTATTCCGTTTCGTGGATTTTGGCTGCAAAGTGTTTACGCTCACCTGGTTCCAGAGCCAAATGTGAAAGTAGCTGATGCAATTCTCATTGAGGGTTGGGCAGGTATTAAAGAGGTACGGTATGCAGCTGACCTCTTCAAGAAAGGGTTTGGCAAGTATATATTTACTGCAGGTTACAAGACCGGAAGGTGTGCAGGATGTAATAATAGCAACAATTATGCGGAAGTGGCTAAAGATCAGATAAGTAAGATGGGTATTAATGATGATAAGATTATTCCTATCATTCAATTAGAAAGAGGTACGTATAATGAAGCGATAGCCAGCATGCGTCTGTTTGAGAAGTATAGTATTAATAGTGTATTGATTGTGACGCCAAATTGGCATATGTTAAGAACATATCTCACGTACAAAAAAGTTTTTGTAGAAAAGCCTATGAAATTTTATCTGGCTCCTGTTGAAAATGAAAACTGTAAAGCTGATAATTGGTGGAAGAACCATGATGGCTTGGAATATCTATTTACTGGATGTTTAAAACTTATAAATTATTGGTATAAAGGGTATATCTGATTTTAAAAAAGATTGTAATCTCTGAGGAGATGGAGATGAGGAACTTTGAAAATGAAGGCCTGGAGCAAGTAGCCTTTATCTTCTGTCATTATTGCTTTCTTGCCTACTCAAATTCGTTTGTTTTTGATGAAAAGACAAGTGACTTCGTGTTTTAAAAATACGTGAACCTTTTACAGCATAGTAAGAATATATGCGTTGACTAGGTGGAATTCCTGTGGTAATGTTTTGCCTCTGAATGATAGAGTATTCTGCCGTTCTATGTTGTGAGATGACTTTGGCAACCGTTTACCTTAGAGTATCTTAACTGGTAGTAAACAAACAAGGTTATGGATAGTATATAATGCAATTTACCGAATTAGAAAAGATAATGTCACAACGCGGTATAACCTCTCTTACCGATATTGCCTGCGCTCTCAATACAACTACACAGACCGTCTCTGACTGGAAATACAGTAACCATGTTCCCTCTCAAATCATTACCAAACTTGAAGAAATCACGTTTGCTGATAATTCCTCAGTTGGAAACAGTAAATCGTCAGTTTTCAATGCTCCCGGTCAAACATTGCTGCCTCCTTACATAGGAAATGACGCTCCCTCGATCGAGAATGATATCACCTCCTTTCTCAAGTTTCTTTTCACTATGGCAGAGCAACTCAAGGTAGTTGTGCTGGTGGCATTTATTACTACTTTTCTTGTGACTACTTATGTTCAGTTCTTTCAGCATATCCAATATCGTAGTTCTTCTAACGTGGTCTTGAGTACATTTACAGATTATGTACATGATAGTGTGATTATGCCTCCATCTCTGGAGGTATACCCGAAACTACTTCGTAGCGAATTTTTTACAGAAAGAATTATGGATAAAGAATTTTATACTGAGAAATTTGGAAAAAAACTACCACTTTTTGCAATTTTTACCCATGGTGATAATCCACCCAAAAAAGAACGTGGCATACTGATTCAACAAGCTACTGAAGCATTTAGTGGATGTATACAAATCAGTCATGGTATACTAGCACAAATCCTTACTATCGATGTTATTGCCGATGAGCCTCTATTCGCAAAAGAATTGGCAGAAGTGATTTTGGTTGAGCTGGAGGCCTTACATCGCTCCTTCACTGAAGGTGCCCTCAACGGAAAGTCTGAGTTCCTTGAGAAACAAACTGTTCTTGCGAAAGAATTTGCTGACAACGCAAAGCAAAAAATATCTGAATTTAACGAACAAAACCAAGTATTAAGTCCATCATCACGACGGGAGTATGAAATGCTTATAGATAGAGTGAAATCTACGCAACATACTTATGCGTCTTTAAAGATGGAGGCTGAGGAACTGGCCAATTCCAAAAGTATTTTTCAGAAAAAAACGGTCATGGAGATCATTGAGCACCCAGTGGTCAATTTGACCCCATACAATAAAGATTTGAAGCGCAAGGTTGTACTTGCAGGCATTTTAGGTGTGGGACTGGGCATTTTAATAGGACTTGTTCGTTCTACTCTGTGTAATATAAATAATGACACTGAGCCTTTCAAAAAACTAAATCAGTTAATAAAGGAAGGCGCCAAAGACTCTTTTTTAGACTGGCGTGTATCAGGAATTTTAAGTGTTTTTCTGTTAGCGGGATCACCGTATTATTTGGGATGTGAGCCAAGGCTTCCCGTGCTTTTTGGTATAACTTATGTTATGACTATTCTTGCATTTATTTGCCTGTCTATTTATCTCTATAGGAGAAACATAAAATCACGACATGTATAAAGAAATTACTTCGTGCCAGAGATCGAAGGTGCAGAACTATGTATTGTTGGAGATTGACCTGATGGCTACGATGGAGATGTTGTGAAGAGCGCAGGAGGATCAATGGATGAACGCAGCACCCCACCCGCATAGTTTGTGAATTACTGATAAAACTGCTATATCAGCGGTCCATAAATGTAAATAAAATCGAGTTCGACACCCAGCACAACTATTTCAGAATTACTACCACGGTTTCCTTATAGCAGTTTAACACTATCTTGGAAACGTGCTTGCGTACTAAATAATCCATATCTAAATTACTATGCATTTTGCTATTTATATTGTTCTACAGATATTAGTTATAGCGCTGTTTAAATTTGGACACAAAGCGGATGTTTCTATAGCAGGCATCCCATTGTATTTCGCCATGTTCTTATGTACTATTCTAATATGGATAGTGGACTTTAAGTCAGTTGTGAAATATTATAATCGCTTACTAGGCTATTTCACAATGCTTGGTCTTTGCTATGCGGCAATTAGTCTTATCGGAGTATTTTCCTTGTTTTCTACTATCCCATCAGATAAGCATTATGTTCTTCGTCAGGCTTATTTTCTACCTTTTCTTTTAATTGCCATTCCTGTCTTTGCTCAGAGTTTTAAGGTAGGCCTTTTTAAGTATTTTCTGCAAAGAAGATTGTTTTTTGTCATATTCTCAGTCGCCTTTCAGTTGCCTTTGCCTGTGCAATACGCTGCAATTTTACTTTTTTCAATTAATAATTATTTTTTTGGGTTAATAACTTTATTGTTTATTTCACAGCTCCACGTTGGCTATAGCTCTCAAGAACGATTGATGCTAGGGCTTTTATTTGTATTTCTTATTACAAGAATAAATATGAGTCCGAAACAAATTTCTACGATTATAATAATTATGATTTTAGCAGGATATCTTTTTCCAGATGAAATAGCATCCTTAGTAACAGATATTAATGGAAATGCAGGTTGGCGATTAACGGTATGGGTTGCCTGTATAAAATCTGCGATAAATGAAACCTTTCTTATTGGCCACGGATTTGGTACTGCGTATTTTCCTCCATCATCAGGAATGTACGTAATTTATCCATATGACAGAGGTAACTTTGTAACGGGCCAACACAGTAGTTTTGTTAATATATTCTATAGAATGGGTATTGTTGGATTGTTGTTGTTTATGGCATATATCAAATCAATGGCGGAAAGGATTAGGGATTATAATGTGCCTAATCAAATGAATTATATTTTGTTACTTGGTATGATGATGATTGGTGTAAATGTTGGTTTGGAGTCCCCTGGTTATGCTACCACCTTTGTATTTTTAGTTGCACTTGTGCAGTATATTATTTCTGAAAATTATAAAGTACATTGGACCAATGAGTATAAAAAGTCTGGAAATATGATTGAACAAAAACAATAGAATTTATTCTGGCAAAAAGGTTTCAATAGTGCAAGGTGCTTTTAGGTCGACTATTTAGAGCTCTAACTTCTAGTTTGGTAGTAATTTGACGGATAGATGAATATTTTAGCTATATTACAGATGCCACCACCCATTCATGGCACATCAGTCGTGAATCGGAGTATCAAGGAATCAAAGAAAATAAACGACACCTTTGATATTGATTATTTACCTTTGCACTTTTCAAAAAAGATTGAGAGGCTCAGGAAGTTTGGGTTATTGAAACATTTCAAAGTATTTATGTATAGTTATTTGATATTCTTCAAATTGCTACTAAATAAGTACGATTTGGTATACTTTACTTTGACTCCAGTGGGTAATGCGTTTTATAGAGACATTCTTTTTGTTTCAATAATGAAATTATTCTGTGTGAAACGTGTTTATCATTTACATGGTAAAGGTGTTGAAACTTTCTCCAATGTTGGAATAAACAATTATTTGTACAAATATGTTTTTTCGAACGCAAAAATTATTCTTTTATCCGAGAGGTTGTACCAAGATATTAGGAAATACGCAGAGAAGGAAAAATGCTTTTTTTTGGCAAATGGCATTAATGTGGAAAGAAGGAACAGGCCAATCGTTGCTTATAATAAGGACGAAAGCAGATCTATAAAATTGCTCTATCTTTCGACTCTTTATGAGCAGAAAGGAATAATTGATTTCCTTGCTGCAATAAATGTACTCAAGTGGGATTGCGGTCTAAAGGTAAAAGCATCTGTTGCTGGTGAGTTTGGTCCTGGATTCACACAAGATGAATTCTGGTCTATTGTTAAGCAATATCGCATAGAAAGTGAAATTACCTATTTTGGTGGTGTTTATGGCTCTGACAAACAAGAACTTTACGAAACATCAGATATATTTGTTTTTCCTTCCCACAATGAATGTTTTCCCCTTGTGATACTTGAAGCAATGGGGTATGGTTTGCCTGTTATTGCAGCATCTGATGGAGCGATTCCAGAGATAATAGAAAATGGAATAAACGGTTTTTTGGTTGAAAAGTATAATCCAAATGAAGTTGCGAATAAGATTAGAGATTTGACTTCAGACCCTATGTGTCGAGTGGGTATGTCTAGGGCTAATATTATAAAGTTTCAAGAACGTTATACGTTTGAGTCATTCGAGAATAATTTCATTAATATAATGAGGTTAAGTTTAAACGATTTTAACCCCGAATTCAGGTAAGAAAGCCGACCATTGAGATTAGCGGTGCTTGCTATGCATAAATAATAGTCTCAAGAGCTTGTCAAGAGGAAGTGCGTTGTACATGACTGATTATACAAACCTAACTCAGGAAGTTACTAAATCTCTTGACTCCATATGAAGTATTTGATCATTTATCTTACAGAGCAATAGTCGTACTTCCTCATTGAACTTGGGACTAGAAAATTGACTCAACGCTTTACTTGTAGTGATGTTTTGTGCGAAGAGAAGTATTTTTTTGCAGATTTTTTATTTTTAAAATTGATAAAAAGTGCTAGGAATTAATTAAAGTTCTATCCATGCCGTTCGATGACTACCTGTAGCATTGATGCGTGATTTGGGTTGGGCACTTTGGGTTTACAAGTCCGGAATGTTTGGGAAATCGTTGTTTATAATATTTTGATAATGCTGACAGTTTTGACTATTTTGATACTATCACATTACTCGTAGAAGCATCAGAGATATAAATATGAAAAAAAGTGATAATGTTAAAGCTTATTTCAATAAAATAGCTGAAGTATTCAGTTCTAACTATATAAAATCACCTGAATTCAAGGAGCGTTACCGAGTGTGGGAGGTTTTGATCGAAAAGTATATCCCTTATCTTAAGAGTAATAATAGTATATGTATAGATATGGGATGCGGTGATGGCTTGATGAGTAGAATTGTTGCATCCAAACAAATCATGACTATAGGAATTGATCAAAGTAGAAATATGCTTTCTATTGCACAGCAGAGTTCCGTAGAAGAGGGAATAGATTCGCATGTTGAATATATTTGTGCCTCTCTGCCTCTATCCAGATCATTAGAGAAAAAATACAAAGGGACTAGCAATTTAATTATTTGCTCAAGCGTGCTTGAATACGTAGAAGATTATGAGGTGATTCTAGAGCAATTTCATAATCTCTTAAACCGGAATGGAATATTGCTAATTTCCTTGCCTAACAGTGCATCTTTATACCGATTATATGAACGGTTTTTGAAAAAAATTCCGTTTCTTGCTAAAGATTCCTATTTGAGGTATCAAAAACATGGATTTAATCCACGAGATGTTAAATATATTTTTAATAAGTTACAATTTAATGTTATAGAAGAAAAGTTTTATACACTTCCTTACCAAAAATATACATCTCGAATATTTGGTAACTATAGAGGCAGATGGATAGCAACAATGTTTCTGATTGCAGCTCAAAAAAAATAGAAGAAAGAGAGAAAAAGATGAAATTTGTAGTTTTTGACGTGAAGTATCGCGTGTATTCTTTTCGTATACTTTAGTGTTCTTGGTAAGTCGTGATAGCATTGCATAGTGACCTGTACCTTATTTCGTAAGGGATATGCTGCCAGGCAGTTGATTTGTACAAAGGTGTTAAGTACTTGATGGATCAATTGTTCTAAGAACGCTGTGAATTTTAGATTCTCGCATTTGTTACTAGTAGGTTCGATGGCCTTGATTTATTTTCATGGGTAACTAAATACCTAATCAGACGGCACAGGTATTTCCTTTTTATCTTTAAATTATAATCCAAAATAAATTATGTGTGGAATAGCAGGTTTTATTGGCTTTGAAAACAAAATTGATCTTGCAGAAAGAGCAAATATTATTCAGAAACATCGAGGCCCAGATCATCAAGCTGTTTGGCATGATGAGCATATAGCTCTTTCACACCAAAGACTTTCGATTATTGATATAAATCCACGGTCAAATCAACCTTTTCTGAAACATGGATTAGTTATTTCGTTTAATGGTGAGATATATAATTATAAAGAGCTGATTACAAACTACTTGCCTGGGGTCACATTAAGAACCAAATCTGATACAGAGGTAATTCTTGAAATGTATAAGAAGTTTCAAGAACAATGTCTTAAGCATTTCATAGGTATGTTCTCATTTGCCATATACGATATAGCAAAGAAAACAACCTTTATTGCAAGAGACCATTTTGGAATAAAACCTCTTTATTATACTAAAATAGGAGCAAATATTGCTTTTGCCTCAGAATTAAAAACATTGTCAGTGATAAATGGATTCAGTAAGGAATTAAATAGAAAATCATTAGTTAGTGCCATGAATTATTCTTGGGTATCAGGCTCAGATACAATGCTAAAGTTTACTTACAAATTACCACCTGCCCATTATATGCTAATTAACAAAGACAATTCGTTTGCAGTGACAAGATATTGGCAATTATCAAATGATAGTTGTAATGATATCATTGATGTGTACGATGAATTGCAAATCAAAATAAAGCAGAGTATAGAAAGGCATATGATTGCTGATGTTCCAGTAAGTTCTTTCTTAAGTGGCGGCTTAGACTCATCCTTGATTTCTATTTTAGCCCAGAAATCAAACAATAGTTTATCCACTTACACAATAAAAACTCTCGAAGAAGATAACAAATACGAAAAGATGCCTCTTGATTATGAATATGCCATGAAGTTCTCAAAGGAGAATGACTTTATTCATAACGAGATTGAAGTAAAAGCAGATATTATTAGTGAGTTGCCATTCATAATTAAAATGCTTGATGAGCCAATTGGGGATCCGGCGGCAATCAATACATATTTGATTTGTAAAGCTGCACATGAAAAAGGTGTAAAAGTATTACTGTCTGGAATGGGAGCGGATGAAATATTCTTTGGTTATAGAAGACATAAAGCAACGATGCTGGCACAAAAATATAGAATGGTACCAGCGATAATAAGGAAAGGTATAACGCATATTATTAATTATTTGCCTGTAAGAGGCAAGAACAAAGGCTATAAGATTAGGAGATGGATTAAGAGATTTAATTCATTTGCAAATTTGCCTTTAGGAAAATCCTATATGAAGAGTTACTCTTATTATTCTGACAAAGAGCTGAAAAGTTTATTTGTAGAGAAATATCATGCGGGAATATGCCAAATAAATGATGAACATGAAAAAATATTTAATGAGAGGTTTGCGAATGACCCTATTAATCAAATATGTAATACAGATATTCAAATGTTTATGCTGGGCTTGAATCTTTCTTATACTGATAGGGCATCAATGGCTGCGTCTGTTGAGGTTAGGGTTCCTTTTGTAGACAAGAATGTTGTCGAATTTGCAATGAAAATTCCTGGTAAATACAAATACCTCAAAGGCGTCTCTAAATATGTCTTAAAAAAGGCAGCTGAAGGCATTATTCCTAAGAAAATAATTTATCGTAAGAAAGCCTCGTTTGGTGCGCCAATACGTGCTTGGATATCAAATGATTTGAGAGAAATGATAGACGTTTTATTGTCAGAAGAGAATGTTGTAAAACGGGGATTTTTTGATTATAAATTTGTAAAAAGAATGATCGAAGAAGACAGAGATGGTAAAAGTGATAATGCCTATAGAATTTATCAACTGTTAACAGTTGAATTATGGTGTAGAGAATACTTAGATAAATGACCTTGTGAAGCAGTTAACTCAAAATCTAAAAACAGGTAGAATGGAAGTGTCAGAAGTGCCAATTCCTGCAGATTCTGCAAGTAGGGTATTAGTCAGAAATCATTATTCTCTAATCAGCGTGGGAACAGAGCTATCTAAAGTTTCAACTGCCCGTAAAGGCTATCTTGGCAAAGCAAAAGAAAGACCTGAACAAGCTAAACAGGTGCTAGATACAATTCAAAAAGAAGGAATAGCTTCTGCTTTCAAAAAGGTGATGAATAAATTAGATGTTCTTGCCCCTTTGGGTTATTCTGCTTCTGGAGAGGTTATTAAGGCTGGATGTGGTATCTCTAAATTTAAAGTTGGAGATAGAGTTGCTTGCGCTGGTGCAGAAATAGCCAATCATGCTGAAGTTATTTCAGTACCCGAGAATTTAGTTGTAAAGGTTCCCAACGAAGTGACTTCTTCAGAAGCATCATTTACAACAGTTGCCAGTATAGCCATGCATGGTGTTAGGCAATCAGGTCTTCGACTCGGCGAAAATTGTGTAGTCATTGGATTGGGATTGATTGGGCAGTTGACAGTTCAGATGTTGAAAGCATCTGGGATTAATGTTATAGGAATCGATATCGATAAGAGTTCATTAGAATTAGCAAAGAAATCTGGAGCAGATCTTGTTTTTGAACGGTTTAACGGACAGGAAGAACAGTCAATAATGAATGCCACTGGTGGTTATGGTACCGATGCAGTTATTATAACGGCTGGCACGAATAGCTTAGATCCTATAGAGTTGGCAGGAAGATTATGTCGAAGAAGAGGTAAAGTAATTATTGTGGGAGATGTTCCCACTGGATTCAGCCGGGACAATTACTACAAGAAGGAACTGGAATTGCGTATGTCTACTTCCTACGGTCCTGGTCGCTATGACCCAAAATATGAGGAGAAGGGATTAGATTATCCAATTGCATATGTTCGATGGACAGAAAATAGAAATATGCAGGCATTCCTGGATTTAGTGGCCCACAGGAAAGTGAATCTTGACATACTGACTACCCATCTCTTTCCATTTGAGGAGGCACCGAAAGCGTATCAAATGGTTGTTGATAGAACAGAGCCATTTGTAGGTATATTGCTAAGGTATAACATAGAAAGAGACATTAATGCTGATGTAGTACTTATAACAAAACCATCATTTTCTGAGACAAATAAATTGAGGATTTCATTTATAGGTGCCGGTACATTTGCGCAAAACCATTTGTTACCTAGTATTAAGAATGCGGAATTCATTTCAGTATCTACAACAAAGGGTCATACTTCTAAGAATATTGCCACTAAGTGGAAATTCCATCGGGGAACAACTGATAATGATTCTGTTGTTAATGAACAATACTCCAACACGCTTTTCATAGTTTCCCGCCATCAAAACCATGGCGAATTGGTGTTGAAAGGATTGAAATCAAAAAAACATATATTTGTTGAAAAACCATTATGTATGTCAAAAGGGGAATTAATTAAGATTCAGAAGGAATATCTTTCAGTAAATAAGAATGAAATTGCAACGCATCTTATGGTTGGTTACAACAGGAGGTTCGCGCCATATACTCAATATATAAAAAAGAAATTGCTCTCGGGATTTCCAATTTCTATGAACTTCAGAATTAATGCAGGTGAGATACCATATGATCACTGGATTCAAGATAAAGAAATTGGTGGTGGACGCATTATTGGTGAGGTTTGTCATTTTCTTGACTTGTCAATGTTCTTTGCTGGCTCAAAACCCAAATCGCTCTATGCTGTTGAGCTTCCAGATCCTCAAAATTTTATGGATACATTAAATATAAGCATTCAATTTGAAAATGGTTCTATTGCAACCATTTCGTATTATGCAAACGGTTCCAAAGAATTGAAGAAGGAATATATTGAAGTCTTTAGTAATGGCGTTTCATTCGTGATAGATGATTTCAAAAACCTTGCTATTTATTCTAATAAAACAAAAAGAAAAAAAATGTTTAATCAGGATAAAGGCCACAAAAAAGAAATTGAGCTTTTTCTTGATTCAATTCGAAAAGGAACACAGTCGCCTATTCCTTTTAATGAATTATATTATTCATCACTTATGTCATTTGATGTTATTGAGTCCATTATTCAGCAAAAAGTGGTAAAATATTAATGCAGCCACAGGATTTACTGTCAGGTCTTTCAAATACAATAACAAGGGATCAGTTTAAAGGTTGGGATCCTTTTGATGGTCTGAATAGTCGGATTTTCCAGCAATTACCATTTAAAAATAGAATATTGGAATTATTATGGATTCAATTATTCAAAAAACTTCCATTAAACTTCCGCAAGCATGTACTTGTTGAAAAGGGGCATAATCTAAAAGGATTAGCGTTGCTTTTGTCTGCACATTACTTGGGTTCAAATTCATATTTTAATAGAAAGCAAATTGATTTAATAATAAACTTATTATTAAAATTCAAGAGTAATGATAGAACCAACTATTGTTGGGGTTACAATTTTCCATGGCAGGCCAGAGCGTTTTCAGTAAAGCCATGGGAGCCTAATATTATCGTATCTTCATTTGTTGCTCAAGCATTTCTTGATGCTTATGAAAAGGAGAGGGATGAAAAATTTCTAATGATAGCGAAGAGTGTGAGTGATTTTATTCTGAATGAATTATTGTTGTATGAAACATCCAATGAAATATGTTTTGGCTATATCCCCAACAAACAAGCTAGAGTTCATAATGCAAATTTGATGGGTAGTAAACTATTTGCAGGTCTATACAGTCTTACAAAAAATGATAATTTTAGGAAGATCGCCTTAAAGTCTGCTCAATATTCGATCAATCGTCAACGTCAAGATGGCGCTTGGTATTATGGAGAACTTAATCATCATCGATGGGTTGACAATTTTCATACAGGGTTTAATTTAGTGGCTTTAAAAGATATTGGAAATTTAACATCAGAATTATCTTTTAAAGAGAATATTGATCTGGGCTTAAAGTACCATCTGGATAACCATTTTGAACCAGATATGACACCTAAATACTATGATAATAAGCGTTACCCAATTGATATACATAACTTTGCACAGGGGCTCATCACTTTTACCGTATTTAAATATAAAAGGCTAGCTGATAAATTATTTAACAAAGCAGTAGAATTAATGTGGGACAGCCAAAATCAATATTTTTATTATCAGAAAACTAAGTGGTATGCAAATAAAATTAATTACATCCGATGGGGCCAAGCCTGGATGTATTATGCAATAAGTATATATGCAAAATAAATGTATGTGAATGACTCATTAAATATGGTTGGTGCTCGTCTAGATTTCCTGAAAGCTTCTTCGATCTATCAACGCATGGTAGTACATCCCGATTTTAAATCAAGCGAATATTAGGTAGTTTCAATTATAATTCTAAAAGCCATTCGCTTTTGGAGGGAAAGGCTTCTGAGAGAATTATTGATACTTTGAATAATCGATTAAGTGAATTATAGCTCTAAAATAGATTTCTTCGGCTTCAACATCGATAATCTGTCTATGCGCGAATCGCTAGATACAATTATCAATTCGATTAGATCAAAAAACAATTTTCATCATGTAGCATTAAATGTAGCAAAGTTAGTTAAGAGCAGAAAGAATCCCTTGCTCCGAGAGTCAATTCAAAGTGCAGACATGATAAGTGCTGATGGCGCTGGTATAATTTATGGAATGCGACTATTGGGTTTAGAACCAAAAGGACGTGTTGCGGGTATCGATCTGATGCATAATTTATTGTCAGAAGCTGAAAAGTATGGGTTTACCGTGTGCTTTCTGGGTGCAACCGATGATGTACTTTTTCGTATGCTATCATATTACAAATTGAAATTACCGAATCTAAGGGTTGTGGGGTTTTATAATGGGTATTTTAGGCGAGAAGAAGAGATGTCTATTGTAAATGAGATTGCTTCTTTGAACCCTAGTATTGTTTTGGTTGGTATTTCTTCACCTAGAAAAGAAATATTTATAAAAAGGAATAAAAACAAACTAAATGCAAAGTTTGTTATGGGGGTTGGTGGAAGCTTTGATATTGTGGCAGGTAAAACTAAGCGGGCACCCGTCTGGATGCAAAGTATTGGATTGGAATGGTTCTTTCGTTTTTTATGTGAACCTAAAAAAATGTGGAAAAGGTATTTAGTTACAAATACTGTCTTCTTGTTTATGTTATTAAAGTCATTGGTGTATTGGAATGCTACTAAAAAGCATCGAGGATAAGAATCAATAGTTGTTGCGTTTAAAAGGTGTTAAAATGAAACATAAAACCAGTGTTAACTTAATAAGAGTGTATCGATTATCTGATCTTATACTTACCGTGTTAGCCTTTATTCTGGCTTGTTATATTAAATCGTATTGTCTGCCACAATCAATACGTGGCCTCACAACTGCGCTAGATCACCGTGTCATACTTCTTGTGATAATTATAATATGGTATACCTCTTTCAGCCTTTTTTATAAATATGAATTCATTAGAGTAAGTAGTATTTCTAGTTTGTCATATAAAATTGCCAAGCTTGTAACTATTAATATGGCGCTTCTAATATGCTGTCTTTATTTATTAAAAATTACAGAAAGCGTCAGTAGGATATTATTTATTATTTTTTATATTCTGGAGACTTTAATGTTAGTCATTAGCAGACGAATTACTTATCATCTAATAAAGAAAAATCATACGAAATTATATAATTTGAAGAACATCATTATAGTTGGAAGCAAACAGAGAGCGATAGATGTTATTCGTGCATTAAAGAAATCTCAATATTCCGGATACAACATTATAGGTTGCCTTGGAATAGAAGACAAATTCTTTGAACAAGATGTACATGATGGGGTAAAAACGTTAGGAACACTAAATGATTATAATATAGTTTTAAAGAAACACTCTGTTGATGAGGTGGTTTTTGCGGTATCACTTGAGAATATTAAGAATCCTGAAACGTATATAGAATTTGCTGAAAAAATGGGTATTACTGTAAGAATTATACCGGATAGCCAGGTTCGTAAAATTGTTCGTAAAACTCCGATTGCGCATTTATCATTAGTAGAGTTCTTTGGAATACCTACATTTACTTTTGTTTCGTCTCCCATATATCATCATGATAGTATCCTCGTTAAATCAACTATTGATTATATTGGTTCTGTAATTTTGATTATCCTTCTTTTTCCTGTTTTCTTCTTGATTTTTGTGTTGATTAAATTAACGTCAAAAGGTCCTGTAATTTTTGAGCAAAAACGATCAGGTCTAAATGGCAGGATTTTTAAATTCTATAAATTTCGTACAATGATTGAAAAGGCTGAAGATGTTAGAAATTTATTAGAAAAGCACAACGAATCGGATGGTCCGGTTTTCAAAATGTTTAGAGATCCTAGGACAACTTCCTTCGGAAGGTTTCTTAGAAAAACCAGTTTGGATGAACTTCCACAGTTATTTAATGTTTTAAGAGGAGAGATGAGCTTCGTAGGGCCGAGACCACCGATACCGTCAGAAGTGGAAAAATATGAAACCTGGCAGATGAGGCGTCTTTCTATGAAGCCCGGGTTAACCTGTTTATGGCAAATACACGGGAGAAACAGAATAAAGTTTGATGAGTGGATGGCTCTGGACTTGGAGTATATTGATAATTGGTCACTTGGGTTGGATTTAAAGATATTGATAAAGACATTCTATGTGATTCTTAAGGCAGACGGACAATGAGGAATAGAGAACTGGGGAAAATGTAGTCTATAAAGCAGAGTGGTAGTTGCACGTGCTCAAAGTGAAAAAGAGGGTTCCACTTGTTCTGATGTCTATTTTGTAAGGTCTTATCAATATGGGCGGCCTGCTACAGAATAAATATTCTTCCTTTAAGTTTGGAGTTCATTAATTTTAGATTTAAGAGATTTAGCACTGTCTTCTTGGTATTTATTTACCTACTTACGCGATACTCGACGTATTGTTTCAAATGTTTTAACAACTTCCACTTGAGATTTTCCAGAGATGATAGCTGTACTTTTTCTTGGATAGCTGGATAAAGAGAATGGGCCTCTATTGCTTTCATGTAAGCGGTGTATTAAGATTGCCAAATAACTGCGAGCTAAATAGTACTCTGGTAAAAATACAATATAAAGCCAGAAAATGAAAAATTGAAAATTTAACGAGGAGGTACGTAAGATGCGGAAAAGGATGAAAGTCTTACTAATACACCCCAATATGGGCTTAAGAAGAAGTATCAACCATGGTATTACATCTATGTCTGCTGCGATTAAGGGTAGAGGTCATGATTGCAAATTAATCCAAATTCAAAAGTACTCTGCAATAAACTTACTAAAGCAAATACGGGAGATATGTCCTGACATAATAGGCATATCGTTAACTGAAAACCACCATAAACAGATGGAGGAATTAGGCGGGCTGATAAAGGCTCAATTAGGGCTAAAGATCTTTGTTGGTGGCCCGTTCCCTTCAGCATATCCCGAATGGATTAACGAATGCGAGTGGATTGATGGATTGTGTCTTGGTGAAGGTGAAAAATCATTTACAGAAGTCATAACCAAGATCTCAAAAGATCGTGATTATAAAGATACCCTAGGGTTTTGGTTCAGCGGTGAAAACGGAATAATTAAGAATGATCTTTGCCCTCTAGATGCCGATTTAGATAGTCTTCCCTTTCCTGACATAGAGATTTTTGATAGAGAAACTATTTTAACTTATCCAGCATTTTCCTTCTCTAGAGGTTGCCCTTTTAAATGTACATATTGTTGTGCGCCTTTATTTCAAGAGAGGTTTGGCAAGGAAACAAGATTTAAGTCTGCGGAGAGAGCGATACAAGAGATCAAACATATGATAGGATATTGTAATCCTGATATTCTGTATTTCGATGACGATACTTTCTTTAAGTCTAGAGAATGGCTCGTTAAATTTATAAGGTTATACAAAATTGAGATAAACAAGCCTTTTTGTTGCAATACACGTCCTGAGACCGTGAATGAGGAGATGGTTGTGATGCTTAAAGATGCAAATTGTACATCCATAGGAATTGGCCTTGAGTCAGGAGATGAGGGTCTTAGGATGAATATGTTGAGTCGACAAACAAAAGACGAAAAAACCATTGATGCTTTTGAAATTTGTAAAAGGGTTGGAATAAATACTATGACCTTCAATATGGTTGGAATTCCTGGTGAAACAAAAATAAAATTTGAAAAGACAATTGAACTAAATAAGAGAATAGTGCCTTATAGTGCGCAACTTACTATATTTTACCCTTACAGGGGTACTGTGCTTGGCGAGTTGGCATATAAGGAAGGTTATGTGGTGAGGCGAGATGGACATCCAACTTTCTTTGGTCGAGGTATTCTCTCCTTACCTGAATTTTCATTAAAGGAAATCGAAAGTTCTGCATTGTGGTTTCACTATAAAGTGTACAAAGATACTAATTATAAGAAGGCCTGCTATCTCCTATTCAGAGATTACCTGATGCGATATCGCTCCTTATTCCGTATGGCTCAATTATTATTAAAGGTCATAACTGTACAAATTAACCGAAAGTAACTCAATTCCAAGTGTAAACATGCTGCAGATACCCGAAACTCTATTGCAGTACATTACGTGTCTTAATCTCTGGAGTTGCTTGAATAATGAACAAATACAACTGTTTGCGATGGTTAGTTAGAGAAATTATAGCATTTATTATAGTATGTACTGGAATTCCTTTCCTTATTAGGAATACTTATGCAAGAAATAAAGTTTCGATAGTAGTATACCATGATCCAAAACCAAACATTTTAGATAAGCATTTGGCCTTTCTTTCGAAAAGATATCAATTTATTACTTTAGATTGTTTAGTTGAAGCAATTCTATCAAAAGATTGGTCAAATATTCCTCCAAAAGGCTTGGTTATTGTCTTAGACGATGGTTACTCTGGAAATTTTGATCTACTTGAAATTTTTAAAAAATATAGTGTTATCCCAACAATATACATCTGTAGTCAGATTGTAAAAAACAACCTTAGCTTTTGGTGGAATATTCCAGGGATAGAATATGGCGACTTACTACAAAATCGATCACATGATGAGAGAGTTGAGTTACTAAGATATCAATTTTGTTTAGAAACCAGGAAAAAATGTTCGGAGTTAGAGAGGCAATCATTCAAGCATGATGAAATTGTTGAGATGAATGATTTCGTTGATTTTCAATCTCATACACGGTTCCATCCAATATTAACCATTTGCCCTGACGATGAGTGCTGGAAAGAAATATTTCAATCAAAAAGAGAAGTGGAGGAAATAATAGGTAGAGAATGCAAACATTTCTCTTATCCAGGTGGATATTATACAGAAAGAGAAATTGGAGTGGTTAGAAAAGCGGGATATAAATCAGCAAGAACCATTGATGTGGGTTGGAATAAGCGTGATACCGATCCCTATAAGCTAAAAACGACTGGAGTTGCCGATGATGCATCACTTATTTTATTAGCGGCTCAGATGAGTGGTATATTAATGTACCTAAGAAACTTTATGAATGGTTCGTTGAAAGGTGAATTGCCGCAAATTGAAATACAAGAGAATTGTTATTAAAATGGCTGGTTATAAATGAAAATATGGAAATAGTTTTCTATAATCCAGATTATGAAACACAGTGGACGGAATTTCTCAAGCTGTTTACTCCTGATAGGGACGCTTCTTACTTTGAATGGAAATACAAGCGACCATGTGGAAATATTCAATCGTCTCTTATGTTATTAAAAGAGAAAAGCAAGATAGTTGGATGTATATCTAGTTTAGGCGATTACGCATGGGTACACAATAAGAAGATAACAATTCGTTCACTTGTTGATTATTACGCAGGAGAGGAACATCGCCGAGATGGTTATGGCCTTAAGATGCTTCGTGATTATTTATCAAGATTTCCTGACAAAGTATTTGTTGCTTTCGGTCCAAATTCACAGTCTGGCCCCATATTCAAAATGCTGGGATGGCGGCCCGTAACCGATGTTTTTAAGCGGTATTATTTCCCCGTTGATATCCCATATGCGGTTAACGCTAAGACCCGTTTCAGAATCCCAACGAAGGTTCAGTTACTGGTCAAACCATTGCTTAGTCTATACGTGCAATTGCGAAAGATGGCTGCTAAAGGCGATAAGACCTTTAAGGTCTATGAGGATGTCGATAGTTTTTTTTTGGATAAACGGGTTTATCAATTGTGGGCTGAACGGACAAGAAATGTTAATATAGATTTTGTGAGTTCAATAACCAAAGAGCACTTTGAAATCTACAGGTCCGGGAGCACGGGGTCAAAAGTTATATTCCTGGCTGTTTTTAATAAAAAAGAGGAACCTATTTCTGCCTGTATCATTTATATCAGGGACGGGGTACATGCTGAAATTGTTGAATATGCAGGTGATCTAGGATATCTTAAATACCTGTTTTTAATTGCACTGGACAATGTCATACGAAATTATGGAAAGGTTTTAGCGATAATTACAAGTACGGTTGAACATGAGAAGATACTCGATAGTTTGTTGTTTCAGAGGGGATCTGATATAACTGCTTATTTTTATTCTAGAGATCCCGTGTTACGTGAAAAATTGGGCCAATTAAAATCATTCTCTGTTTCCTCCGGGATATCCGACGTATGGTTGTGAAAGGATGGAATAATTCAAAACTATAATAAGACGATACAGATGATATTCAGCGCGATCGATGAGGTTAACGAACGGTTGCCGGGTGGAGAACGGCTGGAGAAATCTATCGACACAACACTGTTCGGTGAATCAGGGAAATTGGATTCGTTGGGACTTGTAAACCTGATAGTGGCGATAGAGCAGAAGATCGAGGATGAATATGGGATAACGGTGGTGTTAGCCGAAGAGGGGGGATTGGGGGACATGGCTCCCTTTGCTACCACAGGCAACCTTGTTAATCACGTATCGTGGATACTGGAGCGGAAAGGCATATGAATTCCCGGGACAGTTACAATTGTATACTGATTTCGGATTTCAATATAGACAACATGGCTGGGTACTTACGCAGCATCACTGAGGTGCCGAAGATAAACGTGGTTGTTGCTCCCTACGGGCAGGTGATGCAGTTTCTGTCTGGGGATACCCAGGAATACCGGCAAAATAAATATGATCTTGCAATCGTATGGACACAACCTCATAAAATAATAGCGTCTTTTAACGACATGATCAATTTTAAAACCGTATCCGTTGACGATGTGTTAGGCGAAGTAGATGATTTTGCTTCGCATTTATTAGGTATATGCGACAAAGTAAAATATGTGTTTGTCGCGTCCTGGGTGTTGCCTATCTATAACAGGGGTCTTGGCATGCTAGATATGAAATTCGGTATCGGGACGGCAAATACACTGATGCGCATGAATGTAAGGTTGTCAGAGAATATATGTGGTGCGTCCAACATCTATCTGCTGGATGCCTGGAGGTGGGCAGGCATTGCCGGAAAGAACATGTTTAATCCAAGATCGTGGTACATGGGAAAGATCCCTTACGGTAATGAGGTTTTTAGGGAGGCGGCCGTTGATATCAGTTCTTTTCTTGGTGTATTGTCCGGCAGTACAAAAAAAATTATTATCCTTGATCTGGATGACACCCTGTGGGGTGGGATAGTCGGTGACGTCGGGTGGGAGAGTATTTCCTTGGGGGGACATAATCATATAGGAGAGGCGTATGTCGACTTTCAATCTGCGCTGAAATCACTAACAAACCGGGGTGTGCTTCTGGCAGTTGTCAGTAAGAATGATGAGTCTGTTGCTTTGGAAGCTATGGAAAAACATCCGGAAATGGTCTTAAAACCAGAAGATCTAGCCGGATGGAAGATCAACTGGAAGGATAAGGCTCAGAATATAGTGGACCTCATGGCTGACCTGAACCTGGGTGTTGAATCGGCGGTATTTATAGATGACAGTCCGTTTGAAAGAGGTCGGGTTAGGGATGTCCTGCGTGAGGTGTATACTCCCGAATGGCCGGAGGACAAAAGGTTTTATACACAGACATTACTCTCTCTCCGTTGTTTTGACACACCTTATATTTCAGTGGAAGATGTCGAACGGTCAAAGATGTACGTATCTGAAAGGAAACGCAAGGCCGTAAAGAAAAAGATCGTATCACAGGAAGAGTGGCTGAGGTCCTGTGATATAAAGGTGACAGTGGATGAAATAAATGGCAGTAGCATCAAAAGAACGGTCCAGTTGATAAACAAAACAAATCAGATGAATCTTACTACAAGGCGGATGAGTGAAGATGTGTTGGCAGAGTGGCTGGAGGGGGATAACGAGCGTAAGATGTGGACATTCCGCGTGTCTGACAGATTCGGCGATTCGGGACTGTGTGGCATAGTGAGCATCGAATCAGCCGGTAGAGAAGGAAGAATATCGGATTTTGTACTTAGTTGCAGGGTCATGGGGAGAAAAATAGAAGAAACTATGCTTTATACTGTTTTAAACTATGCCCATTCCTTAGGATTGAAAGAGATTTATGCTAAATATATTTCAACTCCTAGGAATAAACCATGCCTGGAATTTTGGGAAAAATCAGGATTTACTTTTAATGAAAAAGACAACATTTTTATTTGGAATATTGGTAAAAAATTTGTTCCACCGGATTTCATTACTATTGAGACAATTTAATTTCGGAATGCTAAGTGGAAGAACTTAATTTTTTCGGTAAAGATGCAAAATTTGAGCATGTTGGACTTGTAGTTTCATCCATTAATGAAGCAATTAAAAATAGCGAAACGATTACTGATTTGACTCAGAAGGTATCCGTTGCATTTGTATCAATCAACGGGATTAAGATCGAATTAATTGAACCTTTGGAAGGTGATTCCCCCGTAATTCAATCTTTACAAAAAGGTCACAAGTTACTTCATATATGCTTCAAGACACCTGATATAGAAGCGTCCATCAAAGAAGCACGAAATTATGGTCTGCATTGTATCACAAGGCCGGTACCGGCAAAAGCTTTTGATAATAATAAAATTGCCTGGTTGTATAGCAGTATTTATGGTTTGTTTGAGCTGCTGGAGGAATGAGGCTGTAATATTCCTGGTCTCGTGGTGGTGATTTGTATAGGGTTGGTAGCCTTAATGGACATATAATGACGCCGTATAAATATCCGGAAAAATACCCTGTAACGAACACGGTCATTAACTATATGAGGAAAAAGTATTTTCTCTATCAGAATACATATAACGTGATATTGGATAGCTATAGTGACAGGCATTTCGCCTTCTGTGAGGAAATTCTGGAGTTATTGAGGCAAAAGTGCAAAACAGAGGAAAAATTCATAGATAGTCTGGACGCCTTCATTAAATTTTCTCATGAATATTTACTGCTACAGAGTAAATTGGAGAAAGAGGGTAAATATGTCTGTTCATCGTTTGGGGAGGTAAATGACAAGGTCTATCAGGAAGAGACGGTGATGGAAAATTATTATTTGGATGGAATGCTGTTGTCACAGGCACTATGGCCGAACCATTGCAAAATGTGCCAGTATTTTATTGGCTTGAATTATTTGACGGGGCCGTCATCCTGTATACTGGACGTTCCCTCAGGAGCTGGGATATATACGTATCTGACGGTGAAGCATTTCAAGTTCAAGGGATTGCTTTCCGTGGACATAAGCCCTTATGCTAGAATGTACACGGAAAATATCTTAAAAAATTCCGGGATGGATATGGGGAATGTATTTCTGGAAACAGCCGACTTTTCTGTTGTTGACAATGGAAAGAAATACGATCTTATTATCTGCGGAGAGCTTTTGGAACACGTTGAAAACCCCAGCAGTATCTTGGACAAATTGAACACCATCCTGAAAGAAGATGGAACAATATTTCTGACTACAGCGGTCTATGCCGCAGCTATAGATCATATTTATCTGTTCAACAACGTCGACGAAGTAAGGCACATGCTTAGTGATGTTTTTCATGTCAGTAAAGAGCTTATACTCCCTCTTTCAGGGAGAGTGTATAAGCCGGATATGCATAAAGTTCCGATCAATTATGCCTGTTTATTGAAAAAGCGGGTACCCTCCTAGGATTTCAAAATGGCTATATTTTTTTCTGGATAGTGGGTGATTGTGCTTTTCAATGGCATATTAGAAAACATGGGGTAGTTTTGGCCCTGCTATCCAATTTCATGGAAGAATTTGAAGAATTACCTGTTTTTTGTCTTGGAAAAGTTTTGACAGTGACTGGCTTTGTAGAGTTATTGATAATTTTTTTTCTTGGTTTATACATGTTGCTAAAGATTGTAATTTTTTTAGTTTGAGTTTTGCGATAAATGATTCCCTTGTCAAATAATAATCAGGCTTGTGATGCGAATAGTTTTTCCTCTCCTACCGTGAGTGTGATTATGAATTGCTTAAATTGTGAGAAATATCTAAGGGATGCGATAGATAGCGTTTTTGCTCAAACTTATGACGATTGGGAGATTATTTTCTGGGAAGATAAAGCATCTAAAGATAAAAGTGAGAATATCGCAAAAAGTTATGGTTACAAACTTAGATATTTCAGATCTGATATACCCCTTCCTCTTTACAGTGCGCGAAACTGTGCTGTGCGGAAAGCAAGGGGTAGATATATTGCAATTTTAGATTGCGATGACTTGTGGATGCCTACAAGGTTAGAAGAACAAATTCCACAGTTAGAGAGAGATTCCGAAATAGGCCTAGTATATGGAGATGCTTTATTGTTTAATGAGAAAGGGAAAAAAAAACGCCATTTTGAAGTTGTTACGCCTTATAGGGGTAATATTTTTACAGAATTACTACTCTGTAACTTTATTTGCACCCAAACCGTAGTAATCAGGAGGGATGCATTTGAAAGTATGGATATGTTGTTTGATGGACGTCTTATAATGTCAGGAGACTATGATGCCTTTCTCAGGATAAGCTATACGTGGAAGGTTGATTATGTAGATAAACCGTTAGCCAGGGTTCGTGTCCATAAAAATAGTAAATCACAGAGAGACGGCAGGGAGCTTATTTCTGTTGAGTTGGACTTCATAATTGAAAATCTTAAACAGATGGTTTGTGGATTTGAAGAAAAACACTTTGAAGGTGTCAGGGCTTTGAGGAGGTTTAGAGATGTTCAATTGTCACTCATGGATTGGAAGAGGGGAGATAAAAGAGAGGCTAGGAGAAGACTCAACATATATATATACGATGGTGTTTACTATCTGATTTTGTCTCTCTTAATGTATCTTCCTTATCGTTATGCCTACTATATTTGCCGTAGACTATACACTAAAGAAATAGCGGCATAATAGTATAGTAATTGCTCTATAGTATTTTATTTCCAACTTATGCGGTAACAAATTTGCGTACAGGTACTAATCATGAAGATTGGTAAAAACAAAAGAGGATTTGTTGCAGGCAGTAAAAGTTTTTCTAAACTTTTTGTTTTTATAGGGATATGGGAATGATATTCTGGATTTGTACAATTAGCGTAGTATGTATAATTACGGGGGTAATCTTTTGCAAACCGTATTTGGGTATTGCATTCGTAATTGTTTCCATACCATTTGAGGGTAGCATGATATTTGATGGTATTCCAATTTATCCTTTAGAAGCGGTTCTAGCTATTCTTGTATTTACTTGTGTGGTCAAACGTTTAATAAGAAAAGAGGTTTTTCTTAATAATGCCAAGTTTGCTCTGTACTATACTCCTTTCATGTTATGCATTCTAATATCGGCTTTAAAATCTATAGAGTTTTCGTTAACGGTAAAAGAAATAGTTCGTTGGGTAGAGCTTATAGCTGTTTATCTCTTAGCTATAAACTTGATAACTGACTATAAAAAGGTGAGAGTAATCCTGTATTCTATGGTTTTGTCTACTATTGTTGTTTCTATATGTGGAATCTCTAGCTATTTAGCAGGGGTTGAAAGGGTGTATATTGGAAGGCCAGGGGCTTACTCGTTTTTCGGGCATCCAAATGCATTAGCAGGTTATGTTAGTTTAATAATACCTGTCCTTTTTGGTATGTTGGTGACAAGTGTATATTTATGGGAACAGATTACATTAGGGGCTTTTACTGTACTATCAATTATGGCCTGGTTTTTAACGTTTTCAAGAACGGCTTGGATTTCTTTAGTCTTGGCAATATTCTTTATTTTCATTCTGGCGAAAGTAAAAAAAAGAGTTGCCATCCTTTTCGTAATGATATTTGTAATATTTGCCATTACCTTCTTGTCCTCAAATATTAAAGATGACTTCAAGGATAGATTTATATTGAATGAAGCAGTATTTAGGGTCATGTTATATCCAATAGGATTTAACATGGTAAAAGAAGATTTACTGTTTGGGATAGGAATAGGTAACTACCCTTTGCTTATTAAGAATTTCACAGAATCCCCTGCTGTTATAAAGAACGATTTGCACGGCCTATACTTACAAATATTTGTAGAAACAGGAATAATTGGCTTGTGTGCTTTTCTTTTCTGGTTAATGTTCATAATCCAATATTTAGTACGTAGCATGAAATCATTAGAGAGATCCAGGTATTATGGCCTCTTCGTTGGTTTATTGGGAGGGGTAATTGTTTATTTAATCAATAATCTTGCAAATGTCTTAACAGTTCATGGGATTCATCTTCAATGGGGTATTATATTAGGGCTTGCCGTGTTAGTAACGCGGTTCAGGGAGCCAGAAACGTGCTCAGAGACGGTTTAATACAGCGAGCAAGGCGTAAATCTCATATAAAATCATATCTGAATCTTCAATAATATTGCTTGAACTCTTCTATGATATAATCTTTCTTAAGCAAGTATCATAGTGCAAAATAGTCCTATTTACTCATGCTTACTTGATGAGGTACATTCTATGAGAGAATCAGATTTTGATGAAGGAATGTAATCTGTGAAAATCCTAATAGGTATTCCTAACCCAGACGCTAGAGGTGGATCATTGTCGAGTGAACCATACTTGTTAGAGTACTTGCAGTCAAGAGAAAACACAAAAGTAACTACCATTGTTTATGGTTCCAATGGAGAACTAATACCTTTCTGGTGTAGAATACTAGGTACTGTAAAGACGTGTAGAGAAATGCTCAGACTTGCTGGAAGAGAGAACTATGATATTATTCACATTAACACGGCATATAATGTGAATGGCTTATTGAGGGATGTATTCATTGTGTTAACTTTGAGATTTATAGGGATTAAAGCGAAACTGTTTTTGAAATTCCATGGCTGTGACGTTACATTATTATCAAAAAAACTTAGCTGGAAATTAATAACATTACTGTTATTAAGGAATGTGAATGGCGTTGGATACCTATCTAAAGAGGAGAAAAATAACTTTTTAGTTGCATATCCTGGGTTAGAAGATAAATTTTATATTGTAAAGAATGTGGTTAACTCAACGCGTTTTGAAATAAAGTCAGATTATAGAGAAAGGCATATGATATCACTCCAGAAAACTGTTTTTCTTTTTATTGCACGATTTATCGAGGGTAAAGGAATATTAGAAGTTATTAAGGCATTTTCGAGTGTTAAAAAAAAGTTTACTGACACGCATCTCCTTTTAGTTGGAGATGGAGCGATGATGAAAACGGCAATAAAGTTGGTTGCAACATTAGAATTGGAAGTGGATATAACATTCACGGGATATGTCGAAGAGATAGATACTCCTGAGATATACTTGGGATCTGACGTTTTAGTGTTTCCTACTGTTACTGAAGGTTTTTCTATGACAATCTTTAACTCAGCCGCTGCGGGTTTATCAATTATCACCTCTAGAATCAGAGCTGCAGCAGATTATCTGAATGAACCGGATAATTGTCTGTGGGTTGAACCAAAAGATTGCAATATGCTCATTGAGAAAATGATCTATCTTTTAAATCGTCCACCGCTTGCAAAAAAGATGGCAATAAACAATAGGACGTTGTCTAAACAATTTAGTAGTGATAGAGTTGGGTCAGAGCTTCTTGATATTTACTCTAAAATATAAGTATATGGATATTATTAGTATAGCCAATATCAATGATGAAAATAGTGAAAAATGTTCCACATGCTCCAAAGAGCAATGACTCAGGAGAGCTCAGTGAAATCTTTAATCATAACAACTTGGTGAGAGGATCTATACTGCTCCCCGTTAAGAAACACCGTGTAAATTAGGAGTAAATTTCCTAAAATGCACAGCACGAAGAGGGCATTATGGAATATCTTAAATGGGATCAAAAAACCAGAACAATCAACAACTCTCAGATATCACAAAATCGATACAACACCTGACTTAAAGAGTTCCAGTCAAAATCTCAGTTGCACTTATTACTTGAATTCATGCTCCAACAAAAGCTTCCCTTCTTATTTTAGCCGTGTAAACTAAGTTCAAGATTAATATACAAAATATCAATTGATGACAACCAAGAGTGAAAGATTATTGACTAAAGATTCCTTTCCTGATGTGTCTGTTGTATGTAAGAGAATTCATTGGTGTTTTCGGAGCGCAAGATGGGGGCCATATCTTATGTGTGGAAAGTAGGTATATATAAGTCTATGGGTCTCAAGTTTTTTAGGAATAAATGGCGTTTACCAGGCCAATTTAGAAAACATCTTAATTGTTCATAGGATTCACCTTCAATGGGATATTATATTAGGGCTTGCCGTGGTACTAACACAATTTAGGGAGTTAGAAGCGTGTCCAAAAAAGGTTTAATACAGCGAGCAAGGCGGAATATCTTCTATAAGATTTTGTCAGAATCTACGAGGATCTTACCGGCGCTTCTGTTCATATATATAGCAAGGAAATTGGGTGATAAAGATTTTGGTAAATTGTCATTTGCATATTCTTTTACGGGTATTTGCTTTATAGCAGCAGATTTTGGTTTAAGTACTATACTTATAAGGAATGTGTCCAGGCAAAAAGAACTGACCAAGGAGTATGTCGGTAATATTCTGGCATTAAAGATTGTCCTTTCATTTATATGCATCTCTGTAATAGGTTTATTCATTCTTTTTACTGATTATCCTGATGATGTAATTACTTTACTTGTGATCTTTAGTGGTGTAATGTTTTTCAGGTCTTTGATAGATTTCTTTTCTGCTGTTCTTAATGCGCATGAACGTATGGACATAGACGCATTGCTAAAAGGAACAAATCATATTTTTCTTTTCTTATCAGGAATAGTGATTTTGGCAGTAGGATTTGGACTATTTGGTTTAGCTAATGTATTTTTAGTGGTATATTCGATAAGTTCAATAACTGGGTTTTATATAGTTTGTGTGAGCATAGTAAAAATACATCCATGTTTTGATCTGATGTTCTGGAAATACATTTTTAGAGAATCACTGCCACTTGCATTAACAGTTATCTTTACTGTTGTCTATTTCAAGATAGATGTAGTTATGCTTTCTCTTATCAGGGAAAATAATAGTGAGATTGGGTGGTATTCGGCTGCGATGCGACTGGTAGAGTTGATAGGCGTTATACCTGCACTAGTTGTTAGCGCTCTTTTCCCAATAGTTTCTGGTTTGCACAGAGAATCTATCGATTCTCTTAGAAAAGTTTATCAAACATCCTTCCGGTATCTTGTTGTGATTGCACTGCCAATAGCAGTTGGAACATTACTGTTATCTGAACATTTAATATATACAATTTATGGCGAAGAATACGTGAAAACAATCCCAGCATTAAAAATATTGTCTCTTGCTCTTATTTTTATTTTTGTTAATTACATTCTGATGAACATCTTGGTTGCCGTTGACAGGCAAATGACTAATGCTATTATGGCAGGAACGTGTGTGTTAGTAAATATCGTATTGAACATGTGTTTAATTCCACACTATGGGTATTTGGGTGCTGGTACTGCAACGGTTATTACGGAAATAGTTTTATTCGCTTTGGGCCTATATTATGTTGCGAAATATATTTGTAAAATCAAAATTGTTGCTGTTGTTTCTAAGCCGCTTATAAGTGTGGCTATTATGGGTACGTTTATCGTGTGGACTTCTGCAAAATTGAATCTTGCACTTGTTATTGTTTTAAGTGTCTTAACTTATTTTACCTGTTTGTTGCTGTTCAGATTTTTTACGAAAGATGACAAGATTGTTCTCATACATTTAATTCGAAAATAAATGCTTTGCACTTTTGCGGCGAAAAATCAGCTTTATTTGGAAAGAGTCCTTAACTTATTAAAAGCCAGCGATAACCAAGAATGAAGATATTAGTAATATGGAAAGCTTTAGTATCAGAGGCATATCATAAACGGTTTATTGAATTGGCAAAGTTTAAGGGTGTAGAGTTAGCCTTAGTTGTGCCAACGAAATGGCATAATACCGAGTTAGAGAAGACATGCTGCAGTGAATATAAGATAATTCCCGGAAAGATTGTTTTAAATGGTTTTAACCATTTTCATTGGTACCTGGGGCTGGAAAGAATTATAAGGCAGGTTAGTCCGGATATATTACATATTGAAGAAGAACATTATAGCGTTGTAACCTATCAGGCAATTAGATTAGCAAAAAAATATAATGTAAAATGTGTGTTTGTTTCATTGCAAAATATTTATAAAATATATCCGTTTCCTTTTTCATGGATAGAAAAATATAATATTAAAAATGCTGATTGTGCAGTGGCCGTTAGTGATGAAATCAGAGATGTTCTTGTCAGAAAAGGTTTAGGTAAGGAGCAGATTCCTGTGATCCCTTACGGTGTAGATCATTTGATGTATCGTAAAATTAAATCTCAAAAGCTAAAATCAAAGTTTAGGCTGGATAGTTTTACAATAGGATATATGGGTAGATTTGTAAAAGAAAAAGGGATTATGGATTTATTACAAGCAGTATCTCGGATAAACAGTGACTTTAATCTCCTGTTGGTAGGTAGTGGTAAATTAAGGCATAAAATAAAGGAGGAAGGGAGACGTTTGGGCCTCTTAGAGAAGATAACTATCGTGGACTCGATTTCTTCTTCTCAAGTTCCATATTATTTGAACTGTATGGACTGTTTAGTTCTTCCTTCTCGTACTACAAGAAAGTGGAAGGAACAATTTGGAAGGGTATTGACTGAAGCAATGTCGTGTGAAGTTCCAGTTATTGGGTCTGATTCAGGAGAGATTCCAAATGTTATAGGTGATTGTGGATTAGTGTTTAAAGAAGGTGATGTTAACGATTTATCCTCAAAGATAAAACGGTTAATCAATAATCCTGGCCTGAGGGGGGAATTGGCGAAAAAGGGACGTCAAAGAGTATTAGAGGATTTTACGCAAGAGAAAGCAGCTAGAGATACTTACAAAATTTACCAGAAAATGGTGAATTGAAGGAATTGTATTTAATTTCGATTTTTTATTCTAAAGTATTTCCAAACATAAAAAAATGAGTGTCAACTATCTGTGTCTACGCTAATCAATGACGGAGGATTGTGATGAATATTAATATAGAATCTGAAATAATAAGGGTCATTGATGTCGAAATGAA